>OCZT010003630.1_pt1 | contig 15721 bp, 13 predicted proteins | sample 1539031 | NCBI WGS metagenome assembly OCZT01 (sample SAMEA3539308, study PRJEB22396) | soil metagenome | biome: tundra; feature: field; material: soil | place: USA | collected 2010-05 | depth 0.15 m | reverse complement strand
AATCAACGATATATGTTAATATCTTTAGCTTAAATAAATAGTAAAAATGCAAATTTAAACATAAATTCCGTTAAAAATATTTGCATTTATGATAAAATATAATTCTGATCGACAGTTGACAATTGAAGAGTTTAAAACTCCTTTTCAAACTTCATTACTAGCTGATAATATGTGGGTTAAGCTCAGCAAGGTAGTTCCATGGGATAAATTTGCTTCAGTTTTTATGTCCATAATGACTGTTGATTTTGGGCGCCCGGGTATTTCTCCACGGATTGTTCTTTGAGCCTTAATCATAAAACACCTTGAAAAACTGGATGACAGGGGTGTCATCGCTGCAATACAGGAAAACCCCTATATGCAGTTTTTTATAGGATTGAAGGAATTTACTACACAGCCTGTGTTTGATCCTTCACTATTTGTAGAGATCAGGAAACGGGCTGGGAATGAAGTTTTCAATTCTCTCGGTATTTTATTATTGCGAAATAATAAAATCATTTATTCTATTATTCATATGGAAATGAAAAACATTATCAAATACTTGAAACACAAGGCTAAAAATCTTCTTAACCTTAACTGTCGAGGCCACTTTACAAAAACTTTTTTACCTCTTCTTGATATTTCAGTTAAACTTTCCGCAAATCGCAATTATGAATATCATGATAAATTATTCGAAAAAAAGATTGACTGGCAGTCTTTTAACAGTGATCCAGAAAAGTTGAGAATTGCAGCTTTTGGTACTGATGACGACTGGAGAAGGAACGGGATATGGGCAGCATGCCGAAAAGCAACAGATTTTCAACTTTTTGAGGTTCCTGATGGCCCATACCCCAAATGTAAAAATGAAAAACAAGAACAGGAAGCAAAGAGGCGGGATTTTTTAGCTTTTATCAGGGATTTAAATCTAAAAAAACCTGTTACTATCGCATTATTTAGCCATTCAGGACGGCACATTTCAAACAAGCTTCTTGAAGACTTGAACAACATGGGTATCTGGACTATAATCATGAGCGTAGATGATAAACATCAATTCTTAAACCCTGTTGATAAATATGGGATTCCACATCAGCTTCGGGTAGCTGGTAAAGCAAACCTCTATTGGACAAACTGGGAAGGAGCGGTACCTATAGTTTTTGCACAAGGGGGCAACCCATGGTTTGCTCCCCCTGCCGCGGACCCACGCATCTATCATCCAACAAGTAATTCCAAGGATATCGATATCGTTTTTGTAGGAGGTTGCTATGGCGCAAGAAAAGAGCTCGTTGATCGTCTACGACGATGGTTTCATGTGGAGGCTTTTGGTACTGGCTGGCCAAATGATATCGTTTCCCATGCAGATATGATCGCCCTCTTCGGACGATCCAAAATTGTTCTTGGCATTAGCGGAGTAGGTGACTCAATCGCTGTGCAGACACTCAAAGGCAGAGACTTTGAAGTGCCAATGTGTGGTACGGCGTATTTGACCAGCTTCAATTCCGAGTATGCCAGGTGTTTTACAGTTGGAGAAGAAGTGGCTTGTTATGGGTCAATTGAGGATTGTGTAGAAGTTGTTAATTGGATGCTAAAAGAACCCGGCAGAACCGAAACAATGGGAATGCGTGCAAGGGAAAGAGCGATCAGGGACCATACATGGGATAAACGTTTGCAAGATATGTTAAAACTCTGCCATCCCCCTACAGTTAATTAACTGTACGGTTCTAAATGCCAGCTTAAGCACCTTGGAAAAGATAGCTAATCTGGTGTACGGATTAGCACTCAATACTAATTATACGTCCTTAAAAACTGCAAATTAATAAATATGAAAAGCATAATTTTACATGCTGCCTCATTCGATACTTATTGGGCGCATTATTATGTAAATAAAGACCAGGATTTCATCGATAAATTCGAGTCATTAGGTTATCGTTTGTATCAGTCTGATCAAATTGAATTAAAAGATGCTGACATCATACTTTTTTGCGAAGCTACAAGTATAGGATTGCAGCGATTTGGTTTATTCCACAAAATTAAATATCTGGGAAAAATATTGCTTGGACGAATATCTTTAAATGCGCGTGACGTGTATGCAGAATGCCTGGAAAATGGACTTCATGAAAAAACCGCATTAATTGTCGCTGAAGGAATAGTTTCTATGCCTGAGAACCACATCTCAAAACTTGGAGAAATGTTCCCTGTGGTTTTTACCTGGAATGACGTTATGGTGAATGACACGCATTTTTTTAAGTATTGTGTTCCTCAACCTGTTCAATGGCCAAAAATTGAATTAGTTCCATTTAAAGATAAGAAACTTCTGGTTAATATTTCTGGCAACAAATACAGTTCACATCCCAAAGAGCTTTATTCTGCTAGACGAACATCCATAAAATACTTTGAACAAAAATTCAAGGACCAATTTGAATTGTATGGGATAGGATGGAATAAAGCTGCGAACTTTAGTCAGCGTATCCTGAAAACAAATGTTCCATTTTATTCTTCCTTCAAAGGTTTGGTCGCAAGCAAAACTGATATCTTTCCAAAATTTCGATTTGCTTTATGTTACGAAAATACCATATGGCCAGGTTATATAACGGAAAAGGTATTTGATTGTATGCGTAGCGATTGTGTGCCTATTTACCTGGGAGCACCAAATATTAATGACTACTTGCCGCCGGATACATATATTGATCGTAGGAAATTTTCAGATGCTGAACAATTATCATCTTATCTGTTAAGCATTGATGAAAAAAAATATGAATATTATAGAGAATGTATTTCAGAATACTTATCAAGTAATAAATTCTCACCTTTTCTTTGCACCTCTTTACCAGAAACTATTGTAAAAGTCATAAAGAATAATTCGAAAAAACATCAATAACTTGTTTTAAACAAACATATATGAATCTCTTTACCAATATTCAGGATTGTGAATTCGATGTGAGAATTTCTGACTTTAAAGTGAGACTTCTGGATTATTTATCATTAACAATTATTATTAATCTGAAATAAATATAGAATGTTAATAAGTATAAAAAAACGCATTAAAAAAAATATCGTATTATATAAAATATTATCATTTATACATATTAACTATGTGAACTGTTTAATAGTTCCTTTAAGAGCATTGAATAATTTTAGGCGGGTGAAAAGCTACTATTTCAATACCTCAGATGAATTGATTAAAGAAGCCCTCCGAGTTTTAAATATAGATTATCATAGGATGATTCCATTTGATTTTGTACAAAAATATCAGAATCAGAATTATAAAATATTTAATGAAGGTGTAGGATATCCTGGAATATTGATTGACGGTCATCAGATATATTTCCCCCAAAAAACTAAAAACACACAAATTTTTGATGCAGTGAAAACCCATTTTGTTGAACAAGATCCTGAGTCACCACATAAATATATTTACGACAAATCTAAAGTGCAAGGGCATACTGCAATACTCATTGGTGCATCAGACGGACTTTTCGCTTTAGAAATAATTGATTCATTCCAACACATTTTCCTTTTCGAATCCGATCCAAATTGGATAGAACCATTAAAAAAAACATTCGAATCTTATCAACAAAAAATTACCATTGTCAATAAATTTGTGTCAGATAAGACATCAAATAAAGAAATTACACTTGACACTTATTTTTATGATTATAATAACTCTATTGATTTTCTTCAAGCTGATGTGGAAGGGGCTGCTTGTATGATATTAAATGGAGCAATGCGTATTTTGAAAGATAATCAAATAGAATTAGCAATAGCTTGTTACCACACATCTATTGAATCTTCTGAGATACAAAATATTCTTATTAATTTAGATTTTAAAATCAGTTTTTCTAAAAAATTCGTTTACATGTGGATGCACGATCTAAAAGAGCCATACTTTAGAAATGGAGTCCTTTACGCAGAAAAGATTCAAAAGCTTGATTAATCAAAAATGAATACAATAAAACGATCATCTTTTAATATGCTTTCCAGCGCAATAGGCTACATTCTTCCAATGCTGGTTAATTTGATAACAACCCCCCTCCTTTTAAAGACACTTGGAGAAACTGCATATGGTTTGCAAAGTTTGGTAGCCGTAATCATTGGTTATTTGGCTTTTATGGATATGGGATTAGATTTACCTATTATTAAATTCCTGGCAGAGGATCGTGCCCGCAAAGACAAATTAGCAGAAAATCATCTTCTAAGCACTACTCTTCAATTATATTTGTATATAGGACTTGGGGGTATGATATCCATCATCCTTTTATCCAATTGGTTAGCACAATACGTTTTTAAAATACCTTCTGATTTAATCGATCAGGCAGTAATAGTATTTCGAATTGCAGGCATAGGGTTTCTTGGAAGCGTCGGAATGTCGTGGGGTCGTGCACTCGCGATGGGTATTCAGAGATTTGATATTACTTATTCTGTTTCAATCGTGATTAGTACGGCTGGCACGGTTCTTGGTTTAGGGGTTGTTTACGCAGGATATGGTGTTGTCGGATATGTTCTTACAAGAATGATTATAACTACGTTGGCTGGTCCCACTTATTTTCTGCTTACCCGGCGGTTGTTACCGGAATTTCACTTTATAAAGGGATTAAACCATTCAACGCTCAATCGGGTAAGTGGTTATCTGGGATATGGCACATTCAATAGAATTATAAGTAGCTTGGTAAGTCGGCTTGATCAAATACTTCTTGGAATCTGTGTAGGGGTAGCTGTTGCTGGAATCTATGCAGTACCATTTCTCGTGGTTAACTCATTCGTTTATATGCTTGCATATATGCTCGGTTTTATTTTTCCAATGGCAAGCGAATTGCAAAGCCTGAATCAAATGGACCGTCTTAGAGATATTTTTTTCCGGTCCTCTCAATTTATTGCTGCACTGGCAGGTGTAATATTCATTCCTCTATTCATTCTAGGAGATTATTTTTTTAAACTTTGGACTCCATCAATTGCAATGCAAGTTGGTGGAGTATTTCGGTTGTTATGTGTCGCAGGTTATATTGGTACTTTGACAACTACTCTCCCGAATAATATAATGGTAGGCTTGGGAAGGATACGTCAGTTTACAATCTACACCACGATTAGGTCAGTTGTTTTAGCAATATTTTGTTTCATTTTCATTAGTTCATTCGGATTAGTAGGGGCAGGGTGGGCTTTATTATTTACATGCATTGTTGATATTGTCTGGTTTGGTTTTGTGCTATTACGTTATCTTCAAATTACTTCAATAGGTCATTTTTTGCTTAAGGCCTATCTAAAACCTCTTATTTTGACTGTTGGGATTGTAATAGTGACATTTTTACTGAGTCCATTTGCTGCGACCTGGTTAGGGCTAATTTTAGTCGGAATTGCAATTAGTGTAACTTTTGTTTTTTTTGGATTTATTATTGGTGTATTTGGTGAGACGGAAAAAAGAGCATTAAAAGAAATGATTATAGTTTTAAAAAGAAAAAAATCAGGTATTTCTTGCAACTTATAACAGACCACATCTTGTAAAAAATGCAATTGATTCAATTCTAAATCAATCCTTTGATTCATTTGAATTGATTATTTCGGATAATTCTACTAATGACGAGACAAAAGCAATTTTTGAAAAAAAATACTATAATAAAGCCAGATACATTCATAGAATTCCCACATCATCTGATCATTTTAACCTGATATTGAAAGAAGTGGATTCAGAATATTTCATGATGTTTCATGATGATGATGTATTGCTGGCTGATATGCTGCAGGAGTTCTATGAAAATATCAGTAATTATTTTATACAGTCAGTTCAGAAAATTTCAACATTGGTTAGTAAAATAAGAAAATCAATATATTGAATATCACAATTGCTTCATCTGATCCTAAAATTATTTGTAACATTGAGATTGCTGATCGTCTGAAAGCTCATCATGGGAGTTAAAATTAAATTTTATAAAATTGTCAATCTATTCATAGCTACTGCAATTATTGGAGTTGCAATTAGCTATTCCAAGCTCTATCTTTTTCATATTGTATTGTTAATTACCATATTTTCATTCTTTTATGTTCGGGTAAGGAATAACAAATTATATATTGAGAAACTTCATACGAGACTTCATTGGATCTTTTATTTAATGTTCTTTTGGTATTCGTTATCTCTTATCTGGAGCCATAATAAGACATATTCCTTAATGTATCTGTTTTATATATTTTGTGGGGTATCAATAGTTTTAGTGATTATTTATCATGCTGTTACTTTAGACAATCTAAGACGAATATTTAAAGTCATGACAATTTTGTTTCTTATCGAAATAATCTTGTCCCTGCTTGAGTCATTTAATATATTAAGATTGCCTGTCTCTCCATATTCGAAATATGTGGAATACTTTGGCAGAAATACTGCATTAACACCAGATCTACCGGTCAGATTGCAGAATCTTTTTTCACATACTGCTACAGGATTTAACTGGAACCCGAACGATCTGGCCATTGTAATGAATGTCATATTGCCATTCTTCCTGTTTTCAAAAAAAAATGGATTAAAAATCGTTGGAGTAATATCAATATTTCTAATTATTTTATCTACTGACTCTCGTGGTAATGTTGTTGCATTCTTTCTTATTGTGGCCATTTACCTTTTTTTTCTAAATAAATACAAATGGTTATCGAGGATAATCTCCAGTATTATAATACTCATAGTCTTATTTTTTGGATTGAATTTATCTAAACTTACTTCCGTACAGATAGCAGGATCTTTTAAGTCCATTGAAATTTTTTTTAGTACAAAGGTAAAAGAAAAGAATTCCTTAGGTGAACGGCAGCGTTACATCTTAAATGGATTGGAAGCGTTGAAAAACACCTATGGTTTAGGAGTTGGAGCCGGAAATCATGGAAATGCAGAATATCAAAAGGATATTGCCGGAAAATCGCCTCAAATTAGTATGCATAACTTCTGGATCGAAATTCTAGTTGATGCTGGAATTCCTTTTGCATTATTCTTCTATGCCTGGTATGTTTATGTTATCATTATGCTTTTTAAAGTATTTAAACGTTCCTACCCAAATTCTATAATTAATTATTATAGCAAAGCATCAGCGTTGTCATTATGCGGATTTTTTGTCGGCGCTGTTTCAGCCAGCAGTGTAATTTATGATTTGCCAATGTGGATTCTTTTTGGTTTCTCAATTGCAGTTATTAATATTTCCAGGAATAATAGTTTGGATGATCAACTGCAGGTTTGATTTTTTTATAATCTCTTTATGAAAATATTATATCTGGCTGATGGGAATTCGGTCCATACCAGGAATTGGGTTAACTTATTGACTGAATCAGGAATTGATATTTTCCTATTCAGTTTGACTTCATTTGATGAATCTAAATACCTTAACAATAAATTTCTGAGTGGGCTTTTTGATCTTAATTCTACAAATACAGATAATCGTGATGGATATAAGATTAAATATCTAAATTCTATACGACTGATATTCAGGGCTATAAAAAGTTTTAAACCTGATATGATACATGCACATTATGCTACAAGTTATGGGCTTTTAGGAGTATTAACTCGTTTTAGACCATTAATTATCTCAGTTTGGGGAAGTGATGTATACTATTTTCCAAAAAAATCCATATTTCATAGGTCACTGGTGAAATTCAATTTAAAGCACGCTGATGTAATATTATCTACTAGTGTAGCAATGGCATCAGAAGCAAGCCTATATACTACAAGGAATATTGATATAACACCTTTTGGTGTTGATATAAATCGTTTTAAACCTAAAAAAGTTGAAACAATGTTCAATCAAGATTGCATTGTAATTGGTACAGTTAAATCTATGGATGAAATTTATGGCATCGAATACCTTATAAAAGCATTTCATATCTTAAGAAAAAAGTACTCAAACATAAAATTGCTCCTTATAGGTGGTTCCTGTAAAAGTAGTGCTAATTATTTAACTCATTTAAAAAAACTTGTTCATGAACTTAATATTGAAAAAGACACAATATTTACAGGTAGAGTATCCCATGATGAAGTTGCTGAATATCACAATATGCTCTCTATTCCTGTATATGTTTCATTAAGGGAAAGTTTTGGAGTATCAGTACTTGAATCGCAAGCCTGTGAAAAAGCTGTGGTAGTATCAAATGTTGGTGGTCTGCCTGAGGTAATTAACAATAATGAAACAGGTTTCTTAGTCCCTGCAGAAGATGAAGTGGAAACTGCAACTGCAATTGAAAAACTAATAGTAAATGAAGATTTACGGTTACAAATGGGTAAAAAAGCTAGGCAATGGGTAATAGAAAATTTTAGCCAGCAAATTGTTTCGCAAAAAATGATTAAGATTTATCAAGAAGTTCTAAAAAAATAGGTTATAAGTCTGCTTTCAATATAAATCTATCATTTTATATAATTTTATACCTCGGTTGATCTAAGTATGAATATATTATTAATAAATCACTATGCGGGGTCAGAGAGTTTAGGTATGGAATTCAGGCCATGGTATTTAGCTAAAGAATGGATTAAACTTGGTCATAAGGTCACAATTCTTTCAGCATCCTATTCCCACCTCCGAACATTTCAACCTGAAATACATTCAATTTATGAAAAAAAAGTCCTGGATCATGTTAACTTCTTGTTTCTTAAAACTCCAAAATATAAGGGAAATGGTTTTAAGCGAGTATTAAATATTTTTATGTTCGTCTATCGTCTTAAGAAATTCGGGAATAAAATTTATAATGAATTTAAACCGGATATTGTAATTGCATCATCGACATATCCTTTTGATATTTACCCTGCCCATCAAATTGCCAAAAAGTCAAAAGCAAAATTAGTTTTTGAAGTTCATGATTTATGGCCACTTTCTCCAATGGAATTAGGCGGATACTCTAAATATCATCCTTTTATAATGATGATTCAAAATGCTGAAAACTATGCTTATAAAAATGCAGATCATGTGGTTTCTTTGTTGCCAAATACAAAATTGCACATGATGAATCATGGGTTACTTTCCAAAAAATTTAATTATATTCCTAATGGCATTGATATTAGTGCATGGGAAATAGAGGAAAATATTCCATTCGAACATGATAAATTATTGTCAAAACTTAAAAAAGATAAAAAAATTATTGTCGGTTATGTTGGCACTCATGGACTCGCTAATGCTCTGAATACATTCATTGCTTCTGCTAAAGGAATATTAAATCAAAATATTGTATATGTTTTGGTTGGGAATGGAAATGAAAAAGAAAAGCTAATAAAATCAGCCGATGAATTAGAGCTAAATAATGTATATTTTTTACCACCAGTTCAAAAAAAAGTGATACCATCTCTTCTATCAAAATTTGATATATTATATATAGGTTGGTCAAAAAATAAACTATACCGATTTGGAATTTCTCCAAATAAATTGTTTGATTATATGATGGCCGGTAAACCAATTATTCATTCTGTTTATGCATCAAATGATCCTGTAAAAGAGTCTAATTGCGGGATTTCAGTTGATCCTGAAAATCCCAGAGCTATTGCCCAAGCAATCGATGAACTGACTAGTTTAGGCGAAGAGGAGAAAATAAATATGGGAATAAATGCAAAAAAATATGTTATTGATAATCATAATTATATGATCCTTGCTGAAGAATTTATTAATATTTTTAAGTAATTATTCTTTCCTCATTTGAGAAACGAGATATAGTTTTATTAAAATTCATATATTACAGAGGATCAACTTGACTCAAACCCTGATCTTTTAGCAAAATCAGGATTATCAACTCAATGATAAGTATTGAGTTTTATCATTTAAAATATTCTTCTTTTTGGACAAAAATTGAATGGTGTTTTAATCAAATAACTAATTAATTTCAAAATAATATTTGCTATGATTCCATTTTCTCCTCCACGCATTGATCAAAAAATCATAGATGAAGTTGTTGATACATTAAAATCCGGGTGGTGGACTACTGGTCCAAAGACTAAATTATTTGAGGCAAAATTAGCTGACTATACAGGAGTAAAATCTATTCTGGCGATAAGTTCGGCAACTACAGGATTGGAACTTATTTTAAGGTGGTTTGGAGTGAAAGAGGGTGATGAAGTAATTGTTCCTGTTTATACTTATTGTGCAACTGCAAATGTTGTAGTCCATTGTGGTGCAATACCTGTTTTTGTAGATGTAAACCCTGATGATTTTAATATTTCCACATCTGAAATTTTAAAGAAAATAACCTCTAGAACAAAAGTTATAATACCTGTTGATTTGGGTGGCTTTCCAGCAGATTATACTTCAATTAATAAAATAGTTGAAGATCCGGATATTAAAAAGCTTTTTATACCTGATAATGAAATTCAGAAAAAACTTGGACGAATTCTTGTTTTATCAGATGCTGCCCATTCATTCGGAGCAGAATATAAAGGTCGAAAAACAGGTATTTTAACAGATGTATCAGTGTTTTCTTTCCACGCAGTTAAAAATCTGGCTACTGGTGAAGGAGGGGCAATTGCTCTTAACCTTCCGTCACCATTTGATAATGTAGAAACACAAAAAAGTCTGGCTATCTCATCACTTCATGGACAAAATAAAGATGCGCTATCTAAAATGCAAATAGGAAACTGGCGATACGATGTTATAGAGGCTGGATATAAATCAAATATGACGGATATCTTAGCTTCAATCGGTATAGTAGAACTTAGTAGATACGATAATGATACCATTTTAAAAAGAAAAAAAATATTTTTGAAATATTCAGAGGAATTTTCAAAATACTCATGGGCTGAAATTCCTACTTATATAACCCGGGAAAGACAAACTTCATTTCATGTATACTTGCTTAGAATAAAAGGGATTACAGAAATTGAGAGAGATAAAATAATTCAAAATATATTTGACCTTGATGTTTCAGTGAATGTTCATTTCCAGCCATTACCGATGCTTAGCGTATACAAAAAAATGGGTTACAAAATGGACCAGTTCCCTGTTGCATATGATAATTATTCCCGGGAAATTTCCTTGCCGGTTTATTATGATTTATCCGATGAACAAATAGATGAAGTTGTTCGGGTTGTTATTAAGTCCGTAGAAGTTGTTCTTAAAATTAAAAAGACGATTTAATGATGATTAGAGTTCTTGATATTTTAATATCTTTTTTTGGGTTAATTATTCTGACTCCGATTTTTATAATTATTTCGTTTCTGATAACTTTTGAGAGTAAAGGAGGGGTATTTTATCTGCAGGTAAGGGTTGGTAAGAATGGGAATGACTTTAAATTATTTAAATTTCGGACCATGGTAAAAAACTCCGAGCAACAAGGATCGCTAACTGTTGGTTTTAGAGATAAACGTATCACCAGAATTGGATTTTTTCTACGGAGATATAAGTTAGACGAACTTCCTCAACTAATCAATGTGTTAATTGGAAATATGAGTATGGTAGGACCTCGTCCTGAAATAAGAAAATATGTTGACCTTTATAATCCGGAACAAAGAGCTGTACTTAAAATAAAACCTGGTGTAACAGATGCGGCATCAATTAAATATTCTGATGAAAATGCATTATTAGGAAGATCTGAGAATCCTGAGCAAACTTATATTGAAGAAATAATGCCTGCAAAACTCAAACTAAATTTGATTTATGTTAGAAATCAATCTGTTAATCAATATTTAAGTATTATCATTATTACAATTGCTCATATTTTTAAAATATATAGGATTCCATAAAAACAGCATTTTATCATCACAAAGCTTATAAGAACTGTTTCAAAAAATAAAAATATACCTAATCTCAAAACTAATGCAAATATTTTTACATGATAAATATAAATATGATATAAGTCTGATTAATCTTACAATACTCCTTTTCATTTATCGGACTGCAATTCCTTTCTTTAAATATCCTTTTATTGTGCTGTATGGTATTGCAATAGTTTATCTGGTTTATTCCTACCGCAGAACTTTTGTAGATAAAATCAAAGTTTTTACTAAAAAATTTGCTATAGTTTTGTTGCTGCTATTGATTATTATTCTTGCATTTCTATTTTCAAAAAAGATCTATCTTTCCGTATTTAAGGAAATTATTAATTCAATAGTATTAATTTCTTTATTTCTACTATTAACAACTGTAATTACAGAAAAATCCAGATTAGTCTATTTTAAATCTAACATTATACAATTAATTCTCTACTTTTCCATAGTTGTATCCTTTGCTATTCTCTTGGAAGTATTGGATATTTATAGTTATTCTGGAGTTTATTCATTTTATAGTATTTCAGACAGACCTCCCAGTGGAAATACATACGTGGATTATAACTTTGCTCTGCTGCCAGTATTTTTTGGAATGATTGTGATCTTAACTAGATTAAATAAAAGAGTTTCATTTTACAAAATAGTTCTTCTAAATCTCTTGCTTCTAATTTTTGCATTATCAATTTATTTTTCTGCTTCAAAGCGAGGCATAGTTGTTTTTTTATGTATTTTAATTTTTTTGTTAGTAATAGAAATCCCTTTTTGGAAACGCAAGGTTTATTTATTTGATATATTGGCTCGAAATATAAGGTTATTCATTTTACTACTTATCAGCACCGGAATTTTTTTTTACATCTTTATAAATTACCTGACTCCCCTAACAAAAAATCGAATTTTGAATTCAATTGGTGCTAATAATATAACTATAGCTAAGAAAAAGATATCAGTCAGTGCATTAAGATATGGACTTATGTTTGACAAAGGAACCACACATGAATCTGTTTATAAAAAATTGTGGTTTCAAAATATTGATTTGAAGAATCCTGAAAGTGTATGGGAAAGCTTATCCCATAATATAATTAAACCTATTACAGGACAAAATATTGAAATAATACCTGATTATTTAAATGAAAAAGGCTATCAACTCGATTATACTTCTTTCACTGACTATTATGAGGGATATGCCAGGTCTGCGACAATTATATTTCAAAAAGAAGTAGACGAAGATAATGTATTCTGTTCATCAATTTACTGTTTTGTTTCTAAAGATTTTGATGGAGATGTTGTGAGTCTTTCATCTGGCGGCACATCATATGGAAATACTTTATCAGATTATAATATAAAAAATAAAGGAATATGGCAGAAACTTGTTGTTTATGGAAAATGTTTCAATGGTGAGGCTAATATTGAGTTGATATTTTCAAAAAATAATATTACAAATTTTAAAGATTTAAAAGGATATATTATTTTTTCGCATCCACGATTTGAAGCAAATGAATTTGTTTTGGATCCCAGAGACCCTGATACTGGCTGGGGTACAAATTATCATAAGACGGTTTTCCCTTTAATAGGTACTAATGTTGAAATTGTACCTTTGGATGCAAAAGGATATTTGCTGGATAGTTCTACTAATGTTAGCATGCCCTGGGGTGGTAACTGCTATTCGTTAACAAGACCAATAAATAATATTGATGTTGAAGAAGGAGATACAGTTGTTGCTTCTGTCTTCTGTTTTGTTTCAGACACATATAATGGCTCATATGTTTTATCTGAACTTGTAAATGCACAAGGTTTAACTTTAAAAAGTTCAGAATATCAATTATACTATAAAAATAGATGGCAGAAACTTGAAATCAAAACTGCGGTAAAGAAATGTAACGTTTCTTTTAAATTATGGTTTAGTCAACAAGGAGTAAGAGATTTTAGAACTCTTAACGGTCATGTAATATGGGCTTATCCGCGATTAAATGTCATAAAAAATAATATAAACTCAAAACCCAAGAACAATGGAGAATATGGGGAGATTGGCGGATTGCAAAAATCATCTGCAACGAAAATATTTCCAGATCACCGTGTAGAAGATAAAATTAGAACAGTTTCAATGAAAGCTTCTGATCAAACCGAACTAACTCTTTTTGATTCACATATAGTTAATACAACATCTGTATTTGTCAATCCTTTCAAGCATTTGGGTGTTCTCCGATCAAAATACACGGATAAAGATCCTGTAAGAAACTTTATTTCAGGACTTGTTTCTGAAGATACTACTTATTATGGCTTTAAATCCAATTTAGTTGTTGATACTTTATCAAATGAGCTAATCGACAGGACTTTAAGATGGGGATTTGCGGCAAAAATATTTTTAAAAGAATATTCCTTACCAGAAAAAATATTTGGAGGTGGTTTTTCTTTCTTGAACTGGTATGGTTTTATTTTTCAGAAAGATAAAAAGATAATTGATTATCCCCATAACCCATTTCTTCATGTTTTGTTATATTCTGGTTTGTTTGGGTTGCTTATTTATGTGATATTTATATTAAAAGTATTTAAATTTTATTTTAAGTTTTTTCACGAATTTACTATTCTATCAATTTGTTTTTTTATAACATTTTTCTTCACTTTTTTCAGTGGAGGAACTTCTTTTGATCCTCCAATGATGGGATTTTTCGTAATGCTACCATTTTTTATTTATTCTATATATGAAAAGAATAAACCGGAGTTATTTGATGACCGTATCAGCTGACAATCAGGGAGTTTTTCATTCGGATCCTTTTTCATGTTGACTTGATATTACTAAATAGCATGCAAATAACCTTTCATTGAATATATATGATTCTTAAAGAGTTTGTACCTCCAATTTTAAACAGATGGCTGAAAACAGCCCTGAAACTGGCTGATAATAAAGAGTACAAAAACTATTCGCAAGCGATCAAAACTTGTACCTCAGATGCATATCTAAATGTTGAGCTTTGTAATATGATAGCTGATAAAACAGTTATCCATGCAAGAAAATTGAATGAAAAACCGTATATCTTAAATCCAACTAATGTATTCCTGTTAGCTGCGATTAATCAGTATATTATTAACTTTTCAAAAAAAGACTTAACTATTCTTGATTTCGGAGGCGCTTGTGGATTCCATTATTTTGAAATTAAACGTTTCATGCCGAAAGATATCTTTTTGAAATGGTATGTTGTTGAAACGGAACAAATGGTAAAATCTGCAATAGAAAGGGGATTAAGCAATGCCGAATTGAATTTTGTCAGTTCAATTGACGATGTTAAAACAGTAATAGATTTTATCCATAGTTCATGTGCGTTGCATTATGTGCCAAATCCTTACGAACTTACAAATATGCTTATCAACAGAAAAGCCAGCAGAATATTTTTTAATCGAATGATGTTTAATGAAAATGATAGGGATTTCGTTACAGTTCAAAAATCATTTTTATCCTCAAATGGACCAGGGAAACTGCCCAAAGGCTATATTGATAGAATACAGTCATATCCACACACAACATTATCATTTCAAAAGTTCAATTCATTGATTATTAATAGTGACTATGAAATTGAATGGATATTCGAAGAATTATCTGGAAGTTATCACATAAAAAATGAAAGAATAGTTGGGAAAGGATTATTATATGCACTTAAGCCTTCATGAACATACTAAGGGTGACTAACATGTTAAGCAATTTGAGGATATTATTAATAACCATTTGATGTAGAACATCTATTCACTAATAAAATTAAATGAAATCAAACAAACTATTTTGGGATAGCTATGCATCTGATTTTGATGCAATTTATGGGACAAAAAATTCGTGGTTTAATTATACTATTAACAAATTGTTCCGTGGTAGTATGAAAATCAGGTTTGAGAAAACAATTAGGATGATTCCGGAAGAAAAGGTATCTATAATTGATATAGGCTGTGGGCCAGGTCATTATTGTTTTTCTTTAGCACAAAACAGCGAAAGGGAAATTCTTGGGATTGATTTTTCGGAAATTATGATCAAGTTAGCAGCAAAACATTCTGAAGAATTGG
>OCZT010003629.1_pt1 | contig 15722 bp, 18 predicted proteins | sample 1539031 | NCBI WGS metagenome assembly OCZT01 (sample SAMEA3539308, study PRJEB22396) | soil metagenome | biome: tundra; feature: field; material: soil | place: USA | collected 2010-05 | depth 0.15 m | reverse complement strand
GTCCGGACTTCGTTGGCCCTCCCTGCCTCACCGTGCCGGATTCCGAGATGCTTCGCGCGTGGCGCCAGTTGCGCCGACCACGCCCACGGTCAAACCGTCAGGCAGTCACGGGCTCGCTCTCAGAGCGGGAAATCGGACGCCCGCACCACCGACTCAAAGCCAACTCTCTTGTGGGAGCTGTCGCAGAACGGCTTCTCCTCGGAATGGCCGCAGCGGCACAGAAAGGCGACCTCGCCTTCGGGAACCTCGCGGATCACCGCGCCCTCGGCATCGACGATGCGGACCGGGCCGGTGACTTTGTTGCTGGCGTTGTCGCGCGGGGTGATGGTCACGGGTTCAGGCATCGGCTGCCTCCTTGATGGGCTCGACCGGGTCTCCCTGACGGATGGGTCCGCCACGGATTATGCGCGCGTAGAGCCTGGAGTCCTCGATGTGCACCTTCGGCGACACCCGGCTGAAGACGCCGTCCTTGAAGTTGCCCTCAATCGTCTTGCAGGGGCTCACGTAGGACGTGACCTCGACCTCGATGGCCCCTATCCGCAAGCGGTCGCCGGGGCGTAGGTCTGAGACGTCAAGGCCCTCGAAGGTGATGTTCTCTCCCATTCCCCCGGCCACCACTGGGTGGCCCTCCGCCTGAAGTCGCTGGAGCGCGTCAACCGAGTACAGACATAGGGCCTGGAGGGGGCCGCCGTGGTTCTCCTTGTCGTCGTGGTCGTCGCCGACGATGCCCAGTTCACCGACCTCGGCCTCAGGGACCGGGAGCTTGGGCACGCCGCCGCCAGAGGTGTTGATGCTGAAGACACGCGCCTGGCTCACAGCTACGAGATTACGCCTGTAACAAAGCTGTTATGGAGGCGCCGCACCGGCTCAAAACTGCCAAACCTTACATTCGCAAACAGGATTCGCCCTGGGCCTCAGACAACGTCTGTCCACCAACAAGGGATGCAGCAAAGTGTCCAAGCGAGTACTGGTCATTGTTCTTCTGGGAGCGCTGCTGAGCGCGTGCGGAGCCAGCGGCCTCGCCATGGTGAGTCGCCCAGCAGCGTGCTGGCAGCGGCAGCCCAGGCGTCCGGTGCGCTCAACAGCTACAAAATCCAGTTCACCGCCTTTGAGACCCTCCCGATCTCGGCGTCGTCTCTCAACCTCTTCGGCGGCAGCTCCGGTGCATCTGGTGCCAGCGGTCCCGCCGGCACTTTCAAGGGAGATTTCAGCGGCACCCTCAAAGTGGTCAAGCCCAATCGCACCGCGCTCGACGCCACCGCCAAGCTGAACGGCTTCTCAATCGACTTCAGCACCGTGCGCATCGGCGCCGACAACTACACCAAGAACGTCTTCACCAGCCGTTGGGAAAAGGACAAGAAGGCGACCGGGGCCAGCGGCGCGACGGGGGCCGAAGGCTCCAGTACGTCAACCAAGGGGGGTTGGCGACTGCTCGCAGGATAGTGTGCGATAGCTAGCGCATGGACGTTCGGGCGCTGACGGTGGACCAGACCTTCTCCGACTCGGATGTCAACGGCGACCACGTGCACCACTACCGCGTCAATCTGGACGCAGACAAGCTCAAAGCCGAGCTCAGCAAGAAGGGCGTCATCCCCGACAGCAAGACCTCGAAGTTCTTCGATGACTTCGTCAAGAACGGCAAATACACGATGGAGGTCTGGGTGGGCACCTCCGATCGCCTCGTGCGTCGCGTGACCCTGAGCTTCGACGCCGTGACTGACGCCAGCACCCTCGGCGGGTTCACCCTCGGCGGCACGACTCCAAAAACCCAGGCCACGCCGCAGCCGGTGCACGTCACCGCCCACGCCCAGCTCAACTACTACGGACTTCAACAAGTCCATCGAGAGCACACCTCCGCCGACAGGCTAGCGGTCATGTGAGCCGCGGCCGCAGCCCGGGCTCACTACAGGTTGGCGGTCGCCGCCTCGAGCTGGACCGCGAACTTCCGCTGGGCAGCCTCGCGACGGGTTGGGATGTGGTCCCGCGGCCAGGCGCCCTCGTTGGGGGTGTACTCCTTGAGCACCTGGCGAGCCACCGTGACGCGGTGGACCTCGTCGGGGCCGTCGTAGATCCGTGCCCCCCGGGCCGCGCGGTACATGCCCTCAAGCGGCAGGTCGGAGCTGAAACCCAGGGAGCCATGCACCTGGATGGCCCGGTCGATGACGTCATGAAGGACTTTGGCGCCGAAGAACTTGATCATCGAGATCTCCTTGCGCGCCGCCGTCGGTCCCTCCTGGTCCATCTTCCATGCCGCGTGGAGAGTCATCAGCCTGGCCGCCTGCATCTCGGCTGCCGAGTCGGCGATCCAGTTCTGGACCGTCTGCTTGCGCGCCAGCGGTCCGCCGAAGGCCTCACGCTGCAAGGCTCGCTCGCACAGCATGTCGAACGCCCTCCGCGCCTGCCCCAACCAGCGCATGCAGTGATGGATGCGGCCCGGACCAAGGCGCATCTGGGCGATCAGGAAGCCCTGGCCCTCGCCCCCGAGGAGGTTGTCGATGGGTACGCGGCAGTTCTCGTAGAAGACCTCGGAGTGCCCCATGCCGAAGGGCTCGTGCTCGCTGACCATGTTGGGGATGTTGCGAGCCAGGTTGAGCCCGGGCGCCCCCTTGGGGACGATGATCATCGAGGCGCGGGCGTACTGGTTCTCGTTGTCGGGGTCGGTCACAACCATGGCGATCAGGAAGTCGGCGATCATGGCGTTGCTGGTGAACCACTTGTGGCCGTTGATCACCCACTCGTCGCCCTCGCGGCGGGCGGTGGTGCGGAGCATGGTGGGGTCGGCGCCGGCGCCGGGGGCAGGCTCGGTCATGGAGAAGGCCGAGCGAAATTCACCGTCCAGCAGCGGCCGCAGCCACTTCTGCTTCTGGTCCTTGGTTCCGTAGAGGGCCAGGATCTCGGAGTTGCCGGAGTCCGGCGCCTGGTTGCCGAAGACGGTGGGCCCGAAGAGCGAGCTGCCCTCGATCTCGTGCATCAGGCCGAGCTTGACCTGGCCGTAGCCCTGGCCGCCGTGCTCCGGAGGTAGATGGGTCGCCCAGAGCCCGCGCGCCTTGACCTCTTCCTGGAGGGGGCGGACAAGGCGGGTGAAGCCGGCGAGGTCGGTGTCGATCACCTCCAGCGGCCAAACCTCTTCCTTGACGAACTTCTCCATCCAATCCAGCTTCTCCTGGAACTCGGGCTCGGTCGAAAAATCCCAGCTCATCGGTTGTCTCTCCTTGTGGTGAGGCGCGGGCGGCGGCGAATCAAAGGCGTGGCCAGAATGCCGAAGCCGATCAGCAGTCCGACGGCGGCGACCTTCATGGAGTCGGGCGCCCGGGTGGCGGTGCTGGTGGTAGGAAGACTACCCCCGGCGACGACCAAGCCCTGCTTGCCAAGCAGGTTCTGCGAGATATCAACGCTACAGGTTTGCTGTGTGGGGACGACGTAGACACTGACCTGGCCAGGGCCTGATGAGGCCACCGTCAGGATGTCGGGCTGGTTGCCCGCGCCCGGGGAAACGGTGTAACTACCACCGGTGACGGTGGTGGTGTAGCCACCACCATAACGTCCAGCCGGCAGGACGATCTCGGTGTGGTGACCGTTGGCGTCAAGCGCGGGGTCAGGCGCATACGAGTAGTCGAAGACGCTGGTGACGGTATCCATGTTCTGCGTTTTGGGGGTGCCGGCGGTGGCGCGGGCGTAGGCCCGGGTGAGGACACAGCCCTTGGGCTGCACCAACTGGCGATTCTGGTCGAACAACCTCTCATTCTTGTTGCCCGTGGGGTCGTGGTTCTGCCGGCCGGCCCAGTAGCTCCGCGCGCCGAGCAGCGCGACGCGCCTCATGCCAGCAACTCGCTGCCGCTGTCGATCAGCGCGGTGATCACCCCGGTCAGCTTCTCGTACATGGGGTCGGGTCGCTTGCCGCGACGGTGGAGCATCAGGTTGTAGCCGAAGATCGAGGCGTACTTGTAGCAGCTCAGGGCCAGGTACCAGCGCGCTTCGTCGGGATCGGCGCCGTACAGGTCGATGACCTCCTCGGCGTCAAGCTCGATCCCGCCGCCCGGGTTGGGGGCGTCGGGCACCTGGTTGCGCTGGGCGACGATGCACAGGCAGCCGAGGTCCAGGAGCGGCGGCCCGATCTCGGCGATCTCCCAATCGAGCACGGCAACGACGTTGGGCTTGCCGTCCACGACCTCGAAGAGCATGTTGCCGTAGTGGAAATCGCCGTGCACCAGGCAGGGCTCGGGGTCCCTTGGCTGTTTCTCGGCCAGGCGAGCACCGAGCCCAGGAGCCGCGCCGGTTAGCTCTTCGGGGGCGCGCTGCATCAGCCAGGCCCAGCGCATCATCTCTTCGGTCAGCGGCACGGCGCGCTCGCCAGCGAGCCCGGACCGTTCGATCTCGACTTTCTGAAGGCGGTGGAGGGTGTCGACCGCAGCCGCCGCGATGCTGATCGTCGGCACCTGGCCCACGAGCGGCTCGATGCGGCTGCCCTCGACCGCCTCCATCAGGCAGAAGGGGCGGCCGTCAAGGACGGTGGGGTCCCCTTCGTTGGCGATGATCCGCGGGGTGGGCAATCCCTGCTCGTTGAGGGCGGCCATGATCCGGCCCTGACGCAGGACGTCGGCCGGTCCGGCGATGCGGGCGCCGGGCGGAGGCAGGCGAAGGACGTAGCGCTGGCTCCAACCACCCTCAGTGGCGGTGAGGAAGTAGGTGAATCCAGAGTGCCCCTCGGGGATGGCGTCGATGCTGGAGAGCTCCAGGGCGGCACGCTCGAGGTGCCGTCGCAGGTACTCCTGCAACCGCCCCCTCAACTCTTCCATGGCCTCAGCCGGAGACTGGCTCGCCGGCAAGGTGTGCGACATCGCCGATCGATTGAACCACGATGCGGTCGTCCTTGATCAGCAGCACGGTCACGCTGGTGAACCGCGGCAGCACCCGGAGCGGCCCAGAATCGAGTTGCAGCAGATGGGCCAGATAGAAGGTGATCGCGCCCGCGTGGCTGACGGCGGCGACCCTGGCGCCGGGACCGGCGGTCGCGGCGATCGACCTGATCGCCCCGTCCATCCGCGTCACCACCTCGTCGATCGGCTCCACAAACGGGATGTACCCGCCGGGCGGCTGGCTCGCGGTGTCCAGGTCTTCCCAATGGGTCTTGGCCTCGCGGAGGCGGTCGTCGGTCTGGACCGTAAGCCCTGACGGCGCCCCCGCGATCTCCGCGGTCTCCTGGGCTCTGACGATGGGGCTGGCCCAGATCGCACTGACCCCGGCGGCCGTAAGCCGCCGCCCCAGCTGCTCGGCCTCGCGCCGGCCCTTGGGGCTCAGCGGCGGGTCGATGTTGTTGTCATCGAGGGAAACAAGCTCGGCGTAGGCGTCGCCGTGGCGTATCAGCCAGACCTCGGTTACACCAGGGACGTCGACCAGGAAGCGCTCGTGCAGGCGCGCCAAAGCCTCGAGAAAAGCGGACTTCTGCGCCGCCGGGGTGGCCTCAGGCATGGCGCCAATGTTATGGGTCGCGCTGCGGGACCGCCCGTGGGCGTCCCGCGGGAGTCAGCCGGCCGGCTCCTCTTCCTTCAGATCGAGCGAGCAGGAGTTGATGCAGAAACGCTGCCCGGTGGGGTTGGGACCGTCGTCGAATACGTGGCCGAGATGCCCGCCGCACCGCTTGCAGATCACCTCAGTGCGCTTCATGAAGAAGCTGTTGTCAGGGCGAAGCTCGACATTCTCGGTGTTCTTGGGCTCGTAGAAGCTGGGCCAGCCGCTACCGGACTCAAACTTGGTCGTAGCGTCGAAGAGCTCGACGCCGCACCCGGCACAGGTGTAGGTGCCGTCCTTGTGGGTGTCGACGTACTTGCCGGTGAAGGCCTGCTCGGTGCCCTTCTCGCGAAGTACGTGGTACTGCTCGGGGGTCAGTTCCGCCTTCCATTGCTCTTCTGTCTTCTCGACCTGCTGCTCTGTACTCATCTCGTCCTCACTTGGCTGCGCGCCGGCGGCGATCAACTGCTGGCTCCATCTTGCCTCAATACGCCGGCCGCCAAACCCTTCAACTCAAGCTGACCCGGCTTGTTCCCGGCCGACCACCGCCGAGGCCGTCCCGATCGCGGTCACGGTGCCGTTGGGCTTGTCCACCCAGACTTCGCATTCAGTGCGGGCTCGGGGCGATTCGTCAACGACCTCGCGCAGCACCACGTGGGCGGTGGCGCTGTCGCCGCCCCAGATGACGTTGACGAAGCTGACCCGCAGCTTGCCGCCGCACCACCAGCCGGCACCGAGTCGCTGGGTCATCACCGCCGAGATGATGTTGGCATTGAAGATCCCCTGAACGACGACGGTTGGGAACCCCATCGCTTTGGCGATCTCCTCGTCGGAGTGGTAGTTCTGCATCCCGTCGGCGGTAGCCAGGCAGAGCTCGGGCGTCAGGACATGGGTGGGACCGTCGATTCGCTCGATGACCTCGCCCTCGCCGGGGGCAAAGCGCCGCTCCTCCTTCTTCTCGCGCTGCTTGTCGACAACGAATCCATCGGGCTGTGCGCGCAGGAATGACTGGTGGGTGCGTCCGCGAGCGAGGACGTGGCCGGCCGAGTCGCTCATCGTCACCTCGTTGACGATGACGTGGCGGTTGCTGCGCCACAGGTAGCGCTCCACGACCTGCGCCTGAGAGACGTAGGCCGAGTCCACCATCACCGGCGCGAAGAGGTCCCACTCCTGCTTGGCGTGGAGGTTGCCGCGCAGTTCGGCCGGATACCAGCCGGCGAATCGCCAGGGCTCCTGGGACCCGACCAGGGCCGGCGCGACCGGGCCTCCGAATGGGCTGGCGCCGGTGTACCACGGGTGATCGTCCTGGCAGCCAAGCGTGAAGCGGCTGACTAACTCGGGGGTCACCTCGACCTCCCGCCGGCCCAGGAACTTGCCGACGTAGATGTCGTCCCAGGCGTCGGTGCGAAGGGCGGGGTCACCCGCGGGCGCCGCGTCGGTGGTCATGGCTGGAAGATTAAGCCCCCGATCAGGCTAGCCTTAGCGCGTGAGCCTCGACGAAAGCGCCCACGACACCGGCTCCCACCACATCCCGGAGGTCTCCAGCCAGGACTGGTACTCCGGGGACGAGCACCTGCAGTGGCTGGTGCGGCGGGCTGTCGGCGAGGGTATCTGGCCGATCGCCGAGGCGGCGATGCGCGAGGCCGGCCGGATCGCCCCAACCAAGATCGATCCGCTGATGCCGATCATCGAGGCCAACCCGCCAGTCCTGCGCCAGTACGACCATCGCGGCCAGCGCGTCGACGAGGTCGACTACCACCCCGGATTCAAGGAGGTCGAGCGCACCGAGCACACCTTCGGCCTGGTGCGGATGTCGGCCGCGATCGGCTGGCGCGGCATCGAGGGCAGAGTCCCGGCGGCGCTGCACTGCGGCATCGAATATTTCTTCCTGCAAGCCGACCAGCCGATCGCGGCGTGCCCGGTGGGGATGGCGTCGGCGATGGTCCGGGCCCTGCGCAAGAATGACCCCCACCTCGCCGAGACCTGGATCCCCCGGCTTGGTAGCGATGATCCCGATCGCTACCTGACGGCGGCGATGTTCATGACCGAGAAGGCGGGCGGCTCGGACGTCGGCGCCAGCGAGTGCGTCGCCACCCAGGGTGAGGACGGCCAATGGCGGATCTCGGGCGAGAAGTGGTTCTGCAGCAACCCCACCGCCGACCTGGTCCTGATCCTTGCTCGGCCCGAGGGCCGCGGTCCCGGCACCGGTGGCCTGGGGCTGTTCCTGATGCCGCGCAACCTCGACGCCCAGGGCAACCTTCCGGCGGGGCCAGACGACCTCAGCGAGGTGCGCAACCACTACATCATCCATCGACTCAAGTCCAAGTTCGGCAACAAGGCGCTGGCGTCGGCTGAGATCGGTCTGCGAGGCGCGCTGGCATGGCCGGTCGGCGACATCGACCGCGGCATGAAGCAGATGCTCGACATGGTGAGCGCCACCCGGGTCGGCATCGTGACGGCGGCGGCGGGCTCGATGCGCCGGGCGGTCTTCGAGTCGCTCGAGCACACCAGCGAGCGGCAGACCTTCGGGCGCCGCCTCGACCAACATCCGCTGATGCGCGACACCCTGGTGGAGCTTGTGGTCGACGCCACCGCGACGCTGTCAGCCGCGATCGAGGTGGCGCAGCTGATGGAGAAGGCCGACGGCGGCGACCCCCAGAGCGAGCGGCTCCTGCGGATGCTGACCCCCATGCTCAAGGGCTATGCCGCCGAGCGCGCGCGAGTGGTGGCTACCGAGGCCATGGAGGTGCGCGGCGGCAACGGCTACATCGAGGACTGGCCCAACGGCCGCCTCCTCCGCGACGTCTACGTCCATGCGATCTGGGAGGGGTCAGGCAACATCATGGCGCTCGACGTCCTGCGCGCCCTCGGCAAGGGCCACGGCCCGGCCTACTTCGAGGAGGTGGAGCGTATCTGCGAGTCGACGGCCACAGGCAAGGGCGGTGCCGCCGAACTGGCCCGTGCGCTGCTGGCTTCGACGCCGGTGCTGCAGCAGGACGTGGCCTCGCTGGCGGCTCTCGACCTCGACGGCGCCCAGCTGAGGGTTCGCCGCATCGAGCGACGGATGGCGATCACCTACATGGCGGCATTGCTGGCGCAGCAGGCCCAGGAGTACGAGGCCCAGACCGGCAGTGGCCGGCTGACATACCTTGCCGCCCGTTTCGCGGCGCGGCTGGGTGGACCGATGGCAGAGGCCGCCGTCGCCGACGACCAGCAATGGCTGGCCGACTTCGAGGGCATCAGCAGGGGCGGCCAGGTATCGCCCGAGACCGGCGCCCGCGCGGCGGCGCTGGTGGCTCCCTACCTGGCAGAGGCAGCCCCCGCCACACCGTAGAGGCCGGCTCGGCTAAGCTGCGAGCCGGATGGATTTCCTGAAGCTGGGCACCCCCGCGCTGGAGTTGGTCCTCCGGTGCGCGGTCATCTACCTGGTCCTGCTCATCGGCCTTCGCGTTTTCGGCAAGCGTGAGATCGGCCAGTTCACCCTCTTTGACCTGGTTTTCATCCTGCTCGTCGCCAATGCAGTGCAACCGGCGATGACCGGGCCAGACAACTCGCTTGCGGGTGGCGTGATCATCATCGCCGTGCTCATCTTGATCAACTTCACGATCTCCTTCCTGCGCGTACGGGTGCCATTCATCAATCGGCTCGTGGTGACTCCGAGCGTGGCCGTGGCGCGCGACGGCCAATGGATACCCAATGTCCTGGAGAAGCAGGGTGTGACCCGCGACGAGGTCATGGAAGCTCTCCGCGAACATGGAGTCGAGACGCTCAAGGAAGCCAGGCTGGTGACGCTCGAGTCCGACGGCTCCATCAGCGTGGTCGCCAAGGAAGGAGGCGCTCAGCACCACCGGCGGCACGTTAGGTTTGTGCGGCACGACTGACCGGCCCCCAGGGGCGGTCCGCTAGCTGCCGGCCGTCGGTTTCGCCGCCGGACGGCGCTTTGCAGGTGCCGGCTTGGGGCGACGCCGAGAGGCCTGCCGCGGCGTTGCGGACTTCCGGGCCGCAGCGCGCTTGCGGGACGTATCGGCGGTGCGTTCTTCTGCCGCCATCTGGGTAATCTCCTCACCCAGGTTGGGGAGATGGTCGAGGGTTGTGGCGGCCGGCTGGTCAGGCAAAGCGAACGCCTCCTCGCCACGCCGGGCGCGGTAGAGAGCGCCGAGGTAAACGTTGAGGATGCCCGCGATGGGGATGGCGAACAGCGCCCCCAGCAGCCCGCCCAACTGCGCCCCCAGGACCAACGCCAGCATCGCCACCAGGGGATGTATGCGGGCCGCGTCGCCCACGATTTTCATCCCCAGCGTGTAGGCCAGGGCGGCGTGGATCGCAAGCGTGGCGCCGGCGGCCTCCAGCGTCAACAGGGGTCCCTGGGTCACGGCGACAGCCACCGCGAGGACCATCGCGATTGGAGCCCCCGCCAACGGCACCAACTCGAGGAAGAACGTGATCACGGCGATGAGCAGCGCGGTATGCACCCCCACGACCGACAGAGCGATTGCTGTCAGGGTCGCGACGAGAGCGGCGAAAATGACCTGGCCTTGGACGTAGCGGGCCAGGGTCGAGCCTGCTGCCACCAGGGTGAAGTCGAAGAACTGCTGCCGGCCCGGGAACAGCTGGCGCAGCGCCGCGATCATGTCGCGACCCTGGATCTGAAGGTAGATCGCAATCACCACGATCAGGAGCAGGTTGATCAAACCGCCAAGCACGCCGGTGAAGACCTGGACCGCTGAGCCCAGCAGGGGGGCGACCAGGCTGCTCAGGTTGCTGGGGAGGGCGATGTGGATGGGGATGCCGCGGCCGTTGAGCCAATCCTGGACGCTTGCGATGGTGCCCTCCGCCTGCTTCAGCGCGCGTGGCGCCTGGTCGCTCAAGGTGGTGGCCTGGCTCACTATCCCCGGTATCAACAGGGCGACCAGGGCGCCCAGCAGGACCAGGAGGGCGACGTTCACGATGAGGACCGCCAGCCATCGCCGCTTCTTGAACATCGGCACCCCCTGGATCTGGTCGACCAGCGGCGTCAACAGCAGCGCGATGATGGCCGCGAAAACGAAGAGCAGGAGGACATCGAAGATCTTGCCGGCGATGAACTCGCTCTGGTGATAGATCTGGAAGAGGACCGCCGCGATCAGCAGGAAGATCAGCGTTCGCAGCGGCCGATGCAGATCGCTCCAGGGACCTGTAGGGGCGGCCCGGCGGCTGCGCCGGTCAGCGGATCGCCGCCGCTCTACCCTCAGCCTGTCCGGGCCCTGCCAGGAGCTCTGGCTCAGGGCACCGGCGCCCATGGGCGCTCCGCGTTCTTGGCGGACCACACGATCGACCCCACAAGCTTGATGCGGAACTCGTCGCGGCGCTTTTGCACCGCTTCGTCACTGATGGGGGTGGCACGGTCGCTGATCCACGGCGGAACCTCGCGGGCAACCGGGTTGCCGTCAACGCTCGCCACCAAGACGTTGTCGGCGGCCTCGTTGACCTCCACCGAGACCTTGCGCATAGTGCCGGTGTGGTCGCCGAGGGTCCAGTTGCGCGCCCAGGTTCGCGATGGCGGTGTGCGCAAGATGACCAGGTGGAGGGGATGGGTCCGAACGACGGCGTCGGCGGCTCCCTTCTTGATCTCCTCAAGCAGGGCAGTGATGTCTTTGCCGAGGTCATTGGCGACCCATTCGCAGAGCGAGAGAGCGCGGTTGTCGAGGTCCGGCGGATCGATCTTCTCGACCGTGCCGGTACTGATCGCAGCCATCACACCGCCATGTCGGCGACAGTAGGGGCGGTTCTCGAACACCACCTGGTGCTCGGGGCACCAGGAATACCCACAGGCGCGGCCACGGCGGTCCACGTAGCCGCAGTCGACGCCGTTCTGATTGATGCATCCCGTGTAGGCGCACGGTTGGCCGCCGATGCTGCCGGCCCCCCTATGCCGTGCCCGCGAAGACTCAAAGCGGCGTCGAATGAAGGACATGGTCCAAGTCTAAAGCGTGCGCGAATCCAAGAGCAGAGCCTGTAGCGAACTTCCGACATGACCGTGACGGTCGAAAAGGCGGCTCTGCGCCAACCCCACGCCGTTGGTGTCGGCAAAAGTCTCCGAATCGAGGGCGATCCACTCCCCGCGGGGGCGGCGGTGCAGGTAGACGGTCAGGTCGGGGTTGATGAAGAGATGCTTGGTGAAATCCAGCACCCGGCTGATGCCGTTACCAAAATCGGCCGCGGCGACCGCGCGCATCAGCGGACTTGGTTCTTCACCGGGGACAATCGGAACTCGGAGGTTGAACCACACCGTCGCGGGGCCGACATCGACGACCGAGCCCGCCACCAGCCGCGGGTCCATCGCCTTGCCGAAGCCACGCCAGGGGACATCTTTCAAGGGGATCGCCTCTTCCGGCGGTGGCGGCATCGGACCCTCGACCCTCGCCGGCACGTCGATCTCGAGCTGGCGGATGCGCAGCGCCGTCGCCCGCGCCACCTCTTGACCGTCCGCTGTCAACGACGCCTGAACCAGCTGCACCCTGTTGCCGGGGCGGATGACCTCGGTGGTGAGCTTCAGCGGCGCGATCGGGACCGGGCGCATGAACTCGGCCGTGATGCGGCTGACGAACATGTCGAGGTCAGGCTCGACCGCCTCGATGGCCCGCGCCATCAGCGCCGCGGGCGCTCCCCCGTGCAGCGCTCGGGGGTCCCAGGGGCCACCGGCATGCTCGGTGGGAGTGAAGACATCGCCGTCGGGGATGAAAACCGCATCCTCCATCACGGCAAGAGTAATGGCAGGTTGTCCTGCGACAGAAGAAGCCCCTCCGCTCAAAAGGCGGAGGGGCTTCTCCCGGTCTGGCCGGCTGATATTACGCGCAGAAGGGTCAGAATCGGAACTGACCTCCGCGGGGAGACCGGCACCGGGCTATGCGGCGAAGCCGACGTACAGGAGCACGAGGGCCGAGGCGGCATGCAGCACGACATCGGCGCCGCCAATTGGCAGCAGGCCCAACGGGTTGGCGACGATGATCCCCAGCACCGCCACTGCGCCAAGCACAGCACCGAAGACTTGCGCGAACATCCGCGACGCCGCCGGGCCCGCGGCGAAGGCTGCCAGCCCCGCTGCCCCGATGGCGAGGTGGACGACGTTATGGAGAACGCTGAGATCGAAGATGATCAGCGTCCCCGGTCCCGAGAAGCCCGTGACGGCAAAGCCGACGAGGCCGGTAACGACGTAGACGGCGCCAAATACGAGGGCTGTCATTTTGGACAATGGCACGGTGTGTTCCTCCACTCTTTATTGATCCGGCGTCCTGTCGCCGGCTGGCTGTTATGTCGGTCTGTGACCTATTACGACGCTGAGCTCTTCATGGATCAAAAGCCTCAAGCGGCGCGCCGGTTACGGGTTCTCGCGACGCAACGCATAGGCTTGCGGCGTGGTTGAGGCGGGCCGGGTCCTGGTCGGCACATGCAACTGGGCCGATCACAAAGACTTCTATCCACCCGGATTGCCAGCGCCCGAGCGGCTGGCGTTCTACGCGCGGTTCTTCCCCATCGTGGAGGTCGACACCACCTTTTACGGCATCCCCAAACCCGAGGTGGCCGAGCGGTGGGTGCGGTCCACCCCCGACAGCTTCCTCTTCAACGTCAAGGCGTACAAGAGCCTCACCCTTCACGAGCGGGAGGACGGTAAACCGCGAGCGGCGACTGACGAGGAGGAGCGGGACTTTATGGCCCTGCTCAGACCGGTCAGGGACTCAGGCAAGCTGCGCGCCGTCCATTATCAATTTCCGCCGTGGTTCACGGCTAACCCGGCAAACATGGACTACATCTCACGTCTCCCCGACCGCCACCCGCAGGACCGGCTGATCGTCGAGTTCCGTCATCGCAGCTGGAGCGAACCGGCGCGCTTCGACGCCGTCACCGAGCTTCTCGAAGAGGCGGGGATGACCTACTGCATCGTCGACGAGCCGCAGCTGGGATCGGGGTCGATGGCGCCTCACATGGCGGTGACAACCTCCGACCTGGCGGTCCTGCGCCTGCACGGGCACAACTACAAGACCTGGTACAAGAAAGGCGAAACGTCCGCGGACCGCTTCGACTACCTGTACCCCGAGGAAGAGCTCCTGGAGTGGGTGCCACGGATCCGGACCCTGGCCGACCGCGTCAAGGAGGTCCACGTCCTCTTCAACAACAACCGCTCCAACTATGCCGTCGTCAACGGCCTGCAGATGGGGCAGCTGCTCGACCTGGGGTTGCCCCCGCCCGAGTCAATTCCGGGCCCAGCTGCTGATGCCGAGCAGACGGAGCTTCCCCTCGGGGAGGTCTAGCCCGCCTCCACCTCGTCGCCGCCGGATGGCGCGTCGTCACCGAGGTCATCACGCATCAACAGGTTTTGGTAGAGGACCCCGGCGACCACGCCGCCCACCAGCGGCCCGACCCAGTAGATGAAGAAATGGTTCACATCGACAATGCCTGCCAGCAGCGCGGGCCCGAAAGCGCGGGCCGGGTTCATGGCTGCGCCGGTCAGCGGTCCGCCGACGAGGATGTCGAAGATGAGCACGAAACCGATCGCCAGCCCGGCGATCTGCTTGAAGGCCCCCTTGGGATCGATGGCGGTGGCGTACACCACCAGCACCAGGAAGAAGGTCAGAAGCGCTTCAATAACCATCGCCTTGCCGGTGTCAACCGCCGACGTCGGTGCTCCCCACTTGACGGCGCCGAGCAGGTCGCCGGGATATATGAACTTGAGGACCAGCGCGGCGACCACCGCGCCGACAAACTGAGTGGCAATGTACATCGCGGCCAGCGGGGCCTCGATGTGGCGGCCGATGAAGGCGGCCACGGTGATCGCCGGGTTGAAGTGAGCGCCCGAGATCCGGCCAAGGGCCGTGACCATAACTGCGAGCACGACGCCGTGGGCCAGGGCCACAAAAATCAGGTCGATGGGGCCGAAACTGCGATTGATGTTGGCGGCGGTGGCGCTGCTCCCCAGCTCGCCGGCCCGCAGGGCGGCGGCGCTGACGATCGAGGCGGCACCAAAGAAAGTCAGTGCGAAGGTCCCCAGGAACTCGGCGACGAGATAGCGCGCGTTCTTCATCAGCCCCTCCGTTGTCTCTGACTTTGTGGGTCATTCAAATTGTCCGTCCGGAGTATAGGTTGTCCGCTTGCGCATAATGCAGCGGTGACTGTGGACTCCGTCCCCGCCGTCGAAACCCACGCCCTCACGCGCGACTATGGCCGCGGGCGCGGCCTTTTCGATCTCGATCTGAGGGTTCACCAGGGCGACGGGTTTGGCTTCCTCGGACCCAACGGCGCCGGCAAATCGACCACCGTCCGGCTGCTGATGGGCCTCATCCATCCGACCTCCGGGTCAGCTAAGGTCTTCGGCATCGACGTCGCCGCGGACCCGGTACGGGTCAAGCGTATGGTCGGCTACCTGCCCGGGGAGCTCGCCCAGTTCGGGAGCATGCGGGGCAGGCAGGTGTTGACCCTGCTGGCCGGGCTTCGAGGAGGCGTGTCGGGTCAGACCGTCAAGACCCTGGCGGAGCGGCTGGACCTGGACCTGTCGCGGCACTACCGCGACTACTCGAGCGGCAACAAGCAGAAGCTGGGCCTGGTCGCGGCGCTCATGCCCAGGCCACGACTGCTGATCCTCGATGAGCCCACCGGTGGCCTCGACCCGGTGGTGCAGCAGGAGTTCTACAAGATCATCCACGAGTACCGCCAGGCGGAGACGACCGTGTTCATGTCGTCGCACCTCTTCGCCGAAGTCGAGCACACGTGCACCCACGTGGGCATCATCCGCGCCGGCCGGCTGATCAAAGAAGGCGACCTCAGTGAGATCCACTCGATGCGTGTGCACCGCGTCAGCGTCAGCTTCGAGGGCGAGCTCGACCCCGAAGTGCTGGCCGCTGCCGACGGCGTCAGCCAGGTGCATCTGACCGGAGGCCTGATGACTTGCCACGTGCATGGCGGTTTCGACCCGTTGATCCGGGCGATCTCCGGGGTCCGTGTCATCAACCTGGTCAGCCAGGAGCCGAGCCTCGAAGAGGTGTTCCTCACCTACTACTCGGATGCTGCCGTCGCGCCCCAAGTGCTGCCGGCGCCCGAGCCGGTGGCGGAGCCGGCGCCGGTGCCGTTCGCCTCGCGTACGCTCGAACCAGAGCCTTCGGCGATGCCGGAACCTGAACCCCAACCGAAGCCCGAGCCAATCCCCGAACCGGAGCCAATCCCCGAACCGGAGCCAATCCCGG
>OCZT010003628.1_pt1 | contig 15722 bp, 14 predicted proteins | sample 1539031 | NCBI WGS metagenome assembly OCZT01 (sample SAMEA3539308, study PRJEB22396) | soil metagenome | biome: tundra; feature: field; material: soil | place: USA | collected 2010-05 | depth 0.15 m | reverse complement strand
GAGCCGGTCAACGGGCTGGACCCGGACGGCGTGCGCTGGATCCGGCTGCTGCTCAGGTCGCTGGCCGCCGAAGGGCGGACAGTTTTCGTTTCGTCCCACCTGATGAGCGAGATGGCGCAGACCGCGACCCGGCTGGTGGTACTCGGCCGCGGCCAGCTCATCACCGAGACCAGCGTCGACGATTTCGTCGACCGCGCGGCCGCCGGCGTGCTGGTCCGGACGCCGGAAACCGCGCGCCTCGGCCAGGTGCTGGCCGCTCCCGGTGTCACCGTGACTAATGACGGAACGGACCTGCTGCGTGTGTCCGGCACCACCGCCGAGCAAATCGGGACGGCGGCCTGGCGGGCTCACCTGCCCGTCTACGAGCTCACCCCCACCCACGCTTCGCTGGAAGAGGCATTCATGCAAGTGACCAAGGACAGCATCGAGTACCACGCCGGAGCGACGCGATGAGCGCCGTCATCGGGACCAGGCCCGTATCGGCTCAAGAGGCGCCTGCCCCGGCCAGCGTAGCGGGATCAGTTACCCAGGTACGCGTCGTCCGTGCGGAGTGGACCAAGCTGCGGGCGCTCCGCTCGACCCGGTGGTGCGGGCTGAGCGCCATCGTGCTGATCGTCGGCCTGGGTGCCGCGATCGCGGCCTCCGGGGCGCCGTACCACGTCTCGGCGGGCAATTCCGCCGCGGTGGCAGTGTCGAACGGCCTACTGGGCGTCTTGTTCGCGCAGCTGGTGGTCGGCGTGGTCGGCGTGCTGGCGTTCAGCGGCGAGTACGGCACCGGGATGATCCGCGCCACGCTGGCGGTCGTGCCAGCTCGGCTGCCAGTGCTGTGGGCGAAGCTGATCGTGCTGGCCGGGCTGGTGCTGTCGGTGACACTGCTGTGCACGGTCGTCGACTTCTTCACGGCGACGGCTATCAACTCCTCTCGGGGCGGTTCGGCGATCTCGCTGACCGACCCGGGCGTGCTGCGGACGGTAGTCGGCTCGTCTTTGTACCTGACCGTCGTCGTCATCATCGGCCTGGCCCTGGGCGCCCTGCTCCGCAAGACCGCGGCGGGCCTGTCGGTGTTCGCCGCGGTGTTCTTCGTCGTACCCATCGTCGTGGGGGCCCTTCCGCACAAGATCACGGGGTTCGCGCCTTATCTGCCGTCTAACGCCGGCGGGGCCCTGTGGGGCGACCCGCTGACCACCGCGCATGCGCTGAGCCCGTGGGCCGGATTCGCGGTCCTGTGCGGCTACGCGGTCGTGCTGACCGCGCTGGCCGCCTGGCGGCTGCGCCGTCGCGACGCCTGAACACCCGGAAGGCTGCGAGGATACGAGTATGTCCTTCTGGACACCGGTTGAGAACCCGGGAACGCGCCCGCCGCGTTCCTGGGTCTTCGACATCGGGTGCGCCTTGTTCGCCGCCCTGGCCTCCTTCGGGAGTTTTTCCTTCGCCCAGGCGGCGCACCCCGCGCTTCCCGCGCTGGCGGTCAGCGTGATCGTCGCGGTCCTGACGGCGCTGGTGCTGCCGCTGCGCCGGGTCTGGCCCGGCCCGGTGTTCGCCGTCATGGTCCTGATGGCGGCGGTGCTGGCCCAGTGGCCGGTCCGGGGCGCGCTGCTCCCGGTCGCGCTGGCGATCGGCCTGTACACCGTCGCGGTCACGATGAGCCGGGCCACGGCGCTCGTGGCGGCCGCGCTCGCGGTGGCGGCCGAGGCCCCCGCGGCCGGCCAGGGCGGCTGGCATAACGGCTGGCTGGCCGCGCTCTACGAGGTCATCGCGATCGCCGCGGTCCTGGTCGCGGGCCTGTACGTGAGCACCCGGCGGGCCTACCTGGCCGGGCTGCGCGACCGGGCGCAGCGACTCGAACGCGAACGCGACCAGACCAGCGCGCTGGCCGCGGCGGTGGAACGGGCCCGCATCGCCCGCGAGATGCACGACAGCGTGGCGCACCACCTCACCATCATCGTGGCGCTGTCAGACGGCGCCCTGGCCGCGGTCAACCGCTCGCCGGCCCAGGCCTCCGAGGCGATCCGGGGCGTGTCGACCACCGCCCGGGAGGCGCTCGCCGAGACCCGCCGGCTGCTCGGCGTCCTGCGGCCCGAGGGCGGCCTGGAACTCCGGCAGCCACTCCCCGGCCTGTCCGACCTGGAAAGCCTGTTCACCCGGGTCCGGGCGGCCGGGCTGCCGGTCCGGTACGAACGCAGCGGTCCCCCCGGGGACATGCCGCCCGGGGTCCAGCTGGTCGTCTTCCGTCTCGTCCAGGAAGCCCTGACGAACACGATGAAGCACGCCGGCCCCGGCGCGAATGCCGCCGTCCGGCTGCAGCTCGCTCCCGGCGAGGTCCGCGTCGAGGTCGAGGACGACGGCGTCGGCAGCGCCGGAGTACCCCGCGCGCCGGGCGGCGGCCTGACGGGAATGCGGGAACGCGTCGGTGCGTTCGGCGGCGAACTGACCTGCGGCCCGTGTCAGCCGCGCGGCTGGCGGGTCACCGCCCGGCTCGATCCCGGTCCGGCGGTGGCACCGTGATCAGCGTGCTCCTGGTCGATGACCACTCCCTGATCCGGATGGGCTTCCGCCTGGTGCTCGACGCCGAGGCCGATATCGAGGTGGTCGGCGAGGCCGCCGACGGGACCGCCGCCGTCTCCATGTGCTCGGCGCTGCGTCCCGACGTCGTACTCATGGACATCCGGATGCCCGGCCATGACGGCATCGAGGCGACCCGCGACATCGTGGCCGCCGGGCTGCCATGCAAGGTATTGATCCTGACCACCTTCGACCTCGACGACTACGTCTACGACGGGCTGCGGGCCGGTGCCAATGGCTTCCTGCTCAAGGACACCCAGCCCGCCGACTTGGTCGCCGCCATCCGCACCATCGCCGCAGGCGACGCCGTCCTCGCGCCGGGCGCCACCAGCCGCCTCGTCCGCCAGTTCGCCAGCCAGCGGCCCGAGCCTGCTGGCGGCGAGGCGGACACGCAGCCGGGGAGCGCCCGGATCAGGCAGGCGCTCACCGGCCGCGAGCAGGACGTCTTCTCCCGCATCGCGGCGGGCATGTCCAACAGCGAGATCGCGGCCAGCTTGTTTCTGTCCGAGGGCACCGTGAAGGTTCACGTCGGCCGGATCCTGGCCAAGCTCGGCTTGCGCGATCGCGTCCAGGCCGTCGTCCTCGCCTACGAATCCCGGCTGATCACCCCCGGGACGCCACCGGCCGACAGACCCGGCCGGCCCGGCGACCCCTGCTGACCCCCGGGGTCGGTGACCGCTAACACCCGGCGGATTACATAAAATCGCGCCTGCTGGGCAGCTCACTAAACGACGCTGGACTTGTGAGGAGAGGTGGCACGCTCGTGTGGCACTTGCTGGAACACCGTGAGATGAAGCGCCTCGCCCGCGGCCGCGCGGCGGCCAAGGCGGGCCCGCTCCCCCAGCCTGCGCGTCCGGCCGGCACCGATCTCCTGCCTCAGATCAAGCACATCGTGGTGCTGATGATGGAGAACCACTCCTACGACAACTACCTCGGCATGCTGCAGGGCCGCGGTGAGGGTTTCCCGCTCGGTCCCGACGGCGAACCCGACGTGTCCAACATCGGGACAGACGGCGAAGGCATCCGGGCGTTCCGGCAGCCCACGACCAAGCAGTACGACGGCGTGCCTTCGCAGAGCTGGCACGCGAGCCACATCCAGTGGGGGGAGGGGAAAAACGACGGCTTCGTGACCAGCGCGCAGGACATGCAGGCGGCGGCCAGGGCCGGGAACGCGCCGCACGTCGACACCTCGGCGGAGGCGGCGGTCATGGGCATGGGCTACTGGTCGGAAAGCGACCTGCCGTTTTACTACGGGCTGGCCCGGACCTTCCCGCTGGCCGATCGCTGGTTCTCCTCGTGCCTGGGCCCCACCTTTCCCAACCGGCGGTTCCTCATCGCGGGCACCGCGCACGGCCTCATCGACGACTCCCCTTACGACCTGCTCGACTACCCGCCGGCCGGGACCATCTTCGACATGCTCACCGAGCACGACATCTCCTGGGTCAACTACCACCCGGTGGCCAGGGACGGATCGCGGTGGAAGAGTTACGCCCGGCACAAGCAGAAGATGATCGTTCGCCGCCTGCGGTCGGCAGGCCGGGCGCTTCCCGCCGTGACCCAGGACGTGCAGAAGGACATTCAGTTCACCGCCGACGTTTTCCCGCTCGGCATCGGCCGGTACATGGAGCACGTCCGCAGCATCGACCAGTTCTTCACCGACGCCGCCGAGGGGAACCTGCCGCCCTTCAGCCTGGTCGACCCGGACTTCGGGAACTATTCCGAGGAGAACCCGCAGGACATCCAGAAGGGCGAGAGCTTCGCCGCGGAGATCATCAACCGGGTGATGCACGGTAAGGGATGGCCGGACACCTTGCTGATCTTCCTCTACGACGAGCATGGCGGGTACTACGACCACGTGCCGCCGCCGGCCGCCGTTCCGCCCGACGACGTCGAGGGCCGCAGCGCGATCGGCAGCCACAGCCGGCTGGAAACGGTGCTGCGGCCGGTCCTGCCCGGCCTGGTCAAGAGCAAGGAGAACCTGGACGCCGGGCCGCGCCGGTACGACAGGTACGGGTTCCGGGTCCCGGCGGTGATCGTGTCACCATACGCGCGGCCTGACTACGTCAGCTCCGAGGTCTTCGACCACACCTCCGTGCTCAAGCTCGTCGAGGAGAAGTGGAACCTGCCCCCGCTCACCGCGCGGGACGCCGCGGCCCGCTCGCCGCTGGACGCGCTGGACCTCACCCGCGCTCCGGCCTTCGCCAAGCCGCCGTCGCTGCCCGAACCCAGCCTGCGCTGGGGCACCTGGTAAGCGAGAGGCGGGGCGGCGGGGCCAAAACGGCTCAGGGGCCTGAAGCCGCTACGGGGCCGAGGTTTCCGCGTCTGGATACATGGTAGTTAGGGGCATGCAATCAACCTCTTTGAGGCACGCGACTAGACGGGCCAGACGAGCGTCGGACAGCCAGGGCGCGCACGTCCTGGCCCGGGCGGGTCTCACCGCGCGGGGCGTCATCTACATACTGATCGGCTGGGTCGCGCTGCTTGTCGCGCTCGGCCTCAGTTCGCACGAGGCTGACCAGCAGGGCGCCTTGCAGCTACTCGCAGGCAAGCCCTACGGCCTGGTCTCGCTCTGGCTGCTCGCCATCGGTTTCGCCGCCTACGCGCTGTGGCGGCTGAGCGAAGCCGCGTTCGGCGTCACCGGTGAGGGAAACGGCGCCGGGCCGCGGCTGAAGTCGCTGGGCCGCGGCGTGGTCTACGCCTTCTTCGTGGTCCTGACCATCAAGGTGATCTCGGGAAAGCAGGGCAGCCAGTCCCGTCAGCAGCAGGACGTGACCGCTCAGGCCATGCAGCATCCCGCCGGGCGGTGGCTGGTCGCCATCGTCGGGGTGATCATCGTCATCGGCGGCCTGGCGCTCGTGCTTGAGGGCCTGCGCCACAAGTTCATGAAGCAGCTGCGGACCGCGCAGATGAGCGCCCGCACCCGCCGCGTCGTCAAGTGGCTCGGCACGATCGGGACCAGCGCCCGCGGGGTGGTCTTCGCGCTGGCCGGCATCCTGGTCATCGACGCGGCGGTCACCCACAACGCGGCCAAGTCCGGCGGCGTCGACAAGGCGCTGCTGACGCTGCGCGACCAGCCGTTCGGTCCGGTGCTGCTGATCCTGGCCGCGCTCGGGCTGGTCATCTTCGGCGTGTACGGGCTGTGCGAGGCGCGCTGGCGAAAGGTCTGAGCCCATGTCCGCCGATACTGCTGCTCGTTCCCGCCGTAGCCTGACCCCGCTGGTCGCGGTCAGCGTCGCGGCGCTGGTTTTCGCGATCGTGCTCGTCCTGGTCCGGGTGCAGTGGGCTCCGCTTGAGTCCGCCGACCACGGCGCCGCCGCCCACCTCAACCACCTGGTCGCGGGGCACGCCACGATCGTCTCGATCGTCAAGGCGGTGACCTACCTGGGCAGCAACGCGGTGCTCTGGACCGTCATCGCGGCGGCGGCGATCATCCTCGCGATCCGGAAGCGCTGGCGGCTAGCCATCTACCTCGTCGTCACCGGCGCGGGCGCGCTGGTGCTCGATCCCGTCCTGAAGTCTCTCGTCGGCCGGCTGCGCCCGGTCGTCGCGCATCCCATCGCCTACGGCACCGGGGACAGCTTCCCCAGCGGCCACTCGCTCGGCTCGATCGTCTGCTACGGAGCGATACTCCTGGTCTTCCTGCCGGCCGCCCGCGGCCGCTGGCGTCCCGCCTTCATCACCGTGATCACCGCGCTCGTGGTGCTGATCGGGATCAGCCGGATCCTGCTCGGCGTGCACTTCCTGTCCGACGTCATCGGAGCCTGGGCGCTCGGGATCACCTGGCTCGGCGTCACGGCCTTCGCCTTCGAGCTGACCCGGCAGGCGGCCGGGCGGCCGGTGACCGACCCGGTGACCGAGGGGCTGGAGCCCGAGGCCCGCGCCGACCTGAAGCCGGCCGAGCCGGAACGAGGCGCCGGCCACGCGCCCGGCCTGCATCGCGGCCGCATCGCGGCCCTGGTCATGGTCGCGTGGGTGCTGATCGTCGGGCTCATCGTCGGTATCGGCGAACTGATCACTAAGCATGGCCACGGTCAAGGCAACGTGCTGGGCGACACGACGATCCCGCACTGGTTCGCCGCCCACCGCACGGCCGCCTTGACCTCCTGGAGCAAGCTCTTCAGCACGCTCGGGGCGACCCAGGCGATCCTCATCGTGGCCCTGGCCACCTGCGTGGTGTTCCTCGCCGTGACCAGGCGCTGGCGGCCGGTGGTGTTCATGGCCACCGTCATGTTCGGGGAACTCGCGGCGTTCCTCACCGCCGCCGTGGTGGTCAAGCGGCCCAGGCCGGATGTCACCCACCTGGACAAGCACCTGCCCACCTCGGCCTACCCCTCCGGGCACATGGCCGCCACCACCTGCCTGTATGTCGCGGTGGCGATCCTGGTCATCGGCCACGCTCGCGGCTGGTGGCGCTGGCTGTTCCTCATCCCCGCCATCGCCATGCCGGTCCTGGTCGCGTTGTCCCGCATGTACCGGGGCGAGCACCATCCCACCGACATCCTCGGCAGCCTGCTGTTCGCCGCGCTCTGGCTGACCGCGACCACCCTGCTGATCAAGCCGAACTCCGCCGAACGGCTTTCCTCGCCGGACGGCACGGGCGGGCGTCGCACCAGCCGGCTTGGCACAGGCCGTAATGGCACGGGCCGGCTCGGGGCGGCCCGACGCCGGGAACTCAGCGGTCAATCCCGCGCAGGATGAGCAGCTGGGAGGTGAGCTGGCCCGAGCTGAGCAGGCGGCCGATCCGGTCGCTCTGCTCGCCGGGTGCAGCCGGTCAAGCAGCCAGTCCAGGGCGGACGGCTGCCCGCTGCCCGCTGCCCGCTGCCCCGGCATCCCGCCGGGACGGCGTACTCCGGGCCCAGCGCCTCCGCCACCTGCGCGGTCCATTCGGCCACGGTGTCGAACTCGGCCGCCATCGGGTCATCGACCTTAGTCATGAGCGGCTCCTGCCCGGATACGCTGCGCCAACTCGGCTTTGACCTGGGCGGCGTAGGTATATCCGCGGGCCGACGCCAGGCCCGAGAGGTTCACGCCCACCACGCCGGGGATGCGCAGCAGGGCGCGGGCCTCATCCGCCGCGGCCTGCAGGCCGGCCGCGACCGGGTCGGGACCGTCCAGGACCCGGCGGGCCGCCGCCGGATCGAGTTCCAGGCCGGGCAGCGCGCTGAGCGCGTCCGCCGACCGGGCATCGGTAAAGACCGCGACCGCGGCGATGACCGGGATGGTCACGCCGGCCTGCGCGGCCGCCACCATGAACTCGGCCACCGACGCCACCGCGGCATGATTGAGCACCGCGACCGCCGCCCCGGCGCGCTGCTTGTGGGCCAGCCGTACCCCGCGCAGGTGCCGCGGCGGCGCCGTGACCGTCTCGGCGACGGCCGCGGACAGGCCGATGGAGGCGGCGAGCGCGGCCAGCCGCGTGCCGTCCAGGTCAAAGACCTGGGTCACGTCCGGCCTGATGTCGTAGGCGCGCGCGTCACCGGTCACGCACAGCACGGCGTCCACGCCGACGTGCCGCAGGCCCGCCAGCTCCTGCTCAAGGCCGATCCGGTTGCGGTCCCGGCAGGCCAGCGTCAGCCACGGGCGCACCCCCGCCTGGAGCAGCAGCGACGCGTGCAGCGTGGGCGGAAAGTCGGGCCGGTCCTGGTGCTCCCCCACCAGCACCGCGTCGCAGGAAGGCGCGAGCACGGCGGCCACCGAGGTGAGCATCGGCACCGAATAGGGCTCGGAGCTGAAATCGGTCAGGATCAGCGGCGCGGCACGCAGCGGCACCGGCGGCACCGGTTCCGCCCACCGCGCCGGGACCGGGAACGCGCACGGGTGCGGCCGGACCTCGCAGCTTCCGTCGGCCCGCACCCCACCGCACGGTCCCATCACCATGTGCTTCGGGCAGGAAGCAGCCGCGGCGGCGCGCATCTGCATCGGGTCAGGATCTCACGCGATGGCGCCGCCGGACCGCCGCGGGGGGCTAGGACGAGGATTCGAAGCAGCCGGTGCCGGTCTGCAGGGCGGCGCAGGTGTAACGCCCGGGCGGTTCGGCGGACTGCAGGGGTATCACCGTTCAGGTCACTAGGGCACCATCGCGGGAGTCGCTCGAGCATGGAAGTCAGTGACTGGCACCGGGTCGACCCGGTGGACGTCCAGGCCGAGAGCCGGGTCCGCAGTGTCACCGTGGACGGCCGCACGGTGGCGCTGGCCCGGTGCGGCGCGCGGCTGGGCGCGCTGGAGAACCGGTGCCCGCATCAGGGCGGCCCGCTCGGCGAGGGGTCGATCGAGAACGGCTGGCTGCGCTGCCCCTGGCACGGATACGACTACGATCCGCTGACCGGCCAGCCGCCGGGAGGCTTGTCCGACGGGGTCGCCACGTACCAGGTCGATGAGCGGCCGGACGGCGTCTACGTGCGCAATCCCGCCCTGGCGCCGCGCTCCCGCACGGTCAGCGCGGCCGGCCCGCGGCCTGCTTCGCGATCGCGGGGCCGGGCTCGACCAACATGCTCACCGGCTTGTACGACGCCAAGCCCGACCAGCCACCGGTGCTGGCGATCTCCGGTCAGGTACCGTCCAAGGTCCTGGGCCGGGGGGCCTTCCAGGACCTCGACCTGACCACGGTCTTCCGCGACGTGGCCGCACTCGGCGCGTGGGCGGCCGCACCCGGCCGCCCTGTCGTCGCCGTGACCGGCGATGGCGGCTTCGGCCAGTACGCCGCCGAGCTCACCACGGCGGTGAAATACGGCATCCCGGTGAAGCACGTCCTGCTCGACAACCACTCTCTCGGCAAGATCGGCAAGGAGCAGCTCGCCGCCGACTTCCCTGTCTGGCACACCTCCCTGCACAACCCGGACTGGGCCGCCTACGCCCGGCTGTGCGGAGCGACCGGCATCAAGGCCGACCGGCCGAGACCAGCTCGACGGGGCCATGACCCAGCTGTTCGCTGCGGACGGCCCCGCCCTGCTGCACGTCGAGCAGGATCCCGAGCTCCTGTAGCAGCGGTCACGGCGAGCTGGCCGCGGGTGCCTCGCGCAGGGCCGCCTGCGTGATGGTGCTCGCGGTCCGGACCAGGCTGGCGATCGCCTCGCCGGGGGTCAGCCGGGCCAGGTCGGTCAGGGAGAACAGGGCCTCCGCGCTGACCACCGCAGCGAGGTCGTGCTTGAGCTGGGTGAACCGGGCCGGATCAGTGGCGCCCAGCGTGTCGTTCAGCGGAGCCAGCGCCTCATCGATCAGGCCGAACCGGATGCCCGGGCGAGCCGACGCCATCTCGGGGCGGGTGATGGTGGCCGCGATCATGGCCCGGACCGCCGTCTGCGAGGACAGCACGCCGCGGAGCAGGAACTCGCACGCGAATGCGACACGTCCGACCGGATCACCGGAGCCCGCGACCGGGCCGAGCGCCTCGGCCGGGCTTGGCCACAGGCCGGTGAAGGCCTCGTTGACCAGGGAGGCCAGGTCGGGAAAGTAGCGATAGGCGGTGGCCTCCGAGACGAGCGCCAGCCTGGCCACGTCCGGCATCGTCGCGGTGGCGCCGGAGCGGATGATGTCGCGGCAGGCCTGCAGGATCGCCATCCGGGTGCGCCGCTTCTGATTGACCCGCCCGGTGTCGCTTTCTGCCGTCATCGGCGCCGCCCCCCTCAGGTTCATGCTAGTTGACACTCTTCATGATAGTTCACTTGCATCGTTGATCACAGTCCCCTATATTAATGAGAGTTCACTCTCACGAAGGAGCAATCAGATGACTGAGGTCTCTGTGGTCGGGCCGGCTGACGGCGAGGTGTTCCGGCTAGGGCCCACCCAGATGCGCATCCTGGAGGACGGCCACACCACCGGGCACCGGCTCGGGCTGGCCGAGATCACGCTCGCCCCGCACACCGACGGGCCACCGCAGCACCGGCACGCGCGCCACGACGAGGGCTTCTACGTCGTCTCAGGCACGGCCCGCTTCACCATCGGGGAGAGCTCCCACGAGGCCGCCGCGGGCACGCTGGTGATGATCCCGCCGGGCGCCCCGCACACCTTCGCCAATCCGGGCGACCAGCCCGCCGTGCTGCTGAACTCCTTCACGCCTGACCTGTACGTGCAGTACTTCCGGGATCTGCGCGACATGATCGCCGACGGCCAGGCGCTGACCCTGGAATCCACCATCGAGGCGATGAGCAGGTACGCCACCGTGCCGGCCACCGACTTTGCCCAGTAACGCTTTACCGACCAAGGAGACACCATGACCACCACCGTCTATAACCTGAAGCTCGACGGCGTCGGACCCGTCGACCTCACCGTCGATGAGCAGGGTGAGGGCCGGCCGTTCCTGCTGCTGCACGGCGGCGGCGGACCCGGCACGGTCGCCGGTTTCGGTGCCCTGCTGGCCGGCTCCAGGCCCGCCCGGGTGATCAGCCCGGCCCACCCCGGCTTCGGCGGCACCCCCCGCCCCGAGGCGCTGCACACCGTGGCCGGGCTCGCCGGGCTCTACGTGGCGCTGCTTGACCAGCTTGGCCTGGACGACGTGACCGTGGTGGGCAACTCCATCGGCGGCTGGATCGCCGCCGAGATGGCGCTGCTCGCCTCACCCCGCGTCAGCGGCATCATCCTGGTCAACGGCGTCGGCATCCAGGTCCCTGACCACCCGATCGCCGACTTCTTCTCGCTGACCATGGATCAGGTGACCCAGCTCAGCTACCACGACCCCGACCGGTTCCGGATCGACCCCGCCACGCTGCCCCCGGCCGCGCAGGCCGGCATGGCCGGCAACCGGGCCACGCTGGCCGCCTACACCGGGACGGCGATGAGCGACCCCACCCTGGCCGGGCGCCTGTCGGTGGTGGAGACACCGACCCGGGTGCTGTGGGGCGACAGCGACCAGATCGTCGACCCCGACTACGGGCGCGCGTTCGCGGCCGCCATCCCGTCCGCCCGGTTCCAGCTGCTCACCGACACCGGTCACATGCCCCAGCTCGAGACCCCCGACCAGCTGCTACAGGCGATCTGGGCCTCGTGACGACAGGGGCTACAGGTCCGGTGACCTGACGGGCTGGCCGTCGGGATGTTCGGGGGTGCGATTGGCCAGCACCCGGGGCTCGATCGGGCCCCACCCGTGACGGCGGGGACCCGACCAGCGGGCCGGGACGACGTCCAGCCCCGACGCCAGCAGGTACGTGGCCGCCTCGTAGTTGACCCGCCAGCCCCGGAAGTGCGGCCAGGCCTCCTCGGCGGTCCGCTCGACCGGGAACCCGACGGCCGTGATCCGCTCCCAGCCCTGCAGGAATTCCTCCCAGGTCAAGCGGATCGGGTCGTCGGGCCTGGGGTCCTCGGCGACGGGGATCCGCAGCGTGCGGGCCAGCTGGCGCAGGCCGGTGAAGCCCATCTGCAGGCACAGCCGGGCCTCGAACGGCGCGCTGGCCGGGCAGGCCGCCATGTGCAAGGCCGCGGCATCCAGGACCGCGAGCTGCGAGATGACCCACGAGCTGTGCGGCTCGGGGGACCGGAAACGCAGCAGCACCGGGTAGCTGGCGTGGGACTCGGCCACGTCGGCCGCCCAGCGCTCCCAGCCCGCGTACAGCGCCGTCAGTTGCTCGACGCCACGCACTAGCTGCGCCCGGGCCAGCAGTTCCGGCCCCCAGGCCGGGCTCCCGGCGCGGGGACGGAGCAGCGTGACCTCGGTTTCTCGGCGGTTGTACGCCGAGTACATGGTGGGCAGGTAGGCGATCTGGAGGGCCACGATGACCAGTCCGGAGGCGGCCGCGAAGAAATCGATGACGCTGGGCGCCGCGGCGCTGCGGTCGGCGAAGCCGAGGGTGAACAGCGACGAGCCTGCTTCGCGCACGGCGGCCGGGAAGCTGCCGCCCGGCAGCCACAGCAGCAGCCCGAAGCCGACCACGAAACCGGCCAGCCAGGTGACAAGCAGCGCGCCGAGGGTGACAGCGGGCTGGCTGGCCAGCAGCCCGTCGCGCCGCTCCCATGAGCGCACCAGGCGCAGGGCCACCGTGTACCCTTGGTCGACGAACCGGTCGACGACCTTGATGAACCCGACGCGGCCCCGCGGGATGAGCAGGGTGACGGCCACGTTCACCCACACGGCCACGATGATCAGGCCGCCGAGGACCGCTGCTATGGTGCGCACACCCTGATGCTAGAGGCCGGCTGACCTGCAGCCTGGCCAGCGCCGCGGCCCCGGCCCCGCTGGGATCATCACGGGCCAGGGGTGGCCGCCCGACCGCATCGCACCTCCCAGGCCGGCGTCACCTTGGCGTTGTCTTCGCGCCGAGGTCCGCTCTGCTTGCATCTCCTTCGAGCGTCCGGGCCAGAAAAGCCCTGTATGCGGTGGTTCCACTCGCGTCTTCGCCACGCTTTCTGGTACCGCCTCTCGGCCTGATACCGGGGAGAGCATATGCGCCGCTCCGTGGACCCCGCGGATGAAGCGAGCGCGGTCCAGACCTTCTACTCGAGCAACGCCGAGGTGCAGTGGACCCGATTCGACCGGTTCGCCCGCATTGAAGAGTACGTGCTGCGACGGCGGAAACGGGCGGCACGCATTCCACCTTGCGCAGCTCGGCTACCGCCGTGCTGCGGGAGGCACGGCGCGTCCTCAAGCCGGGAGCGCCGCTGTTCACCCAGTTCCTGTCCCGAGTCGCGGCATTGCGCTCACTCCTCGAAGCCGCTCCGGGTGCCGGTGGTATTTTCGACTGGCGGGAGTTCCTGCGTTCCGGCATTTTCCGCAGCGAACGCCTGTTGAACTCAATTGCTTGGACCGTCTGTGATCAAGCAAATAGGGTATGCTCCCTGGATGAGTTCTGACATGACCCGGGAACCCAAGGCAGCGGACCAGAAGCCAACTGCCCGCTTGCTCAGAAATCGTGATTTCATATCGCTCTGGGCGGGTCAGTCCGTTTCGCTGATCGGCTCATCGGTAAGCTTTATCGGCCTGCCCCTTGTGGCGGTGCTTATTCTTCACGTCAGCCCATTTCAGCTTGGATTAATTTCCGCCGTCGAGGTGCTGCCGCCCGTAGTCGTTGGCCCGTTTGTCGGGCCTCTTGTCGACAGGCATTCCCGGCATCGGCTCATGATCATCGCCGACGTCGGGCGCGCCGCACTGCTCGCGACCATCCCGATCGCGGTCATCATTGGCATGCTGGCACTCTGGCTTATGGTGGTAGTGGCCTTTCTGGTCGGCATCCTCACGGCACTCTTTAATGTCGCGTTTCAAGCTTTCCTGCCGAATCTCGTGACGACCGAACAGCTTGGCGAAGGGAACGCTAGGCTGAGCGCAAGCCAGTCGGCTTCGGAGCTAACAGGCCCTGGGATAGCCGCCGGACTCATCGCTCTCGGGGGATCATCTGCGGCCGTAGCCGCCGATGCCTTGAGCTATGTAGTCTCGGCCTATTGCTTGCTTCGGATAAAAGTGCGAGATACCGGATACGGGCGTTCGGTAGTTGACGAAAAGCGGTCCTGGCAGTTGTCAGCCTTCTGGCGCGAGATCCAAGTCGGGTTTAGTTTGCTGCGTCGCGACGCCGTGCTGATGACGGTTACCCGCTCCAACGCGATATTTAATTTTTGCGCTCAAATACAGTCTGCTATCTACTTTCTTTTCCTGACTAAAGACCTGCATTTCGGTCCTAGCATGATAAGCTTGGTCTTCACTGCCGCTGGGGTAATCGGACTATTCTCCGCATTCGGATGTAACCGGCTCGCCGCACGTATCGGATTCGGCCGCCTGCTCATTATCGGTCAGCTCATCATGGCACTCGGTGGCGCCCTCCTCGCCCTGGCTCAGGGTTCTACTCTGGAAGCCGCGACCTTTATCACTGGCGGCGAGGGTTGCATCGGGATCGGGCTGACCTTGTTCGGGGTGGGGTATACGACACTCTTCCAGCTACGTACCGAAGATGAGGTCCGTGGCCGGGTCATAGGAGCAGCCCGATTCATTACTGCCGCTTCTGTACCATTTGCGGCTATCATAGCCGGAGTAATAGGGTCGTCTTTCGGTCTGCGGGCCGCGCTGATTGTCGGTGCCACCGGAATGGCGCTCGGCTTGGCTGCCGTACTCAGCCCGCGGGTATGGAAGCTAGACTGCCACGGATAGCCGGCGGCCTAATCGCGCAGGTTATCGAATATTTTGGCAATCTCTTGCAGATCGATCTGATCTGGATTTCTTTTTGCTAGTGCCGACAGCTGCTCCACCATCATGCCCAAGCTCTGACATACGTCATCAAGGATTCCCGGCAGATTCGCAGGGCTTACTTCAGTCCCGTCGGAACGATCAAGATTATCGTAGATACCCTTCACGACACTCGTCCGGACTTCGCCCGCCGACATACCCTCGAGCGCGAAAGAGATGTGATACGAGTATGCGGATTCAGCCACCGCACAGTGCGCAAAACCATGCGGCAGATAAAGCACGTCCCCTGGCTCAAGGGATAGTTTGAAGCTTTCCCCGGAAGGCTCGACATCCGCAAGCGAATCCCAGGGCACCGCCGGAGGCGGGCCATCTAGGCGCCACCGCTTCTGGCCATCGAGCTGAAGCGCGACAACATGTGCCGGGTCGCGATGTGACGGGAATGTCATTTCCCCCCGCGGTGAGAGAAAGCCCCAGACCTTAACCTGCTTGCCGCTTGCCTTGCCGAACTCCCTGGCCATGGCGGCGACCACCGGATTCCACAGCTCCATGCGATTGAACTTGACGGCGGCACCTTCCTTGAGCTCGACCGCGACAAGATCGGTGTCCAGCACCTGCTCAGGCGCTCCGCCCATGAGAACCTTCGCCGAACGACAATAGTGCTCCCTAGCAATCGGCTTGCGCCGGACAGAACAACCGCGTAGGGCGGACGGAGCAATGGCGTGCCGAGCAGCTCGGTGGCGGTCGGCAGCCAGTGAGACAAGTCTGCGCTCCGCCCGACTGCGTGCCGCTTACCCCAGGCAGAGCGGATAAATCCGCTCTCGTCTAGCAGCCTGGACACGGCTTGCGCGGCCGGGTCCATCGTTAGTCCGCTCTGCCGTACCGAATCGATGTCGGTCATGAGTCCCTCGGTGACCGCCGCGTTCATGTCAGGCCATTTTAAGAGCCGGTAGGAAGGCTCAAAGTTACGTCCGCTACATGTTGGCGACTTGTCGCCAACGCCAGCCAGGTGGGCGGCGGCCTTACCAGAGCGTGTAGCCGCCGTCGATGACCAGGACGGCGC
>OCZT010003627.1_pt1 | contig 15726 bp, 22 predicted proteins | sample 1539031 | NCBI WGS metagenome assembly OCZT01 (sample SAMEA3539308, study PRJEB22396) | soil metagenome | biome: tundra; feature: field; material: soil | place: USA | collected 2010-05 | depth 0.15 m | reverse complement strand
GGCATACGATCCAGAGCACATAGAAAAAGTTTCAGAATTGGTAGAAAGAGCGATAAAACTTGGGAAAGACGCCAGAGCATATCTTGTTGGTCTTGGAGTTCCTGATTGAACGCTGCGACAGACTACGTTCAGATCTACAAAGATCTTTCCGAGAAGTTCAGGAGACAAGCCTGGACCGCTCCAGATCATTCGTATTTAAATATTTTTGATTTTGCATATGAGATTGTAAATAAAAAACCAAACGTGATAGAGAGACTCGCTCTAGAATATATCTACGGCGGAACTGTTTTAAATTCTCACTATACAGATTTGTTACGACATTCTATAGATAACGGGCGTGGATTAAGAAAAGGTTCAATTAATGTTTACCAAGAACCCAATTTCGATTTTAATCCTATTTCTCCTTTGACCATGGATAAAATTACTGCAATTAATATTAATTATGTGATTTCCAATCCAGACCCAAATATTAGCAACGCCATCATTATGATAAATCGTCAACAAGGCAAATCGTGGCTCTCCGCCATGATTATGGCATATGAAATCTACAAGGGAGTAATTTATAAAGAAATGATTTACAGCCCCAAAAAAGAAGAATTAATCGATGCGTTGTCAAAAGATTTAGTTGGCGGAGTTGGTGCGTTTCTATATATTTGTCCCACAAACGAGCAGTGTAAGTTTTTCAAAAATTTCTGGAACAAGTTCATCGAACAAAGTTCATATTTGCAATATAAAATAAAACAAAACATGATAGAAATTAAATTCGAAGGTCCGTCAATTATAAGAAGAATGTCCGGGCTTCGTTTTCGCTCCGCTTTTATAGATGACGCAGATGAATTCATTCAAGACAAAGACGACTTGTTTGAGACTATAAGAATACATAGTTCTAAGACGTTCCTTACGATGTCAAAGGGAGTTTGTCACGGAATTTACAAGGGAGCGACCGGAAAGAATTTTAAATATTTTGAAACGAGATAAAATGACTGAAACGATCAATACGGATCTTAAAAACAATATAGACAGTACTGTTTCTGAAATAAAAAATATAATTTTAGAAGGGCAAAACTATATAAAGGAATGGACTAAAATTTCTGATAGACCGGAATATGAATTCTGGGAAGAATTTATTAGACGTTGTAAAATTAAAGATCAAGAAGAAGAGCGACGACAAAAAGAATTTAATATATTGCTTAGTCATTTTATGATAGATTTTCTTTTGCCAGAATTAAAACATCGTAATATAACGATTGAACAGTCTCCTGTTTCTCCAAAAGATATGCAAGATTTAACCGTAATGGCATATATAGGCAGCATTACGCAACAAACAGCGAAATATGTTTTAAAAGAAATGTTTTCTATTATAGAGAATACAAGCGAAGAAAAAACAGAATATATTGAATATTATTTCAAAGGGAACATAGAAGAGTGGAGAAAATGTCTTGTGGTAGAGATTATACAAAATAAAGGTTTGTGGGCATATCTTCAGGAAAACAATAAAGACGAAATAGATCGATGGATAAACCAGGTGATTGAAGAAAATTCAGTTACCGCCGCAGAATTTGCTGCTGGGAAAGATAAAGCCATTGGAGTTCTTGTCGGAAAAATTATGAAATTGAGCAACAATAAGGCGAATGCCAAAATAATAAATGAAATTTTAACAAAAAAACTAAGAGGCTGATATGGCAGAAAAATCCTATGGCGAGACTCATTCTGAAATCATTGAAAATATTAGAAAATCATTCTCAGGTGATGGATATAGGAATTTCTCTTTCTTCAACTATCCGGATAAGCTGGTTTTAGAATGCGAAATCCACAAGGGATATTTAGACTTTGATAATGGGAAATTATCAATTGGAGAATGCTTTTGGAAGAAAGAACGCTATGAATTTCCAATCAAGAAACAATAATCTTCTTGATCGTATAATTCTCAATGCCAGCCACGACCATAATTTTGCTGACAAATTCAGACTTTTTATTCTTGAAATATTCAACCTGGTGCAGTCGCTTCACCGCCTTCGCTTTGCTGTCCGAAGTTCCCAGGTTCTTCTTTCCGGATTCGTCAGTCACTCGCCACTTACCATTCGATAGGTGTTTTATTTTAGAAGTTTTTTTTAGAGAATTAGATTGTGCAATTCGTAGTTCTTCTATAAATTCATTGACTATTGGTTCAGTATTTTCATCTCTTGAATCTGCATTACCAAGTTCTTTATCCAAAATGTCTCTGGACAAAGAATCGGAATATCTAGATATCTCATAGCGAGATTTATCTATCCCCATCTCTTGTAGTTTTTCTTTTAAAAGACGAAACACTATATTTTTAATATGCTGTCTTTGTGGGTCTAAAGTAGACAATTTTTGTCTCCTATTTACTCATGAGTTTGATGTAGCAACGTCTCCCAACTTCTGCGTCGAAGAGCGCGTTGTGTTTGTTCCCGCCAGGATCAACGCCGGTAAATTCTTCCCGACTAATATCCGGATCTATGCCTTTGGCCAAAAATAAAGTGCTAAGTTCGCATGGAACATAATAAACATTTTTAGGTATGTTCATAGCACCGCCGAATAATTCACAAAAGAGCACCCAGTCGTAGGCGAGTACATCCGCCCAGAACTCAATTGTTTTGCCTTTGAAACTGGCAAGAAATTCTTCCAGTTTGGCTCTTACGTGTTCTTTATTCCCCTTGACTAGGTTCTTAGACATTTCCGGTTTGTTAGAGACAAGATTTTTGATGACGTTCTCTTTTACCCAATCATCGACTTGCGACTTATCGTAATCGTCCAGTTCTGCGTAAAAGTATGCTTTACCGTCTTCTGAGATGATACCAATCGAGATAAGCGTAGTATTTTGATGGAGTCCAGTGAACTCGGTATCAAAAAACAAACGAACGGTTTGATCGCGTTCTGAGACCTTTTTCAAATTAAACATACTAAAGCGCTCCCTCTCTATTATTTGTTCTTAGAAAGGCTGCAAACCACCTTTAAGAGCGGATTTTTTCGATACATTCGAGCGCTATTTGCTCTATGGTCTTGTTCTCTGGCAATTCTAGGTGGTTTAGGTAATATCCGTATTCATAAACGGATTCGATTACCTCTATGTTGCCCAAATGGAACAAATTGTGATGGTTTGAACAGAGAAGGACAATATTAGTAGCCTTAAAGATATTTTCGATAGAATATGGTAGGATATGATGGAATTCAACGCCGGTTTCCATGCAACAAGCACATTTGCCCTTTTGCCTGGAATAGACAACATCTTTGACGATTTTTGGAATTGATCTTCTCATATTTAAATAATACGACAAAGTAGTATTTTCCCCTAAAATTCAAGAACAAATAGAGCATGGACTCCTTTGGACATAATCTCTTTGACTCAGACAAAGTCTTTATTTCGCTTCTAGAAAAAAGAAATGAAAATAATAAAAATATAATAGATAAGAAAATTTGGGATCTCTTCGGAAACCAATACGCGATTGTTTTTACAGACATGGTGGGTTTTACTAAAATATCAAGTGAGAAAGGTATAATAGAATCCGTATCCAAAATATATACAATGTTTAAAATTCTATTTCCGTGCATTGAAAAGCACAATGGCATCCTCCTCAGTACTATAGCGGATTCTATGCTGATTGTATTTAAAAAACTAAACAATGCTATCAAATGCTCAATCGCCATGCAGAAGACATCTTCGGAAAATAGCATAGAATTATGCATTGGGATCGGATATGGTAAAATCCTTAAAATAGGCGACTCTGAGGTTTTTGGATCGGAAGTTAACATTGCTTCGAAACTTGGCGAAGACATAGCCAAGAAAGATGAAATTCTGGTTTCTGAAAACGTATATAAAAAACTTAAAAATAAATACGATTTAGAGAAAAGAGACGACCATTATTTAATGATACACTAGAGGATTTTGCCCTTTGAAAATGAGAACAGATTAAGGAAGGCTGTTTGTTTTCAGGAGGTACGAAAATGTTCTTCTTTGAAAAACGCTACAGGTATGGCAAGATCCGCTGGCTTATTGGAAGAGTTCTCCAAGACACAATCAATAAAAAAGACGTAGAAGATCTAATAATGAACGAACTAGCACCGATTATTGGTTTTAAATTCACAGAAAATATAGTAAAGGCGATGTTGAAAAACGAAGAGAACAAAGACCTAAGAGCGATAGAGGAATGGATGCAAAAACTAGATGATTAAAAGTTGGTATAATTTCAGAACTATTAGAACAGCTGTGAAGAATCCGGCGATTCCTGAATTTATTCCGTCCGGGGAACTTTTCACTAAAATCACCAACGTTTTGATCGGTCCATTTCAGCGCGGTTCAGATGGATTTTATGTTTTGGGATTAGAGAACGAAAGCGAAATTCCTACGTGGTATCGCTGCAAAGCGTATTTAGTAGACGAACCAGGAACGCTGAAGACCATTGCCAAGAAGGAAACCTACAATACGGTTTCTCTTATGAATGATGCCGCCGAAGAATTCAAAGCAAAGTACGAATCTGATTTGAAAAAGATTAAAAACCTCAACGCAGAAATAGCGCGGCAGCGTCAAAATATGTTTGATCAAAAACAGAAAGAACTGGACGATGCTGCTGCCAAGAAAGAAAAAGATAGCGGAGAGCAATTGAGCATGTTCCCGGATAATGCTTTTCAAAGAAAATGGAAACAGTAGAATGCTTAAAATGTGTGTAGCCTGCAGCAAAGTTAAAGATATTTCTGAGTTTAATAAAAACAAACTTACATTCGACGGCTACCGAACCGAATGTAAGGAATGTCGTAAGAAGCGTTATCAAGACAACAAGAAAACTAAAATCTAAACGGTTTGACTTTTAAATTTTTTGCTTTATCTGGCGGCGCTGTCAGTGGCTGTACGAGTCCACGATTCTTAACCATTTTCTGTTTTAATGTTTCGTAAAGTTTCGTTGTTGCCGGGTCATTATCCAACATATTTTCTCTATATTCAGCCATTTTTTCGTCTTCAACCCCACTGACGGTAGAAACTAAAACTCTCACGAACTGCAATTCGGATAGCAAATTGCGATTACCGCTCAGTGCTTTTATTACTTCCATGTCGGTATTCTTATCCCAAACTATTCGCTTCTGAATATTTACGTCTGCCGGAAGATAAGAGCTTTTCGCCAAATTCAAAAGATCTCTATTACTTGGACCCTTTACTTTAAGAAGCGTTTTTTTGAAGATTTTAGAAGTAATAGCCAGCGCGTCGAAACCATTAATATACCGAAGTTCTTTTTGCTGATCTGGAGTTTGTTTATCGTTATTCTCTAAAATTTCTTTGCTTTTTGATAGACCTTCTGCGAATCCTGGTGAATTAAGACGCATTAAAATAGGTTCGAGCAAATCGGTATTTAGACCAGGGCTATTGACAATAGAAAATAGCTCGCTTAATTTACGATAATGCTGAATTGACGCCTTTTGATGTTTAATAATTTTCTCTTTAAATTCTTTATCTTTAATTTCTTTTAAATCAACATTAACGGTACCAAGAGCAGAAAGAATATTATTCTGAATATTTTTTCCGAATTTATCGCTATTATTGAACAAAAATTCATACATTCTTGGATGCAAATATTTATTGTAATTCTCAATTAAATTCATGGACAATTTAATATTACTTTCTGTAATATATGCTGATTCTAACTGTCCATTGACAGCAGACAAACATCGGAGACATTTCATTTCTTCGCAAATATTCTTGTTTGAAGACAAAGCAATTACAACATCAGTATTCCTTGCTCTTTTAATTATAAAATATTGTATATTGGAGTTATTGGGAAGGATCGCATTCGAAGCCATTTCAAGAAGCAAATTATCTGAATTAAAACCTTCTGTTTGATCCATAGCATCTGACAATGTCTTAATTAGCCCGTTAGAGCCCATCCCCTTTTTGTCAGGCTCCGATGACACAATATTGTAAATGTCGTGGCTTTCTTGAGACAACAATCCTCTTACCGCCTCTTTAAGAGAAGAAAAATCAGATCCTGATATTTTTTCAAAGATACGTTCTACGATTTCTCTATCTGAAGAAGCTTTGTTTATTTTTGAGAAAACAGCATCTATGGTTTTTATATCTCCTGGATTTTTAGCAATTGTTGCGAAATATGGTTTTACTGACTCAAAATCAGTAGCTTCATTGGAATTATCAATATCTGTTTTAGCACCCTCGTAATCTACGATTTCTTTTTTTTCTTTATTTTGCGATAAGGAAAGATAGGTCCTGAATTTTTCGTATATCCCCCTTATCTCGTTTTCTTCGAATTGAGATAATATAGATTTAAATTGCTCTAGAAGATTTGCACTATTTGTTTCTTTTTCAACTCCGTTAAATTCCTGAAAAAATGTATTGATATGTTGAATTTGATCCGGAAATTTATCTTTGAGTTTTTGTACGATTTGTTTCTTCTCTTTTGAGAAATTTGCTCTTTCCATAATATAGCCTAAGCCTACCGGGACATTATGTCTTAACCCTTCTTGAGCAAAAACAATATCTAGGATTGGGTCTGTAAAAAAATCTTCGTCAGATATAGTCCTTAAAATTTGTTCTTTAGAAACGAAAATTTCAAATTTATCAAGAACGGATTTAAGAACGATCGGATTCGCAATTTGAATTCTATTTGCCTTTATTTCTGCTATAATCTGATCAATGCTAAGTCTATCTATATCTTTTGTTTGATCTTTCCCTGACAAATCGTTATATATCTGCACCGTATCTGGTTTTGGATCTTCCTGCGCCACTTTAATAGAAGAGAATCGATAAGGGCTATTAAAGCCATTTTCATTCAGAATAGTGGCTATTTTGATGATAATTTTGTTGGAAATCTTGATCAATTGATGCCTCCGCAAAGCAATAGTGGTCCTGATTATCAATTCTCTGAAGACGTTGAAAAATCCTTTCTTGTTGGGCAATTTCTTGAAGAAAAGAGCATAGAGTTGTGATTTTTTGTTGCAATAGAGGATTTGAGTAGGTAGGATAGCGTTGTTGGGGCAAATTATGAGAATTTGTCTATGTTTACAATATTGGATTTTCATGCTAATTTCTGCAATAATGCCATCTTGTCTGTCTCCGTACCCCCATTGTGCCGACCGACAAGAAGAAAGATTCGTATTCGCGGTCCAAAGTTTTCTGAAACAATCGTATAACAACAGTGAACTGATCATCGTTTCCGATGGTTGCGAAAAAACGAATAAGATTTACGAAAGGGATTTCTCTGATAATCCCAGAATTAAGATATATTCAACCAACAAGCAATCTTATTTCTCCGGAAACCTGAGGAATCTCGGTATTGAGAAAGCCCAGGGGGATTTGATTTGCTATCTGGACGCCGACGACTTCATCGGGGAGAATCATTTAAAGATAATCGCTGAGAATTATGACCAGAAATGCGATTTTTGCTATTATGACGATTATCTGTTTGTGAGTTTTTCTTACGGAGCAAACAAATTCTATCGTAGGTCAACTAAAATTTCTGGTAAGATGAGATTCGGAACCAGCTCGATTGTTCACAAGAAAACAGATGTTGTATGGAGAGACGGCTATGGCCACGACCATCAGTTTATTAAAGACATGGTTGAAAAAGGATATCCGTATAAAAAAATAAAAACGCCGGAGTATTTCGTTTGCCATTTTCCTGACGGAAAAGAATGTTTTAATTTGGATAATCCGAGAATGTTATTTTAGAAGATTTAAATGAGTTGTGGGACTGGATCTCTAAAGAAGAGTACGATAATCTAATTAAAGGAGAAGGCTAATGTCAAAGCAGTACCGATTCCCAATTGTGAAGTCTCTAATGCGACGATTTGCGTTGCAAAACAAAGAAGCCCGTGATATTTTAGAGCGGCTGATTGAGGAACTCTTCGTCGAGTTCGACATGGATGAGGAGAAGATTTACGGCATCATAAATTCTGTGATGCATGCCTCTTATCTTGAGGAGGGACTCACCGAAACAGCCGAATAACCCACAAGCCCAAAGGAGAAAGACGATGATTTATCGCACCGCCCTATTCCAGAGGACCAAAATCTCCCCCGTTGTTTTCTATATCCTGTTCTTGGTTTTCGCCGCAGTTGATTTTTCGCCACAGAAAGAGAGTCACGCAGCACAGAGAATTCCTCAAATTGCCGATATTGCGATTGATGAATCGTCTATTGCCTACGTTCAATGTTCGGATAAATTCGCCAATCCAAAAATAAAAACCATCGAGAAATCATCGATAAAAATCACCAACCTGTCTAAAACGGTGAATCCATTTGGTATTAAAAATCCAGAAAATAATAATAAACGCTGGAAAGGCTCTCTCAACAACGGAGAAGAATACGCAGAATTTATCGCTCCAGAATACGCAGTCAGAGCTTCGACCAAAATTCTCTGCACGTTGCAAATCGAAAAAAAATCGTATAGTCTTAGGAGCGTTTTTAGAAAATACGTGGCGTCTGATGACATTGACGATTATCTTGAGAGACTCAAAAAAGACACTGGTATTTCAGCTGACGCCAAATTGTTTTTGTTCAATGAAGACGGTAGTGTTAAAGACGTGGAGTTGTTTAAGAAATTGATTCGCTCGATGGCGTACTGTGAAACCGGTAATAGAGATAAAATAACATTTGAGCAAATTGCTAACGGAATAGAATTGTACCATAAAGATTTTTGTTGAGAAAGATAAAAAATTGAAAACGATTAACAGCGGGAAAGTTCTTCTGTTTGAAAACGCTCAGGTAAAAGATAAAATCTACTACGTTTGGTATTGCGACGAACATGGCAGAAAAGTCATCATAAGCACTGCCGCTTTTGATAAAACTGGCTGTGATCAGAAACTAGATCTGCTGAAGAAACTTCTTGCCGAAGGCAAATTGAAAGCCACAAATTACGGAATTGGCAGTGCCGATATTTCAATGGACAATTTTGTTTTTGGCGACGAAGAAAACGGTTTTCTTAAAAAATACTCGTCTCCTTCCCACATGAGGTACGCTAAGACAAATATGTCAAGAAGCGATGATGATTGGGAAAATCTATGTACCACTGAATTTATTGTTCTTGACACAGAAACGACTGGAATTAGCAATCTAGACGAAGTGATCCAAGTCGCTGGTTTTAAAGTTCAAAATTACGAAATTACTGATACATTCCAGCGGTACATAATTCCAAAAGTTCCCATCCATCCTCAGGCGCTTGCAATACATGGGATTACAAAACGGTTTTTAGACGAGCGTGGTGAATCCGCAAGCGTGGTTTTCAAAGACCTGATGGCGTTTATTGGTAATTTGCCAATTGCTGGGCATAACGTGGCTTTCGATAAAAGAAAAATAGAAGCGCATGCTTACAAAATAGGCATGAAAATAGACCTGAAGATTTGCTTCGACACTCTGCTGCTTTCGAAAAAGTTTATGAACTTGGCAAGTCATAGACTGGAACATATTCTTGATACATTCGAACTTCGCGAGGGACTTAAATCTCATGACGCGATGGATGATTCTACAGCGGTTTTAAGATATGCAGCGGTGCTGAGAAATGTCTATAAGAAAACTTTTAATAAAGCAGAAAATTTGTTCTAGGAGAAAATATGTATATATTTTTAAGCGTTTTAATTATATTTATTTTTGTAATTTTAATCCCGATATTAATTGGGAAATTTTGCGCGGGCATTCTGCAAAGTTTTCCTCAAAAGAAATATTTGATGATTTTAGTGCTTTTTGCAATTGTTTTGTACGCTTTCACAATTCCGAATTATGTTGTTAATAAATTTCTGCCTCAAATCCTGCATACTCAAATGTTTTCTGAAAAGGAGAATTAAAATGAAAATCAGAACGGGATTCGTTAGTAATTCCTCCAGCGCCAGCTTTATTGTGGACTGGAGATGCAAGCTGAACGGCGGCAGCAAAATTGGATTTGCCCTGCACAAGTTGTTTGATTATTGGGATTTGAAATACGAAGGAGAAACCGATCAGATTTCTATTGATGAGCGCTACAATAAAGAATCGTCCCAAACAATTGAAGAACTAAAGATTCAAGAATTAGAATCCGAATTAGGCAACCCGCACAGTTCCTGCGCTGATTGCGATAGCAAATGCGAAAATCAAACATCGGGTTTGCTGCCGGACGAAGAAAAACAAGAACTGCCTCCAGTATTCGATCCAGAAGACCAAGATGTTGAGGGAGAAGATTTTCTAAATGCCCTAAGACAAATAAAGCGCGACAGTCCTCCTCCCGAGCCAATATATGATAAAGGCTCAACCAAAGAAAAAATACAATTCGTTAACCATATTATAAGTAATACTATCGACAATGGCGACGGTCGATTTGCAACTCGTTTCTTCACTTGCATGCTCAACGATTACGAAGATTTCGGCGATGATCCACAGCGGCTGATCTTCGCGCTTATGGTTCAAGCAGGAAGATGTGGAAACCGAGACTTTGAGATCGTTAGAACCGAACTAGTCGAAGACAATTGAGTTGTCTTTTTTTGTTGACTTCGACAACGGCTTGAGGTAGGATCTCTTCGGAGTTCATATTGTCGAAAGGATAATACTTGTGGAGAGATCACTGGTTCATATTGAAAAAGTCGAAGAAATTCTCCCCATCAAAGGGGCTGATTTCATTGATCAGATTCGAGTCCTGGGCTGGAGCCTTGTCGCCAAGAAAGGCGAATTCCAGGTCGGAGACCTATGCGTTTTCTTCGAAATAGATTCCCTTCTTCCAGAGAAGCCAGAATTCGAATTTATGCGGGCTAAGAAATTCCGTGTCAAGACACAAAAATTTCGCGGAGTTCTCAGTCAAGGTCTCGCTCTTCCTCTCGATATTCTGCCCAAAGGCAAATACAAGATCGAACAGGATGTTGCGGATATGGTAGGAGTTAAGAAATATGAAGCCCCGATCTTTTCTGGTGGCGGCAGTTTTATGAGAGGTGACACGAAGGGGAATTTTCCATCATTCGTTCCAAAGACTGACGAAATCAGAATTCAGTCCAAGCCAAGGATTCTGGAAGAATTCAAAGGCAAGGAATGCTACGTTTCTACTAAATGTGACGGAACTTCCGCAACCTATGCCGTATTTAAAAAAGAACCTTTCGTTTGCTCCAGGAATTTCGCGATTAAAAACCCAAAAGATTACAAACTCACCAGAATCAACAAAATAGCCAACTCACTTTTTAAAAAATTCAGTACGCATAGAATCATTGGAAAATTCCTAAAAAAGTTCACGAATTTTTCCGTCGAAACCAAAAGTGTATACTGGGCGATGGAAGAGAAATATTGTATCCTGAGTAAAATTTCAGAATTCAATGATTTGAACAATACTAATTATGCTATTCAGGGGGAAATTTGTGGTCCTGGGATTCAGAAAAACAAGCTCGGACTGAGCGAAGTAGATCTGTTTGTTTTCAACATTTACGATATTGACGCCAAGAAATATGTAGACTTTGAACATTTTAAATATTTATGCGGCGTAATGAACGTAAAAACAGTTCCCATCGTCGATGAGCATTTCGTATTTAATCATTCAGAAGATGAACTGCTGAAACTGGCAAAAGGTAAGTACGAAGACACGAAGCAAGACCGTGAAGGAATAGTGATTCGCCCTGTAGTCGAAGCATATTCCGAAGCACTTAAAGGAAGACTTTCCGTTAAGGTTATTAATAATGATTTTTTATTGAAAGAGGAGTAAATAAAATGCGTGATGCTCGTATCGTAATGAAGAAATCCGGTTTCTTTTTTATAGAAACAGACACAAACGAAGTAATAGAAGAAGTTATGCCCCATAATTTCATCGGGGCGCTGGGTCTTGTAACCGATATTGAGTCAGATGTCACTCTTAGAGACATTATGGTTCATACTTTGAGAAACGAAAAACTCTTTGATTTCTTGCGAGACTACGTGAACTGTGATTTGTCTGTCTACAATGAATTTTTGGATAAGCCTTACGACCAAAACGAAAATATTAATAGCATGGAAATTTCGTATTTTCAAATAGTTGATCGAGAAGAGAATAAAATTTGCGATGACATCCATTTTCACGGTGTAGGTATTGCCACAGAAAAAGACGAAATCGATGGCACCAAAGCTGGCGATGTAATGAATTATGGTATTGCTGGGCAAGTCCAGGGAGTTTTAGATTGTCCAGTGGTGCTTAAAGCAGAGAGCACACTGTTTGTAGAAAACTACGACCCGGAAACAGATCACTACGGCTGCTCAAGCGAAACAAAAGCCAATAAAGATTTTACGTTTCTTGAAATTTTGAATTGTATTTATGATGAAATTACGTTTTATGGGAATCCTGAAAAAGTTGAAGAATTTCACGAAATGCTGAACGAACGCATGGAAGAAGCAAAAAGCGAACATGCTTCTTTTAGAACATGGCAAGAAGTCTCGGCAGAATTGAATGAGCATTCGGAATTGATTGATGCCCTTAGAAATTTAGTAAATAACGAAGAAACGAATGGGAAAGATTTTGCTCAAGTCTGGGCAATGGTTGAAAAAAAAGTTGGCTGTTCAAAAGAGCTAACGTTTGAAGAAACTATTGAATTCGAAGAAGATTTAACAACCTATAGGCTGAAAAAAGTCTACGAAGATTTTAAATCTGGGAAAATCGCTGTACCGCTGATTCAGAAAATGTTGTCTGTGGTTTAATTTTCTTTTCCTACTTTAAGAATTATTAGTTTCTCTTTAATTTCTTTCTCTATGAATTTTTTAAGAAAACCGAAAACTTTTTTCGAATACTGGATGGGATTTTTTGAATCGTAATCTTCCACGATTATAACCGTCCAGCCATCTTTCAGGAGTTTTGTTTTCTTTTTGTGGTCATTGAATTGAACTCGTTTCAAATGAGTTTCTCCGAACAATGGATTCCGGTGGAGAAAGCCATTCCATTCTATTGCGATCTTTCTTTTAGGAAAACAAATATCAATTTCAAGTCCTATGATCTTCCGGTCGTTGGCAAGAATTTTCTCTTCCGGCATGTTTTCTTTGATGAGTTTGAAGAGATGCTTTTCTGATTTTGAGCGTTTTTTCATGATTATTTGTTCTTGAAAAAATTTAGAATTCCCTGCATTTTGGCATGAATTTTGTTGTCTTTTTTTGTTGACAGACAGAACGGTTTGTCGTAGGATACGTGGCAGAAGGAGAACACCATGAAGATCCGAGGCGGTTTTGTTAGCAACAGTTCCAGCAGTTCTTTTATTATTGGTTTTAAAACTATACCGAAGAATTTCTGCGAACTTAAAGATATGATGTTCGGTGCATATACCGAACGAATGTTTTATTACGAGGAAGCATACGATGTTTTCGACATCGCCAGAATAGTCTTTGATGATTTGAAAACACCAGTAAAAAAGCAAGATTTGATTGAGGAAGTCGCTTCTGGATCAGTTGCTGGACTTGTTGAAGATTACGATGATGACGGACCGATGTCGAGTGAGTTCCAAAAATGGACAAACGACGAAAAGCAAGATTATTGGAAAAAACTAGAAGATAAAAGAGACAAGCAAGCGGTTGAATATGTAGATAAATTCTTGATAGGGAAAGAAGACCTAAAGTTCTATATTATATCTTATTCGGACAACGATGGACAGCAATCTGCCGCGATGGAACATGGAGAGATTTTTAAAAGACTACCACATTTGCAAATTTCTCACCACTGAGGCATCGAAATGATAATTCAAGATCTGGTTAAAAAGAATATTATAAATCCGCCAAAGTGGCTTCCAGACAACGTTGTATATTTGATTCTGGGAGGATCAAATCTATATGGCGTCTCTCCAGAAGATTCAGATCAAGATATTACTGGATTTTGTATTCCGCCTAAAGACGATGTCTTCCCGCATCTTAAAGGAGAAATTCAAGGTTTTGGAAGACAGAAAAACAGATTCGAAAATTGGCAACACCATAACGTGATAGATAATAATGCCCTCGGCGGTAAAGGACGAGAGTATGATTTTTCAATTTATTCCATTGTGAGGTATTTTTCTCTTGCCATGGCAAATAATCCTACAACGATGGAAATTCTTTGGGCACCAGAAAATTGCGTTCTTCATTGCACTCCTATTGGAAGACTTATTAGAGAGAACAGAAATATTTTCCCAAGTAAAAAAATTCGCCATACATACTTAGGTTACGCGTTCAACCAGGTTAAAAAAGCCAAGAGTCAAGAAAGAACCGGCAAAAGAAAAGATATAGTAGATAAATACGGATTTGATGTTAAATTCGCCTCTCATGTCGTAAGATTGTTAAACCAGGGAATTTCTTTTCTTACCACCGGAGACGTAGATCTTCAAGCTGATAAAGAAATTTTAAAAAGCGTCAGAAGGGGCGAGTGGACTCTGGAAAGAATTGAAGAATATTTACATGAACGAGAACAGGAGATGTCGAAACTTTATATCGACAGTTCTCTTCCATACGCTCCAGACGAAGCCAAAATAAAGGATTTATTGATCGAATGCCTGAATCTTCACTACAAAGACATCGATTCTAGTTGCGTCGTAGTTCCAAGCCAAGCAGAATCAGCATTGAGAGCAATTAAAGAAACGGTTGATAAATATTATGGCAAAAACTAAAAAGAGTTTACTGAAAATAGTGCCAGAATGCATATCTATTTCCAGTTGGGAATATCAGGACAGTTGTACTGGATACTCTCAGCCAGAAAGTATATTGCGGTGCGAGCATTTTTCCGAAGGAATTTGCAACAATAAAAAACTCATTGCTGAAGCGCTAAAAGATTTTGGAGATAAATAATGTCATTTTATAGCAAAAGATCTTTCATTTCAAATATGATTTTCAAAGTAAAAAGAACGATTAAGTTCTTTTGGCAACGCAGAACTCGTGGCTTTGATGATTCTGTCGTTTGGAATCTGGATAATAGAATCTCTGAATTTATATTGCCCAGATTGAAATTGTTTAGGGAAGTAGCGCCAAGTCAGGGAATCCCATCAGAATTTATAGACGATTCTTCTTTGGCAGCAATTGAAGATTTGCAAGAACGGGAAGCCGCCAGAACAATTCTTGAAGACGAAGGCGAAAGAAAATGGAAGGAAGTTCTGGACAAAATCATTTGGAGTTTTGAATACGCGAACAATGGATACGAAGACGATGCAACGGCTAACGAATTCATGGCAGGACAAAATGATCCCGACATTAAAAAACAATGCTGGGAAATATATAAAGAAAAAAATCTGGCACTTTACAATAGATATCTAGAGGGCATGAATTTGTTTGCAAGACATTTCAACGATCTCTGGACCTAATCATGCAAAAGATTAACATATTCGCTGATGGCGCTGCAGAACCAACGAATCCGGGACCAGGAGGCTGGGCAGCTATTCTCGTTGCCAAAAATAAAGGCGAAATCTATAAAAAATCCATCTGCGGATATTTTCCTGCCGAGACTCAACTGGGCGAAGTCGGTCTGAGAATGCTAAAACTAGGGAAGACAAGAAAGCCAATTGAGAAACCAGACGGCACTTTCTGGGTTGCAACGACGAACAATCGAATGGAAATATATTCGATTCTCGCCGCTCTAAAAATGATCCGGCGTCCAGAAGATGTTGAAGTAGAGGTTTTCTCCGATTCTCAAGTTGCTATTAATTGCCTTTCGGGGACTTGGCGAGCGAAAGAAAATTTAGACATGATTCAAGAAGGTCGCGAACTCATGACAAAATTCGACAAGATAACCTTTACTTGGGTCAAGGGGCATGCCGATAATACGGCTCAAAACGAAGTAGACACACTAA
>OCZT010003626.1_pt1 | contig 15728 bp, 8 predicted proteins | sample 1539031 | NCBI WGS metagenome assembly OCZT01 (sample SAMEA3539308, study PRJEB22396) | soil metagenome | biome: tundra; feature: field; material: soil | place: USA | collected 2010-05 | depth 0.15 m | reverse complement strand
GGATGTGGACCAGCACGCGCGCGAGAAACTCCAACGGGTCAGCGGTCTCGCTCCACGCGGCCGCACCGAAGGGTGGCGGCCTGACCGGAGATGTCGAGGCGGTGAAGCAGATCGGCGACGCATTTGCGGCACAGATCGAAGCCGCGGATGAAGTCGGGCGGATCATCGAGCCACGCCGATAGAGCGACGCTAGGACGCCGCCAGCCGGCCCTCGTCTTCGTCCGTCGACGGCACTTCCGCGATCGGGCGGCTGGACCTGGGCAGACTCAGGGTAAACACCGAGCCGGCGCCGGCCTCGCTCGAGACGGAGATGTCGCCGCCCATCGCCAGCGCGAGATCGCGACTGATGGCCAATCCGAGCCCGACGCCGCTGGAGCTCGAGTCGGCATTCGATGCGAGCTGCACGAACGGTTTGAAGATCACCTGCTGCTTCTCGCGCGGAATGCCGAGGCCCGTGTCGCTCACGTTGATCGTGACGGTCTCCGCATCGCATTCGACAGTGACCTTTACCGCGCCGCCGGCCGGCGTGTACTTCACGGCGTTCGCCAGGAGGTTGAGCACGATCTGATCGAGCCGGTCACGATCGGCGTAGACCGCGACGTCCCGGTCGCATCCGTCGAATTGGTACCGGAGATTCTTTCCTTCGGCTTGGGGGGCGATCATGTCCGCGACCCGGAGCAAGGCCTCGTGCACCGGCACGTGCGCGAGGTCGACGTCAATCTTGCCCGCTTCGATGCGGGCAAAGCTCAGCACCTGATCGACGAGCCCGCTCAAGTGCTTGCGGCTGCGCTGCAATCGGGAGATCGCGTCGCGTTGCTTTTCCGTCACCGGCCCGAGGACCTCGAGCTCCATCAACTCGGCGTAGCCGGCGATGGCGTTGAGCGGTGTCCGCAACTCGTGGCTCATCGACGCGAGAAACTGCGCCTTGCCCGCGTTCGCCGCCTCGGCTTCGGCACGCGCGGCGCGGGATTCCTCGAACAGACGCGCGTTGTCGATGGCGATCGCCGCCCGTTGCGCGAGACGCTCCGCCCCCGAGAGATCGCTCTGAGTGAAACGGCGACGTGATTCGGCCGCAATGAAGGTGATGGCACCGATGGTTCGGCCCCGCGCGAGCATCGGCACGACCATCGCCGAACGCATCTGCAGCTCTTCGATGATGCGCAGCTGTTCGGCCGACTGCGCCGATGCCGTCAGCATCTCGCGAGTGATCTCGGGATAGAACTCGGACTTGCCGGTGCGCAGCACGTTCGGCACACCAGTCGGGGTGTCGAAGCGCGGTGGATGCAGCCGGCTGTACTCCTCCGCCCACTTGACCCGCGCCGGGTCGCGATGCGCGACGGCGACGTTCGAGTAGCACCCCGTTTCGTCGCCGATGGCGATCGAGCACCAGTCGGCCACCTCGCGGACCGCAAGGTTGGCCACCGCGGCGAGGGTCTGGGTGTAGTCGAGTGACGAGGCGAGGGCTTCGGACGCTTCCGAGAGAAGGCGCTGCGCGTCGGCGGCGTACTTCCGTTCCGTGATGTTCTGGCCGCTGCCGTGCATCGCCACCGCTTCACCGGCCGAATCGACGATGACGCTTCCGCGGCTATGTACCCACTGGACCGTGTCATCCGGCCAAATGACGCGGTGCTCGAAGTCGAACGGCTGTTGGGTTCGCAACGCCTCGCCGATGGTGTGCTGGACCATGCCGCAGTCGTCCGGGTGCACGAACGCCAGAAATGACTCGAACGACACCTCGACGCTGCCGGGCTCGACCCCGTAGACGCGGAACATCTGATCGGACCATTCAACCTTGTTGGCCCTGACGTCCCACTCCCAGCTGCCGAGGAGAGCGCTGCGCTGTGCCTGTTCGAGGAAGTCGCGATTTCGCGTCAGCGCCTCGTTGGCGGTCGTCAGCTCCTCGCCCGCCTGCTCGAGTTCCTCCTGGAGGGACCGCGACGCCTCCATCTGCATCTCGAACTCGATGTTCTGTTTCTGGAGTTGCTGCGCCTGACCGGCGACTTCGCGCGAAATCCGCCGCTGCGATTCGGCCAGCGCAATGATCAACGCGGCGACCAGGGCAAAGGCGGCAAGCAGGACGAGATCGGCCCAAGTGCCGAAGGCCCGTCCCGGGGACATGAAGAAATAGCCGACGGAAAGGACGGCTGTCGCAAGGACGGCGACCGCGTACCCAATCCACCGGTGGTCGCGCCAACGCTTCGGGAGCGCGGCGAAACCGGTTCTCGTCACCTGATCACCTTCATCGGCTTGACGTAGAAGTTCTCACGGGCTAGGAGTTTCAATCGAGGTCGTGGGAGTATGGCGCGACGCTTCACGCCGCGCCACCAGCCCGCGTGCGGTCCAGGTGGGGTCGTACGCCCGTCTGTCGCCCGTCTGCCCGCGTCGCGGGTCGTCCGGTCGGCCCCGCCGCGGGTCGTCGCCCCGTAGCGCCGGACCGAGTGGGGACCGCTACGCGACCGCTCCGCGCGCCGAACGGCCCCGACCAGTACGCCGGGGCGCGCGGGGCGACATTCAGGACCCTCAGGGCGCGTGGAGGGACGCGGGGCGCGCGGGCGGTTGTCGGCGCGCGCCACGAGCGGCGGTCGCGCGGAGTTGTGGATGATCAATCCAACGCGGTTTGATCTTCGTGAGCGGAAGGAGGTCAAGTATCTCAGGCGGTTCAGCGAGAGTTCGAGGAGGCGCGCGCGCACCGACGCTGCGACGTTCGCTGGGCGCCGCGCCCGTGTCATCCCATGGCCTCCAGATATGGGCGGAGCACCTGCGTCACGCGATCTACCTCGGCGAACTTCCAGACAGCATCGAGGCGCTTTGGATGCACGCGCCGGTACTCGCGCAGTGCCTCGACGGCCACGTCGGTGCCGATCTTGTTGCGGAACTTGAAGCAGTCCGCGACGGTCTTGGCCGCGCTGAAAACGCGAACCCGCACGCCGCTGACATCGTGCTCCTCCACTCCCTCTTGCAGGCTTGGGCCCGATAGATAGATGAGTCGCAGCGGTGGATGCTCCACCCGCGGCCGCCAGGCCTTGCGGTCGATGGCGAGCCAGATCTCGAAGGGGTTTTGCGTGGTGAAGTCAGGCAACTGCTCTGCGACCGCCATAGCCGCACGGGATAGTATCACTCTTCGTTGATCGGGAACTGGCCCTACGGGTCGCGATCGAACCACGACCGAATCTGATCACCCCACGTAGCCGAGACCGCCGTCGCCGCTGCGCGCAACCGCACTTCGTGCGCCGGCTGGCAAATCAAGAAGAACGCGACATTCGCGGTCTGCAGGCATCCGACTGCCGTGGCGCTGGTCATCGAGCGGAACGTGTCGGCGCTTCGTCGGATAAACCTAGTTCGTTCCTCACGACGAAAGTGCTGGTACACGACTAGCGATTGCCCAGAGGCGAATAACTCCGCAATCTCGGTTCGGAAGACATACTTGCTCGAGGTCTTTCGACCCGGCGGGCAAGAGGGAACCTCCAGCCCGTTGTCAGGATCGAGAAAGATGAGTTCAGCATCGCGAAGGCGTTCCCGAACGGAGGAAAATGAAGCCTCCCGTTCTAGCCTCTGGTAGAGCACGAGCGAATCAACGGACGGCGCGTCGCCAAGGAGACGGCGTTCGTGCACCTCATCTACTGCGCGCCGAACAGGGACGGCTGCCGCGAGCGCGTCGAACAAGGGAGGGTCGTATCGACGCCAACGAGCTGCGTTGTCGAGGTATTCCGTGAACTTGCCGTCGGAGCGGCCATCGTTCGGCGTCAGCATCCACCAGACTCCAAGACGGAGCCCTGTTTCGCGCTGAATCGTTCTCAGAAGGCCGTACTTACGATAGTCGTTGACGTCGCCGAAGTATTGATGCTTCATTCGATCTTAGACGAATGCCTTCATCGAGGTGTCTGGATTGTGTCGCTTGCACGAGAAGACATGGTAACAGAATCTGCGATGCTCCTCTGACAACCGCGAGGTCTTCGACCGAACCCTGGCGCGACAGCGCGAGATGCGGCATCGTGCCGGCATGGGAGCCCCTCCGCCCGAACCCCGCCACGCACCCACGTACTTCTGGGCCCATCTCCCGGCCTTCCTATCCGAGTACCCGGAAACGATCCTCGGCCACCTCGCCGCCGCGAACCCCTTCTCTCTCGACTCCGACCAACGCGACGCCTGGCAACAAGAAATCGAGATCCTCCAAGCCGCCCTATCCGGCCTGGATGGCACCCTCTACCTCGAATTCGACGTCCCCCGCCTCGGCTCCCGCATCGACGCCGTCCTGATCACCGGCCCGGCCATAATCCCGATCGAGTTCAAGTGCGGCGCCACCGAGTACCACCGCGCCGACTACAACCAGGCGTGGGACTACGCCCTCGACCTCAAGAACTTCCATAAGGCGAGCCACGAAGCGCCGATCTTCCCGGTGCTGCTGGCGACGGAGGCTGAGCCCGGCGACCCGACGTGGCCGCCTCCACATGCTGATGGAGTCCGCCCGCCCATTCGGTGCAACGCCGGAGAACTGCGACGAGTGATCGATCAGGCGCTCGCGATGACGGAGGGGCCATCGCTCGACGGCACGGCGTGGGGCGTGGCTCCCTACGAGCCGACTCCAACGATCATCGAGGCCGCGCAGGCGCTCTACTCCCGCCACTCGGTCGAAGCGATTTCACGCAGTGACGCGGGCGCGAAGAATCTCCGCGTGACCTCACGCAGCGTGGAGGAGATCATCGACGACGCCCGAAAGGCCGGCGGGAAGGCCATCGTCTTCGTCACCGGAGTCCCGGGCGCCGGCAAGACGCTCGTGGGTCTGAACGTCGCCACGCGCCACCGCCGCACCGAGGAGCCGACGCACGCGGTGTTTCTCTCCGGCAACGGCCCCCTGGTCGCGGTGCTTCAGGAGGCACTCACGCGCGACGAGGTCGCTCGGCAGAATAACCAGGGCAAGAAGCCCCGAAAGGGCGCGATTCGGCAGCAGGTGAAGCCGTTCATTCAGAACGTGCACCATTTCCGCGACGAAGGCATTCGCAACCCCGCCGACGCCCCGGTGGACCATGTCGTCATCTTCGACGAAGCCCAGCGCGCGTGGAACGCGGAGAAGACGTCGGACTTCATGAAGCGGCGCAAGAAGCTCAGCGGCTTCACGCAGTCTGAGTCAGAAGTCCTCATCTCCTACATGGATCGCCACTACGACTGGGCTGTGATCGTCTGTCTGGTGGGCGGCGGGCAGGAAATCCACACCGGCGAGGCGGGCATCGGGGCGTGGCTCGACGCGGTGCGCGAGCACTTCCCCCATTGGCGCGTGTACGTCTCACCCGACCTGACCGACTCCGAGTACGCCGCGGGGCACGCGCTCGATGCGCTGGCATCACATCGGGACGTGGTGCGCGATGAGCGCCTCCATCTCGCCGTCTCGATGCGATCGTTCAGATCGGAGAAGGTCTCGGCGTTCGTGAAGGCCGTGCTCGACTGCGACACCGCAGGAGCGAAGGAGATGCTGCGGAAGATCTCCGCGCGCTATCCGCTGGCGCTCACGCGAGACCTCGACCGTGCCAAGCGATGGATTCGTGAGCACGCGCGCGGGTCAGAACGGTACGGGCTCGTAGCGTCGTCGCAGGCGTATCGGCTCAAGCCGCATGCGATTGACGTGCGCGTGGACATTGACCCGGTGCACTGGTTCCTCAACGACGCGACCGACACGCGGTCGAGCTACTATCTCGAGGATGCCGCGACGGAGTTCCAGATTCAGGGGCTCGAGCTCGACTGGATTTGTATGACGTGGGATGCGGACCTGCGGATGCAGCGCGAGCAATGGCGTCACCACTTCTTCCACGGAAAGAAGTGGAAGCGAATGATCGCCCCCGAGCGGCAGCAATATCTCCTAAACGCTTACCGCGTACTCATGACGCGGGCACGACAAGGGATGGTCATCTTCGTGCCACAGGGAGTCGCAACGGACCCAACCCGTGAGCCGCAGATGTACGATGAGACCTTCGACTACCTATCGCGACTGGGAATCCCGAGCGCCTAACAAGCACTTGTGAGAGATTCACGTTCCCGAAACGTCCGTGTGTCCGAAAAAGGGCTGTTCGCTGGCGGGTTCGCGATCGCCCGAGCACGTTTGCTGCAAGCTTAGCCGCCTTTCAGTCGGAACTGCGTGGGTCACGTGTCGCCGGGTTCTTTCTCTTTTCATCGAACGGGACTTCGCTTGCCAACCCACCCACGCAGCGCCCGCCCCCTCCACCGCGGACTGCGTGATGCACGCCACGATCCGCATCGGACCGGCGCATTGCGGGCTTGCAAGCCGATCATGCGATGAGCGGTAAGCTGGCACCGCGGAGCGCTTCACCAGCGCCGAGTCGAGCATCGATAACACTTCGCCGGTGAAATCACCCGCCCGGTCCGCGCTCCACTCACGCCCCGACGGTTGAAAGTTGGCGTCGACCCTTCCCCCCGCGCTGTCGCCGCGCCATGGTTTTCACACCAGCCACCTTCCTCAATTCGGATTGATTCCGCATGCACCCACGGAACGCATTTCTCGTTGTCGGTTTTCCCCTCATGACGATCGTCGCCGGTGCCCCGCTGGCAACGCACTGGCAACGCTCGACAGCGACCATCACGACACGCGTCACCACAGCGACGCTCGACTCCGCCCTCCTCGCTTCCTATAAGTGGCGCAACATCGGCCCCGACCGCGGCGGCCGCTCCATCGCTGTTTCGGGCGTAAAGGGCCGCCCCAAGGAGGCTTACTTCGGCGCCGTCGGCGGCGGCCTCTGGAAAACCACCGACGCCGGCGAAAACTGGGCACCGGTCACTGACGGCCAGGTCAAGAGCGCCAGCGTCGGTGCCGTGGCCGTCTCCGAATCCAATCCGGACATAGTCGTCATCGGCATGGGCGAGACCTGCATCCGCGGCAACATCATGCCCGGCGACGGCGTCTACAAATCCACCGACGCGGGAAAGACCTGGGCGCACATCGGCTTCGACCAGTCAGACGGCATCTCCAAGATCCGCATCCATCCGACGAACCCGGACATCATCTTCGTGGCCGCCTTCGGCAAGTACTCGGTACCAAATGCGGAGCGCGGCGTCTTCAAGAGCACCGACGGCGGCAAGACCTGGCGCAAGGTGCTCTATCGCGATGACAAGACGGCCGCCATCGACATCAGCATCGATCGCACGAATCCGAATGTGATGTACGCGGCGATGTGGGAAGCCTTCCGCAACGAATACACGATGTCGAGCGGCGGTCCTGGCAGTGGCTTGTTCAAGAGTACCGACGGCGGCGAGACGTGGAAGGAGATCACGCGCAACACGGGCATGCCAACTGGTCTCATTGGCCGCATTGGCGTCGCGGTGTCGGGCGCGAACTCCAATCGCGTCTACGCACTGGTCGAGAACGACAAGGGCGGTCTCTTCAAGAGCGACGACGCCGGAGCCACATGGGCGCTCGTCAACGAGAACCGGGATATCCGCCAGCGTGCCTTCTATTACACGCACGTGTTCGCGGACCCGAAGGACCAGGACGTGGTCTACATGCAGAACACGTCGATGTTTCGCTCGAAGGACGGCGGGAAGACGACCGCCAATATCGGCAACGGCACGCATGGCGACATGCACGACCTGTGGATCGATCCGGACGACGTCGCGCATCTCGTGGTCGGCAACGATGGCGGTGGCGCGGTCTCCACGAACACGGGCGGCAAGTGGACGGCAGAGGACTACCCCACCGAACAGTTCTATCATATCGCGACGACGAAGCACATTCCGTATCACGTGTGCGGATCGCAGCAGGACAATACCACGCTCTGCACGCCATTCAACTGGAACCTCGCCGCATTCGCACCCGGTCAGGGCGGCGGCGGTCGTGGCGGACGCGGCGGACGTGGTGCCGGCGCCGGTGCCGGTGGCGCACCACCAGCACTCGGCGCTAACGACATCACCCTGGGTGGCATGGCGGAGTCGTACCAGGTGGGTGGTGGTGAGCCTGGCTACATCGGCCCCGACCCGCTCGAGCCCGACCAGTTCTACGCGGGCACGAACAACGGCGGCTATCTCGACAAATACAACCGTCGCACGGAGATCCACCGCGAGGTGAATCCGTATCCCTGGTTCTACTCGGGCGAACCGTCCAAGGACATCAAGGAACGCTGGCAGTGGACGTATCCGATCATCTTCTCGCCGGTGGATCCGAAGACGCTCTATGTGTCGTCGCAACGCCTCTGGCGCACGACGAATGGCGGGCGCTCGTGGACCGCGCTGAGCGGTGACCTCACGCGTCACGATCCGAAGACGCAGGAGAAGTCGGGCGGTCCGATCACGGGCGACATGAACGGACCGGAGGTGTATGGCGTGATCTTCTCCATTGGGCCGAGCAAGAAGACGGTGAATACCATCTGGACGGGCTCGGACGATGGGCTCGTGCACGTCACCCGCGATGGCGGAAAGAGCTGGGCGAACGTGACGCCGAAGGAGATGCCAGACTTCGGCCGCGTGAGCCAGATCGACGCGTCGGCATTCAACGACGGCGCGGCGTACATCTCCGTGCGCAAGCCGCTGCTCAACGACTTCGCGCCGTACATCTTCAAGACGACGGACTACGGCCGCAGCTGGACGAAGATCGTCTCTGGCATCCGCGCCGACGCATACGTGCATGCGGTGCGCGAGGATCCCACACGGAAAGGACAGCTTTACGCCGCCACGCAGCACGGCGTGTACCTGTCGCAGGACGACGGCGCATCGTGGTCTCCGCTCATGCTCAACATGCCGGACGTCCCGGTGTCCGACCTGGTCGTCGAAGGCAACGAGCTCGTGATATCGTCGCACGGCCGCGGCTTCTGGGTGCTCGACAACATCGCGCCGCTGCGACAGGCGACTCCCGAAATTCTCGCGGAGGACGCGCACCTCTATCGGCCACCTGTCGGCGTGCGCTCGGGGTCGGGAGTCACGATTTCCTGGTCGCTCAAGAAAGCTCCGACGACGGCGAAGCTCGAGATTCTCGATTCCACCGGTGTGGTGCTCCGCACCTTCGAGCCCGACACCACGCGTCCGGACTCAACGCGTGCCGCAGCGCCTGCTGCTGGCGGACGGCGCGGCGGCGCGGGTCCCTATCTGCCGAAGACGGCGGGACTGAATCGCTTGAACTGGGATCTTCGCACGAAGGGGATCGCCACTTTCCCGGGCATGATCTTCTGGGGCGCCGGTACCAATGGCCCGGTCGTTCCGCCGGGTCGCTACACGGTGCGTCTCACTGCGGATGGGAAGGCGATGACCGCGCCGGCGATCGTCACGCGGAATCCACGTATTACCGACGTGACCGACGCGGACATGCGGGCGCAGTATGCATTCTCCAAGCGCGTGCGCGACAAGGCGAACGAGGCGAATGAGTCGGTGATCGGCATTCGCCGAGTGAAGGCGCAGCTCACGGATCGTCTCAAGAAATCCGAGGACGCAACGCTCAAGTCCACGGGCGCGACGCTCACGACGAACGTGTCGGCTGTGGAGGAGAACATCTATCAGGTGCGAAACCAGAGCGGACAGGACCCGCTCAACTTCCCGATCAAGGTCAACAACCGTCTCGCGAATCTGATGTCGATGGCCGAGCGGGGGGATGGTGCGCCGATCAACAGCATGCCGGAGATCTTTTCAATTCTGAGTTCTGAGTTGAAAGGGTATACGGATCAACTCGCGAAGGTGTACAAGACTGATCTGGTTGCGGTGAACAAGGAGCTTGGGCGGCTGAAGCTCGCGCAGCTCGATCCGCAGTGTGAGAAGGTGGCGGGGTGCGGGGCGATTCCTTGATACTTGGTTGGTGAACGAACAAAAAAGCGGGGATCTAGACACGCTTCCTGTGAACAACAAGAAAAGCGGGAACGCGGATCAAGCGGATCTTGACGGATTACACGGATTGTTCCATGTGTGGGAACTCTCCGTGAGAGGAGCTTGTCCGTGCTCCCGCTTTTTTGTTTTTCGTTGTCGCAGCCCCTGAACGTCGTCAGAAGGTGAGAGAAAGGATGGAATGATTGCCCTTCAGCCCCATGCCCGCGAGCACCAGCGACTCCGGCGCGAAGCGAAAAGCCGCGCCGGAGCTTCGACCAACCGGGCCACTGTTCCTGGGAGCGGCTGATCCCAGTCCGGAGTTCGCGCGCTGTGGCTCGATGAGTTGTTCGGTGAGCACCGCACCGAGTACACCGCCAATGGTTGCTGCTCCGAACAAGACATGAGAATTTCCACTCCGAGCGAGCACCGGCACTGCCAGCGCGACCAGCGCACCTGCCACGGAACCGTACTGTAGCATCCGCGCTTCAGACTCCGTGTGATCGAATGGGCGCACCAGAAGCTGATCGCCGGCAACCGCGCCAAGCGCGAATCCGGCGGTGAGCAATCCGTACACGACCCCCGGAGATGGGCTACCGTCTGGCACCAGAGTGGCAGCGGCCGAAAGCCCGAGAAACTCGGTGGTGACGAGTGTGCCGACGTCTCCGGCGGTGACGCGATATGGCGCGTTGCGCACGTAATTGAGACCGAGAGGATATCCAATCGCACCAGCGCCAACGATCATCGCGGCCGCGAGACGGCTGCCGGAGTTGTTGTCATAGACACCAGCCGTCCCCAGCAGGCCTGCGGTGAGCGCCGCCGTGACCGTTGACCCGTGCGAAGTCCCATGCGCTTCCGCATCCGTCATCGGCTCGCCGAGCACGATACCGAGCACATCGCCCGCAATGCCGCCGGCGAGTGTCGCCGCGGCGTATCCCTTATCCCCTCCGTTGTCACCGGTCAGTGCGTACAGGGCGAGGTCCGCCGCGATCGCGCCGCGCCGCGCGCTGTGCCAGGAGAGGTGGTTCTGCGCCCGTGACACCGAGGTGGTCTTCGTCATGTTCGCGGCGAGGAAGAACGCGCTGCCTGTAACGGCCAGATAGGCGGCGGTAGATCCCGCCGGGTCGTCGATCAGCGTGGCGGCGGCTGGTCCGAACAGCAGTCCACCGAGGAGCGTCTGATTCACCACATACGTGCCGCGCACCGGCTCGGAGATGAAGGTGGGCACAACGTCCGGACCGCCTCGCGCGCTCACGAGCGAGTTACCACGGCCGATCGCCGTCGCCAGCTCCAGCCGTCGGCCAGCATCCATGGGATAGCGCTCGAGTACCTCACGCTGCCGCCGAACCACGAGTACGAACGCGCTGCTCGCATCATCGATCGCGTACAGCCGCGCGTCGAGATAGTCGCCGGTCACGGGCCACACTGGGGCCGACAGCCCCAATCGAGCCGCCAGCGGCGGAGTGATCACGGTCACTCGGCCCGCGCTGTCGAACGCAACCGGTCGCTCGCGCGCTTGCGCATCGGCGCGCCCGCCGGGAAGCAGCAGCGCGACGACGAAAGCGACAAACGAGATGCGCGGAACAATCGCGCGGAGAGTTCTGATAAGGGAAAGACGCATATGTGTGGGGAGCTGAGAGGAGAAGGGAGTACGTGACCTAACGCGGAAAATCCTTTGGAATTGGATCACCGCCCGAACTGGGCGCCCGACTGATCGAAGGCCGGGCAGAACACGGCGAATCTGCGATCGAGCAGTCAGCGAGTGGTCACCAGAAGGTCAACTCGTTGCGAGACAATAGGTTACACTACTGCAAAAGCATTTACCGCAAAGGGCGCAGAGGGGCGCAGAGTTGTTGATGCCTAGGACGATACGCTCCGCGCGACGCGAATCATGGCGTCGGCGCTGCGCTCCACGTCCTCGTCCGTCGTCGCCCAGGAGATGACGGAGATGCGCATTGCGGTGCGACCCTGCCACACCGTAATGCCGGCCCAGCAGGTCCCCTCCGCCTGAATCGCGGCGATCACGCGCGTGGTGCGCTCTGCGTCGCCGAACGAGACGAGCACCTGGTTGAGTACCACGTCGTTCAGGATCTCGAATCCGGCCGCCGAAAGACGCTGGGCGAATCGGCGCGCCTGACGGCAGTGGCGCGCGATCATTTCGTCAACGCCATCGCGGCCGAGTGCGAGCAGCGCAGCCCACACTTCCACGCCACGCGCGCGACGCGAGAGCTCCGGTGTGTAATCGGAGGGATTTCGCTGCACCGAGTCGGTGGGGAGATACTCCGCGGTCACGGCCATCGCCGCACGCAAGGCATCGCTGTCGCGCACAAAGGCGACGCCGCTGTCGTACGGAACGTTGAGCCACTTGTGCGCATCGGTCGCCCACGAGTCAGCGCGCTCGATGCCGGCGGCAAGGTGCGCCTGTTCCGCCGACGCGCGCGCCCACAGGCCGAACGCGCCGTCGACGTGAACGAACGCGCCCGACTCGTGCGCACGATCGCAGATGTCGCCAATGGGATCGAACGAGCCGGTGTTCACATTGCCCGCCTGCACGCACACGATGGTCGGACCTTCGATGCGCGGCATCGCCTCGGCGCGCATGCGTCCCTGCGAATCGACGGGCACCTTCACCACACGCTTCCGTCCGAGCCCAACGACGCCGAGTGCCTTGTACAGCGTTGGATGCGCCTCGGCGCCGGTGATCACGGTGATTGGCGGCGCGCCGAAGAGCCCATCCGCTTCGACGTTCCAACCCACCTTCGCGAGCACGGCGTGACGTGCGGCGGCAAGCGCAGTGATGTGTGCGACGGTCGTTCCGGTGACGAAGCTGCCCGCTATGCCCTGCGGCAGCCCGAGGATGTCCACCAGCCATCGCAATGCTACCTGCTCGATCGTCGCGGCGCCGGGCGTCGAATTGTAGAGTCCCGCATTCTGATCCCACGCGGTGGCGAGCCAGCTCGCGGCGACGGTGGCCGGAAGCGCGCCACCGATGACGAATCCAAAGAAACGCGGGCCTGCCATGGCCATCGTCGCTGGGGAGCCGATGTCGTCGAGCTGTTGCAGGACGACGCGTGGATCGGTGGGCTTCTGCGGAAGATCGATGTTCAGCGTCGAGAGTCGAGCGACAGCCTCAGGGCTCGGCGACACACGCCGCTCGCTGAGGCTTTCCAGATAGCTGATGGAACGATCGGCTGCGTCGCGGAGGAGGTCGGACATGGGCGGCTGTGGTATTTCGAGAATTGTGAACGAGGGATGAATATTGTCTAGCCGAATGCTACGAGATGGCATTTGCGCACGCTTTTCGCGAGTCTTGGCATGAGATGCCATCCGATCCGCTCGCTTCATTCCATCCGATCGTTCGCCAGTGGTTCACCGAGACCCTCGGAGAGCCCTCCGCGCCGCAGCATGCGGGGTGGCCGGCGATCGCGAGCGGCTCGGACACGCTCATTCTGGCTCCGACCGGCACCGGAAAGACGCTCGCCGCCTTCCTGTGGGAACTCAATGCCCTCATCACGGAAGGGCTGGAGGCGCCGCTCGCGAATGCGGTGCACCTGCTCTATGTGTCGCCGCTCAAGGCGCTCAACAACGATGTGCAGCGCAATCTCGAAGCGCCGCTTGCACAACTGAAAGCGCGATTTGAAAAGACGGGCGTAACCTTCCCGGAAATTCGCGTCGCCGTGCGCACGGGCGACACGTCGGCCTCGGCGCGCGCACGCATGCTGCGCAAGACGCCGCACATTCTGATCACGACGCCGGAATCGCTGCACATCCTGCTGACGAGCGTGCGCGGACGGACGATCTTCAGCTCGCTGCGTGCGGTGATCGTAGACGAGATCCACGCCGTGGCCGGCAGCAAGCGCGGCGCGCATCTCGCCCTCACGCTCGAGCGCCTGTCTCGCGTGGCACCAGACGCACCGCAGCGCATCGGGCTCTCGGCGACGCAAAAACCGCTCGATGAAGTCGCACGCTTTCTTGGCGGGAACGACACCCCAGCCGCGGATGGCACGGCACGCTTCCGCCCTGTCACGATCGTGGACTGCGGGCTCGTCAAGCGCATGGAGACGCGGGTGATCTCGCCAGTGGAAGACCTCGGCCACGTTGACGGAACGATCTGGACGTCGGTTGCGCCGCTCGTGCTCGATCAGATTCGCAGCGCGCGCACGACGCTCGTGTTCGTCAACAACCGCGCGCAGTCGGAGAAGATCGCGGCGCGCGTGAACGCGCTGGCTGAGGAGGAGATCGCGCTACCGTATCACGGTTCGCTGTCGCGTGAGCGGCGCTTTCTGTTGGAGGAACGCCTCAAAGCCGGCGAGCTGCGCGCACTCGTGACCACGAGCTCGCTCGAACTCGGGATCGACGTTGGGTCGGTCGATCTCGTTCTTCTCATCCAGAGTCCCAAACGTGTTGCGGCTGCGCTCCAACGTGTCGGCCGCGCCGGCCACTCGCTCGATGCCACGAGTCGAGGTGTCTTCATTCCCTCCTTTCGCGACGACGCGCTCGAGCAGCTCGTCATTATCGACGCGATGCGGTCGGGCGACGTGGAGCCCACGCGTGTGGTGCAGAACGCGCTCGACGTGCTCGCCCAGCTCATCGTCGCGATCGTTGCCTCGGAACTGCCGGAGTGGACCAGCACGGCGTTGTATGACTTCGTGCGCAGGGCCTATCCCTACCACGCCCTCACTCGTGCGGCGTTCGACGAGACGCTCGCGATGCTGGCCGGCAAGTATCCGAGCGACGTCGCCGCCGAGCTCGATGCGCGCATTTCGTGGGATCGCATCACCGACCTGCTCACGCCAGCGAGGTCGGCGCGGATGGTGGCGACGATCTCCGGCGGCACTATTCCCGATCGCGGGCTCTATACAGTGAACCTCGCCGACAAGACTCGGCTCGGTGAGCTGGACGAAGAGTTCGTGCACGAGTCGCGCGTCGGTGACGTATTTCAGCTTGGCAGCTCCACCTGGCGCATTCGCAGCATCGAGCACGATCGCGTGATCGTGGTTCCCGCGCCGGGCGCGCCGGCGCGAATGCCCTTCTGGCACGGCGAGTTCATGGCGCGATCGAATCACCTCACGGCGCGCATCGGTGCACTGCGACGCACGCTCGGCGATGCGCGCACACTGGAGGATCTCCAGGAGATTCAACGTCACTACAGCGCCGACGAGCCGACGACGCGGTCGCTCGTGGAGTACGTGCAGGCGCAGCGGGAGGTCACGGGCATTGTCCCCGACGACACGCATCTCGTGCTCGAGCATTTCCGCGACGAGGTGGGCTCGGTGCGGATGGTGCTGCACGCGCCATTCGGCGGACGTGTCAACGCGCCGTGGGGCATGGCGCTCGGCCGGCGCATCCGCGAGCGACTCGGCGTTGAAGTGCAGGTGCAGACGACGGACGACGCCCTGATGCTTCGGCTTCCCGACTTAGGCGCATCTCCACCGCTCGATGCGATACGCGCTCTGTCGGTAGAAGAGGCCGAGCGGCTCGTGCTCGAGGAAGTCGGCGCGTCGTCGCTGTTCGGCGCGCGCTTCCGCATGAACGCGGCGCGTGCACTGCTGCTGCCGCGAGGCAATCCGCGCCGGCGAATGCCGCTCTGGCTCCAGCGGCTCAAGGCGGGAGATCTTCTTCAGGCCGTGTCGGAGTATCCGTCGTTTCCGATCGTCGTAGAGACCTATCGTGACGTGCTGCAGGATGCGTTCGACATGGCCGGGCTGCGCGAGGTGCTCTCGCGCATCGCATCGGGCGCGATCACGATACGAACGGTCGAGACGCAAATACCGTCGCCCTTTGCCGCGTCGCTCCAGCTGGGCTTCGTGATGGATCACATGTACGGCGACGACACGCCGAGGGCCGAGCAGCGTGCCGCTCTGCTGTCGCTGGATCGTGTACTGCTCGGCGAGTTGATGGGCGGCGAGGGTGCGGATGACACCACCCTCGCCGTACTCGAA
>OCZT010003625.1_pt1 | contig 15738 bp, 10 predicted proteins | sample 1539031 | NCBI WGS metagenome assembly OCZT01 (sample SAMEA3539308, study PRJEB22396) | soil metagenome | biome: tundra; feature: field; material: soil | place: USA | collected 2010-05 | depth 0.15 m | reverse complement strand
TGCTCGGCGCCACATCCGGGCCGACATGGCTTGTGCCGATCACGGTCGGCCTTCGCTATTAGGACTAAACTCTACCGCGGAATCACCGGCAGTCGAATGCGCGACGCGTGCTGCGAGTCATGCAGCACGCGTTGGTGCGCGCTCACGAACTTCGACTCCCGCTCGTTGTCTCCGCCCGTGTTGAGGTTTCGGTCGTACTTCGGAAACGCCGCCGACGCCACCGCCACGCGCAGGCGGTGTCCCGCCGGAATGACGATCCCCGTGTACCACATGTCGATGTGGTATTCGTAGACCGTGCCCGGCGTGAGCGGCTTCGGCTTGTCGAACCCCTCGCGGAATCTCGCTCGCGCGACGCCGTCCTGAATGCGCATCACGCGGCCGTCCGGATAGACATCGAGCAGCATGACGTTCCAGTCCGTGTCGAGCGCGTCGGTAGCGGCGAAAAGCGTGGCGCTCATGGGACCCGTGATTTCCATCGCGCGCGCGAACGGCGCCGATGTGAACGCGAGCAGGTCGGTGCGCGATGCGTGGATCTTCGAATAATCCTCGTTCAGGCTCAGCTCGAGCTCACGCGCATCTATGAGGTAAGGCGTCGGCTTTCCCGGATCGTACGTGAACGTGTCCGCGGGTTCAGCCTTGGGCGGGAGCGTGTCGAGCGTGCCGTCGCCCGAGCCGCCGTTCGCCTTGCCGCCCGAGTGGATGAAGAAGTCGGTCCATTTCGTGCGCGCGAGCGGGAACTCCTTCTCCTTGCGCCACGTGTTGTCGCCCATGATGAAGATGTCCACGGGCGGCTCCCGATCCACGCCGTTGTCGATGCCCTTGAGATAGTGGTCGAACCAGCGGAGCTGCAGCATCCGCGAGTCGATGCGCGCCTGCGCGCCGAAGCTGCCGTTCACGTAGTCAATCCCCTTGTGCGCGCCGGCGTCCATGAAGAGCCGCTGGAAGGGCTTCGCGTGCAACCCGTCGATCGCCATGTAATTGCGGATCGTGCCCCGCGCATCATCGTACCAGCCGCCGATGCCGAGCACCGGCACCTCGACCTTGCCCAGCCGCGCCTCGATGCTCAGGCGGCGCCAGTAGTCATCGAGCTTCTGGTGATCGAACCAGTCGTTCCAGTACTTGGGCCGCCCGCACCCGGACTTCTCCGCGCTCGCGATGACCGGCAGGCTGTTGAAGGCCGTCTCGACGTCGAGGTTGCTCATGTCCGACATCGTCTCGCGCACCTGCGTGAGGCAGAGCCAGGGCACGATGGTGGGCGAGAACACCATGTCGATGTACGGCACGATGCGCAGCGGATCCGCGGTCGCGACGGCGGGTGCGATCGCCGCGAGGTGCGGCGGCGCTGCGATCGCGGCGTACCACGCGTAGAGCCCGGGGTTCGAACGCCCGATCATGCCCACTTTGCCATTCGCGCCGGGAAGCTTCGCCGCCCACTCGACCGCGTCGTAGCCGTCGCTCTCCTGCATCGCGTTCATGTCGAGCACGCCGAGCGAGCCACCGCGTCCGCGCACGTCCTGCTTCACATAGATGAATCCCCGCGACGCCCAGAACATGGCCGCGGCGGTGTCGATGCGAAGGTAGGGAGTCCGCTCCATCACTACGCCGAACGGCCCCTTCCCCGACGGTGTTGCTACGAAGTTCATCAGCACGGTTCCATCGCGTGCCTTCATCGGAACGGCTGGGTCGATCGTGACTGCGTTGCTCGAGTCCGAAACCGGGCCGGGCCAGAGCGCATAGAACGGCTCGTACACGGGCGGCGAGGTGCGGCGCACAAACCACACGCGTTGTGTCGGATCCTTGCCACGATAGTACTGCCCGGCAATTGTGTCGTTCGCGATTCGCGCGCGAATCGACGTGCCCGCGTCGAGATCTATGACCACAGAGTCGCCGGTGACGACGATGTTGTGAATCCGTTCCATCCGCGCGCCATTGCGCCGATTGATCCACGCACCGGTCGTGTCGGCTTTCTCGAAATGCGCAAAGCCGAATCGCCGAAGCGCGTCGAACCCGCCACTGGGCTTCGCGCCGAGCATGCGGTAGTAGTCCCAGTCGCCGCGCAGCGCCGACGCACCACCGCGGCCGCACGAGATGAGACTGACAATGACGGCCGCGCTGAGACTCGCAGCGACGAGCCGGGGGCGAAGGGTAATCGATCGTTGTATGCGCACTGTACGTTCTCGGCAGAGGTTCTCTTCGTTCAGGTTGCGGAATCGTCCCTGGCGGCGCAAGTGCGGTTCGACCGCCTCGTGCGCGTGAAAGCGGACGGCGGGTTCCCTCAGCGCGTCATCACCACGCCCTTTTGGGGGTCAGCCCTGGCGAAGCGGTTCCCGGCGGGATCGAGGAAGCTGATCGCGCGCTTGCGCCCCTGGACGATTTCGTCGGCGCGCGCGTACTGCTGCGCAAACGCGAGTTGGCCGTCCCGCCGCTCCGGGAACGTCGCGGCCGCGACTCGGACGGTCAGTTCACCGTCACGCAGCTCGACCGGAGCGGCGTCATTGACCGTCTTCAGGATCCCGGTCGCGGCGAGCGGCGTCATGGGACCGGCAATCAGGTTCGGGATGGCGACGCCGACTAGAATTACCCGGTCACGCGTCATGAAGTAGTACCCCGCCGTGAACGCCGCGAGCAATCCAATAACGCCCCAGCGCTTCGCGCGCGATCGGCGCGCCATCGCGATGCGTGAATCACCCGCCGGTCCGCTGGACGAGGTCACCGTCGACGTCCGCGGTGACGCAACCGCGCGAGTGATCCGCGGTGTCGCGGTCCGCGCAGACCCGTCGGTCGGGTACGGCGTCTGGCAGAACGCGCAAACCCGGAGGTTGTTGCTCTCCTTGCCGCACTTTGGGCATAGCATCGCCATAAGAATCGCACGCGCGCCCGACGGAGGCAATGTCCGACAATCGCCAAACCCCAGATTCCCTCTTAATGGCTCACGGCACGATCAACGCCTTGATCACCGTCCTTCCCTCCACCGCCGCCAATGCCTCGTTGGCCTGATCGATCCCGAATCGCGCGGTGATCGATTCCGCCCACGGCAGGCCGCTTCCCTGCTGGGCGAGCAGCTGCACCGCACGGTGCACGTGCGAGTAGTCGCACCCCCAGCACCCGCGAATCTCCGCGTGCTTCCTGTTGATTTGCAAATGCGGATTGATGGAAACATCGCCGCCGTCCGTGTACTGCCCCGCGATCACGACCCGTCCGCCATCGCGCACGAGATCGAGCGCCTGGGGCACCGCGCGTGGATCGCCCGCCGCCTCGATCACCACATCCGCGCCGTGCCCGTTCGTGATCTCGCGCACGCGCGCCGCGCGATCCTCCGCCGGAACATCGAGGTCGATCGTGTGCGACGCACCCATCCGCTTCGCGAACTCGAGCCGCGATACCGGCGCCCCGATCGCGATCACCGGATACGCCCCAGCGAGATGCGCCAGCGCCACCGCCGCCTGACCGACCGGTCCGGCGCCGAGCACCGCGACGGATGCGCCGAGCCGCACGTCGCCGCGCTCCACCGCGTGCACCGCCGTCACCAGCCCGCATCCTCCGGCGATGAACGAAACAGGATCGACGCCCTTCGGAATCCTTAGCAGCTTCACGCCCGGCTTCATCCAGATGTGATCGGCCCACCCGCCGAGCGGCCCATCGGCCACGCCGTACGTGATTCCATACACCTTTCGCGACGGACAGCGCGTGGTCTGTTTCGTCACGAGGCATTCATAGCAGCGACCGCACGTCTCGTGCACGTCGAGGAATGTCACGAGATCGCCCTCGTGAAACGGCTTCCCCTCGATGTCGGTGACGGTGCCGCGAATCTCCGCGAGATGCCCGATCGACACGTGGCCGGGGATGATCGGATACGGCACGCCCGAGAGGCGGCCGTGATGCAGGTGCACGTCGGTGCCGCAGACCTCGGAGTAGAGCGTCTTGAGCATCGCGGCGCCCGGCTCGAGCGTGGGCCAGGGCAGCTCGCGCACTTCGATCCGCTTGCGCGGCGCGGTCATCACGGCCGCGCGAATTGTCTTCGCCATTTACCGGGTATCGTCGATTACGAGAAAGGCCCGCTACTCGTTCTTCAGCGCGAACGCCACGAGTCGCGATGTCGGGCCCGAACCGGTCGCGATGACGATGAACTGTTCGCCCTCGCGTGTGCGATACGTCATCGGATTCGCGTACGCCTGCCGGCCGAGGTCGTACTCCCAGAGCGTCTTGCCTGTTTGCGAGTCGATCGCGTAGAGCACGCGCCCGCCTCCGCTGACGAAGACGAGCCCGCCCTTCGTCACGAGCGCGCCGGGCGATCCGGCCACTCCTAGCTTCTCCGGAAGCGAGGCGCCCTTGAGCGCGGGATTCGCGCGGAGCTCCGGCCAATCGCCGAGCGTGACCGACCACTTCGTATCGCCCGTGTTGAGGTCGACGGCCGTGAGCGTTCCGTACGGCGGCTTGTTGATCGGCAGCCGGCCGGCACCGGCGCCCAGAGAGACGCCGAGCGAAGAGTGCGCCAGATCCACCATGTACGGCGCGTCCACGGTATCGCTCGGCGAATCATTCTTGTGAATCGAAAAGAGCGCCGGCGTATTCGTGGCCTTCGCAAACAACCACCCGGTCTCCGGGTCGACGGCCGCGCCGCCCCATCCTGATCCACCGATCGCTCCCGGCATCACGATGGTTCCCTGGAGCGACGGCGGAGTGAAGACCGGCCCGACGCGATACTTGGAGATCTCGGCGAGCGCGGCTTCCTTCACCGCGGGCGTGAAGTCGATGAGATCGTCGAGCGAGAATCCCTGCCTGGAAATGGGCGCGGGCTTCGTGGGGAACGGCTGCGTGGGCCAGCTCGCCTCGCCGGGCACGTCGCTCTGCGGCACCGCGCGCTCCTCGATCGGCCAGAGCGGCTTGCCCGTGACGCGGTCGAAGACGAACAGGAATCCCTGCTTGGTTGGCGCGACGACGATATCGACTTTCTTTCCGTCGTGGTTCACCGTCACGAGATTCGGCGGGGCGGGCAGGTCGTAGTCCCACAATCCATGATGCGCGGTCTGGAAGTGCCAGACGCGCTTTCCCGTTCGCGCATCGAGGCAGAGCAGCGTCTCGCCGAAGAGTCCCGCTCCCTTCCGCTCGCCGCCGTACCAATCGTCGCTCGGCGTCCCAATGGGCAGGTACACGAGCCCGCGCGCGCTGTCCACGGTGAACGGCGCCCAGGCGTTCGTGTGACCTTCGTACTTCCAGGAACCGTTTTCCCAGGTGTCGTTGCCGTACTCTCCGGCCTCAGGCACCGTCTTGAAGCGCCAGACGCGCTTACCGGTGTGCACATCGAATGCCTGGATGTCACCCGGCGGATCACCATGATACACGAGCCGGTCGCCGACGCCGTTGCCGAGGATGACGACGTTTCTCCAGACGACGGGCGGCGAGGTGTTGGTGTAGTGCTCCTTCCGCACCGCGCGCGAGAGATTTTCCGTCACGTCGACTTCGCCGTTCTTGCCGAAACTCGGAATGGGCTTGCCGGTGCCGGCGTCGAGGGCGATCAGCCGCCAGTGCGAATTGATGAAGACGCGGCGCGACTTTCCGTCGGTCCACGTGGCCACGCCGCGGTGCACGAATCCGGTGCCGTTGCTGGGCTGGCCGTACGTCTTCCACACCTGCGGATCGAACGCCCAGAGCTCGCGGCCGTTCGTCGCGTCGAGGGCGATCACGCGATTGAACGGCGTCGGGAAGAACAGTGTGTCGTGGATCGCGAGCGGTGTCGCCTCGAACTGCCCCCCGCGCGCCGCCTTCTGACCCTCGCTCGCACGGATCGGCTGCTCGTTGGCATCCCAGGTGAACGCGATCGCGAGCTTCGCGACGTTCGTGCGATTGACGTCAACGAGAGGCGAGTACTTCAGGCCGCCGGCGTCGTTGCCGTACGCGGGCCAGTCGACGGACTTTTGTGCTTGCGCAATCGTGGATGCGAGCGCGATTGTCGCGATGTTGACGGAAAGCTTTCCAAGGAGTCGCATGCGGGCACCGCGAGATGGAAGGATCTACAGCGTTGACACGGATGTACGCGGACGAAAGCCGGACAACTACCGGAGCAAGCCTTCTGGTAGAACTACAACAGCCACAACGAATCCAAGTTAACGCTGTTGCCGTTGCAGTTGTCGCGTTCCTACTTCGCCAGCTTCTCCAGAAAGAGCTTCCTCGCCTTGGAAACTTTCGGCGCGATCACGACGGCGCAATACGGATTCTGCGGATTCTGCGCGAAGTAATCGTTGTGGTATTCCTCGGCCGGCCAGAATTTCTCGAGCGGCGCGACCTCGGTGACGATCGGATCGTCCCACACCTTGGCGGCCGCGAACTCCGCGATGGTTTCCTTCGTGATTCGCTCCTGTTCGGACGACTCGAAGAACACCGCCGAGCGGTACTGCGTGCCCTTGTCGCCGCCCTGGCGATTCAGCGTGGTGGGATCGTGAATCGTGAAGAACACGTCGAGCAGTTCCTTGTAGCTGACGATCGCGGGATCGTACGAGACCTGCACGACCTCCGCGTGTCCGGTCGCGCCGCTGCACACTTGCTCGTACGTCGGATTCGGTCGCTTGCCGCCGGCGTATCCGCTTTGCACGCCCGTGACTCCCTTGAGTTCGAGGTACACGGCTTCGAGGCACCAGAAGCATCCGCCGGCGAGCGTCGCGCGCGCACTCATGGCGCTCACTTCACGCCTCCCTCGAAGAGCTGGAGGAAATCCTTGTATCCCTCGCTCTCGAGTTTCGCTCTCGGAATGAAGCGCAGCGACGCCGAGTTGATGCAGTAACGAAGGCCGCCCGGTCCCGGTCCGTCGGGGAACACGTGCCCAAGATGCGAATCACCTTTCGCCGAGCGCACCTCGAGGCGCCGCACGCCGAATGTGTGATCGGCGCGCTCGACGACGTGCTCCTTCTCGATCGGTTGCACGAAGCTCGGCCAGCCCGTTCCGGAGTCGAACTTGTCGGTCGAGGAAAAGAGCGGCTCGCCGGAGACGATGTCGACGTAGATTCCGTCTTCGTGATGATTCCAGAACTCGTTCTGGAACGGCGGCTCGGTGGCGCTGCACTGCGTGACTTCGTATTGCTGCGGCGTGAGCTTCGCCTTCAGCTCGGGATTTTCCGGTTTCTTGACGGACACCTTTTTCTCCTGGAGCGAACTGTATTCAATAGCGCGTCTTCGACTGCGCTATCGAGAATCATCAGCGCGGCTTTGGCCGCGCTATCGAACGATAATACTCTTCGACGTACGCCCGAAATTCGACCGGGACGTCACCGTTGCGGCCCGAGAGTACCTGGGTGTTATCCTTGCCGTCGACCGAACGCCGCAAAGCGAACTCGTAGGCCTTCAATCCGTCGATGACCTGCGTGCGCAGTTCGTCGCCGGCTTTCTCGTCCTGCAGCTTGTCCTGATTCGCCGCCGCGCGCATGGCTTCCATGGCGCGATCCAACGCCGAGACGTCGGCGCCTTGTTTTGCGAGATCTGCGCGCAGCGCTTCGGCATCGCGAAGACGCTGTTGGATCTCGTTCGAGAATTGGCGAGCGTCGTTGGCTGAGAGACGATTGGCGCCGGGACCGCCCTGCGCGACGGTGCCGTTGCCCAGGCCGCCGCGACCGCCGCGTCCTCCTCGCCCGCCGTTGCCCTGCGCCGACTGCTGACCTTGGCCTCGGCCCTGACCCTGGCCTGCGTGGCCTTGCTGGCCCTGCCCTTGCTGCTGTTGCCGCACGCGGTCATCGAGCGTTTCCATGCCGCGCACCAGATCGCGCATACGATCGAGCGCCTGCTGCTGCCGCTGTCCACTCGACGCCTGCGACGACGCCTCGCCCGCCTTCTGTAGCCGCTGGCCGAGATCGTTCAGGCCCTCGCCGATCGAGCGCTCGAGATTGTCGAGGTATTGCTGCGACGCCGTGCCCAGCTGCTGCTGTGAAGCGCGAATGCGATCTTCGGTGCGCTTCGAACGCAGCGAGTCGGCCGCTTCGCCAAGCGCTCGAGCGGCGCCCGGCTGAGTGCGGGCCTGCTCACCCGCGAGCTGGTCGATGCGCTTCGTCAGATCCTTCAGCGTGTCCGCCATCGCGCTCTTCTCGGCCGCGAGCGAGCGCTGCAGCGCCTGCTTCCGCTGCTGGCCCTGGGGTGTCTGTGCGTCGGCGCCCGGCTCGCCGAGCTTCGCCACATCGCCTGCGACCTGCTGCTCCTGATCGGCGAGAGCGCGCGCGGTCTTCTGCGCATCGCTCAATCCCCGCTGCGCTCCGCTCGCCTTCTCCTGCTCGAGCAGCCGCCTTGCCTCCGCGAGCCGGTCGTTCGCGTTCCGCGCGTCGGCTCCACCGTTCTTTCCGTTCGCCGCCGCCTGCTTCATCGAGTTCGCCGCATCCTGCAGCTTGCGCGCCGCGTCGGCGAGCGCCTGCGACTGTCTCTCTCTCGCAAGCCGCTCGAGCTGTCGCGCCGCCTGCTCCGTCTGCGCGGCAAGATCGCGCTGGCCGTCTCCGCCCGACGACCCGCTCGCGCCCGGCTGCCGAAGGCTGTCGGCCTTGCGGCGCATGCGCTCGTCCTCCTGCTGCTGGCGCTGGGCGAGCTGCTTCAGTTTGTCGAGCGTCTCGTCGACCTGCGCTGCCGCACTCTTTTCCTGCGCCTGCTGCTCCTGTCCACGCTGCACCGCCTCGTACTGGTTGCGCATCTTGTCTTTCTGCAGCTCGAAGATGTCGGCGAGATCCTGCGCTTTCGTACCGCCGCCACCACCACCACCCCCGCCGCCAGCGCCGCCCATCGAGACCTGAATGTCGCGGAACACTGCCTCGGCTCGCTGCAGCTGCACGAGCGCGCGCTGTTCCGCCGGGAGCGCGCCGTGCGGTGTGCCCTTCGCAAGCAGTTTCTCGGCGCTGTCCATCTCGGCCGCGGCCTTCGGCAATAATGCGGCGATCTTCTTCCAGCCCGAATCGGTCGCCGTGATGCCGCGATCCACGAGCCGCTTGCCGAGCTGCTCCACTTCCTCCCGCAGCTTCTGCTGGGAGAGACGGAGCGTGGCGACGTTCTCGTCGAGCGATTTCTTGTCCAGCGTTGCGCTGTCGCGCGCGGTGTTGAACGACGCCGCGATCACCTGCCGCTGCCGCTCCGACATCGGGCCCGGATTGTCCTGCTGACCGCCTCCACCACCGCCGCCGCCGCCGCCCTGCTGCTGCCGGTAGTCCTGGCCGTACGGACGAACCTGCAGAAAGTAGATGTCGGTGGTCGCGGTTTGCGGTCCACTCACGGCGTTGTTGTCCGTGACCTGCGCATAGTACGAGACGACGTCGCCCGCCACGAGATGCTCGTTCTCGAGCATGAACGTGTGTCCCGCCGAGATGTCGCGCGAAATCTTGCCGGACGCCGAGTACAGCGGCACCGATTTCTCGGCCGCGCCGTTGACCGAGTACACGAGTTCGAGCTTGGCCACACCGTAATCGTCCGTCGCGCGCGCCTCGGTGAACACCTCGTCCACGGAGAGTACCTTCACGTCGCGTCCCGGCTTCACGAAACTCACGCTGGGCGCGCGATCGGGAAGCGCGTCGATCGTATAATCGAGCGACCCCGTGACCATCCGGCCGTCGGGACCCTGCAGCTCCACCTTGTAGAATCCTTCGCGTTCGACGCGAATCATCGCGATCAGCGCGCCGTCGGCGGTGCGCGCGAGCTGCAGCGTGTCCCCGCCCTGCACGATCACCCGGCCTCCCGACGTCGGGCGCGTGGGAGTGACGCGCACGCGGACCAGCGTCCCTTTCAGCGCGGCGATGTCGCCGGCGCTGTCCACGTGCTGGGTGGGGAGCTGCGTGTACGCCGGATACCGGTATTCGAGGTCCAGCCGCTTCACGTAAGCGAGGTCGGCAATGTCGAGACGGTACACCGGCGAGCGCACACCGCTGGCCTCGACCGAGTAGTCGGTGACTTTCGCGAGGTCGAACAGGCGATAGTTGTATCGGCCCGCGCTGTCGCCGGACATCGTCACGCGCGTCCACTCCGAAGAATCGGCGGAACGCACGAGCAGGTCGACGCGATCCGCGTTGAAGCCCCGCAGCGTCGCCGTCACGAGCTGGTCGCCGCCCTTCGCGATCGTTGCATTCCCCGGCTTCACCGCGATCGCGAACACGCCCGCCGGATTCGCGTCGCCCCACGGGACGAGCATGAGGCCGAGTCCGTGCCGCAGCACGGTCGGACCGAACAGCGCGATGCCGAGCGTGGCAGCGCTCACGGCCGCGAACACGATCGACGAGCGCTGGAGATCGCTCGCGTCCACGCTGCGGCCGTCGTCGGCCCGGCGCATGCGATCGAGCGCGGAACGCAGGAGCCTGGCGACGAGCGCCGGAGAACGCGCGGCGGCCGCGGCCGATGCGTGCACGTCCACCGCCGTGATCACCGCGCCGTCGAGCGAGCGTTCGTGCTCCTCGATGTACAGCGCGACCTGCGCGTCGCGCGGCGTCAGGCGGACCGGCGTCACGATGAACCGGAACACGCTGGCGATGATGACCGCGAGCGAGAGCAGCCGGAAAACCCACAGGGATGAGTCGCTGTAATGCAGCGCGCGGGTCGCGTATGCCGACGCCGCGAGGACGATGAAACCCACGGCGACCGTGATGGTCGCGCCGCGCAGCGCGCGCTTGAGGCGCCAGCGATTGCGCACCCCGCTCACCACGCCGGCGAGCTGCCCCTGGTCGGCCGTGAAGCCGTGTACGCTGTCCATCGCCTACTCCCTCCGTTCTTGCGCGCCGCTCATATCCTGCCTGCGCTCTCGCGCAGACCGCTCTCAGCCTTGGAAAGGCGATTCGACAGAATCGTCTCCGCGGTCAGCAATAGCAGAGCGACTACCAGAAGATACCACCACATGGTCTGTCCGCGTTCCAGTTCCTCTGGTGCGGCGGACGATCCGGAACCCGACGGCCCCGCCCCGGGCGTCGCCATGACCGCCGCCACCAGCTCCCGCGAGTCGAAGCGGGACAGGTCTGATTCCTTCGGATCGACGTTCACCGCGATGGGCCGGCCGCTGCCGGCAGCCGTCCCGAGGCCGCGCAACTCGTAGAACCCCTGCTCGCTCAGCGTCGCCAGGTGGTCGGCGCCCGACGCCGTCAGCGGCGTCCGACGACCGGATGGCGACTCGAGCACGAGCGGCGACGCGCCCGCGCTGGCCCCGGCATCCGCGATGAACGGCGCCGTCAGCTCGCCGTGCCGCGAAAGATCGAGGACGTCACCCGACTGGAACCACGCCCGCGCGTCGCCGTAGCGGCCGGCATACTTCGCGAGTTCGTGCACGAACGGGAGAAACACGGGCTGCAGCGGCAGGTCGGTCCAGTATTCGTCGAGCGACGACGCCCACATCAGCACCTTGCCGCCGCCGACTGACTTTTCGATGAGCGCCGGCGCGCCGTCGTCGAGCCTGGCAATCACGCCGCTGTCACCCGGTGCCACGAGTTGCCGGTACCGGAACAGGTGCGCGGTGGAGAAGTCGCCGCTGCGAGGCGCCGAGAACAGCTCGAACACCGGATGGCCGTAGTCCACCGTCGCCACCGTGCCGCCCGCATCGCGCGTGCGGTCCACGACGGACCCCAAACGAGCGGGCATGAGTGCGCGCCACTCGTTGCTCCAGCGCGCAGCCGCGAGATCGCCGGGTACCACCAGCAGGCCGGTTCCCGCGACGATCGCCTCGCGCAGCCGCGTGCCGACCGCTCCGTTCGGCGGCGGTACCTCGTCGAGAATCACGAGCGAACGCGAAACCAGATCGCCGGCGCGCAGCGCGTCCTCCGCCTTCACATCGACGTGGAAGGCGGGCCGGTCGCCGATCGCCAGCGCGTGGCTCAGGTAGAGGCCCTGGTTCGTGCGCGGCTTCGCCGGCAGCACGATCAGCACCGACACCGCCTCGCCGGGCGCAAGCGTGAAGTTGAATGCGTCGTTCGCTGGGAGAGAATCGCGAGTGATGCGCACCGTGCCCCGCGTGGCCGACGCGGGGACCGCGTTCGGAGCGAAGCGCGCCTGCGCCACTCCTTTGGGCGGCACAGTGAGCTTCTTCGTCTCGACCGCGCGCCCGCCGAGCTCCAGCGTGGCATCGACGGTGCGTGCCGCCGCGCCGGTGTTGGTAACGCGCGCCGTGACGGTCACGCGATCGCGATCTCCGACGCGGTCGCGATCCGTCGAGACCTGCGTCACCGCGAGATCGGCGCTCTGCGCACCGCCGACGTCCACCGTCCGCATGGCCGCGCCCGGGGGCAACCGCACGTCGTCGCGCCGTCCCCATGCGATGCGCTGAAAATCGCTGATCATCACGACTTCCTTCCGCGGCAGGTTCGACGCCGAAAGGATCTGTGCCGCGAGCTTCAGCGCCGGCTCGTACCGTGTGCCCTCCGAACTGAGCTTCGCGCCGGCGATCGCGCGGTCGAGACGCGGCTGACTGGCGGTCGGCTCCGTGGCCGCCGCGGGATCGTTCGCGAAGAACACGATCGTGGCGCGATCGTTGCCGGCGAGGTCTCTCGTCTCCACGCGCGCGGCATCGAGCGCGCGCTTCCAGTGGTCCGCATACCCCATGCTGTACGAGCGGTCCACAAGCACCACGCGCTCGCGTGCGCCGAGCAGCGAGGACGCCGCGGCCTTGCGGCGCTGCAGGAACGGGCGCGAGAACGCGGCCACGAGCAGTGCGAGCGCGAGGCAGCGCATCGCGAGCAGCAGCAGGTGCCGCAGCTTCTGCCGCCGGACCGACCGGTACGGAATCTTGCGCAGGAACATCAGCGACGGGAACTGCACGACCGCCCGCCGCTCGCGGTTGATCAGGTGGATCGCGATCGGGATCCCGATCGCGAGCAGACCGGCGAGGAACGCGGGCGCGAGGAGTCCCATCAGCGCGCCGTGCTGAAGCGCTCGCGCGCCAGCAGGTAGGCGAAAAGCGCCTTGTCAAGCGGTTTCGACGTGTCGAACAGCGCGTAGTCGATTCGCTGCTCCTGCATGCGGCGCGCGAGCGTCGAGGTATGCTCCGCGACCACGCCACGGTACTGTGCGCGCAGGTAATCCGGGATCACCGGCATCCGCTCGCCGGTCTCGAGATCCACGAAGTTCGTCGCGTCGGCAAACGGGAAGTCGATCTCCACCCGGTCGAGGAGATGGAAGACGATCAGGTCGTTGCCGCGACCGCGCACGTTCGCGAGCGCGGAGAGCACGGCGTCGGGCTCCTCGTAGAGATCGGAGATCAGCAGCACGATGCTGCGGCGGCGCAGCGACTCGGACAGCTTGCGCAGCGGTGCGTCGAGCGTCGAGGCGCGCGACGGGGCTCCGCGCGCGCTCTCGGGCGCCACGGAGGCGGCACTCTTGGTCGTGCGCTCGAGCGCATGCAGCACGAGCCGCAGGTGCTTGGCCGAGGGAGGCACGTACTCGACGATGTCGGCGTCGAACGTCGCCAGCCCGACGCGATCGCGCTGCGTGCTCGAAAAGTATGCCAGCGCCGCCGCCAGATAGCACGCGTAGTCGAGCTTGCTCACGCTGCCCGTACCTTCCGTCGCGCCGCGATAGCGCATCGAGGGCGACACGTCGAGCAGGACCATGAAGTTCGTGTTCGTGTCCGCCTCGAACTGCTTCACGTAGTAGCGGTCGCTGCGCGCGAAGAGACGCCAGTCGATGCCGCGGATGTCGTCGCCCGGCATGTACGACCGGTGCTCCGCGAAGTCGGTGGACGACCCGAGATGCGGCGAGCGATGCAGGCCGTTGACGAAACCCTCCACCACGGTGCGCGCCAGCAGCTCCAGGTTCCCGATCCTGGCGAGGACGGCGGGATCGAGCAGCGTTGCCGTGTCGCCTGTCACATCCCGGACCGCGGCACGGGAACGGCCTCGAGCAGCTTGTCGATCACCTGGTCCGACGTCACGCGCTCCGACTCGGCGTGGAAGTTCAGCAGCACGCGATGGCGCAGCACGGGCTTTGCCAGCGCGCGAATGTCGTCGAAGCTCACGTGGTAACGGCCCTGCATCAGGGCGCGCGCCTTCCCGCCGAGCACCAGGTGCTGCGGCGCGCGTACGCTGGCGCCATACGACACCCACTGCTTCACGAAGTCGGGCGCGCCCGGACCGGGCCTGCTGGTGCGCGCGATGTTCACGGCGTAACGCGCCACGGCGTCGGCGACCGGCACGCGCCGAACGAGCTGCTGGAATCCGACGATGTCCGCGCCGGTGACGGCGTGACGGAACTCGTGCTTCTGCACGGACGTGGTCGAGAGCACCACGTCCACTTCCTGGTTTTCGTTCAGGTAGTCGATCACGATCTCGAACATGAAGCGATCGAGCTGCGCCTCGGGCAGGGTATACGTACCCTCGAGCTCGATCGGGTTCTGTGTCGCGAAGACGAAGAACGGCTCGTTCAGCGTGTAGGTCTGCCCCTGAACGGTCACGCGATGTTCCTGCATCGCTTCGAGCAGCGCGGCCTGTGTCTTCGGTGGAGTTCTGTTGATTTCGTCGGCCAGCACGATGTTTGCGAATATCGGACCGGGCACGAACACCATGTGCCGGCGGCCGGTGTCCGGATCGTCCTGGATGATCTCGGTGCCCGTGATGTCGCTTGGCATCAGGTCGGGCGTGAACTGGATGCGCGAGAACTTCAGGTCGAGTGCCTTCGCGAAGGTGTTGATCAGGAGCGTCTTCGCGAGACCGGGCACGCCGATCACGAGGCTGTTGCCGCCCGTGAGGATCGAGAGCAGGATCAGCTCGACCACGCCGTCCTGCCCGACGATCACCTTGCGCAGCTCCGCACGAATCTGGTCGCATCCGGCCTTGAGCCGGTCTGCGTGTGCAATGTCGTCGGAGGATTCGAGAGCTGGGCTCGTAACGTTCGCGACCACGGGAATTACCGGTTAGGGTTTCTTTCCATCGACGATCTGCAACAGCAGTTCCTGAGCCTTCACATAGTTCGGCGCCTCTTCGAGCGAGCGCAGCAGGGCCTTCCGCGCGCTCACGTCGTCATCGGCCTCGTGGTACGCGAGCGCGAGCTGGTAGTACGCTTCCGACTTGTCCGCGGGGACGAGCGCGACCACCGCGCGGCGCTCGCGCACCGTCCTGGCCTTGTCGCCCAGCCCGTGATACAGGCCGGCGAGCTGCTGGTGAACCGCGACATCGTACGGGTCGATGTAGAGCGCGCGATCGAGCGCGTCGGCGGCGCCGGCGTTGTCGCCCGACGCCGTCCTGAGCCGCGCGAGCTCGAGGTGCGACGCGTAGTCCGTCTCGTTGTGCAGCACGTACTGCGAGAGCGCGTCGGCGGCTCGTTTCGAGTCGCCCTTCGACGCGTACAGCTGCGCGAGCCCGGCGTACGGGCTGTCGCCGCCGCCGTATTCCGGAAAGAGCGCTCGCGCCCGTTCGAGCAGGGTGATCGCGGTGTCCGTCTGCCCCGCCTTCGCGAGGGTGACGGCCGCGAGCAGCTGGATGCGATAACTGCGCGGCGACGCATTGGCCGCAGCGAGAAGCTCCGCCGGAGCTGTCTCGGTTCCCGCCTTCAGCGTGTCCTTGAGCGCGGCGAGCGGCCCCGCGTAACGCTCGCGCATGTATGTGTCGAACTTCTTGTCGAAAACCTTCGGATCCATCCCCAGCACCCTCTGGAACACCTCGGCGGTCGTGCGTCCCGCCTTATACTCGAGCAGCATCCGCAGGAGGGCCTTCTCGCCGTAGTCGCGCGCGATGAGATCGCAGACGACCGATGCCTGGTGATACGAGAGGATCACCTGCTCCGGATACGCCGGCCGCATGAAGCCGTCGTTCATCCGGC
>OCZT010003624.1_pt1 | contig 15739 bp, 10 predicted proteins | sample 1539031 | NCBI WGS metagenome assembly OCZT01 (sample SAMEA3539308, study PRJEB22396) | soil metagenome | biome: tundra; feature: field; material: soil | place: USA | collected 2010-05 | depth 0.15 m | reverse complement strand
TCGCCAGCACCTCGCCGCCCGCGCGCACCACCGCCGCCGCCGTCTCGTCGCACGAGCTCTCAATCCCCAGAATCAAGCCATGCCCAGAGTTATTGCTCACCCATCTATCTTAGGTGACAGGCGTTGTACGATGTTCGTTCTCCGTTCCTCGTAACCGCCCCCTGCACGAACAACGAACAACCCTTCACTCCCGTACCGCCTTCCACCCATCCTTCTCCAGCATCTTCAGCACGCTATCCGGCCCCGCCAGGTGCCCCGCTCCCACCGCCACAAACACCGTGCCCGTCTGCGGATCCTTCAGCAGCCCATCCAGCGTCGCCGCCCACCTCACATTGCGATCCACGACGATCCGCTTGTACTCCGCGGGATACTTGGTCGCCAGCTCCTCGTTGTCGATCCTGCCAATCTTCTCCACATCGCCGTGCTCCCACGCCACCACAACCTCGTTCGTCTGCGCCGTCGACTTGTCCAGTTCCGCCAGCTCTTTGTGGAGCATCTTCACCTGCTCGGCTTGTGAAACATCGGCGAGCATATGCATCTGTTCCGCCATCGTCTCAAAGCCCTTCACCGGCTTCTTCGTCTCCTTGCTCTCGGCCAGAAGCTTCAAATCGATGCCACTCGTCGGCGCAAACCCCGCCTTCACCATCGGTACGATCGACAGCGTCATCGACGCCAGCCACGGCTGCATCGGTTCAAACATCTGCTCCGTCAACCCCAAACCCTTCGCCGCCGCATCCAGCAATTCCAAATCGTCCTTCGATACCTTCGTCGACAAGGGATGATCGGTATCGATCCCGAACTGCAACACCATCGGCTGCACCGACGCAGTGTCGTCGATGTTCGCAATCTCCAGATACAGCACGTCGCTCGACTCCAGCGCCGCCTTCACCTTCGCGCTCTCCCACACCACGTTCGGCTTCATCACATGCACCGACCCAAACAGGTACACCGTCCCATGCGCACCCTTCACCCGCCAAATCGCCGGATCGGCCACCAGGGTCGCCTCCGCGGCCGATTTCGACACGCTTGCCGCCGCAGGAGCTGGCGTCGCCCTGCTCGCCGGCGCAGACATCTCCGGCACGGTCTTCTCCCCCGGAGTCCCCTGTTGGGCGAACGCAACACCGCATCCGCAGACCGCCATTAGCCCCACAAACCGCGCCAGCTTGTTCATCCTCACCCCTCGTTTTGAAATCTGTTCCTATGAATCTACCCTACCGCGGCCCTCTGCGGACCAAAGCCACGCTCTGGCCAGCCGAAAGGTTCCTCCCTTCCGAGTGCAGCCGGAAAATGCTCCACAATCGCAATCCTCCGACAGGCTTTAAGAGATCGCTGAAAAAGGCTCCTTTGCCGTTTTGATTAGCGTGGGGGCTTCAGCCCCACGAATAAGCTGAGAGAGAATTGTCATTCTGACCCTGAGCGAAGCGAAGGGGAAGAATCCCCGTATTTCGTCTTCGTCTCTGCCTTTTCCTTGGCCTCCCCTTGAGGCCTTCAGAGACCGCTGAATAATGCGCTTTGCCGTTTGGATTAGCGTGGGGGCTTCAGCCCCACGAATAAGGCTCAAGAATCAACCGGCTTTAGCCCCGGGCCCTTCGCTTCATCCCGGCGAAGGAGCCTTTTTCAGCACCCTCTTTAAGCCCCTTATCCACAAAGGAGCGACACCAAAAAACTTGTCAAGTCCAAATCGTCTTATGTCCAACAAACAAAAGGATATATAGTTGGCAGTTTAGTTATGCCAAAGGCGTAGAATAGAAGTAGGTGGAAACAAGAAAACTACTGTGCCGAGTGATTGCTGAGAGGCAATCCGGAAAAATGAAGCAGATCTGTCATCCATTTAGAAACAACAATTAGTACCACTTTTGCATAGGGGGGGGGGGGGTACAAAGACAGGATGCCGTCGAATGCACAATACCGAGCCGCCCTGACCATCGCCCGCAGTCTGCGCCAGTCAGGCCACCAGGCATTCTTCGCGGGCGGCTGCGTCCGCGACCTGCTCCTAGGCCTCGCCCCCAAAGATTACGATGTCGCCACCTCGGCCACGCCTGACCAGATCATCGCGCTCTTCCCGACTCCGAAACCTCTCACCGTCGGAGCCCACTTCGGCGTGGTCTTGGTCTCGCAGAACATCGACGGCACCGAGATCGCCACCGAAGTCGCCACCTTCCGCAACGACGGAGCCTACTCCGATGGCCGCCGCCCAGACGCCGTCCGCTTTTCCACCGATCCCCGCGAGGACGTCCTCCGCCGCGACTTCACCATCAACGGAATGCTGCTCGATCCCATCGCGTACGAAGCCACCGGAGATCTTACCTCCGCCACACTGGATTACGTCGGCGGACGCGACGACCTCGCTCGCGGCCTCGTCCGCGCCATCGGCGACCCCAAGCTGCGCTACGCCGAAGACAAGCTGCGCATGCTGCGCGCCGTCCGCTTCGCCGCGCGCCTGAACTTCGACCTCGACGTCGCCGGCATCCGCTGCAAGGCAGCAGACATCAACCAGGTCAGCGCCGAGCGTATCCGCGACGAACTCACCCGCATTCTCACCGAAGGCGGAGCCCGCCGCGGATTCGAACTGCTCTACCAACTCGGCCTGCTCGCGCGCATCCTGCCCGAGGTCGTCCGCCTCCGCGGCGTAGCCCAGCCGCCCGAGTTCCACCCCGAGGGCGACGTGTGGACCCACACCATGCTGCTGCTGGAAAACCTCGCGTCCCACGCAGACCCGCATTTGCCTTCACGCGAAGCGTCGAGAATGGCACGGAGTGCCTCACCGACGCTGGCCTGGGCCGCGCTGCTGCACGACATCGGCAAGCCCGCAACTTATCAACCGCCGAATCCCGCAATCAATGGCGACCGCATCCGCTTCAACGGCCACGTCGAAGTAGGCGTCCGCATCGCCGAAGACATCCTGGCGCGCCTGCGCTTCTCCAACGACGACACCGCCCAAATCCTGGCCCTCATCAAGAACCACATGCGCTTCGGCGACATCCTGCAGATGAAGGCCTCGACCCTCAAGCGCTTCCTCCGCCTGCCCCAATTCGACGAGCACCTCGCTCTCCACCGCCTCGACTGCCTCGCCGCCCACGGCGATCTCAGCCTCTACGACTTCGCCCGCGCGCAATATCAAGCGGAGCCGGCCGAGGAACTCCGTCCCGCCCCGCTGCTCACGGGAAGCGACCTCATCGCCGCCGGCTACCGCCCGTCCCCGCAGTTCAAACCCATGCTCGCCCTCGCCGAAGACGCTCAGCTCGAAGGTGCGGCAACCACGCGCGAGCAGGCTCTGTCTCTGGTCCAGTCCCACTTCCCAATGCTCGAGGAATCAGCGAACCACCGGTCGCAGGAGTAGAGTTTCCCCGTATGCGCAATCGCCCCTATATCGTCGGTCTCCTCGCGCTGGCTCCGGTCACCTTCGCGTTCGCCCAAGTCATCCCATCGCAACTGCATGCCACAGTCGTTGGCACCAGCAAGGCCGCCCCGTCGCTTACCGTCGCGCGCATTGCCAAACTGCCTGCACCGCAACGCGCCGTCTGGACCGCGTACCTCCAGCGCTCGCACCAGCAGGAGGCTCGCGACCGCGCTACCCTCGCCGCCGAACGCAAGGGCCTTGCCACCATCCCTCCCGTTCCTCAAGAAGGCTTTGGCGGCATCCGCTCCATGCCGCTCGACCGCGATCCCGCGTGGTACGCCACGCCCAAGGCTCGCCATGTTGGCGACGTCATCGTCAGCTTCCAGACTCCCGGCGGAGGCTGGTCCAAGAACTTCGGCATGGCCGGCACTGTCCGCCTTCCCGGCCAAAGCTACGCAGCCAACAACATCTCGACGCATCTCGGCCCCGACGACTTCGACACGCCGCGCGACCCCAACTGGAATTACGTCAGCACCCTCGACAACGACTCCACCACAACCGAGATCCGCTTTCTCGCGCTACTGGCCACAGCCAACCCCGGCTCCGTGGGGACACCCTACCGCGCCGCATGCATGCGCGGCATCCACTATCTCCTCGATGCGCAATTTCCGAATGGAGGATGGCCGCAGGTCTGGCCGCTCGAAGGCGGCTACCACGACGCCATCACCTTCAACGACAACGCAGTGACCCTGGCCGCAACCGTGCTCACGGACGCGGCCAGCGGTACCGGCAGCTACGCCTTCGTTCCCGCCGAATTGCGCCGCCAGGCCACTGTCGCCTCCGCTCGCGCGCTCGAATGCATCCTCGCCACCCAGATCGTCGTCAACCGCAAACTCACCGTCTGGGCGCAGCAGCACGACGCGCTCACGCTTGCGCCAGTCTCCGGCCGCAACTACGAACCCGCCGCGCTATCGAGTGGCGAAAGCGCCGACGTCCTGCTCTACCTTATGTCTCTGCCCAATCCCAGCGCAGCCGTTCAGGCCTCCAGCAAAGCCGGCGTCGAGTGGCTTAGGAGTGCAGCCATATCCGGACAAATGTGGACAGGCACACGCGCCGAGGGCCGCCACCTCGTCCCCACCCCGGGAGCACCGCAAATCTGGTCGCGTTATTACAGCCTCACCACCGGCAAACCCATCTTCGGCGACCGCGACAAGACGATCCACGACGACGTCAGCGAACTCTCGCTCGAACGCCGCAACGGCTATGCGTGGTACAGCTCCGGTCCGCAGCGTGCTATCGACGAGTACGCGAAGTGGAGCGCAATGCATGCACGTTAGCGATAGCCTTCAGACTCCGCTCATTCAGCCGATCTACCCGGCTGCGCAGTCCCTTGGCGTCGAACGGCGCCCGCACCTTCGCATCATTATCAAAGTACGCAAACACATCCCGAGGCCGCACCTCCGCAACTCCCGCGCCCGCACTTCGGCCGTCAGGAGTTTCGCCCGCAGCCCACATGCGCACACGCTCCCCCCATACATGTCATGCTCCCGCAGCACCTCCACAAACTCTGGCACAACAAAGCGCATCTCAGCAGATCGATGCCCGTGAATAAGTTCCTGCTGAATACGCCACCCGATATCACCCCTGATACGACTGTCTCCGTCAACGGACAGCCGATTCCCGCGCGCACCGGCGAACTGCTGATTGACGCGCTCAATCGGCAAGCGGCTTCGGCCAGCGCGAAGCAGATCCCGCAAGTCTGTTACCTCCGGCAAATGGGACCAATCGAGAGCTGCGATACGTGCATGGTGGAAGTCAACGGAGATCTGGTTCGCGCCTGCGGTACAGAGATCGCACCTGGCATGATCGTCTCCACTGAGAATCAGGCCGTCGACGTCGCCCAGCGCGAAGCCTTCGACCGCATCCTCCAGAACCACGACCTCTACTGCACGGTCTGCGATAACAATAACCAGAATTGCACCGTCCACAACACAACCGCCGGCCTCGATGTAAAGCACCAGGCGAGGCCATTCCAGCACAAGCCCTATCCGCAAGACCACTCCAACCCCTTCTACCGCTACGACCCCGATCAGTGCATCCTGTGCGGACGATGTGTCGAGGCCTGCCAGAACGTCCAGGTCAACGAGACCCTGACCATCAACTGGGAGTCGGCCCATCCCCGCGTGCTCTGGGATGGCGGAGAGAAGATCGAAGGCTCGTCCTGCGTTTCCTGCGGGCACTGCGTTACCGTCTGCCCGTGTAACGCGCTGATGGAGAAGTCCATGCTCGGGCAAGTGGGCTATCTCACCGGCCTGCCCGCCAAGGTGCTCGACGACATGATCGAAGTCGTCAAGGCTATCGAGCCCAGCACCGGCTACGGGCCTATCCTCGCGCTCTCTTCAACCGAAGCTGAGATGCGCAAGGCTCGCGTCAAGCGCACCAAGACGGTCTGCACCTACTGCGGTGTCGGATGTTCGTTCGACGTCTGGACGCGCGACCGGCACATCCTCAAGATCGAGCCGAAGGATGGGCCAGCCAACGGCATTTCCACCTGCATCAAGGGCAAGTTTGCATGGGACTTCATCAACTCGGACGACCGGCTTACGTCGCCTCTGCTGCGCAAAGGAGAGACCTTCATCGAGATCACGTGGGACGAGGCGCTCCAGGTCATCCACGATAAATTTACCCAGATCAAGCGCGACCATGGGCCGGATGCTTTGGCTTTCATCGCCTCCTCGAAGTGTACGAACGAGGAGAGCTACCTGATGCAGAAGCTGGCTCGCGCGGTCATCGGCACCAATAACATCGATAACTGCAGCCGCTACTGCCAGACGCCCGCGAGCAAAGGCCTGCAGCGAACTGTGGGATACGGAGCGGACTCGGGGTCCATCGCCGACATCGAGCAGGCAGAGCTCGTGGTTATCGTCGGCTCGAACACGGCGGAATCCCACCCCGTGCTCGCCACCCGCATCAAGCGGTCGCATAAACACCGCGGCCAGCGCATGATCGTTGCTGATCTGCGCAAGCATGAGATGGCTGAGCGCGCCGACATCTTTCTTCGCCCCAATCCCTCCACGGACGAGGTCTGGCTCTCCGGCGTGGCGAAGTACATCCTCGACAACGGCCTTGCGAACATGGAGTTCATTCGTGAATGGGTGAACTACTTTGACGAGTATGCAAAATCCCTCGAACCCTTCACTCTCGAGTACTGCGAGCGCATCACTGGCATCCCCTCTGCCACGCTAGTCAGGGTTGCCAACGAAATCGCCGCGGCCAAGTCTGTCTGCATCCTGTGGGCGATGGGCGTGACGCAGCACTGCGGCGGCTCCGATACGTCGACCTCCATCTCGAATCTGCTGCTCCTCACCGGCAACTACAAGCGCCCCGGCACCGGGGCCTACCCGTTGCGCGGGCACAACAACGTGCAGGGTGCGAGCGACTTCGGGTCCATGCCTGACGTCTTCTCCGGCTATCAGCACGTCGATGACTCCGAGGTTCGCGCCAAGTTCGAGGCCGATTGGGGAGTCACTCTGCCGACGAAGAAGGGCCTCGACAACCACGAGATGATTGAGGCCATTCAAAAGGGTGAGCTGAAGAGCCTCTACATCAAGGGCGAAGACACCATCACCTCCGGCTCGAACGCGCACGACGTTGGCGAGGCCCTGCGAAAGCTGGAATTCCTCATCGTTCAGGACGTCAACTTCTCCGAAACCTGCGCCTACGCCGACCTGATCCTCCCTGCCAGTCCATCGCTCGAAAAGGATGGGACCTACGTCAGCACCGAACGCCGCATCCAGCGCCTGTATAAGGCGCTTGAGCCACTGGGCCAATCCAAGCCCGATTGGGAGATCATCCAACTCATCGCCAACAAGCTCGGCGCAAACTGGAACTACAAACATCCCTCCGACGTGATGGACGAGGTGGCTCTGCTCACTCCGTCGCTTGCCGGCGTAACTTACGCGCGGCTTGAAGGCTACAAGTCGCTGCAATGGCCCGTGCACGCCGATGGCACGGACACACCGCTCTGCTACGTCGACAAGTTTCCATTCCCCGACGGCAAGGCACGCTTCTTCCCGTTGGAATACGTCCCGCCCTCAGAAGAAGTCAGCGATACCTACGATCTGCACCTCAACAATGGCCGTCTTCTCGAACACTTCGAGCAGGGCTCGATGACCTACCGCTCGCCCGGGATCAGGGAGATCACGCCGCGCACCTTTGTCGAGGTCTCCCCCGAGCTAGCGGCCGAGCGCGACATTACGACCGGCCGCCACGTGCAACTCACCTCCCCGTACGGTCGCGTACGCGTTCAGGTGCTCGTATCGGACCGGGTCCAGGGGAAACAACTCTACATGCCCATGAACTCTATCGAGGAGCCCGTCAACATGCTTACCGGTTCGCACGTTGACCGCGCCACCCACACCCCAGCGTTCAAGGAACTTTCTGTAAAGATGACACTGCTGCCCGAACAAGGCGAGAATCCGTTGCCGCGACAGAATTTCCGCAACGGCACCCGCACCCCGCAGACCGGCGTCGAGATCGAGCGCAAGTGGGCCCAGCCCGGCTACCGCATGCCCGGAACTTCAACCGGAGATAAACTAGTCCAGATCAAATCGAATGTCGTTTGAAAAGGTTGTGAGTTGGAGGTTGTCAATTGTCAGTCAAAAGTAGCCGGAACGACCAGATTGCAAACTGAAAATGAAAACTTTTTATGGCTAATCCGCTCCCATTCAAACCGCCTGCTGTCGATCCGCGCACCGAACTCAACCGCCGCCTCGAAGCTGCGCCCACAGAGCACGCCGAGGCTCTGCTCGTAGCGTGGGACATTCTTCAGACGGCGCACGATCAAGGCGTACTGGACGCGTTCCACGGCCTCGTCGCCGCAAAGGACACAATCTTTGGCAAACTCGCCGAGTACGCGAAGCTACCCGAAGGCGTCGCTGCCATCCGCAACCTTCTCGCTACCCTCAAGCTCGTCGGCTCCCTCGATCCCGATCTCCTCGATCGGCTCTCGAAGGTCCTGGTATCTGCCTGCGAAGAAAGCCGGCAGCAGAAGCCACCCAGCCTGTGGCAACTCTTCCGCCGCTCCACCAGCGAAGACAGTCGTCGCGGCCTGTCCTTCCTGACCTGTCTGCTCTCCGGTCTTGGCCGCTCCGTGAAATCGGGCCGCTCATAGAGCCATCCGACCAACTGCTCCTGCGATCCACGTTCGCACCCGCCGTATCACTTTGCTCGTCCGAAACTGTTGCTCGCCGCCACCGCTGGGCGCGAGTCCACGACAACATTGCGAAGTGTGCATAGAATAGCTCTGGTGACCAATCCCACACACTCCTTCGACATCGGCCCCATCCCCGTCGGCCGCGGCCAGCTTTTCCTGATCGCCGGCCCGTGCGTGCTGGAATCTGAGACCCACGCGCGCAATCTCGCCGACGCCATCCAGCGCATCGCCGCCGACCTTCATATCCCGTACATCTTCAAGGCCAGCTACGACAAGGCGAACCGCACCAGCATCCGCAGCTTCCGCGGCCCCGGTCTGGTCGAAGGCGCGCGCATCCTCCGGTCCATCGCGCAGAGCACAGGCCTGCCCATCCTCACCGACGTCCACACGCCCGAGGATTGCCTCCGGCTCTCGAAGGCGCTTGGCGATGTCGAAGCTGTCCTGCAGATTCCCGCGTTCCTCTGCCGCCAGACCGATCTGCTGATCGCCGCCGCCCACACCGGCCGCGCCATCAACATCAAGAAGGGCCAGTTCGTCGCTCCCTCTGACATGCAGCACGCGGTCCTGAAGGTGCGCGACTCAGCCGCCGCCCGAAGCGACGCGAAGCCAGCCCGCATCTTCCTCACTGAGCGCGGATCCAGCTTCGGATATAACGACCTCGTCGTCGACATGCGTTCCCTGCCTATCATGCGCAGATTCGCGCCGGTGGTCTTTGACGGAACCCACTCCGTGCAGACGCCCTCGACCGCAAGCGCCGCCGGCTCAGCTGGACAAGCCGTCTCCGGCGGCCAGCCCGAGTTCATCCCCGTGCTCGCGCGCGCCGCCGTAGCTGCGGGCGTCGATGGCGTGTTCCTTGAGGTCCACGACGATCCCGCTCACGCCAAGTCCGATGGCGCTAATGCTCTGCGCCTGGACAAGCTGCAAGCCGTGCTCGAACAACTGCTCGCCGTACACGCGGCCGTCTCCGCAAAATGAAAACGGCCCGCTCGCAAGCAGGCCGTCCTCGATGTTCAATTCGTCCGGCTACTGGTTGAAGTTGTCTTCTTCCTCTTCATGCAGGCCGTAGCGTCGTAGAAGGTTAGGCAGGTTCTGCGAGAAGGCTGCGCGCGGCATCACCGTATCGCATCCCGCCTCGACCGCCTTGGCCTTCAGATCGCCTTGCAGGTGGGAGAGGAAGCCGACGATCGACGTGCTCTTCTTCAGCTTGGCCTTCAGCTTTGGAATCAGCGTAAGCGGCTTGGCGTTGGCGTTGTTGAGATCGAAGACAATCAGGCCTGGACGGTCTGCTTCGTCGCCGCCTGTGAGTTCCGCGATGGCCTCTTTCTCATTCTTGACGAAGGCGACCTTGACGCCCATCTTGCGCGCGGTCTCAGTGATTTTGGCGTTGAAGAACAGGTCTTCAATGAAGAAGAAGATCTTCGTCGGCGCATCCTCCGCGATGGGAATCGCGCGTCCGACGGAGTAGTCAATGGGTTGCGTATCGCTCACAAAGCTGCGCCCGCCGCCGCCTCTGCCCTGATAGTTGCCATGCGACTCAATGGTAGAAGGGGGAGAATCGGCGAAGTTTCCGTTGGCCACACGGTAGCTATGGTCCATCGGTCCGACAAAGCTCCGCGGCCCACGCTGCTGCTTGCCGCCCTTGCGCTTGAAACTGGCGCCACCGTTGCCTGGTTGATGACTGTTGCTGTCGCGATATCCCGCACCATTGCCATTGCTGGCTGCGCCTGCGCCAGCCTGGTTGCCGGGATTCTCCGGCGAGCGTTGCCGATCGCGATCGCGGAACTTCTTCTTCCATCGCTTGGCGGCTGGCGCCGCGCCATTCTGTTGCTGCCCCGCGCCGGCCTGGGAACTCTGCGGCTGACCCGCGAGTGGAGCAAAACCCTGGCCACTACCCTGGATGTCCCCAACGTTTTGGCCGACACTACCCTGGGCACCTTGCTGGCCTGCGTCCGGCGACTTGTTCTTCCGCTTGCGGCGGCGCCGGCGGCTGCTCTTGGACTGCCCCATGCCGTGCTGTGTGCCATGCGCTGAATCTTGCGCCTGGCCGTTTTGATCCATCTGGCCACCCATTTGCGCGGGAGGCTGTGGCGAACCCTGGTGTACCTGCACCTCGGGCATTTCCTGCTCTGAACTCATGTTTCCACTTCCTATTGCTGGTTAGCGATTCGCGCTTCTTCCCCACGCACGCAGATCTCTTCAGTCCCCACAGACTTCGTGGAGATGGAACCAACCCGGTTTTGAAGCGTCGGTTGAAACCGTGTCAAGTTGTACTCGAACATGCTTCCTGCATCGATCAAGATGCGACCAGACGGCAAATTATTGCTGTACCCCGTCTGGATTTGCCACAAGCAATCGGGATTGCCAAAAGCACCCGGAAATCGCCACAGTGGTATCGCCAGCTATGGCAATTCAGTCACCCTTACCGCTGTTTGCAATGCTTTCGGAGGCTACTGAAGGATTCAGCATCCCGGTCGAGTCTGATCCGGTGCATCGAACTTCCAATAAGATCCGCCGAAATCTGAGAATCACCGTGCAAATTTGCCGCCATCGGAAGATCAAGCGCTCGCACAGTGTTCGGCACCCACAGCCGGTTTCACGAGGCAAGGTCGATCATACGCCCAAAGGCATACCATGGCAAGAGAAACCTTTGTGGAGCCATTATGGCGATCAAGCCGCCGTTCCGGCGCCAGTTCCGAGCCGAATATTCGGAACCGACCGTGGAGGAATCTCCCTTATAGGCGAAGTCGGGGGAGCGAACCGCAACAGCGATCGCCCGAATACCGCAACCAATAGTGTAAGAGCCGCCCCTTATTAGAGAAGAGCGGCTCAATACATCGTGGCCAGTCAAAGGCCTCCTGAATAGCTCCCTCGCGGAAGCGGAACCTGGATCCGGTGTGCATCTTCTGGGGATGCATCTTTCCGACTCGGTATTCGCGGCTCGCATTCCGGCCAGGTTCCAAGAGGAGCCGAGGCCTAGAAGCGAGACGAAAGATACTGGTTGCGGTGAGCTAGTATGCAATCCGGATGCCAAAGGCCGGTTGTCAGCCATCACGCCAAATCCAGGATTCGCGCATGTTTTAGATTGCTGGTCCACACAAAATCGGAGACTTCGCCCGGGCGCGCTCCATATTTCGGTAGATCAGGTTTGACCCTTCGATGAGCGTAGCAATATACTGGGAGACGTTGTAGCAGCCCTCCAGCTGCGATTTGATTCGTTGAAACTAAGCGACGCCATAGGGCTTGGCCCCGCTGCAAGCGTGGCCCTGGGTGGAATGCATGCAGAACATGAGGATGGGCAGTCGCCTGACTCGATGACAGAGACGATCCCCAAAGGATCCTGAAGGAGTACCACACAACACATGAATTCCAAGTTAGTACTCGTCTCCGCCCTTGCTGCGGGAGCAATAGCCACCGCAGGCATGGCACAGACGGCCAGCCCGCAAGCCCCGGCAAATTCCGCGACAGCGCCTGCAACTGCTCCTCCACCCCAAGCCGTGCCGGCAAAGATTGCGTTCATCGAGTTTGAGCAGGTAGCTGCCGCGACGAACGAAGGCCAGAAGGCCGCTGCGGACATCCAGAAAAAATACGAACCCCAGAAGGCCAAGCTGGACGCGCTGAAGGCGGAAATCGATTCGCTGACCAAGCAACTTCAGAGCGCGCCTGCCACCATGAGCGACGACGAGAAGGCCTCGCGCGCCAGGACGATCGACACCAAGCAGAAGCAGCTTCAGCGCGATGCTGACGATGCGCAGACTGCGTACGGCGCCGATCTGCAGGAGGCGATTGGGAAGGTAGCCCAGAAGCTCGGGCCGGTGGTGATCAAGTACGTCCAGCAGAACGGCTATAGCATGCTGCTGGACAACACCGGCGCGCCGCAGCAGGGCGGACTGACTGTGTTGTGGGCACCAGGGACGGACATCTCGCAGGCGGTGGTAGACGCCTACAACACCAGCTCAGGAGTTGCGGCACCAGCGCCATCCGCACCATCGGCGGCGCGTCCTAGACCGGCGGCACCGAGACCCGCGGCCCCGAAGCAGTAGGGCTGCTGGTTGAAAGGATCGCATCGGGCGGATGAGCTGGTCATTGCGTTTCATCGCCACGGTCACAACGCCTAAGGACGTAACAATTTTCAAAGGAGCAACACACACCGCATGAATCACAAGTCAGTTCTTCTCGCCGCGCTCGTCGCGGGTCTTCTCCCCGTCACCGCGATTGCTCAGGCAGCACCTGCTGCGCCTCAACAAGCGGCACCTGCCGTGTCGGCTCCCGCCCCGCAGGCGGCACCGGCGGCGCAAGGTCCCGCGCCCGTCGCTCCCTCGCCCTATCCCGCCAAGATCGCCCTCGTCGCCTTCGAACAGGCCGTCTACGCGACCAACGAAGGTCAGCGCTCGGCAGAAGAGATTCGCAAGAAGTATCAGCCGCAGAAAGACAAGATGGACGCTCTCGCGGCTGATATCGATTCGCTCAAGAAGCAGTTGCAAGCCGCGCCTGCTACACTCTCCGACGCGGAACGCGCTTCGCGCCTGAAAGCCATCGACACCAAGGACAAGCAGTATCAGCGCGACGCAGACGAGGCGCAGACTTCCTACCAGACCGACCTACAGGAGGCCCTGGGCAAGGTCGCGCAAAAAGTCAATGCAGTCATGTTGCAATACGTTGAGAAGAATGGCTACACCATGCTGCTCAACGTCGGTAGTCAGCAGAGCCAGGTGATGTGGACTGCGTCGAATCCAAATGCAGACATCACCGAGGCAGTTGTTGCGGCTTACAATGCCTCTTCGGGTGTCGCGGCTCCGCCACCCGCGGCGCCATCCGCCACTCGTCCAAGGCCGGCTACCGCGCCGCGTACCGCCCCAAAGCCACCTGCTAAGTAATAGAAGCTGCTTTTCGCGGACCGAGGAGGAGGCCAACAGGCCTCCTCTGTCTTCGTGCAAGGACCTCCGATTGAGGGTGGGGTGTTTGTGGAAAACTTTGTGGATTATCGAACGCGGGAAATTCACATAGGAAACTGACCGGTGCGATGACGTGCGATACGCGCAGCCGGCCAGTGTCTCAAGCCACATGTTTTCAGTCCTTTGAAGGAATTTCCTGAAAACTCACCAAAGTCGCTGCAAATGCACGGCAAGTTCCGCAAATAAAAGGCTTTCCACAGAAGCCGGGAACGGCGGTGTGCATCGGGGCCGAATTCAGGGATTGAAATTTCCAATGTCTCGCGGTTTCCTCACTGCCAGCCTCAACCTACAGACGAGGCTGTGACCCACCAATCACGAGAGGCGCGAACGATTCGATCCGGGTTCGGCGGCGCGTTAGGGGAAGGTCAGGATGACGGTGGACGATCGCCGAAGTTTTCGCGTGCTGAGCGCAGACGGGCGACCAGGTAGGCGAGCGGGCCGGCGGCGGCAACCAGAGCGGCGAAGATGAGGGCGGGAAGCGGACCCACGTGCTCGTCGCGCGCAGCGTAGAGGGCGAAGGCGATAAGCATGGCGGGGCCGACGCCCGCGGCGATGGCGACGGGAAGGCCTCCGGGGATGCGGAAGGGACGGACCAAGTCTGGCTCGCGCAGTCGGAGGACGACGAGGGAGACGAACTCGAGCAGGAGGGACGCGCCGTAAAGGACGAGGTCGATGGAGATGAGGCGCTCGAAGGAAAGATCGAGCGCCAAGGCCCATGCGACGGCGCAGAGGGCGATGCTGGCCCAGGGGACCTCTGCGCGCGTGGTGCGGGTGAGAAATTTTGGGAGCAGGCCATCCTTGGCGAGCGCGTAGGGGATGCGGGCGTAGCTCATCATAAGGGCGTTGAACATGCCAGCGCCGCTAAGCATTCCGCCGAGGACGATGGCGAGCGCAAGGGCTGTTCCTAAGGCGCCAGGACCGAGGATGGTACGCGCAGCGTCGGTCCATGCGCCAGTAGAGAACTGACTGGCGGGGATGCCGGCGAGTCCAACGGCGGCTAGCGGCAATATATAGGTGACCGCCACGAGGGCTGCCGAGATGAGCATGGCGCGCGGGTAGTTGCGCTGCGGAGCCTCGACCTCCTGGGCGACGGTAGAGGCGTTGTCCCAGCCCATGTAGTTCCAGAGAGCGACGGAGATGGCGCCGGTGAGCGAGGGCGCGGCGACAGGTGCTTTGAGCAGGAGGCCGCCGCGACGGAGGTGGTCTCCGAGGGTGAGGGCGTGCGCGGTCAGAATATGCGGTTGAGCGAACAGGCCTTTCCAGAATCCTGCACAGATGAGAACGGCGAAGGGTGCGAGCAGCATAGTGAACATGGCGACAGATCCTTGGCCGACGGCTTTGGCGCCGCGGAGGTTCCATGCGGCACATGCGAGCACGACCCCAAGGGCCCATAGGGTGCCGCGGTGTCCGGCGGTGAGGTTTGGCGCGAGCCGAGAGAGGTAAAGGACGAAGATGACCGGGTAGATGGCCATGTCGAAGATGCTGGCGGCGAGCGAGAGCCATGCCTCCTGAAATCCCCAGAAGCCGCCAAGGGCGCGGCGCACCCAGCAGTAGTAGCCGCCCTCCTCGGGGAGGGCTGAGGCAAGTTCGCCGACCATGAGCGAGGTCGGTAGACTCCAGAGGATCGGGATGAGAAGTAAGAGGAGAAGGGCGCGGCCGTAGCCTGCGTCGCCGATGATGTCTTCGAGGCCGTAAGGGCCTCCCGCGACCATGAAGTAGGTCGCCCCGATGAGCGGGAGCAGCCGCATTTTATTGGTGGCTTTGGGCAAGCGCGGCCTCCGCGAGATAGTGGCTAAGAGAATAATTTACCTGAAGCAATGACGAGGGCAACGGAAGAGGAAAAACGTGGGTCCCTCCACTAGGCTGCGTTCCGGCCGGGATGATGCCAAAGTGATGGGACGTAGCAAGCTGGCTACGTGTCTTCCGGCTGGTGAGTGCAATTCAACGCGCAAAGTGCGCTGCGATGGCGGGGAGATATTCATCGAAGAAAGCGGCCCGAAGATTTATGGCGGAGGAGCACTGGATTGCATTTGTCGAAGAAACGGCCCGAAATTACACTCGTTAAAGCGCGGTCCCTATGGAACTGCTCTATAATCGTGATCATCCCGGCACTCTAGAGTAGAGATGCGGAGAAGGTCGGAGAGTTGGCCGAGTGGCTGAAGGCGGCGGTTTGCTAAACCGTTGTAGGACCAAAAGTTCTACCGGGGGTTCGAATCCCCCACTCTCCGCCAG
>OCZT010003623.1_pt1 | contig 15739 bp, 17 predicted proteins | sample 1539031 | NCBI WGS metagenome assembly OCZT01 (sample SAMEA3539308, study PRJEB22396) | soil metagenome | biome: tundra; feature: field; material: soil | place: USA | collected 2010-05 | depth 0.15 m | reverse complement strand
GATCGGCCTGCTCGGGCCGAGCGGCAGTGGCAAGAGCACCCTGATGCGCTCGCTCCTCGGCGTCCAGGCGATCACCGACGGATCGGCGCGGATTCTGAACTTCGACGTTGGCTCGCCGACGCTGCGCGGCCGAATCGGTTACATGGCCCAGAGCTCGGCGGTCTATCTCGACCTCAGCGTCGAGGAGAACATCCGTTACTTCGCCGGAGTGCTGCTTCAAGCCCCTTCGGAGATCGCTCGGGTCATGGACGTCGTCGCCCTACCCTCCTTCGCCGACCGCCTCGTATCATCGCTGTCGGGCGGCGAGCAGACGCGCGTGTCGCTCGGCGTTGCCCTTTAGAAGGGTGAAGTCAGCGGCGGTGTCAGTCGTCATTAGACGTACTGTGGGCGCGTTCTGAACCAGCGCACTCGGTGTGCTTTTTGCACACTCGGGCATCAGATCTGAACGCTTCATAGTGTTCGTATGTCCCGCACGTTTTCCGCTGCATTCGCCACATCACGGACGAACTCTCACGTGAACGCGTCGTTCACATGAGAGCGACAGTGACGAGATGACTACACCGAGCCCCAAGAGGGCGCGGTCAAAGTCGGAAGGTGGCGAGGTGTCCAAAAGGACACCTCAGGGACGTCAAGTCCCCCCTCGCCCACTATGTAGCGCCATCTTCACCAACCCGCGGCGCGTCCGGATCCTTCACGACAACTTCACTGTCACGAGGAAGTACCTGCTCGCCCTGTGCGAAGAATCGGTCGGACTAAGAGCTCGAACTCTCACGTAACGGCGCGCGCGGCGCACGAATCAGTGCGCTTTAACAGTTTCCCCTTCGGCAAACTCGGTTGGTGATGGGGCGCGGTAAATACGCCACGGATCCGAGTCTCGACCGAAGTATCTCCTAGCCGCCCACCAGGGTGCGCGCTTCGGTTGACGCTTCACGGGGATGTGCCGGTCGAACTGACCCGGTCCTACCCTTCCCTCCACGTCCAGTACCGGAGTGTGTCCCCGGCAGGCCTAATCGGGCCAGGTTGGTGGCCGCGTTGAGGTCGCGGTCGACCTGATGCCCGCAGCTTTCGCAGGCGTAGGTGCGTTCACCAAGGGACAGTGTGGCTTTTACTGTCCCGCAGCGACTGCAGGTCTTGGATGACGGGTAGAACCGGTCGGCCTTCACCAACGTCGATCCGTACCATTTGGTCTTGTACTCGAGCTGGCGCACGAACTCGGAGAACGCCGCGTCAGAGATGTGCTTCGCGAGGGAGTGGTTCTTCACCATGCCCTTCACGTTGAGGTTCTCCACCACGATGACGTCGTAGTCCTTCGCGAGGCGCGTCGTCACCTGGTGGATCTGGTAGCTACGCGCGTTGGCGACGTGGGCGTGGACCCTCTGCACCCGGGTGTGGGCACGCCGCCACCGATTGGAGGGCGCAACACCCTTCTTCGGACCCCGACGCCTGGAGGCGACGCGCTGGACGTGGGCCAGACTCCTCTCGGACTTCACCAGGTGCCGGGGGTTGTCGACCGCGAGGACGTGCTCTCCGTCGGGCGTGGCGCCGGTGAAGAGGGTGGTGATCCCGAGATCGACGCCGATCACCCTCTCGGGGTTCCGGGTCGCTGGTAGTTGCCGGGTCACCTCGGCGGTGAAGGAGATTGACCACTTCGCGTTGCGGTGGCGCAGGGTTGCGGCGACGATCCGCCCGGTACCGCGCTCGAGGTGGCGGTAGAGCTTGCGGGTGGCCTCGTAGGTCTTCACCTCGCCAATGCGCGCGAGGCGCACGTGGTGCGAGTCGGTGAGTCGAACTGACGGTCCAGTGAACCGGACCGATCCCGACTGGCCCCGGCGCTTGAAGCGTGGGAACTTCGACCGGCCTCTGCGAAAGTTGGTGAACGCTTTGGAGAGTCTCTGGGCCGCGTCGTTGTAGGTGCTCGAGCCGTTCTCCGCCCACCACGGGGCGAGAACGTCGCGATGTTCGGCCCAGAGGTAGAGCAGGGCGAAGTGCGAGGTGCTGACGTAGTCGTCCTTGGCAACCTCGAGGCCCACGTCCTTCTTTGCGCGATTCTCGTCCCAGTTGTCCTTGACCAGTCCGAGCATCGCGTTGTAGGCGAAGCGTGAGCCGCCGACGTGGCTGCGCAGTGCGGACGCCTGTGCCGGAGTGGGGTCGAGGGCGTAGGTGAAGGCCTGGGTGAGTGTGGTGGGTGTACTCGGAGTGCTCGTCACCCGTTCAGTATCGGGACGTGCTGTGACATTTACCGCGCCCCATCACCAACCGAGTTTGCCGAAGGGGAACAGTTTAATTAATGCAGCGGAACTGCTCAGTAGGCTTTGCACAGTGAATCGCTCGAAGGCTCCCTCGCGAGCAGGATGAGACGGTGGCCATGAGAGCGGTACTCGATGACATCGAACGCTGGCAGGCCGACGGACACCGAGTCGCCCTCGCCCGCGTCGTTGGCGTGACGGGATCGGGACCGCGCGATTCGGGCGCGGCCATGGCGGTGAGCGATGGAGGCGAGGTCTCCGGCTCGGTATCGGGCGGCTGCGTCGAGGGGGCCGTGGTCTCGGTCGCACTCGACGTGCTGGTCTCTGGAAAGGCGCAGTTGTGCACCTTTGGCTACTCAGACGACGAAGCGTTCTCCGTGGGCCTCACCTGTGGCGGCACGATCCAAATATTCATCGAACCGGTCGACTGATGCGAAACCTTGACTGATGATTGGCGCCATGGCTGTAGTGCGCGAGTGCCTGCGCTCGGACGAACCTGCGGTCCTCGCCACCGTGGTCGAACTCTCGCCCGAAGAACCGGTCTCGACCGCAACCACGACGTCGCCGCCGGCTCCGTCGCCGACACTCGGCGCAAAGATCGTCGTTCGACTCGGGACTACTCCATTAGGATCCTTCGGCGAGCCCACGCTGGACGAGACCGTCTTGCGCGACGCGCTTGACTCGCTCGCAACCGGACAAAACACCGTTCGCAGTTACCCAGCCAATGGTGACCCGGGCAGCAGTGGCGTTACCGTGTTCTACGAAGTCTTCACGCCGCCACCACGCATGGTGGTGGTTGGCTCAACGGACTTCACCGCCGCGCTCGTTCGGGTGGCCAAGATACTTGGCTACCGGGTTACGGTCTGTGACGCCCGCACAGTGTTCGCCACTGCGCTGCGATTCCCCGAGGCGGACGAAGTGGTCGCCGTCTGGCCGGACCGTTACCTGGCGACGGTAGCCGATCGCCTAGGTCCGCGAGACGCGGTGTGCGTACTGAGCCACGACCTCAAGTTCGACGTGCCCGCCATCTTGGCGGTGCTCGATTCACGAGTGGGTTATATCGGTGCAATGGGTTCGCGACGATCTCATGCCGAGCGCATCGAGCGGTTGCGGGATTCGGGTGTCGCTGACGCGAAACTGTCGCGCGTCATGGGACCGATTGGCATCGACATCGGTGCGCGGACCCCCGAAGAGACGGCGGTCGCCATTGTCGCCGAGATCATCGCCCTGCGGGCGAGTATTCCCGTCCCCTCCCTGCGCGACGGATCCGGTCCCATCCATCACGCGCGCGCGTGACCGCGGGCGTACTGCTTTGCGCCGGAGGGTCGACTCGTTTCATCGACGCCGGCAACAAACTCCTGGCCCCTTTTCAAGGCCGACCGTTGGTCGCATGGGCGCTCGGTCACGTCGGCGGGGCGAAGTTCGACGAAATCATCGTGGTGGTGGGTCCGATAGACCTCCGCGAAGTGCTCGCGACGGAGGTGGTCGTCAACAACCGCGAGTGGGCGTCGGGCCTCGCCTCCTCGCTTCGCGCCGGCGTCGCGGAAGCCGAGCGGCGAGGCCATGACGTCGTGGTGGTGGGACTCGGCGACCAGCCGCTCGTGCCCCCGTCCGCATGGGTCGCCGTTGCCGAGACCGAAAGCCCCATTGCCGTCGCCAACCTGGCCGGCCATCGCACCCCACCGGTCCGACTGGCCCGCACCGTCTGGCCGCTACTCCCCATCTCTGGAGACGTCGGCGCTCGCGAACTGATACGTGCTCGTCCAGAGCTGGTCCGCGAAGTCGCGTGCGAGGGTCACTACCTAGACATCGACACCGTAGAAGACCTAGCCGTCTGGAGCTGAATACCGAACTACGGGTTCCGGCCCGTTCGACGGGACCGTCCGGGCCCTCACGGTGCGAATCGCACCAAACCACCGGCGCTCAGCGGCAGCGTTCGCAACCGGACGCCCGTGAGATCGAAGATGGCGTTGGCGATCGCCGGGGCTACGCAAATCATTGGCGTCTCGCCCGCTCCGGCCGATGGCTGGTCCGGACGATCGAGCAGCACTACCTCGATGGGGGGCACGTCGCTGATCCGTGGAACTCGATAGGCGGAGAAGGAACCGTTGGTGATGACGCCGTCGGTGAAATGGATTGCCTCGAACAGTGCTCCGCCCAGGGCCATGACCGCGGCCCCTTCGATCTGATTGGTCACCGTCTGGGGATTCACCACGGCTCCGCACTCGTACGCGGTCACGAGACGGGTGACCCGAAGATTCCCGTCGACATTGTCGACCCCGGCCACGGTGGCCACCCGGCCACCTTTTTCGAAACCCAGCGCGATGCCCTGGCCGGCGCCGGCACCGGCGAGCCAACCGAAACGCTCGGCCGCGGCCCGCAGGACCGTAGCCAGTCGCTCGTCGTCGAGATTTCGCAAGCGGAATTCGATCGGATCCATGCCGAGCTGGTGGGCGAGTTCGTCCATCTGCGATTCTCGCGCGAAGTTGTTGGCGGTGGCCGCGAGAGCTCGGTAGGGAGCTTGAAGGAGGGGGCTGCTCGCGGGCTGGTATTCGATCCGCTGATTCGCCACCCGGTACGGTGTCGCGATCCCCGCCGGGCCCGAGTTGACGTTAGTGAACGTCCAGGCGGTCATCGAGCCGTCCGCTGTAGTTGCGCCGGCCACGTCGATTACCGCGGCCGGACGCAGTGTGCCCGACGTGAACTCCTCATGTCGCGTCCACGAGACCTTGACGGGAACACCGACCTCTCGAGCCATGACGGCCGCCTCCGTAGCAACGCCGCCTCCTTGCTTGCCGCCGAACCCGCCGCCGGTCGGCGGCACGATAACCCGGACCCGCTCCTCGACGACATCCAGTTCGGCGGCAACCTGGGCGCGCGTTGCGAAGGGCGTCTGGGTTCCGACCCAGATCGTCAGGCGTCCGTCGTCGTCCCACGCAGCCAGCGCACCGCGCGTCTCGAGCGCAGCTGGTGCGATGTAGGCCGTGGTGTAGGTGGCCCGGCCTCGCACCGGTGCGGCGATCAAAGCCGCGTCAGGGTCCCCGCGCTCGTCGTGCACCGCCTGGCCCCAGCCTCCGGTCGCGGCCAACGGGTGCGAGCGCAGGAACGCCTCAAGGTCGACGTCCGACGGCGCGTCGGGCACGTACCATTCCGCGCGGAGGGCGGCCAGTGCGACACGCGCCGTCGCCGGATCGCCCGCGACGACGCCGGTTACCTTGTGCGTGTGAACAACATCGACGTCATCACGGCCCGCCAACGCCGTAGCGTCGACATGGCGAAGCGTCGCTCCCACCACCGGGGGGCGCAGCACCGCGCCATAGCGCAAGCCGGGGAGGGTGAGGTCCGAGATGAATCGGCGCGACCCGGTGACGGCCTCCACCGTTCCTTCGGGCACGTGGCCCCTTCCCGCGACTCGCCACTCCGTCGGCGCGGTCACCTCGGGCTTGCCGGTGACAACCTCGACGCGGCGTGAGCCGGTGGCCACGGGCAGCACGGTGCGTGCGAAGGCCGCCACCTTGCGAAGGGCGCCGCCGGCGTCGGGCATCGACCGACTGCCGAAGGTACCCATGTCGTAGGGGCAGAGGTCCGTGTCACCCATCGCCAGGTGAACCTTCGCCAAGGGAATGCGAAGCTCCTCGGCGACCAGGAGTCGCAGCGCGGTGCAGTTGTCCTGACCGACGTCAACCTTGCCGGTGAAGGCCGTCACGAGTCCGTCATCACCGACGTGCAACCAGGCGCCGCCGCCGGTGGTCCAGTTGTCCGCTTCGAAAGGAGGCGGGGGCAGCACCACTACGAGTCCGTCACCGAGTATTTCGAACCAGTCGCAGTCCTGCGGCTCGGTCATGTCCCACGGCCGAGCGGGACGTCGCCCGGGCGAACGTGGGTCGGGAATTTCCCGACGGTCCGTAGCTGGAGTGTCCGGCACCTGAATCTCGACAGCGCGCTTCGCGTCCAACTCGACCGCACGGCGCACCGCGCGGCGAATTTGCGCGTAGCAGCCGCAACGACAGATGTTGCCCGCCAGGGCGTCGTCAACGGCGGCGGCGTCAGGGTTCGGGTCACGTTGCAAGAGGGCGACCACCGCGAGGACCATCGCCGGCGTGCAGTAGCCGCACTGGGCGGCGCCGATCTCGGCGAACGCCTGTTGGACGTGGTGCAGCGCTCCGGCACTGGCGAGCCCCTCGACCGTCGTGACACTCCGTCCCACTACGTCGGCGACCTGTTGCTGACAAGCCTTTGCTGGTTGGCCGTCAACGAGCACCGTGCACGATCCGCACGCCCCCTCCCCACAGCCCGGCTTCGCGCCCGTGAGACCCAACTCCCCGCGAAGCGCCGACAGTAGTGTCGTCGTCGAGCGCACCGACCGGGCAGTCCCGTTCACGAAAAATGTGACACGCTGCGATGCTTCAGCGGGGATGGCACTCTCGCCAGTCGACTCTTCGCCCGCGTCCATAGCGGGATGCTAGCCCTCCATCGCGAAAGGGCCCAGGGTCCTTCGCCTCCACTCGGCGATTGGTCCGAAAAGCGAATCAGTGGCCCGACGATGCCATACGACGTCCGGTTGGCGAGCTCGCCGATCCGTATGAGGTCGCAATCGGGTGGGGACACTCGTCGAATCGCCCTGCGGCTCCGTAGATGAGCGGAGGGTACGTGATACCAGGAAACGCGCTTATTGGGAATTTTGATAAGCGATTGCCCGACGCTCGGGGTGATGATCTGGCGTGATCTGAGAACCTAGAGGAGTTTCACACGTTCCGATTCGAACTTCTAACGGAACTGATTGATGCCGCGGCACCGCTATTGGCGATTGAAGAGCGAGAGCACACCGCCGCCGAGCGCTCCGAACTGACGGAGATCGCTCTATTGTCCATTCGAACGGCAGAACGGCGAGGGCCCCTTCGAGATGAAGTCGAACCCTCGTCACCGAAGGCGTCGATGGCGAGCGCCATCGCTCCTTCCAGAGCGCCTCCACACTGACCGAGCCTCCCGGAATTGTCTCTCACTAGCAGCAAATCTCCTGCTTTGATTACCTTGACGAGGTGACTACACCACACCCCAAAAGGGTGCGGCAGTTGTCAGAAAGTGGTGAGGGGTCCAAGATGACCCCAGAGAGTGAGTCAATCCCTCCTCGCCCCCCAAAGTTTGATTCTCGAGCATCGCTTGGCGCCGCTCCAAAAGTTGCTCGGTACATGAGTGACCGGAGCGCGGGGCCGTTTTCGAGACACTTCAACAAATTCTGACCCATGGTAGCGTCCGTACCTTATAGAGGCGTCCGTGCAACCAACGTTTGACGTGGTCAATCTTTGCGTCAAACGCCAACACCACGAGATATTGAAGTCCATCTCATTCTCCGCTGCGCCCGGTGAACTCATTGGCCTACTCGGACCCAGTGGCAGCGGCAAGAGCACCCTGATGCGTTCGCTTCTCGGCGTCCAGGCGATCACCAACGGATCAGTGCACGTCTTGCAATCACCGGCGGGCTCGCCGTCACTACGCGGTCACATCGGTTACATGGCCCAGAGCTCCGCCATCTACGTCGACCTCACGGTAGAGGAGAACCTTCGCTACTTCGCCGGCGTGCTTCATCAGACCTCTTCGGAAGTCACACGGGTATTGGAGGTAGTCGCCCTCGCGTCGTTCGCGACTCGACTCGTGTCATCACTGTCAGCCGGTGAGCGAACACGAGTGTCACTTGGCATTGCCCTTCTCGGCTCACCGGCCGTATTGATTCTTGACGAACCAACCGTGGGCCTTGACCCGATGCTCCGACGTGACCTCTGGCGTACGTTCGAGGATCTCGCCAGGTCGGGCACGACCGTGATGGTGTCGAGCCACGTTCTTGACGAAGCGGCGCGCTGCGCCCGGCTGTTGCTGCTACGAAACGGGTCGATCCTCTTCGACAACTCTCCGGCGCAACTGCTGGCCGTTGCTGGATCTACGAGCTACGACAGTGCATTCGAGCGTCTGATTGAAGAGGCCGAATGAGCCTTCGACGGACGTTGCTGACCACGCGACGCATCCTCCAGCAGTTACGCCACGATCCACGGACAATTGGATTGCTGTTGCTCGTCCCGTCGGCGCTAATGGGTCTTTTGGCGTGGAGCTTGACTAACAATCCCGGTGCATTCGACTCAATCGGTCCGAAGTTGTTGGGCGTCTTTCCTCTTGTGGTCATGTTTCTCGTCACGTCGGTCATCACATTGCGTGAACGTTCCGTCGGAACCCTCGAGCGTCTCTTCACGATGCCGCTGACGAAGGCGGAATTCGTGGCGGGCTACGCTTTCGCGTTCGGAGGACTTGCCGTCATTCAGAGTTTCCTCGTCTCCGTTCTCTCCTACACCTGGTACGGACTGGCCCATCAGGGCGTACCGTGGCGAATCAGCGTCGTGGCGCTATGCGCCGGGCTGCTCGGTACCGCGTTTGGACTGGCACTCAGCGCCGTGGCCCACTCGGAGTTCCAAGCCGTTCAGTTCATGCCGGCGTTCATCCTGCCCCAACTCCTTCTTTGCGGCCTCGTGATTCCCGTCAGCCGGCTCCCAACCGTGCTGCGCGTCGTCACCGACGTGCTGCCGATGACGGCCGCGGTGCACGCCATTACCCCATTGCATTCGAACCAGTACTACGTTGGCCAGTTCGCCATCATGCTCGCGTATATCCTCGTCGCCCTCGTGGCCGGAGCAGCGACCCTTCGCCGAACGGTCAAGTAGCGACCACCCCCGGTGGCTCGGTGCCTGGTCGTTTTTTCTCCGCAGTACCAGTCCGCGGCGTAGCTGCGGGGCCTAGTCCTCGGGCAGTTCCAGTGGATCATGGCCCTGCGCGTGGGACGTCTCCTAGCGCTCGCCCCCTTCGCGCTCACGCTTACCGCTCGTCGCTTCCGACAAATCCTTGTTCCCTAGAGAGCCGCGTGATCTTTTCGGACATGACAAGGGCCTGAGGCACCCGCGGGGACCCATCGGTCCCCTCTGGTGCTGCCGGGGCGGTTCAACCGCGAGGCGTGTGAGAATTTTCTTTACGTATTCAAGTTGAGGGATTCGCACACGCCACGTATTGACGCGGGAAAGTTATTCAATCTTTACGCATTGATTATTGACGCCCCCAAGCGCGTGGACCGCGGTGGTTAGGATTGTCAGCGAAGTGACGGCCCCATAAGCGTTACCGGCAATTGCTAGAGACTTGCCATTTCCTGTCTCCACACTCGTCGTTGACCGCGACGCAGCACTTCGAGTGTCCCGCCAGACTGAACTGAGATTGAGGCTATTTTGAACGCTTCCGGTGACCCAACGTCGATACCCCACGAGGGTGCCTCGGGCGATTCTTGGCGTAAACGACAAGGCACGAAGATTTCAATACGTACCCAACGACGCAAGTGGACACACCGTGCTGACACGTGGGACCGACACAACGACGTTGGCATGTCGAAAGTGGCAGCCAAGGCGATTGAGATGTCCGGCGTACAACCTGGCATGGTCTGCGTCGACCTCGGCTGCGGCGGCGGTCGTCTCGCGTTGGAGTTGGCGAGGCTCGGGGCCAGCGTCGTTGGCGTCGACGTCAGCGACGCCATGATCGAGCGCATGGAGTCGCAAGCGAAGAAAGAGGGCCTCTCTGGGGTAAAAGGCATTGTGTCGCCGATCGAACACCTGTCGCTTCCCCCCGAGTCTGTTGATCTGGTGATCAGCAATTACGCTCTGCACCACTTGCTTGACGCGGACAAGGCGAAGGTGGTGCGAGCGGCGTACGGCTGGTTGCGACCTGGCGGGCACCTGGTGAACTCGGACATGATGCTCGGACGTGGTGCCACCGCTCAGGACCGTCAGGTCATCGCGAGCAAAATCAAGGTCATGGCTAAGAAGGGAATTCCGGGATACTGGAGAATTCTGAAGAACGCCGGACGGTACATTTTTAGAGTGCACGAACGACCGATTACCCCAGAGGCGTGGACCCGCCTCTACGAGGCCGCCGGATTCTCCGATGTGCAGAGTGTGAACGTCGTCTCCGAGGCGAACGTGGTGCGCGGAGTCAAGCCGGGCGCATGACCCTTTTGGTTCAACCGGCCGGAGCGTCGGGACACGAATCCGCCACCGCTGGGAGTGAGGGCTTACTCGTGAGAGAGGCCAGGCCCGGTACCGAACCCGTTGTTTTCATTGCCACGAGCGACGACGCGGAGTTTCGCAAGTAGCCGTTCAAAAAGTCGATGGTTACCCGCGTCACGACACCCAACGCTGGTCCCGGTGGCACGTAAGCGCTGACGTGGGACTGGCCAATCATGGACAAGTAGTACTTCGGCTGGGGCGCTTGGTTGTACAACTCGACACTGCAGGCAACGGGGTTGAGGCTTGCGTCATTGGTCCCTTGCACCACCAATATCGGTACCGCGGCTGAGGTGAAATACGAGCCCTTGAACCAACTCAACTCGGCACCAGAAAGAACGATGGCCGCCTTCACCCGCGCGTCACGGCAACACGTGTTGGCCACCGCGGCGAGACTCACGTCGCCACCGTCGGAATGACCAATAACTGCGATCTTGTTCGAATCGATCAGTCCCGAGAGCGCACGGTCGTTCAAGAGGAAGGTAATCACGAAGCTCAAGTCCGCCGGATGATGCACGATGTCATTTCGGACTAGTCCGCCTGCCGAGTTCGGAGAGGTAAAGGGATAGGCGGGATCCGCTACCACGTAGCCCGCCCCCGCCCACGAATCGAGCAGTCGCGCGTACGTCTCGGGAGAGACGCCGAAGCCCTGGGAGAACACGACGAGAGGGTAGGGTCCTCCACGTCGCAACGGCGTGGCGCCAACGACGTTTGAGCCACCCGGCGCCCCCGCCGTTGGATAGCGCACCGTCGTGACCAGCGAGCGAGTTGCCGTGGCGCCAGAGGCTGGTTCGGTGATGGTCATCTCTATCGATCCCACCGCAGTCGCGTAATGCGTCGGAAGCGACGTGGTGGTGGTTGGCGACGACGTGGTCGACGACGTGGTCGACGACGTGGTCGACGGAGGTCCGTGGCTTGTCGAAAGTACGACAACGGTGAGAGCGAGAAGTGCGAGGACCACTGCGATGACTTGGCGCCGGCGTCGTACATTACTTTGTCGGGCGTGTCTCGCTGGTGACATCGGCAGAAGCGTAGCAGTACGTTACGAATGCGCTTTTGGTCGCGCCATGTTGCCCGGGCGCATCCACGCGCCAAAGTGATGTCGATAGGGTTGGCTATCGCTACTGTTACATTCTCTCGAGGCGACCACTTTCACATCGCGAGTCGTAGGTCAACGACATGATGAAAGTGCGGCCTCTCGTTGATGCCGATCTACGCGCGGCAGCGCAGCTTCACCGCGAAGTGCTTGACATGGAGTTCCTCTCACGTTTCGGTTCGTCGTTTATGCGTACGTACTATCGCGCGTGGATTCACTCGCCGGGATCAATCGCGCTCGCCGCTACTGACGACCAGGAGATGCTGGTTGGCGTGTTACTCGGAGCGACCGATCCATCGAGTCACTTTCGAGCAATGGTGCGATTCCACGGATTTCGAATTGGCGCGAAGCTCGCCGCCTACGCGTTGGTGCATCCAGCGCTCGCAAAAGACCTCGTCGTGACCAGGGGATGGCGCTACGCGCGTGGTGTCGCGCGTCTCGTGCGAGCGCGGACCTCGCGAGCGGCGTCCGTTTCGGCGTCGGAGCGCGGGCCCGTTGTAGGTGAGATCACCCATGTTCTGGTGGATCGTGGCGCCCAAGGAAGCGGGATAGGACGTGCGCTCGTCGAGGCGTCAATACACGAAGCGAGAGTCGCTGGCGTGCAGGAACTCGTGCTGGTAACGCCGCCGGACATGGACGCGAAACATTTCTACGAACGACTTGGCTGGCAACTGGACGGCTCGCTGCAGAGTCGTAGTGGTGAGAATTTCTTGCGCTTTCGCTACGTCGTTCGCTAATCGCGTCGCGATGAACTCGCGAAAATCAACACGCCGCGAGGCTCAATGAGACGGCGGATCGGTCCTCGGAGGTGGTCGACGCGGGGAGGGTGGCGTCGGTCTTCGATTGTTGGCCCGCTGCATCGCGCGACGTCGTTCGGACCGGCGGCGAAGCGCGCGGCGGCGAACTAGGGCGAACCCCGCGAGACCGAGCACGACAAGAATGATCAGCGCAAGGGCGGCGTGCGTGCGTGCGCGGCCGGCGAACAAGCCCGTAGGTCGCGTGGTCGTTGTCGTTGGGATGGTGGTGGTCGTAGTCGTAGTCGTAGTCGTAGTCGTGGTGGTCGCCGGTTGACGTCCCGCAGCGAGAATCTGGGACGCTAGTATCGCGCCTGCGCACCCGGGGGTCGGTGTCGCGGTAACCAGTTGAGGGACTTGGGGAGCCTGAGGCATTCCAAAGAGCGTTGTCGAGATTGCGTCGGCCATCACGGTTTCTCCCGCGACATTGGGGTGAAGATGATCGGGATTGAAGTACGCGGCGAAGGGTTCCGTGGGCTGGCAGCCTCCGTTGTACACGTCACCCATCACTGCACCAAGGTTGATCACGCCGTCAAATCCCGAGTTCCCCGAGAGCATCCAGCTGTTAACTGCGTTCATGATGGATTGCTCCGCCGGGGTCCAATTCTCCGGTTCGTCGTGATCGGCCGCCGTCGAGGTGGCTCGCGGCAGCAACGTGACGCCGTAGATCTTCAGTCCTTGGGCGTGCGTCGCCGTTATGACTTGAACCATGCCGGCTTCGATACGCGCCGCTCCGCCGTAGGGCGGAATCGGGTGGCCGGTCACGCCACCTGCGCCAAACCAAATGTCATTGGTACCGAGCAGCATGACGATTGCTCGCACACCGGGCAGCGACAACGCGTCTTGTTGGAGACGAGTGACGCCCGGCACGCCGCCGGACGACGACTCGTAAGTGGAGCGTGGTGGAAAGACGGTCAAGGTGTTGCCCGAGATACCCTCGTTGACGACAGACATACGTGCCGACGCGGGTAGGAGGTTGATTCGCGATTGAAGGGCGTTCACCCAGCTGTATCCGTTATTCGTATAGCCGAAGCCGTCGGTGATCGAGTCACCAAAGGCGACGATGGTGCCCTGCGCGGGCGAACCAGCGATCGAAATTACTGAAAGCCAACGCATGTACCAACTAGGGATCTGCGTGTTGAACCCGGTGCCAGCCGGAACTGCGCTTAGATTGCCCACGCCATTACTTGTGGCGTAGGAATCGTCGTGGCCGTAACAGCAGTAGTGCACGCTGACGGTTGCGGGACCCGACACCGCGATACTGACCGCCAGTGATTCGCCAGCAGTGACCCTCATGGCTACCGGGTCGCTCGTCACCCGGGCGTGCGGTCCAATCGTGACGAGGCGGCTGCCACTAAACGTTACGGGGACTAGCGATCCCGGCACGACGTTAGCTCCGCTTTGTTGAACGCCAACGGTGACGTCGGCGAACGTTGTAGCGGTCGAGCTCCAGAGATTAGAGAACGTGAGCCGCACGGCGTTGCCCGCGACCGCTACGGTGGCGATATCGCGGATCGTGGAGTTGTCCGCGAGTCCGTTGGCGAGGTCGGTGGGTGACGTCCAAGTTGTCTGCCACCCTAACGGGGCCGAAGGACTGGACGTCGCTGATGCCGGTATAAAACTGCCAACCGACCAGCCCAGCACCGCTGCCAGTCCCAGGGCGAAGTGAGCGAGCCCATGCGTTCGGTGAACCCTTCTTGACGTTTTGTGGGTGCCCACAATCGACGAATGATCTTTTTCCTGGCGCGGATGCGCGGTGTCGAGACGCCGACCACTAGCGAAGAGATTCGCTCGCACGTCTTAGTTGGCGCACCCGCGCGCCAGCCACGCTCGCTGGATTGCGTTGGGGCACAGCGTTGCACGAAGGGAATCGTGCGCGCTACGACGAGGGAGCGGGTTGGCCGACTCGTGAGCTTTCAAGCTCAGCGCGTGTTGCAGTAACCTGCGCTGGCGTTGATGAAGAACTACCTGGGCGTCGTCGTCGAACCCGTAACGTCGCATAGGGGGTAAATCCTACCTGTTCCCCTCTAGAAAATGGAGTTGGTGCGTTGACAAATCGGAAATCTCTGCGAAGACCTCAGTGTTGGTTCACCTTTAATATCCGAGTCGCGCTGCATTCTTGTTGGACGTAGTTCTCGTCGGTGCGTGATCACGGGGACGATGAAGCGACGTCGTGTCGACACCAAGTAACTGGTTTACTTACCTTGAACCGGAACCACTAAAGAACGTATCGTCCTCCTTGGTTGACACGTGGCCCAGCGCGACTTTGGACATGACTTGGTCTTCACCGTGAGAGCAACGTGTCGTGCCATCGAAAGACACGCCGGCGTTGAGGGAAGCTCGTCGACGGCACGGGCGACCGGAGCGAGGTCCCACGATCGAGCTCAAACTCGATGGTTCCTCCTTAGTGCCCCGACACGAGTCGAACCTGCGCACACGGCTTTAGAGGCCAGTGCTCTAACCGCCGAGTTACGAGAAGGACCGTCCAAGTCCGCAGCATCGTTGGTTATCAGTCACGAAAGGTACGCCACCTTCCAGAGTGCGTCTAGAGAGCGACGCTCAAACCGTCCGTCGAAGTGCCGTTACGGTTATGGTCCCGACGACACTCGGTCGAGAACGTCGCCGTAACGCATGTGAAAAGGACCCTCGGATCGCAGTAGCCACGTGACACCCGCTTCCTGCCAGGCCTTCACGTCCGTGGTCGAAATGTCCCCTCCCCAGACCACAATCTCGAAACTCTCCAAATCGGCCCCGTCATCTCGAAGATACTCACGTAGTTGTGCGATGTCTTCGGGATCAGTCATCTGGATTACTACAACCCCCTGATACTTCGCGGCACGTCGCAGAGGAGCTCGATGCGGCCAGCGCGCGGCCAGCCAGAACGGTATTCCGCCTGGGCGGTGTGGCGTTGGCTGGAAGGCGACGCCGTCCACCTGATAAAACTCACCGGAATGATCAACTCTCTCACCCGAGAGTAGTTCGCTGAGTACTTCAAGGCCCTCGCTCAGCGCTCGGCCCCGAGCGGGACCATCATCAAATTCGTCGAAGGTCGATCGCTCCCCGATATCCGCGTCGTCACCCAGTCCAAACCCCATGATGAGTCGACCGTTCGACAGAAGCTCCAACGTGGTCGCTTGACGCGCCACCACTGCGAGGCGCCGCCTGGTCAGCGGCGTGACCATTGGTCCGATCTGAATGCGAGTAGTAACCGACGCGATCGCCGCGAGACATACGTACGGATCGAGAACCGCCTCCACCGGCGCGGGGTAGTCCAAATGGTCCCAGAGAAAGATTCCGTCCCAGCCAGCGCTCTCGCAAGCTACGGCCAATTCCATCATTCGCTGCGGGTCGGCCAGCTCGTCAAACGGTGCAATGAAGAGACCGTGGCGCACGCGAGGTTACCTGATTCGCCTTGGATCTCCAAGAGCCGAGACGATACTGATTCGCTGAACAGAAAGTGCCACTGAGTGCACATTAACCATCGACTACTCGACAGGCGAAAACTACTTTGTGGTG
>OCZT010003622.1_pt1 | contig 15741 bp, 31 predicted proteins | sample 1539031 | NCBI WGS metagenome assembly OCZT01 (sample SAMEA3539308, study PRJEB22396) | soil metagenome | biome: tundra; feature: field; material: soil | place: USA | collected 2010-05 | depth 0.15 m | reverse complement strand
CCCTGATCCGCCAGCCGGGTCAGTGCGTCCGCCGTGCGGCCGCTGGCCTCGGCGCTGGACTGCACGCCGCCGGCCACCATGTTGAAGCTCTCGCGCACCGTGGCGTTCAATCCCTCAAGAAAGCGCCCCACCACAAACAGCGCCACAATCACGATCAGGAACGTCGGCCCCCAGCCCGCGAGCAGCTTGAAGGACTGCTCCGGCTGAGCCTTGAGCACCTCGTAAGCGCCCACCACAATCGCCGCACCGCTGGCCCCGCTGATCGCCAAGCCAACGTGCTTCAGCCAGCCCGCCCGGAAATCCATCCCCAGGCCGGCCTTCGGTGGCAATGGCGAGCTCAAGTTCGGGTTCATCATCGGCTTCTACCCACCAACCAACCCCAAAACTTCCCCATGAAACCCCCTCATAACCCGAAACCCGCTTCGCCGGGTCAGACCGGCTCGTTTTTTGCCCCACCCAGCCCACACACTGACCGTGTCTCCCCGTTCACTTCATTTCGGCGTAGGTCAGTACCCCGGAACGCTTAAAACGCCATTCTGTGGCTTGTGGGCGGTTTTGCTTTTTCGCCGCCTACTGGCCTCCCAGCACTAATACCGGAGTGAGGACGCCGCAGCTCGTCGCCCAGACCGCCATGGAAAAGCCAATTCCGAAGACGATCCACCTGTAAATCCTCTGCTTCATAGCGCCTCCATCAGTCCGCGCATCTTGGTCGCGACATACGCCTCCGAACAGACCATCGGCTTCTCCAGGCATTGAGCGGTCAGCGTCTGGCTGGGCTCGTCGTAGCTGAACGAGAACTTGACCAGGCCGAAGATCGTCTTGCCGGTGGCCGTGCCCGAGTCGCCGTTGGTGGTCATCTCAGCCGCCTGCGCCCGGATTCGCGCCCGGATCGCCTTGAAGCGAAGCCGCGTGATCTCGGTGAGCTTGATTGGCTGGCAGGCCATGGTTTTGCTCCGCAAAAAAGTTGTCAGTGGTCAGGCCGTCGCCGGCTCAGGAGTCTGAGAACTGTCAGGCACATCCGTCGGCAGCGCCTTCAGCACGTCTTCGAGATGCAGACACTCCTTCAGGTTCGGGCAAGGATCGCTCCGCTTAATCGGCGCGATATGTCCGTTGCAGAAGTCGTTGCCCGCGGTCGCGTCGTACAAAATACCGATGACTGGCGCTCCGTAGGTTGGTAACAGCACCACCTTGTCGCCATTCTTTGCTTCACGTCCATTTTTGTAATGCATCAGACTCTCCCTCTCATCAGTTGGCGGCCGTCCTGGTTTGAACGGCCGCCGCCGTTCGGGACATTGCTCTTTGTTGGGGTTATCCCGTTAAAGCTTGGCCTTCAACTTCGCGGCAACCTTCACCGCCAGTTCCTCGACGTACTGCTCTTCGCTTTTCAGCGCAGTGCCAACCGAGCCAACGATTGCGCTCGCGCGCGATTGGAGAAGGCTATGCCATATTGCTCCGACCGCGACTCCGATAATCAAACCAATCAAACCCCAGAGAACTTCCATTGCGCTCACCTCTCTCGCTGTTGGTCGGAAGGACTTGGATTATCCGTCCGGTGATTAATGACCTCCGCAGCCTTGTTGACCGCGTAAAGAGTTCCCGTGATTCCCGTAACAAACATGCCCAGGGGAACCAACGCATCAGTGAGTTCGCGCACCGTCACCGGCGCATGGATCTTTATCACCAACGCTGTGACCCAGCCCAGCGCAAAGACGATCACCAGCGCAACGCAGATCCTCGTGTTGCTGACCGTGCCGTCGGCCTCACTCAGCCAGGAGCGCACAAAGCTCAGAGCCTTGATTTCCGCTGCCTGGCTTGTGCTTGTCTCTACCATTTGTGCCCCGCCACATAACCCACGCCCACGCCGATCCCGATCCACTTTGCCGCTGTCAGCGTCCTGTGAAACCAACTGCCGCCCTTGGCTGCCTTCTCCCACACGTCGCGCTGTTCCGTCGTCGCCTTCAGCTCAACCTCGGTATCCGCCGCTGTCAGAGAGCAGGCGGTCAGTTTGGCCGCGTTTTCCTGGCAGGTGATCGCGCCGTTTTGAAGCGCCTGAAAGTCCACTTGTGGAATCTGTACGACAGGCGCGCTCGGAACCTCTACCATCTTTCCATTGACCGTCTGTTCGGTCGGAGGAGGCGTCACCACTTGCAACTGCGCCGGCAGGTTCGGAAATAACTTCTGCGCGTCGATGACGATCTGGGGAGCGGTGGCCGGCTTTTGCCGCTGCCCTTCGAGGGCCTGAAGCTGGGCAGTAAGCGTCTTCTTCACCGTCAGAGCGTCGGCCTTCGACTGGTCAATGCTCTTTTGCTGTGCCGCTGTCTGCGCTTCGGCCTTGACCCGCGCATCGTGCTCTTGCAGCAATTCGTAGCCGCCCAGCCCCGCCAGCAGCAGCAGAACAGTCCCTATTCCGATAGTCCACGCTTTCGAGATGGTCATGTTGCTATACCTCCTGGCTCAGGGCGGTCACAGGTAATTCTTAGGATTTCCGAGAAAGCGACCGATGAATACTACGAGCGCGATCAAAACAACCCCAACGCCAATCAGCACGTACCACCAATGAAAAGTCATACGGTTCCCTCACCCTGCCACAAAACCACTTCCGCCTTGCGTCGCGCCTTCAACGCGGGCAGCTCCGTGCAGCCGCAGTGGTCCCAGCGCAGCAGTTGCTCGCAGGCGTCGTCGTAGCGGCCGACGTTCAGATCTTTCAGCAGCGTTGAGCTGGACAGACGGCCAGCCCCGAGATTGAAGGTGAAGTCCACCAGCGCGTCGAACTGCCCCTGGGTCAATGAAACCGTCACCAGGCGCGCTACGGCCTGCTCGGCATCACGCACATCGCTGGCTAGGATGGTGGACGCGAACTCTTCGCTGATCTCTTCAAAGCTGTTGGGATTCAAAACCCGGTGGCCGTAGCCAATCGTGGGCAGCCCAGCCGCGTCCAGGTAGACATGAGAGCGAAAGCCTTCCGCCTTTTTCAGCAACGCCATCCCCACCGCGCTAAAGTTCATGTCTCGCTCCTGGAGACAGTGGTCAGTGTTCAGTTTTTAGCTGATCCCTGACCCCTGTCATCTGCTCTGGCATTCCGCCCAGTCTCCTTTCACAGAGTTTGGGCGCGCCGACCTTCCGGTCTTGTGAGCAATATAAGACGAGATCTCGCGCGCGCGTGGTGGAGTTGGCTGAGCTGCCGAAGATGGAACAACTAGCGCCGGGCGGGAACGACTATCGGATAATTTGCGATCAGCAATTCTGGAGATTGCTTGCGCGCCGCAGCTCCGCAGATGGTGTAGACGACGCCCACGCGGCGCATGATAAAGTTCTGTTCCCGCGCCAGGGTTCGAATCTCCTTGCAGTCGTCAAAGCTCATCAGGAAGCGACCTTTGAGTCCGGCGAGCTGTGCAAACATCTCAGCACGGCGCTCTTTGCTCAATGGTTCGTATCTGCCATTTGGCTGATAGGCCACATAGGGCGGATCGAGATAGAAGAACGTTTCCGGTGAATCATAGCGCTCCAGAATCTGCGCGTAGTCACGCTGCTCAATCAGCACGGAGGAGAGCCGCGCAGCGGTTGCCTCCAGGAGATCCCGCACTCCACTCAGTGGCCGCCTAGCTCTCGGAACACGAGCAGAGAGGCTGGCGAAGTGCATTCCTTTTGCTCCAAAGGAATACCAGACCAGATAAGCAAAGCGCAGCGCACGATCAATCTCGCTGGCTGATTCTGACTTAGCCCGCAGTTCACGAAATCTTCCTGCATGGATGCAATCCAACTGCAGTTGCTCGGCTAGTTCCGAGGGCCGATGTTTAACCACACGAAAGAAGTTGATTACATCACCGTTGAGATCGTTCAACACCTCAAGGCGCGCTGGCTCTTTTGCAAAGAGCAGTTTTGCGGAACCGGCGAAGACTTCGGCATAAATCTTATGCTCGGGGATAAGGCTGAGCAGGGTTTTTTGCAGGGCGCGCTTTCCGCCAGGCCACGCGAATGGTGAGTTCATGCTCGCGAGCATAACTCGAAACGAAGGCGAATACAAGGCGAAGATATAAATTTAGAAAATAGCCCGAATAATTGCGTAGAGAATTCCAGCGCTAACCGAAAAGGCCCAGAGCGCGCCGAAGACAGCCCATAAGATTCAAAGCATTTCTAATATGTGATCGGGGCGAATATGAAGCCAGTTCGCGCATTGAAGCCTTAAAGCATTAGGGATCGTCCTACCTATTCGTTTACGTCGTGGAACGTCAAGCGCCATGATGGGCAATACTGAGCACCCGCACATCCATCCATTCGGCGGGTAAATATCTTTCCAGACCGGGTCTTCTGGCCGAGCAATATAGCCATCAAGAGAAGCGTGCTTCTTACAATATGAAGTCATCGAAAAGTACTCCCAATAAGGAAACACCTCTATATCCACGGGGAATTTAGCGCGTTGGTGATCGGAATAGGTAGCTAAGCTCACGCTACAAAAGAGCAGTTCCGCCCAGTTCCTCGATAACTGGGCAGCGCAAGGATGCGAGTCTGGCCATTCACACCATTTTCGGAAATCCCTATTCGTCGCGCCTGCCCTGATGAGATCGAGAATATTGTTTGCAATTATTGGCGCCGAATCCACAGAAGGAAAGCCATCCCAACGAAGCACTTGCTCAACCATCTGAATTGACAGCGGAGCCTGAGCGTATTCCGTTTTTTGGTTGGAACTATACGCTGCCATTAAGTCCCACTCCCCGGTTCGAACCGCAGCAGACATCATCCACCAACTGTGCTGTGTAGCTGGGATCGACATGACCGATCTTAATTACGGTAAAACTAAGGCTTTTTGACGATTGCTTTTTTATCTAAACCCAGTTCTGTGTGTATCCGACCAGCCCAAAGCATCGCGGCTGCGTGGCATTGCTTGAAGTCCTCTTCTGTGTTACATGAACGACAGGTTTCGCGTGTCATCCGCAGCAACTCTATATCCCCTACGACCTCCATGGCATCTTTGGAGTTGGCTACGGCTTTTGCTTCTCTAATTGCCCGCTTTGCATCTTGATTCTCGGCTAGATATTCATCGACGGATGCCAGGGAATCTACATCAAGCGCAGCTTCATACGCGAGCCGGAGTTTTACCTTCACCTCTGCTGGGAGAACTTTGGCATGGGCAGCTCCAGTTGGCTTCATAGAGTCCCAATCGCTAGACTGAGCACACGCATTTGTGCCCAGGAGCGCGAAACAAAGAAAAAGAATGCTTGATATTTTCATCGCTGACTCACTTCCCGGCCTTCGGTTGGCCGATCCACTTTACCACCACTCCGATAATACGCATGTCGCGACCAACAGGCACGGCGCGGTTCTCAACATTCATGTTGTGCGGCTGGAGCCAGAGGCTTCCGCCGATTTCGACCAGGTATCGAATTGCTACCCCATATCCATCACTCGCCGCGACGATATGATTCAAGGCTAATGTCTTCGTGTTTCTCGTCAGGTCAGCGATCACGATAAACCCATCCTCGATCAATGGCGACATCGAGTTTCCATGTACCAACAAGCCAACCATTTTTTGACGGGACGGCAGCCAGGCGCGCGGAAACATGACCGTATGGTCAGGCATCTCATCTACTGAGCGAAAAGCGCCAGCGCCAGCCGACTTATAGACCTTGATTTGAGCGTATAGATCCTCTTTTTCTTTTTGGGAAGGCGGGGGATGCGGCACTTCCGCGCCTTCAAGATCGAAGCCGACACGCGCGGATGCCTGATCTCTCCACCATTGCTTTTCAGACTCAGGTGCCATTTCAGACAACATTAAAAGAGCTTTAGTGGGTGGCATATCGATGCCCCGCTCCCATCGCACAATTGCCGACTGATACACTCCAAGCTCTTTAGATACTTCTATTTGAGTTTGCCTGCGAGATTTCCTTAATTTGAATATTGCTTCGGCAAGAGGAGGCCGCACGAGATTTTTTACCTGTTCGCGCATTTTTCCCTTGACAGATAATACCTGCTAGCAGATATTAGTGATTCAGAGGCAAACACTGTTTCTAGCACCTCTGGGCAGGATACATGAACGCAAACACCTATCGCACCAAGCTGACACGAAATATTTTGAGCAGAGTGGCCCGGAAGCTCGGTCTCAGTCGCTCCCATCTGTGCCTTGTGGCCAACGGCCACAGACGTTCTCGCCGGGTTGAAGCTGCCCTCAACAGGGAATATGCCCGCATCGAACGCGAGATTCAACGCTACGCCCGGAAAACCGAAAGGCGCGCGGCATGAAGAACTCTTCCGTCATGATTCCCTTTTGCGGCGCGTTTGACCGTTGGTATATCAAAAACAGTTATCTTCCCGACCAGGCCTGGACCGGCACTCGTTGGGCGCGCCACATCAATGGCCTTCCTCGCGAACACTTCCAGATTTGCAACTTCGACAGCCTGAGCGCCGCGAAGAGATATATCGATTGCTTTTCCCTACCTCTTCTTGAAGACGGAGGCTGCTAGCCATGGCCTCGCAGCTCTCCATCCCTCTCGCAATTCCTTTTCCGGTGGCCGCGCCGCAAAGAATTCTTTTGCCTTCGCCAGAAGATCAGCAGCAAGCCGAATCCAGACTGGCCGTTCTGCAAATGCTTTTCGATTTTCAAAAGAAGCCGGACCGCTTTGGCCGGCTCCAGCTTTCCGACGGCACGCCAGTGACCAGCTTCAGCAGAATGGTGGCCTACGCCGCGGCGACCACAGAGAACAGCGAACGTACTCTTCTGCGCTGGCTGGCAGAATACAGAAAAGGCGGACTCGCAGCCCTGGCAGACCGCAAACGCAAGGATAAGAATTCGAGTAGATTTTTCGAGGCCTACCCTAAAGCAAAGATTCTCGCCGCTTATTTATTTTTAGAATGCCGGCAATCCGTCACAGTCTGTTTCGAAGCTCTCATCCGCGACGCCGCCCTGATTGAAGTTCCAGAAGACGATCTGCCTAGCTATGAGACGGTGCGCCGCTGGCTTGGCACTGTTCCGCCCGCGCTCACCACCTACGCGCGAGAAGGCCGCAAAGCATACCGCGAACGCATGTCGCCCTATCTCACGCGCGGCTTCACGGACGTTTTCAGCAATCAGGTCTGGGTCGGCGATCACATGATCCACGACGTGGAATGTTCGAACGACACCTTTGCCAACGTCGAGTGGGGCGCGCCGATCCGCATCAGATTTTCCGCCATGCTCGATTACCGCTCCAGAATGTATGTGGGCGCGAGCTGGTGCTGGGAGGGTAGCTCGCGGGCCATCGCCGCCACCATGCGCCGCGCCATCGCGAAATACGGCCCTCCTGAGTGCATCTACGTTGACAACGGAAAAGATTATCGCAAGGTGGCCAAGGGCGCATTGCCCGGCTACCTGATGGAATCTCCGCTGGCTCCGGCCGGATGGTGGAAGGCGGAGCTGGACGGGATCGCCGCCACCGGCTTTCTGGCGCGGCTGGGCATCGCGGTCACACATTGCATTCCGCATCACCCGCAATCCAAGCACGTCGAGCGCAGCTTCCGCACCGTCCACGAGCGCTTTGACAAATGCTGGGGCACCTACACCAGCGGCAATCCCTTCACGCGCCCCGAGGCCACCGAAGTTGCCATGATGCGGCATCGCCGCCTACTCAAGGCTGGCCGCGTCGATGAATCCAAGCATCCCAAGGCAAGCCTCTTCATCATGGCCTGCCTGGCGTGGCTCGATGAATACGCCAATACCATCCACACGGGGGAGGGAATGGACGGCGGCACGCCGCTTGAAGTCTTCAACGCCAACCTCAATCCAAATCAGAAGCCTTCTCCCGATCCCGCAACCCTGGCGTTGCTTTTGGCCGAACACGAGCGGCGCCAGGTGCGGGAGTGCGCCATCGTTCTCAACAAGCGCCGGTACCAGCCCGTCGATCAGGATGGCTGGGCGGTGATGCACAACCTCAACGAGACGGAGATCCTCGTAGCCTACGACTCCGCGCTGCCTGAAGCCGCCGCCGCGCTCGACATCGACGGCAACTTCCTCTGCGCGCTTGAAGCCGAGGAGAAGGTCCGCTTCGCTCCCTACGACGCCACCACCCAGGCGCAGATCGCCGAGAGCATGGCAACGCGCCGCCATCTTGAAAAGGAGACCCGCGAAGGCCTGCGCACGCTCTCACTGGTTGCTCGGCAAAACGGCGCGCTCTCGCCGCTGGAGTCCATGGCCGCGCGGCTGCGGCTGCCCTCTGATACCGATCTCTCTGACGTCATCACCCAGCGCAATCCCGCGCTGACCAAACTCAACCCCCACCACGACACCCCATCACGCCCCACCACCCCAGCAGAATTGGCACGCCAGATTTTGGAGAAAAGGAACGTATGACTGAGCAGAAAAAGAAAGCCATCAATTCAGCGGAGCGAGTGCAGCGTCTCGTGACCGGATATCTGATTCAAAGCGGCATGTCGCCGGTGGACTTTGCGCGCCGCATCAACTACTCACCCAACACGCTGCAGCAATTCATGTGCGGCCATTACTCAAACATCGCCAATACGGACCGCATCACTGCGGCGATTCTCAGCTTCATTGAGAGCAATCCGGTAGAGCCGGAAGCTCCCTACTGCGGCAAGATCTACGAGACCGGCGCAGTCAGGCTGATGCGCGGCGTCTTCACGCGCCTGCTGAGCCGGCCGCAAGCCTTCATGGCTTATGCGCCGCCCGGCTCGGGCAAGACGGAGATTGGCCGCCATCTCATTGCCGAGCACAACGCCCAGCATTCAGCCGATCAGAAGACCTTCATCTTCCGCGTCTACTGCCGCGCCTGTATCTCCCCCCGCGATCTGATGAAGCGCGTGGCCACCGCCTGCGGAACGCAATCGGACACGGCCATCGACCGCGCCATTCACAATCTGCGCTTCGACTTCAAGGGCTGCCGCGTGCTTCTCTACTTCGACGAGGCGCAGCATCTGAGCGTCGATTGCCTGGAAGTAATCCGCGAACTCTTAGACGAGGAGCCGCGCTTCTCGCTCTGCTTTGCCGGGAGCCACGAGCTCGACAAGATCTTCGCGCGCTTCGCCGGAACGCTGGAGCAACTGGAGCGGCGCATCACCGACAAGATCACGCTGCCGGCGCTCACCGCCGACGAGGCCACCGGCATTCTGAAGAGCGAGCTGGCGGAGTGCAAGCCGGACGCTGCCGAGATTCGTGCGCTGATCGAGGGCTCAACCATCGTGGTCAGCGTCAACCGCAAAAACCAGCGTTACATCTCTATCGGCCGCCTGATGGCCAGCGCCCGCGAATTCCGCGAGCGCCTGGCGCTGTCGGCTGGGGATGCGCAGAGAGAAGAGGCCGTGGCATGAATACATTCTTTCCTGGAACGGCAAAGCCCGTCCTTGTCCAATGCGCGGATGATCTCGAAATCCTGAAGGTTGAATATCCGCTCAGCTACATGCTGCTGGTGCGCAAGCGGGAAGGTTCATCCACCTCCAGCTTCTATGCCGGTTGCCTAGCTGTCACCGTGCGCCTGCGCCGCTGGTGCAACGCATTCGAAGCCTGGACGCCGTCTGACCGCCTGGTTGGCATCTCCGATCTCTTGACGAAGGTTGCGTTGATTGCAATCGCGTCCTACTTCCTATTCAAAGTCGGCTGGGCCTTCCTGCCCGGCGGCGCCGTTGAGCGCGTCATGGGAGGTGTCCGGTGAGAACTATGAATGCTCTGGCATTTTGTGTCGGCCTTTCTCATATTCTCTTCGCCGCCTTTATCGTTGCGTACGCGGCCTACGAATGCATCCAGGGAGGTGCCCTGTGACCGCCAACCGCCTCGCCTACATCGATTCGCGCGGCAATCCGCAGTGCGTAAGCTGCAAGTCTCTTGCCGATGTGCCCTCGGAGTTCATCAGCTCGTTGAAGGCTCTCCACAGCGACCTGGAACTTGCGTTGGAATGCTTGAGCATCTTCAAGGGCATCCCACTACCCGTCGCCAAGGCCATCCTGCGCAACATAGAGCCTGCGCACGCCGCCATCGATATGGCTGTGCGCCAGAGCGGCGATTTGAAAGATAACGGAACCCTGAGCGAAAGGTTTTCGACGGTGGGGCTTCCGAAAGGCTTGGTGCTCTGATGGAAGCTCCTCCATATCTTTGCAACGTCTGCCGTGCGCCCAAGCTCAAAACCAACCACTGGCAGATTGCCATCACGCGGCCGGAGCTAGAAGGCGTGATCTATCAGCCCATCGAATCCGTTGAGGAGCCGCGCAACCCGCTCTTCACCTACGAGGAAATCTGCGGCGATGTCTGCTCGCTGAAGCATCACCAGCGCTACCTCGACGAACTACGCAAACGCTTCAAAGCCATGGAAGAACCGGAGGAACCATCCAATGACACCGCAGCAGTTTGATGTTTTGTGCGCCAACTATGACGAGGCGCGAACCCTCGCCGAGCGGTTAGACAAAACGCTCAGCGAAGCCAAGGCCCAGGTGATGAACGCCGTGTTGGAGCATGGCCGCGTCCCCACCAACGCCGAGGCCTCGCGCCGCTTCGAAGGCCAGATCTGGAGCGGCACCGTCACCACCAGCACCACCATCGAGATCCTCGATGACAATGTGACCGCGCTGGAGCTGGCACTCAGCAAAGCCAAGCTGCCCCGCGTCTTCCAGCAGATGTTCTCGCGCCGCGTGGAATACACCATGCTCAAGGACGCCGAGAAGGTGCTGCCACAGACCAGGCTGCCGAAGCGCTATGCCGCGCGCATCAAGCAACTCTACGGGCGCTGCTTTGTTCCGCGCAAAAAGACGCCCTCACTCAAGGTTGAGAGCGTGGTCGATGCCCGCGCCCGCGAAGAGAAGGCCGCGAAGAAAGCAGCGAAGAAGGGCGGCGCGAAGTGACGACAGCCACCTCGACACACGCAGAACTTGAAATCGCCGCCGCCAACCTTTGGGACGCATTCACTGCGCTGAACTCCGCATACATCAGCGAAGCCGCGCGCGAGGAAGATACAAGCCCGTCAAGGGCGCTTGCGCTTGCAAACCTTGTGGCTCCCCGCATCGCCGCCGTCTACAACGCCGTTGCTGAGCTGCGCCAGGTGGCACAGGCGCAGCTCAAGGAAGGCGGCCGCTGATGGCAGATTCTGTCCGCACACGAACTACAAGGATATTCGAACATCTGAATTTAGCGGGCATAACTCTCTCGCATCTAAGTTCGCTTATTGGGGCGCGCAACCCTGAATATTCCCTGCGGACCGCGAGTGAATTGAGCAACAGAGTCAGAAGCGCAAAGATCGAGGTTGACTCTTTGATTCAACATTTCACCCGTCAGATTGAACAGAAAGAAGAGCGCAAATGAAGGACCCCATCACCAGCTCCGTGCTTCCCGGCGTGCGCTGCAAGCGTTGCCTGTGCTGTGACGCTGAGATCGTCGTATTCGGCGAAGCATTATGCGCCGCCTGCGACGACGGCACGCACGCGCCGCTGGACGGCCAGCGGCCGGTCGAGCCTCAACCCGCAACCCCACAGGAACCCATCAAGGAGGAACCAATGAGCAGAGTCACTGAAAAACAGAAAGAGCAAATTGTCGCCGCCGATCCGGACGAATCTTCCCGCGCTCTCGGAGAACGTATTGGCCTCCCCGGCTCAACGGCCGATTACTGGCGCATCAAACTTCGCGGCGGCCCGAAAGTCACAAGGCTAGAGAAATCGAAGAACTGCAAGCCGGCAAAGGCCGCCGCAGCGCAGCTTTCTTCCCATAAGGACACCGACCTGGCTATCTCGCGGACGGCAACCGTCTCGCTCTCCATCTCGGAGCGTTCGATTAACGCATGGTTTGCCGCGCTGTAGCTTAATGAGAAGGCCGCGCTCTTCACCGCCAACTACAAATTCCGCATCGAGGGAACCATATCATGACGGATCAATCCCTCTTTCCCGAACCCGAGCCTTCCATCCAGGAGCGCGCGCAAAGCATCGACGCGGAGATCCTCGCGCTGCTTATTGGCAAATCGGGAGGCCCGTTTGGTCTTCATCTTTCTGAAATCGAATCCCAAGTGCTCAGCGCTGTCCGTTTTCACCGCGGCGCGGCCAGCGCCCTCACCATCCGCGAGATGCGCGACACGCGCCCTGGCTGCGCAAGGCTCACTGACCGAGAAGTCAAGGCGGCCGTGCGCTCGCTTCGTGTGACCTATCGCCTGCCCATCGGCTCCAGCAAAATGGGCAGCGCCGGTGGAGGCTACTTCATCATGCTCACCGCGGAAGATCACTCCATCCTGCGCGGCCAGGTGCTTGACCAGGTGCGCGCCGAGCTGGCCGTGCTGAAATCCGTGGACGGCCCGCGAGCCGCGCTGGAGCTGCTCGGGCAACTGCAACTGGAGGTGTCGTAGTGTTCGCTCGCTCCATTCACAAAGCGGATGCTGCCACGCCCGCGCGGCCTGCGCAGTTGGCCTCGCGCATCTGCCAGGTCCCCGGATGCGCGCTGAGCGTTCCGCAGAATCACCTGATGTGCCGTGAGCATTGGTTTGAGCTTCCTGTCGGGATGCGCGTCGGAGTGGTTAGCTCCTGGACTCGCTGGTTCAGCGGAGATACAACAATACGCCCCTACATGGCCGCGCGGCTCGATGCTCTCGTTTACATCGGCAAGCTTCACGGCATCGATGTGACCGCGCAAGAAGCCAAGCTGAAAAAGGCGGTCGCGGATCTGCTCGCCGAAACAACACAAACCCCTGAACATCATTTGAAGGAGGAAAAACAATCATGATTGAGTTTAATAGGTTAGCCCACGCCCTGGCGCTGAAAGCCGCAGTCATAGTGCTCGTATCCAGCACAACGAGCGTCACAATCGACGAGGTTGAATGGCGCGACATCGATACCGAAAAGGATGGAACAGCGCTCGGCGTCATTCTCAAAGACGAGCTGCGCTACCTGAAACTGCGCGGCGCCATCGTCTGGCATCCGTTCAAGCCTAACCTCTTCCGCATTGTCGAGGTGCAAGCATGAGGCCCAAGAAGAAGATTTTGCTGGTGGGCGCGACGGAAGACCGCCTCTCCGTTTTGAAATATCTGCTGTGGATCAACGGCTATGCGGTGATCGGCGCTGCCGCGTCCAAGGACGCCCTGGAGCGGCTGATCTTGCTGGACTATGATCTGCTGCTCTGTGAGCTGCCGCTGGCCGGCGTTGAAGATCTGCTCATCCAGGGCCGCAACCTCAATCCTTCTATGCACGCCCTGGCGATAGGCGAGATCTCAGCGGAGATCGCCGCATCGCTCTGCGCGGACATTATCTATCAGAATCGTCCCTTTAAGAATCAGCCTTCGCCGGCAGAGATTCTGGACCGCGTCAAGGTTATGACCGCCCGCAAGCGCGGCCCGCTTTCAAGGCGCAAGCCTCCGCTGCATGAGCCGTTGATTGTAGCGGCAGAGACTGAGAGGATCGCATGAAAGCACTCAGCATTCGAGCGCCCTGGTGGTGGTACATCCTTCACGCCGGCAAAGACATCGAGAACCGCGACTGGCCGACGCGCGTCCGCGGCCGCGTGCTGATCCACGCCAGTAAATGGTGGAACGAGCGCGAGGTTGCTGAGGACATCGAGAACGCTACTCAAATGGAGGCGAATGCCTTCCGCCTCGACACCTGTCATGTGAATCGGGAACTTATGCTTGGACGCCTACGCGAATCCCGCGGCTTCCTAGTCGGCTCGGTGGAGATCGTCGATTGTGTAGCGCAGAGCAGCAGCCCATGGTTCGTGGGCGACTATGGCTTTGTACTGCGCGATCCGGAGGTCTTTGCCATGCCTGTTCCTTTCAAAGGCGCGCTCGGTTTCTTTGGCGTGCCGGACGAGTTGGCGAGGGGGCTGATGTGAGTGGCGAGCCTCAATATCAGCGTCAATGCCAACACATGGGCTGCAAGAACTTGATCGACCGGAAGCGTAGATCGGCCCGGTTTTGCTCGGATGTTTGCCGCCAGGCCGATGGGCGCGCGATGCGCAAGATGCGGCCTCCAAGGCTCTGCGATGAATGCAGAAAACGACTGGGGAAAAAGGGAGGAGCAAATGGCTGATTGGATGACAGTTCGATTCGATCCCAACTACGAAGAGAAACTAGACCCAGAGATCGTGCCGCTTTGCGATGCTTTGAACGATGCTGGCTTCATCACGACTTCTTCTTGTATAGGACATGGGAACAGTTGGCCTCATGTGTGGTTTGAACACAGCACGGACGAACGTATTGAAAGGCTCGCGCGGCTCGTAAAAGAAACAGAAACAGGCGATTTCCGACCATACTTCTCGATGTGGCAAAAGGAGGTTCTCTCTGAAGGCTACGCATGGTCTGTGGAGATTCATCTCAACAATGTGTATTCGGATACACCAAGGTCCATAGCTCAAGCGGCGGAAATAGCCGCCGTCAATCGTATCGCACAAGTGGTCCGGGTTTATAGGGTGTCAGAGGGATAAGGATGCCGCTTTCGAAGAGACAACTCGGCCGGCTGCAAACACTCTACGCGCAGTTTGCGCGCCGCGAGATCGGCATGAGCGACAGCCGCGAAGAACGTCTGTCTTGGGCCTCTTCGCGTCTGCAAAGGCCGGTGGCGAGCTTCAGCGATCTCACTTCATCCGACGCCAACTTTCTGATCGACGGCATCCAAGATGTGTTAGGCGTGAAAGCCCCCGCCATGCCCCGCAAACGCCTCGACCGCGACCAGGCGCGCCGCGCGGGCGTTGATGGCCGCCGCGATAGCCAGGAGTTCACCAGCGCCCCGCAGCTTGCCTCTGCTTCTGATCTGGAGGTCATTGAGAACTACTACGCGCGCCTGGGATGGGAACGCGCTCAGTTCGACGCCTGGCTGCGCTCTCCGCGCTCGCCTCTCAAGCATAAGTCCGCGCCGACGATCACCACCATGGCCGACGCTAACCGTGTGCGCTGGGCTTTGAAGGGAATGCTGCAACACGCCGGCAAATGGCAGGATCGGAGGGTAACCGCATGAACTTCCGTCCCTCAGATCAGTTGCTCATGCCCTGGAGCCCACGCTATTCTATCTCCACGGCGCGCGCCGCGGAGATCCTCGACGTTTCAATCCAGACGGTCTGCCGCATGATTGAGGATGGCACCTTGAAGGCTTACCAGGTGCGTCCAGACAAGCGCAACAGCCCCTATCGCATCAACTACGATTCGCTGGTGGCTCACATTGAAGCTATCCACCAAAAGAACGGCCTCGAGTCGCGTTTTTGAAGGAGATTTTTTCTGACTATCAGATTCTTCCTCCTGATGACTAACTTCGATAACTTCCACTTACCCTATTTTCTAACTCGTTTCAGAGACCGTTTCTAGGGGTAAAAAGGGCTTTTTTTGACCCGCTTTTCAGGCCTGGAATCGCCCTCAGTTTTCTCCTCAGATCGGCGGCTTTTTCCGGGCAGCCTACAGTTTTCTGTATATCGGGTGCTCGGCGGCAAAAGGCGCGTTTTGGAGGCTGTTTTAGGGGGCTTAGAGGGCCTTCTGAGCCGCTATTGACACGGGTTTCTTACGATTTCCACATCGCGCAGATTCCGCCTTCCTCCTAGTCGTCCTCAGTCTGCTCGTTTTCGCTGATGCGTTGCACCTATTTTCAATCACTTACAGCCGATAGCCACCGTTATTTCTCCGAGTACTGACACAGAGCGCCTGTTTTTATTTTTCACGATCGCGCTGTGTAAAACCGCGATTCACCCGCACCAATCCCTACGATTCCAGCTATCCCCCGCCATACCCCACCACTGACATATAATTCCTGTAATCACATGGGGACCCCGATAACGCAAAGAGCGCGAAATGGATGGGGCACGGAACTGTGGTC
>OCZT010003621.1_pt1 | contig 15744 bp, 12 predicted proteins | sample 1539031 | NCBI WGS metagenome assembly OCZT01 (sample SAMEA3539308, study PRJEB22396) | soil metagenome | biome: tundra; feature: field; material: soil | place: USA | collected 2010-05 | depth 0.15 m | reverse complement strand
CTGCATTTATTCGCCCCGCCGAAGTTGATCTCCTGATTGGCGACGCCTCAAAGGCAACCAAATACCTCGACTGGAAATACGAAGTCGATTTTTACGCCTTGATCGAAATGATGGTGGCCGCAGACATACACGCGCTATCGCGATAGTTAGCGTCGAACCAACTCCAATCGCCGTGCGGCAGCGCGTCGTAACCTCGGCCGACTCACCGCTCTTACTTTATCGACTCGCACCGCAACCTTCCATGCGTAAAAGAAACCGATCTCGACCGAAGTGACTATCACGGACTGGCAACACCGCCCCGCCAGAGTACTCGCCCCCTGACTGTGTTTAGAAACATCGTTCAGGTAGAGACTGCCGGGGGCGCGAGGAAAGATTTCGTAAGCGGTGACACCCAGAGCGACGCTGCCGAGCGTGGATTCCTCCGAATCAAAGATGTCATTTTGTGTCTGATCCCCCTGGCGTTCGACGGGCCAATTGATGAGCCTAACGATACTCACCTGGTCCTGTTCAGCGGTCCATCCGGCACACCTCCGTGCGCCAAGGGATCAGGCAACTAGGGAACAATAATCATGCGCACGGTGTCGGTCACCTGGGCTCCGCCCGAGGTGGAACCAGCCATGATGACGATCGGGTCACCCGACTGGGCGATACCGGCCTTCTTCACCTGGGCGATGGCGACCTCGCAGAGCTCATCGATGTCGTGAGCCGGCGAGATAACAACCTGGTCAACACCCCATGACCCGCGCAGTTGACGTGCCGTGGACTTGCTCGGCGTGATGGCTACGATGGGCATCGGTGGCCGGAAGCGCGAGATGGCACGAGCTGTCATACCCGAACGGGTGCAAGCGACGATCGCGACGGCACTCTCCTCCATGGCCGCACGCCACGCGGCGCCGGTGATGGCGGCAGTGATGCGCGTCGACTGATTCGCGTGTCCGATGCTCGACTGCAGTTCGAGTCCCGCGCCCCACTTGGCGTAGTCGAAGGACGCCTCGGCCCGGCGCACGATGCGGTCCATGGTGATGACCGTACCGACCGGATCGTCGCCAATGGCGGTCTCACCCGAGAGCATCACTGCGCTCGCGCCGTCCAACACGGCGTTGGCGACGTCGGTCACCTCAGCACGGGTGGGTACCTGAGCGTGGGTCATGGACTCGAGCATCTGGGTGGCGACCACGACGGGTCGCGCGTAGCGGATGCCGTGGCGCACGATGAGCTTTTGCAGGTGCGGGACGTCTTCGATGGGCATGCGCACACCGAGGTCACCGCGAGCCACCATGATGGCGTCGGAGACCGCAACGATCTCGTCGAGGTTCTCGACACCCTCGCCCGTTTCGATCTTGGCCATGAGCATGACGTCGTCACGGCTCAGTACCGAACGCACCGACACCATGTCGAAGGCCGAGCGCACGAAGGAGACGGCCAGCATGTCGAAGTCCTCGTCCTTCAAGGCCTCGAGGCGCGCACGATCATCGTCGGTGGGCAGGCGGTCGTTCAGGATCGATGCGGGCAGGCCCATACCGGGCTTGCCGACTACGGCACCACCGGACGTGACTTCGGACAGCGTTCTTGCGCCGGTCTTGGTCACCACGAGCGAGATGCCGCCATCGCCGATGTGGACGCGGTCGCCGGTCTTGAGGTGCGATAAGACGCCGTCGCGCTCCACCGCGATGCGCTCAGCGGTTGATGTCTCGCCGAAAGCCTCGACGAGTTCGATTTCCCGGCCAATCTCCAAGTGCACGGGCAGCGTGCCGAAGGAACCGGCGCGGATCTTGGGACCAGGGATGTCGACCATGATCGCGAGGTCCGGGGCGATCGCACGCACCCGGCGCAGGCGCTCAATGTTCGAAGGGATGTCGCCGTGGGCCATGGAGACGCGGAACACGTCAACCCCAGCATTCACAAGGTTTTGCAGGACCTCGTCGCTCTCTGAGGCCGGTCCGATGGTTGCTACGATTCGCGTGCGCCGCACGATTTTCCCCTTAAAAGTCTTTCGACCAGTCTAGTTGAGGGCAACGTTGTCACTTCCGGCCCCGCGTGAACGTTACGTTTCGCCACGGTGCTTTTTGAGGCACGCACCACCGCTCACGCGCCTTTACCGGTGGGTATCGCCGCGCACCGGAACAACGACGTCGTTGCCGTCGACGCTCACCACGCGCAGCGTCGTGCCGTAGCTCTGGCCCAGCTCCTCAGAACGAATGACGTCGTGGGCGGGACCGTCCAACACCACCTCGCCACGGTGCAACAAAACCAGCCGATCGGTGAAGAGACCTGCGAGAGTGAGGTCGTGCAGGGTGGCAATCACCGTGAGGCCGCACTCGGCGACCTCCTTCTTCAACATCTCGAGGATGTCCATCTGGTGACGCACGTCGAGGCCGGTAATGGGTTCATCGAGAACGACGACCTTGGTGGCTTGGGCGAGCGCCCGCGCCAACACCATGCGTTGGCGCTCCCCTCCCGACAACGACGCACTGTCGCGGCGACGAAATGCACTGAGCTCAAGGCGCTCGAGCACGTCCGTCACTGCATCACGGTCGCGGCTGGAGGGCGGGCGCATGACCCCGTGGAACGCGACGCGCCCCAACGCCACGTACTCCTCGACGGTCATGCCGGCGGGGATTTCGGGGTGCTGGGGCACGTAGGCCACCAATCGAGCGCGCTGGCGCTCGCTGAGATCATCGAGACGTTCGTTGTCGATCGATACCGTGCCCTGGGCCAGGTCCCTGAGGCCCGCCACCGCGGCCACCAGAGTGGTCTTTCCCGCGCCGTTGGGTCCGATGATGGTGCACCACGACCCACCAGCCACCTCGAGACTGACGTCGCTCACCAGCGTCGTCGAACCAGCGCGCATGGTCACGTGCTCGAGGCGCACCATTGTCATGACGACCCCATTCGTCGCACGCTCAAGATCAGCACAAAGACTGGCGCTCCGATGACGGCGGTCACCACGCCGAGGGGCAACTCCGAGGGTGCCATCACGGTGCGAGCCACGGTATCGCAGAGCACGAGGAATGCCGCGCCAAAGATCACCGAGAGGGGCAGAATCCGCCGGTACGAGGTCCCCACGAGCAAGCGCACGATGTGGGGAACGATGATCCCCACGAAACCAATCAGTCCCACCACCGAAACAATGGCTGCGGTCCCGAGCGATGACGCCGCGACCACGAGCAGGCGAACGGACCGCACCGAGAGACCCAGGGAACGCGCTTCGTCGTCGCCCACGCTCATTACGTCGAGCGCGCGCCCGGCCAGGACGCACACCGCGGTGCAGACCACCACGTAGGGCACCACGACTTCGACCGAGTGCCAACTGGCCGTGCCGAGCGAGCCCAGTAGCCAGATGTAGACCCGGGCGATCGAATGCGTCGAGGACTGCTGTTGCAGGAAGGTCTGGGCACTCGTGAAGAGTGCGGACACCGCGACGCCCGCAAGTACCAACGTCGCCGGGGTGGAGCGCAGGCTGCGTCCGCCGACAATCCAAGTAAGCGTGACGGCGACCATGGCGCCGACGAACGCGAGCAACGGCGTCCACGTCGGCACCGAGGATGCGTTGGCGATGTTGACGATGGCCAAAGTGGCCCCGAGCCCCGCTCCCGCGGCGACCCCCAGCAAATAGGGATCGGCCAACGGATTGCGAAACACCCCTTGGTAGGTTCCACCGGCCACCGCCAGCATCGCTCCCGCGAGCAGGCCCAACACCATGCGCGGCGCGCGCACTTGCCAGACAATCGACGACTGCGTCCACGTCAGCGTCGAGTGACCGACGCCGACGTGGCTGAGAACGTCGCCCACGATGCGCGACGTCGCGATTGACGTCGGTCCGATGACGAGCGCACACACCACGGCAGCCCCGAGGGCCACCACGGTCGAGATCGCGACGAAGAGTACTCGTCGCGAACTCGGTGGGCTCCTCAACACGGCACGACTACTTCCAGACGCGCGGGTCGGCCAGGGTCTTCTTCACCGCCGCCGTGACCTCACCCATCAAAATGCCTAGTCGCGGTCCCCAACGCGACGCGACGTCATCGTTGAGATTGACCACGTGATGATTCACCACGGCGCTGATCTTGGCGAAGCCGGGGCGCCGGCCCACCTTGGCCAGCGTGACCTTGCAGCAGATGGTGTCGGCCAGCAGGATCATTTTAGGATTGGCGCTGGCGATGTACTCCGCGCTGAGCTGAGGGTATCCGGGGTCGGCACTCGTGGCCCCGGCATCGGCGATGTTCACCACTCCGAGCGACTTCATCAGTGCGCCGACGAACGTGGCGCTGGTGAGTGAGTAATACGTGGGATCGAGTTCGTAGTAGACGGTGATCTTCTTCTTGAGGTGCGCCGGCACCGACTTGACGTCAGCCGCAATCGAACGCGATAGCGACGACGCCAACTTGTTGGAGGCAGCGACGTGTGCCGTCAAACCGCCGAGCTGGCGAATCTGCGAGAGCGCGCCCGCCAATGACGTGGGCGCGTATTGCGCGACGACCTTCACGCCCAGGGCGGTGAGCTTCTCCTTGACGGAATTGGCGTCGTACGAGATGATGACCAGATTGGGCTTGGTGGAGGAACCCGCGGTTGCCTTGCAGATGCCGATGATCGACTCCACACTCGGATTCAGCGCGTTGACCCGCTTGCTCGGCAGACCTTGCGTCGGGAAATTCGAGTCGCTGTCGACGGCTTGGACTTGAGGTCCGGCGCCGATAGCGAAGAGTGTCTCGGTCGCGGTGGGCGACAACGACACGACGCACGACGGCGACGTACTCGCCGTCGCGGACGATTGACTCAATAGGGGAATAGCAATGGCGCCCAGTGCGAGGGCCAGTACCAACCGGAGGGATTTGAACATGGATATCTCCTTTCCGTCGAAGTGGTGTGGACGACGGATGGATATCCGAACGACCGCCCTTTACCTCGAGAGCTGTCTTCACAATCTCCTCGTCGCAGGCGACCTGGCTTCGCGGACAAAATCATCCACTTACAGTTGCGGGACAGCGTTGGAATCTCACCAACTTCGCTGCTCCGAGGCAACCTCGACCTTACCCCATCGCGGTACCCGCGCCGACGCGCGCGAGCGCCAGACGCCAACCAGTTGGTCGTCACTTCGTTACATCTGGTCCGGTGCCTCGATGCCGAGCAGTGAGAGCCCGAGTGACAACGTGCGCGCAGTGAGTTCACATAGCGCGAGTCGTTCGGTGCGCGTGGGTTCAGTCGCCGAGAGGACCGGGCAGGCCTCGTAGAACGTGGTGAAGCGCTGCGCAAGATCGAAGAGGTACCCGCTCAAGCGGTGCGGTTGCAGGGTCGCGAGAGCGGCGTCCACGGCCTCGGGGAATGCGAGAAGTCCGAGCGCCAAGTGACGTTCGGCGTCATGGTGCAGCGCGAAGATCGCGGTGTTCGGGTCCCAGGGCACGTCGAGCCGGCGAAAGATCGATCGCAACCGCGCGTGCGCGTACTGCAGGTAGGGACCAGTGTCGCCCTCGAAGGCGATCATGCGGTCGAGGTCGAAGACGTAGTCGTGCTGGCGGTCCGTCGACAGGTCGGCGTACTTCACTGCGGCTCGCGCGATCTGGCGGGCCAAGTGACGGCGCTCGTCCTGCGACAGGTTGTTCGAGCGCAACGCGAGAGCATCATCGGCGCGTTGGATGGCCTCATCGAGGAGCCCGACGAGTTTCACCGTCTCGCCGGAGCGGGTCTTTAACATCTTGCGGTCGGCTCCGAGCACGTTGCCAAAGGCCACGTGCTCACAACGCACCGATGCGGGAAGCCATCCGGCCGCGCGCGCGACGGCGAAGACCATCTCGAAGTGCTGGCCCTGGGGCGCTCCCACCACGTAGAGGATCTCGTCGGCGTGCAGGTTGCTCACCCGATCGCGCACGGCGGCCAGGTCGGTGGCGGCGTAGCCGAAGCCCTCGTCGCTCTTTTGCACGATCAGCGGCAGCGGTTCGCCGTCGCGATTAGTAAAGCCCTCGGGAAATACGCAGAGTGCTCCCCCGCTCTCGACTAACAATCCCGCGGCGTCCAGGTCGCTCACCACGTCCTCGAGCATGTCGTTGTAATACGATTCGCCCACCACGTCGGCGGGGGTCAACGTGACGTCTAAGGCGGCGTACACGTCGGCGAAGTAGGCCACGGACTCATCCACCAGGATCTGCCAGAGACGACGCGTCTCGGCGTCGCCGCTCTGCAGAGCCACCACGCGAGCACGGCTGCGCTCCTTGAATGCGTCGTCGGAGTCGAACTTCGCGCGCGCGCCGCGGTAGAAACTGTCGAGGTCGCCAATCGACAAGGAGGCGATTGCCTCGTCCTCGCCCAGGTCGAGCAGGTGCTCGATCAGCATCCCAAAGGGCGTACCCCAGTCGCCCACGTGGTTGCGCGAGATGACCTGGTAGCCACGAAAGCGGTACATTCGCGCCAGGGCGTCGCCAATGACGGTCGAGCGCAGATGCCCGACGTGCATCTCCTTGGCGACGTTGGGCGCCGAATAGTCGATCACGGCGATGCGTCCCGAGAGGGTACCCACCCCCAATCGCTCGTCATCGAGGAGGGTTCGCAATTGCTCGTTCAAGAACTCCGTCGTCAGGGTCAGGTTGAGAAATCCCGGCCCGGCGACCTCGACGTCGGCAACTCCTTCGAGGTCGAGGTGGCTCAGAACCAAGGCCGCCGTGTCGCGCGGGTTCATCCCTCGCAATTTGGCCAGCGCCATGACCCCGTTGGCCTGGTAGTCACTACGATCCGAGGGACGCAGCACCGGGTCGGCACCCTTGGCAATCGCGTCAAATGCGCTCCGTAGTCGGCCCAAGAGAACGTCGTAGGTGGAAGTCACCGCTCTATTCTCCCATCTGGACCTCACCCGCTCGCGCCAGCCGCTATCGAGTACCAAAAAACCGGGCAGAATAGTTGAATGACCTCCTCCCTCAACTCCTTCAACGCGCTCGACACCTTGGACGTGAACGGTCGCTCCCTCAATTTCTTCTCGCTGCGCGCGAGCGGTCTGAGTTCGTTCGCGATCGACCGGTTGCCCTACTCCATCAAGGTTCTACTGGAGAACCTGTTGCGCCACGAAGACGGCGTCAAGGTCACCGCAGCGGACATCGAAGCGCTGGCGCGTTGGAGCGAGACCCCCACGCGCCACGGTGAGGCGGCGGGCGACGACGCCACCGAGATTGCCTTCACTCCCGAACGCGTCCTCATGCAGGACCTGACCGGCGTGCCGGCGGTAGTGGACTTGGCCTCGATGCGCGACGCCATCATTGCCCTCGGCGGTGACCCGGCCAAGATCAACCCGCTCGTCCCCGTTGAGTTAGTCATTGACCACTCGGTCATCCTCGAGCGCACCGGCACGCCGGAGAGCTACGAGCAGAACGTGGCCATTGAGTACGACCGCAATATCGAGCGCTACACCTTCCTCAAGTGGGCCCAAAGTAGTTTCGACCAGTTCCGCGTCGTACCCCCGGGGATGGGCATTTGCCACCAGGTCAACCTCGAGCACCTCGCCCGCGTGGTCTTTGAAAACAAGGGCGTGGCCTACCTCGACACCGTCGTGGGCACGGACTCGCACACCACCATGGTCAACGGCCTGGGCGTGCTGGGCTGGGGCGTCGGCGGTATCGAAGCCGAGGCTGGCATGCTCGGTCAGCCCACCTCGATGCTGATTCCGCCCGTCGTGGGCCTGCGCCTCTCGGGCACCACCAAGGAGGGGGTCACCGCCACCGACGTGGTGCTCACCATTACCCAACTTCTGCGCAAGCACGGCGTGGTCGGCAAGTTCGTCGAGGCCTACGGCCCGGGCGTCTCATCGGTCTCACTCGAGACCCGCGCGACCATTGGCAACATGTCGCCCGAGTACGGTGCCACGTGCGCCATCTTTCCGATCGACCAAGTGACCCTGGACTACCTGGCCTTCACCGGTCGTCCGGCCGAGCAACTGGCACTGGTCGAGGCCTACGCCAAGGCCCAGGGCATCTGGCACGACGCCGAAGCCCTCGAGCCCACGTACTCGGAGTACGTCGAACTCGACCTCTCCAGCGTCGAGCCGAGCCTGGCCGGACCCAAGCGGCCCCAAGACCGCGTCTCGTTGTCGGGTGCGCGCGGAGCCTTTCGCACGGCGCTCGGCCGCGAGCCCATGGAAGTGCTGGGTTTTGGAGCCGCCGAGCATCTCCGTGACGGGGCCGTCACCGTGGCGGCCATCACCTCGTGCACCAACACGTCGAACCCGTCGGTGCTCGTCGCCGCTGGTCTCGTCGCCAAGGCCGCCGTCGAGCGCGGCGTCACCACCAAGGCGTGGGTCAAAACATCCCTCGCCCCGGGCAGCCGCGTGGTCATGGACTATCTCGAGCGCGCCAATCTGGTGGACGCCCTCAACGAGTTGGGCTTCTACCTCGCGGGATATGGCTGCACCACCTGCATCGGCAATACCGGACCGCTGCTCGAGGGAGTCTCCGAGCTCGTCAACGAGCACGACCTCTCGGTCGTCTCGGTCCTGTCGGGCAACCGCAACTTCGAAGGCCGCATCCACCCCGACGTGAAGCAGAACTTCCTCGCTTCGCCGCCGTTGGTGGTCGCGTACGCCCTCGCCGGCACCATCGACATCGACCTCTCCACCGAGCCCCTGGGCACCGACCGCAACGGCGCACCGGTGTTCTTGGCCGATCTCTGGCCGACCGACGCCGACGTCGCGGCGGCCGTGCGCGCGTCGATCACGCCCGAGATGTTCGAATTGCGCTACGCCAGTGCCTTCGGCGGAGACGAGAAGTGGCAGGCCGTGCCCACCACCAACGCCGTCACCTACGCCTGGGACGACCGTTCGACCTACGTGAAGTTGCCCCCGTACTTTGAGGGTCTGACCATGGAGCCGGGCACGGTCAGCGACATCGAGAACGCTCGCGTGCTCGCCAAGCTCGGCGACTCGGTCACCACCGACCACATCTCACCCGCGGGCAACATCCGCTCGAGCGTGCCCGCCGGTCGCTACCTCACCGACGGCGGCGTCTCGCCGGGCGACTTCAACAGCTACGGCACACGCCGCGGTAATCACGAGGTCATGGTTCGCGGCACCTTCGCCAACATCCGCCTGCGTAACCAGTTGGCTCCGGGCACCGAAGGCGGCGTGACCGTCAAGCTGCCCGAGGGTACCGAGATGTCGATCTTCGATGCGGCCATGGCCTACGCGGCCCAGGGCACCCCGTTGATGATTATCGGCGGCAAGGAATACGGCAGTGGTTCGAGTCGCGACTGGGCCGCCAAGGGCACCAAACTGCTGGGCGTCAAGGCGGTGCTGGTCGAGAGTTTCGAGCGCATTCACCGCTCCAACCTGGTCGGCATGGGCGTCTTGCCCCTGCAGTTCCTCGCCGGCGAGTCAGCCGCTACCCACAACTTGGACGGCACCGAGACATTCTCGATCCACGGTCTCGACCCGCTCAACCGAGGTGAGACGGTTCCTCGCGTGACGCTCAGCGCAGTGCGCGAGAACGGTGAGTCACTGACCTTCGAAGTTCGCCTGCGCATCGACACCCCCACCGAGGCTGACTACTACCGCCACGGCGGCGTGCTCAACTTCGTGCTGCGCCAGTTGGCTCAGCGCTAGTCGTCCTTGATCGCGTGGGTCGCCGCGGCGTCCACGCTGTCGTAGATTTTGATGCGCCGCAGGACCTCGTCGGGCGCCACCGAGAGCGAGTGGCGCACCGGGTCATTGGCCCGCGCCAGGGACAAGGTGATGTGATCGCGCTCCAAGTCACTCGCGACCTGACTCAGAGTGGCCAGCGCCGTGTAATCGATGTCCGAGATTGCCACGGCGTCGAGGACCACGTGGTGCGTCTTGGGGTACTTGCGCATCACGTCGTGTAGTTCACGCCGAAAGACGCCGGCATTGGCGAAGAAGAGGTCCTCGTCGAAGAAGATCGCGAGAATGTGATCCACGCGCTCTACCGCCTTGGCGTCGTAGGGCTCCCAGCTGGTGGTGCCGTGGCGCCGTCCCATTTCGACCATCCGAGGCCGCGCCGCTCGCCACATCTGAGCGAGGAGCGCCAGGGCCACCGCCAATGCGAGACCGACTTCGACGCCCAGCAGAATGACGCCGACCCACGCCACGATGGCGAAGGCGAACTCCGTGCGACTCGTGCGCCATACACCGCGCAGCCGTGAGATCTTGATGAGCCGTCCGGCCACGAAGAGCAGCACGCCGGCGAGCGACGCCAGCGGAACGGTTCGCGCCTCCCCGGCGAGTGGAGAGAGGAGAAGGGCACCGAGACCGGCGACAATCGCCACCAGTTTCGTGCGTCCGCCGGCGAGCTCGGTGACCGTGGTGCGCGCCGGTGATGCGTTGACCGGCATCGTGCCCAACAACCCGGTGGCGACGTTGGCCAAGCCGATTCCCACGAAGTCGCGGCTGAGGTCGTCGGCGACGCCAATCTCATCGGCTGACGAACGCACGGTGGCCGCGCTCTGGCTCATGATGACCACGAGCAACGTGAGCGACGTCGTGACGACCACGCTCCAGTCGTGCAGCGAGAACCATTGCAGACGCCACTGCGGCAGACCCACGCTGACCGATCCGAGCACTTGGACGCCGTGGTGGCTGAGCGACAGCGCCGCGGACACCACGGCCCCCAGCGCGACCGCCCCCAGCGCCCACGGGAGCCGCGGGTTGATCCTCTCACCCGTCACCATGATCACCAGCGTCGCGATCGCCAGCGCGAGTGACCACGCACTGACGTGACCAAGATGATGACTGAGCACCTCGAGGCGTTGCACCACCGAGTTTCCGCCGGAGGCGACTCCGAGCACGTGGGGCAACTGGTGAACGGCGATGATGACGCCGATGCCGCACATGAAACCCATGACAATGGGCACCGACATGAAGTCAGCCAGCCAGCCAAGTTTGAGCAGACCTACCGTCATGACCATGAGTCCGGTGACCACCGCGGTGGCGGCCACCAGGCCGTAGTACTGCGAGGAATCGGGCAACGCGATGCGCAGCAGCGCCACGGCGAACAGTGGCGCAATCGTCGAGTCGGCCCCGACCGAGACAATCGGATTAGAGCCGAACAATACGAACACCACTGTCGCGGCGATGAAGGCAATCATCGCGGCGAAGGCGGGCACGCCGGCCAGCTGCGAGGTCGCGAGTTGTTCGGGGATGGCGATGGCGAGCAACGTCACGCCGGCGAGCACTTGACCCGCGGCATTTTGGCGGGTGACCCCGCGCAGCAGCTCGTTCAGCCCGCGCGGAGTAGAGCGTTCACCAATCGGCGTGCGTTTGTTGCGGTCGCTCGGCGACGTTTTCGCCATGGGACCACCCTAAACCGCGAGACGTCAGGCGGTGTTGACGACCCGAAAAGTCTCGCCGAGTCGTCCCGTCGCGAGACCCCCGACTTCGGCGTTGGCCGTGGCCCAATTGCGCATCGTCTCTTCGAGGTCGTCGCGGTGACCGACTTGCGACACGTGGCTGCGCAACGCCGCGATCTTGGTCGGGAACGTATCGGTGATGTCGACGACGAGGTTCGGCGTGGAGCCGCCGACCCACACGGTCGCCACCGCGTGGGCGGCGAAACCTTCGTCGAGTAACTCGGGAAACGCGTGGGGATTGCGCGCGTCGGGGTAGACCGCGCGCAACGCCGCTTCGCCCGCCGCCATGTGGTCGGGGTGCGAGGCGTAGATACGATCGAAGTTGCGCTCAGGGCTCTGGGTAATGACCAGATCGGGACGGTGCTCGCGAATCACGCGCGAGATGGCCTTGCGTAACTCGAGCGTCGGTTCGACCTGACCGTCGGGCCAGCGCAGGAACGTGAGCTTGGTGACCCCCACGGCCTTGGCGGCCGCGGTCTGTTCGGCCTCGCGAATGGCGGCACGCTCATCCTTGGTGTGGGTCGAGTCGTCGCCTCCCGCGTCACCCGAGGTGACGAGACAGTACGCCACATCGACGCCTTGACTCGTCAGAACGGCCATGGTGCCGGCCATGCCGAAGTCGATGTCGTCGGGGTGCGCGACGACGACCAGCGCTCGCTGGATGTTGGGATCGGGTTGGTAAACGGGAATTTCGACGTCGCTCACGAAGCGGCCGTCTCCTTGGTCGGGTCCCAGTTCGCCAAGTTCTTCAGGCGAGGGTCGTTGGAGAACACCTCCACGACGGGGCGCTTCATCGCGAGGCGACGCATGATCACTTCGGCTTCGATGATCTGGTTCCACAGCAGCAACGAGACGACGATACCCGTCGAGCCCGCGCGGGCGGTGCGTCCCGAACGGTGCAAGTAGGCCTTGTGGTCTTCGGGCGGGTCGAAGTGCATCACGCAGTCGACGCCGTCAATATGTAGACCGCGCGCGGCCACGTCGGTCGCGACCAGTACCGCGAGTTTGTCGGCAGTGAAATCAGCGAGGGCCTTCTCACGTTGGCTCTGGCGCAGGTCGCCGTGAATGGCGGCGGCGTCGACGCCCTCCTTTTGGAGTTGCTCGACGAGACGGTCAGCACCGCGCTTGGTGCGACAGAAGATGATCGTCTTGCCAAAGGAGTTACAAATCGCCGCGGCGACTTTGATGCGGTCCATCTGGTGAACGTTGAGGAAGTGGTGCACCATGAGCGACACCGTCTGGGAGTCGCTGGCGACCTCGTGGAACACCGGATCGGTGAGGTACCGCTTGACCAGGCGGTCGATCGCGCCGTCCAACGTCGCCGAGAACAACAGCGTCTGGTGCGGGTGCTCGGCGATGCGTCGCAGTACCCACTCGACCTGGGGCATGAAGCCCATGTCGGCCATGCGGTCCGCCTCGTCGAGCACGAGCACGTCGAGCTTCTCGACGTTAAGTTCGCCGCGGTCGCCCAAGTCAATGAGACGGCCCGGCGTCGCGATAATCACGTCACAGCCCTTGCGCAGCGACTTGACCTGGCGCTCGATGTCGGCGCCGCCGTAGACCGCGTTGACGTGCAGACCCAGGGCCGCACCCAGCGGCTCGAGCACCTCGTGCACCTGGACGGCGAGCTCTCGGGTGGGCAGCAACACCAGCCCACGGGGGCGTGCAGGCCCACCTTCGGTGCGCTCGAGTTGGGCGCTGGCGGCCACGCGCTGGAGCATCGGCAGGCCGAATCCGAGTGTTTTACCTGATCCCGTCTTTGCTTTGCCGCAGACGTCGCGGCCGGCGAGAGCGTCGTGGATAGTCATCGCCTGAATGGGGAAGGCGGTACTAATGCCCTGGGAGGAGAGAACCGCCACCAGTTCGGGCGCGACGCCGAGCTCGACAAAGGTCTTCTTGGTGTCGTACAAGTCTTGAGACACGGGTGTCTCGATAGTTTCACTGCTCATGGGCCAACGGTCGTTTCTCGGTTGGACCCGGAACCGGCGTTTACAAGGAGGGCCCAAGCTCACTTCTAGAGCTTCGCTCCTAGTCTAGGTGCGAGGTCGGCCCCGGCCCACCACTAGCGAAGGAGCACCATGTCACGTCTTGAAGTGGGCACCAAAGCCCCGAGCTTCACCCTCACCGACCAGAATGGCCACGAGGTCACGTCCGCGTCGCTCACGGGCGAACGATACGTCCTCTACTTCTACCCCGAGGACGACACCCCCGGCTGCACCGTGCAAGCCTGCGGCTTTCGCGACGAGTTCAGTGGTTTCAGGGACTTGGGCGTGCGCATCTTGGGCGTCTCCCCTGACGACGCGGCGTCGCACGTGGCGTTTCGCGCCAAGTACGGACTCGACTTCGATCTCTTGAGCGACCCCCAGAAGACGACCATGGAGGCCTTCGGGGCCTACGGCGAGAAGACGCTGTACGGCAAGAAGGTCGTCGGCGTCATTCGCTCGACCTTCGTCATCGGAGCGACCGGCCTCGTCGAGCACACCTGGTACGGACCGCGAACCGCGGGGCACGCGATTCGCGTGCGCGCGGCGATCGAGGATTAGTTACGACCTCGCGCGTGTCGCGGGGGCTTCTTCATCGAGTGCCAACGGTGCCATACACCGGCGACCGCGACGAGAACGACGAAAGCGATGATGGGAACCTCCGCTGCCTTGAAGTACTTCACGAAGTGCTGGTCCTTGCCCGCGCGGTAGCCGAGCTCGGTGAGGAGCCACACCCAAATTGCCGAACCAATCGTGGTGAGCACGATGAATCGTCCGCGTTTCATCTCCGCCAGTCCCGCGGGCACCGAGATGAACGCGCGCACCACCGGGATGAGGCGACCAAGAAGCACCGAAGGTGCTCCGTACTTCTCAAACCACACTTCGGAGGCGTCGAGGTCCTTGTGAGAGAGCAGGAGATACTTTCCGTATCGGTCCACGATGGCGCGCCCGGCTCGTCGGCCGAGCTCGTAGGCGATGATCGAGCCGACGACGGAGCCGATGGTGCCGACGATTACGACGTTGAGGACGCTGAACTGCGGGTGCGCCGCGAAAGCCGTCGTGCAGTAGGCACCGGCGAGGCCGAAAGCGACTTCGGACGGGACCGGGAGGCAAGCCGAGGAGAGGACGGAGATGAAGAACAGGCCGATGTAGCCGTATTGGGAAATGAAATGTTGCATTGCGCTAGTCTCCTATTTTTCGCCGGGTAGCACTGATGACCCCGGCAAATTCTTATTTTTGGTGCAACGAACACCAATAGGTCGTACGTCCTCCCACCAGGGACGTTCGCATCATTCCGCCGTCGAGCGGACACAGTCCCCCGGGGAATCGACCCGCCATATGGTCACCGAGGTGCGAACCACCTCGACGCTGCAACGTCCTCATCGTGTGGGTGAAGGACTTGTAGAGCGCCGCACGTTGCTCGGGGGTGAGGCGTCCCGCGGGAGTGCGCGGATCGATGCCGGCGCGAAAGAGGATCTCGTCGCCGAGCAGATTGCCGACCCCCGCAACCGCCGACTGGTCGAGCAGGCGTGCCTTGATGGCCGGCCCCTCACCACGTGCCGTGGCGAGCATCTGATTGAACTGTGTTCTGGTCAGCGACAGGGCATCGGGACCGAGCTCGGAGAGATCCGGATCAATCTCGACACGCGCCAGTCGCCGCGGGTCGTGAAGAAGTAGTCGTCGACCATCGCTCAACTCCAGGCCCGCGCGAATCCAGTCCCGTCGAAAGGCATGGGGTCCGTAGAACAAACCGTCGATACCGGCGTCGGAGTCGATGAGCAGGACACCGGTCATTCCAAAGCGCATGCCGAGGCGCACGCCGTCCGTCTCGATCAGCATCAATTTGCCGCGCCGATCGGTACCGGTGATGGTGAGGCCCCTGACGGTACGCGCCCACTGGGCGGGCGAAACGAGTTTCTTGGCGGCGAATCCGTCGCTCCAGCCCTTGGTGATAGTGGCGCCCACCAATCGATCAGCGAGTTGGCGATAGGACTCCACTTCCAGCACTTCAGGCACCTCGGCACCATATCGGACATCGAAAAGCACTTACTAAGGTTGAGGGATGGCTCTCGAGAAACCCCAATGGCGCGAACTCTTCAGCGAGGTCGTCACGTCGGGTCTGTGCACCGGGTGCGCCGCCTGCGTCGTGGCGTGCCCGCATGACGTACTGGACTACGACGCGACCGGCGGCGTCTACCAGCCGTTCCACCTCGACATCGACGGCGGACGCGAGGACTGTACCCACGGGGTGAAGGGCTGCACCATGTGCACCCGCGCCTGCCCGCGCTTTCGCAACTGGGAGTCCGAGATCGACCAGCACCGCTTCGCGCGCGAGCGCACCGACGACGAGGTCTTCGGAATTGGCGACGTGCTCTTGGCCCGTTCCACCGACGAGAGCCTCGTCGAGAACGGTCAGGACGGCGGCTTC
>OCZT010003619.1_pt1 | contig 15747 bp, 17 predicted proteins | sample 1539031 | NCBI WGS metagenome assembly OCZT01 (sample SAMEA3539308, study PRJEB22396) | soil metagenome | biome: tundra; feature: field; material: soil | place: USA | collected 2010-05 | depth 0.15 m | reverse complement strand
GTCAGGGTGCCACAAGATTTGATAAGTTGCTGAAAGTTCACTCTTATAGACTTTATTATGCATTACGGATTTGTCTGGACTGCGGACCGTGTCACGCGAAGTCTTTGTCATTGCATTATGAATTTGTCTCGTGTAAGGAGGTGAAGCGGGAAGGCAACCCGAGTATCCCTATATACAGGGAGACGAGCTCATTAAATCCATTGCTTCGCAATGGTGAGATAACCGAGGAGTACTGTAGTGCGACGCGCTTGACGAAGTCAATTACCCATACTATCAGTATTAGCTACAGCGCTTAATTTTTTAATCCCAATATTTTTAAATAAAAGCTATTTTCCTAAAATGTTACCTATTGAATGTATTATTGATGTTAAATAAAGATTTTTTGATTTATATCTTATAAATCCAAGCAGGAAGCCATAGCCAATGTTAATCAAAACTTTATTTTGCATGATTTTAAACATCGATGGTGCATCATCAAAAAAACTTGTTGCATAAGAAATCTCATAATAATAAGTTAAATGAAACAACCCAAAAAGTGCACCTGTGATAAATATTAATGAAATATCATCATACTTACTATTCTTTAATTTGTTCCAGATATATCCACGGAAAATTATCTCTTCAAAAACAGGACAAAAAATACCAAATCGTATATTTTGAGCTATGTTGAAAAAATCCATAAAGAAAAAGGACGATGTAAAAAGAACAATAATCAGGATAAAACCTGTTAAGTATATCCATCGTGATTTTCGGTCTACATCAGTAATCAATAGTCCTAAACTTTGCAATGAAGGTCTTTTAATTGCAAGAAATACAACCAAGATTAATAAAGATACTAAGGAGCTGATTAATCTGAATATAGGTATCGTTGGATCCTGAATGATGTAGTTATTCGAGATCCACAATAGCAAAGTTCCACATATTCCTAAAATTAATAACTCAAAAATTATGCTAAACACCACCTGAGTTTTTTCATTTCTGACAAGAACCGTTGCTTTCATTGATTCTTCCTTTTTAATTATTTCCTCGATATTAAATAAGCTATGTACGCTGGCAGGTTGCCAATTAAAACGAACACGGCCCAGAGAATATATTTGTCGTTTCTCTTGCGTGAATCCAAATAAACCCAAACGGGTATTGACAACCAATAGACGAAAAAACAGAATATTAATGCAATATCTATTGTTATAAAAATCGCAACTGAATGTTCGGAATTATCCTCCAATGAATAAGCTACCCCAATAAACCCTGCTAATTCATTCTGGTTTGATTTTAATGGCTTAACCAAATGTCCATATATATCATTATGCTCACCTTCGCGTCTGATTGCGGCAGCTATGATTATAATCTGCTTTTGTACGGTATCAATGTTACCTTCAACAGCATTGATCAGTCCTCGGTTTTGATCGTCAATCAAGTTATAAGCAGTTGCATTCAAAGGTGTACTTGAAGCCATTAAGCCCTTAGCATAAACGATTTCACCTTTTTGGTTAATTATCCATATTGTATTAATTACGTTACAGTCGATTGTTTTATTAACATAATCGAAAAAAGTTTTACTGTTCAACGTCTCTTTGCTTTCTAAACTAATTTGTTTTAATTTATCTAAAACAATTTTTTTGTTCTCTGTATTTTCAGCGTTCCGTTGTGGCTTAAAGACAATTGTTGTTATTACTAACAGAACCAGTAAAACTCCTGATGACAGAGCTATCCAGGGAAGTATGTTATACCAATTTTTTTTCATGCGTCCTTATTTTTAGAATGATTAAAATGAAACTGGAAACCGGAATGAAAACCAGGCTTAGGCCTAAAGCTGATTTTATCAGATCCAACATATATATTGAAGTTCCTGATCCTGAAAGAATAAAAATTGAGAATGCTATCCAAATTACTGAAAGACCAACAAATATTTTATTTTCAGGTTGCACTACTTTTTTATGTTGAGCGACTTTTTGAAGCAGCAATTCCAGTGTCTTTTTTTTTAATTGCTCATCAAGCCGATATTCTTTGTTGAAACCTGCATTAAGTAATTTCTGAATATTTTTTTCTGAATATTTCATTTTGCTTTGCATAACTACAAATGATTTGTTTGATTGAATTTATTTCTGAAGGCATCACGGGCTCTCGCCAGTATTGACTCAGTTGCTTTATACGATTTGCCAATAGCTACTGCGATTTCGTTTGTGCTTTTGTTTTCGATATACTTTGCTTTGAGCAAATAGGTGTATTCATTGTTAAGGTCAGCTAAAACCGTAACCACCTCAGATTGAGTTTCGACGTCGATCGATTCATAATCTGTTTCCTCTGAATCGATATGAAAATGAGATTTTCCGGAACTTACAAATAAATCTTGCCGCTTCGTTTGCCTGTAATAATCGTAGATTTTGTTTTTGGCAATGGCACATACCCAGGTAAAGAAACTGCTTTTAAACTGAAATTTGTCTAATTTTTCAACAGCGCTGCACCATGTCTCCTGCCAAATATCCTGCGCGACATCCTGATTATTACCCATGTTGTGTATGATGAATGCAAATAGTAAATCGGAATATTTCAGATACAATACTTTAAAGGCGTCTTGTTCCCCCTTTCTTACCTTTTTTATTAAATCAATGTCACTTGGAGTCATTCGATGCAATTTCTCTTTTGTCGTAAAAAGGATAGAAATCCTTCGGTGGATTATACATAATTATTGAAATCAATTGACCTAACTTAGCAAATTATTATAATACAGAAGTATTAAAACTTTATATTGGATTTTAACAAGAAAAGTGTAAAGAAAATGGTTATGGGGTTATTATTATGGTATTATCCACGTCTCTTCTGCTGTTTATAATATAATGTATATGTTTCATTATATGTGAGTTGCAGCAAGCAGCCAGGTGGATTAATTAGCTTCCGGGCGACGAGCTCATCGAGTCCCGCCAGAACGGGATGAGATAATTAATTAAACCATCCGTGTTAAAAGTCGTAATTTTAAATCAAAAAAGTGAATACAATAAATCCTTTTAATGAATCAATCAAGGGTTGATGATTTTTTCTTAGTGCTGTCGAAGAATAGTAGTATAGTGAGTGTTATCAGAGATATACTCATAAATACAGGAATAAAATACATTTTTTCTATAGGTAGTATTAGTCCAAGAGTCATAGCCCCTATAGAAATAATGCCAGCAAATGCTGCATATAAATTAGTCTTATAAAACCATGCGTATGGAAAGAAGTGCCCGCCAGTAATTATCACATATACCATGACAAAATAATCAGGGAATTTTATTAGTGAAAAAATTAAAAAGGGAAAATAGAAAAGTTGAGAAAAATTCAGCCAAAGCCCTAGTGGTTGTAATGGATTGTCCTTATTTGTCCAGGTAGTTTTAAAAAGTTTTGATAAAAAAAATGCCAAAGGCATCATCAAGGCACCAATTATAAATGTAAAGACTGACTTATCATATGATTTAAAGTTAAGTGTCCATACCCATGAAATTATTATCCAAACAATACCTGCAGATAGCGTAAAATCAATTCCGTTTTTTGATTTTACTGATAAATCTATCCTTAATTTAGCCAAAGATTCATTTGTCATTTTAGTAGTATTTATAGAATTTGTAATACATTTTTTGTGCAATGAAGTTAGTAATTTCCTTAATTATGATGCAAACACGAATTTGGTCATGGAGTATTCGTTTACATAGGAACATATGACTTATAACAGCCCGGCGGTTTGTGGGTTTATGTTTACTCGCATAGACTTTTGGAGTCGATTGAGAAATAGTCTGGGCTGCCGAAGGTAATTACCTATACCATCCGTGTTAGGTTTTTGTAGCGATATGTTTGTTTTCGAACGAGAGATTTTCTACATTCTTTTTCAATTTAATTAAAGCAACCGGGATTGTTTTTTTGTCAAGTCTTTTTTCTATATCATAGGGGACATATCCCAATTTGCAATATAATAATAGTCCTGTTACATTTTTATTAAAACAAGAAATATGAATCTCTTTTACTTTGTACTTACATACAGCTTTCTTTCCCATTGTATTGATCAAGTAAGCTCCAACACCCCTCCCACGATATAATGGATTAACAATCACATTACCAATTGAACAGCATTTATTTTCAAATACTTCGTAAAAGTTTGCAAAGCCAATAATAGTTTCATTATATAAAATCACAGTGGAGTCAAAACGACAATCAATTGATGATTTTAGTTGGTCAATAGTCAAGGGAAATACTGCTTTTGGAAACATAAAATATAATTCAATCTCATCTTTTGGAAAATTGCAGATAAATGATAAGTCATCTGAGGTGACTTCTCTATTCATAAAATCTTGAATCATTGTTTAAAGCTTTTTAAGTTAGTGGTAATTTTTTAATTCAGGTGTTGAACTTGCAATTACCTCAGGAGATGTAAAGACCAAGGATGACGCTCGAGCTTCAGGATGAGCTCTGATGTAGTTTTCAACTATCCTCCATCCAATAGAATATCCAGTCCAGTGAGGAATCGGGTCGTCTCCAGTCCTACCAAACATCCATGGGACGAAATATTTATCATTAAATTCCTGTGTCCAAGATTCAAACTTTATGCGAGTAAATGGTTTTACCCGAATTATGTTTTGCTGAATTTGTTCGTCTGTGAGCGCACTACTAAAAGGCGTTATTTCACACTTGAGGACTTCAAGCATGAAATGATCTGCGAGTCCTTCATTTACCATACATTCTAATAATGTCAATTGAAAGTCAGGCATACGAACTCGGCATACATGGTGAAGTTCATGGACTAATGTGCGCAAAATAAGCTCTACCCTAAAGTTTGAATTATTTGGATCGTAATATATTTCTACTGTCTCCACTTGATGATTATCAGTAAAGCCGCTTATTGTCCTCGCCCCAATACCCCATACGGGTAAGATATTTACGCTACTTATTGCTAATTTGATCGTTGTACTATCTGCAGGTATCAATTCTTGTACACGTGGCAGGATTTTACGTATTCCGTCGACAATCTCAATTGAAACGCTATCCGTTAAGTTTATCGTCGAGTCTAAAACCAATTTGCAACCTCGAGAAAGTTCGATAATCTTTCCCGGCATTATGTCCTTTCTACTATCTTGACCATCTACAACATTATTGAACCCACCACAAAAAATAAGTACAAGCATAGTCTGTATCAGAACATCATATTTTCTTTTCATTTTTCCTCTGTAATTAGATTTTACTCTTATTCAGGTTACTTGCTAATTAAGCTACTTTTTTTAGGTTCTCTCTATTGATTACTCATGAAAGAAGAAATGGTTACATGGAGAGCAGAATTATTTTTTCGATCGAGTTGATAATTAGAAGTTGTTACGTCAGAGAAATTTTGCTTTCCCTCTTAGTGTTAGTTTTATAAATCTATCTAATATGCTGTTACTCAGCCTTTAACGTTAACGGCCTGACGGTTTGATTAATTATCTCATCCCGCTCTGGCGGGATTCGATGAGCTCGTCGTCCATCAAAACGGGACTCCTCGGTTGCCGTCCGCATTTCGGTGGCGTTGGACGGCAGATCTACTTACTTTGTCTCGGTAGCAGGCTTAGTCCATGTGGCCGAAGGCAATGAACTAAACCGTCCGAGTTAGGTTTTGAAGTTTTTTTCAAGGTCATGATAGAAATTTGTCCAAGGGGAACTTAATGGTTTACACGCTTTCGCCACGTCAGTCACATAACAACTAACTATGTATCCAACTCTATTTCAGCACCCTATATATCAATTTGTAACGTCAGATCGGTATAGCTAATCAAATCTATTAAATAATATTCGCATTTTGGAACGTATTTGAGGTTTAGTCAGAAAATTTTGATGGATGAATGAATCCTGGATAAGTGGACAGAGATTAGGTATCATGATGAAGTTGTGTTGGTGAGATATTGTCAGGACACGATACTTTGAAACTTAACGGCTCGGCGGTTTGATTAATTGCCGTGAGCCTGCCCTGAGCGGCAGCGAGGAGTGACTGGGTTGGCGTACGTTTTTGCAATCCCGATACCTATCAGGACAGGTGCCACAAAATTTGATAGGTTGAGATGATTTTACTAGAATAGACTTTTGGATCAATTGAGAAGTAGCCTTGGTTGCTGAATGCAACCTATCCCGCAAAAGCGGGAGAGTTCGGCGAAGCCAACCGAGGATCGACCAGAATTTGCATTGCGAAACAACCTGACATTTTATCCGGTCCGAGCTTATTGAACAATTGCCGGGCAATTGTTCGATAATTACCCGTACCATCCGTGTCAGGTGTCGGTTTTTAATTAATTTTTTACCTGTATTTTGAATCTATGATTACTTTTTTGAATCATCCCTTATAACATTAATATTCCGGGTTCTTGTAGAATCTGACTTTATACTTATTACATCTCCATTACAGTTTGTAAAATAGACGGGATATCCATTATCTTGAAAACGATAAACTTTACAACCATCGTATTCAAATAGAAATTCAACTTTATATGTCTTATTATTTTCGGGAATCACTTTTGATATAGGAATCTGGCGTGTGCAGGAAAGAAACTCGCAAATAACAATCAGTATCAGTAGAGATTTGAATAATGTTTTCATGATTTAATACATTAAATATTTTGTCAGTGAAGGTAATTTATTAAATAATTAATAAATTTCTTTTCTAATTAAAATTTATTTGCTTGGTTCAAAAACTTAATCCCTCATGATATTCAAGGTCATTTTGGTCGATCCACTAACACGTAACGTCCTGCCCTAGGAGATGCCGTGGAGACGAACCTATCACACAATAATAACCTTGCCAGCGAGCGATGCGTTTGGCATACAACACCTTATTGTGTCCAGTTAATATTTTTTATCATCAAAACCCAGTAAATGACGTACTTTATCAGCATTATTCTTTGTTGTCAAATGCTCCAATAATAATAAAGCAACATCTACCGCTGTTGATGGATTCCAAGATGTAATCATATTATCATCTATTACAATAGGTTGATTTATCACATTAACACCAAATCCTTGCAATGCTTCTCGTCGAATTACCCTATTGTATGTTGTACCTTTTTTGTCTTTTAAAACGCCACTCTTTCCCAATGGTAAAGCTCCTACACAAATAGATGCAATAAATTTATTATTTGCTTTAAAACCTCGAATTAAATCAAGAAATTTATCATCATAAGCATCATTATAAAAACCATACACCTCAAATCCACCTGGAATCGCCAGTGCATCAAATGAGCTAATATCAATATCACTAATCAAGTAGTCAACAATAAACCTTTGATTAAACGAGCTTTTAATTTCTTTTTTTAATCCACATGTAAACAATTCGGTAGAATTATCTCCTTCAATTAGATTCCAGCCAATAACATCAATAAATACGCTTGCTTCAAATGTCTCAAATCCATCCGCTAATAACAATAATACTTTTTTCATATTAAATCAAATTATAATCTATCCGCAATGTAGTTTTTTTTTAATTGGTCGCAATGACCCGTCTGCTCGGGGAGTTGCCGGCAGCCCAATAGACTTTAGCTCGCGAGCAGGAACAGTGCGGGTGGCAGAAGATTTTATAAGTGGGTTGAATGTTTCTCGCATAGACTTTTAGGGACGATTACAGAGTTGTCCGGACTACCAACCGTGTCCCGCGAAGCCTTTGTAATGCAATAACAAATTTGTCTCGAGCAAGCAGGTGAAGCGGGAAGGTAACCGATCCCGCCTAAGCGGGAGTGCTTGGCGAAGCCAACCGAGGAGACCGCACTAACGGGCGACGAGCTCATCGAATCCCGCCAGAGCGGGATGAGATAATTAATTAAACCGTCCAAGTTAGCGGTTGGCTTATTTTAAATTCAAGATGCTACCGAAAATATCGTGTTAAGATTATTAAATCTTTCTTTCTAAACTTTGGGCTTAGTTAAATCAGCTATGAGTCCGAAGTGGTCACTGGCCCAAATGCCATTAATAGCTTCATTGAAGATGCGGTCGCATGTTAAAATATCAAATGCATTTCCTCCATGCGCCCCAAAACGGACAAAAATGTAGTCTATTCTTCGGAAAGGCCAATCGCGAAATGGTTTCATGCCTTTTACCTCCCCATTCTTGACCAATGGATTAATTGGACTAAAGGTATGCCCAGAAGATTCGGGATGGACGCTCTCCCAGGTATCCCTATAGCAGACGCTCATATTACCTAAAGACTGCCGCCCAGTCCAGAAACGTATACTTGCAGCGTCATGATCAGCATCAAGATCACCCACAAGCACTACCTGTTTAGTGCTCATGCCAACTTGCTCTTCCACTAACCGCGCTACTTTCACTGCTTGTAATTCGCGCTCATACTCGAAGTTCAACTGCCAATTAGGAAAATGATTAACGAAAAGAAAAAAACCAACAGCTTCGGGTGCGTTAATCTCTGCAATGAGAGTCGTGCATGGGAATCCATCCGTTCGGGGAGTCACGTTCAAGTCAATCTCCTTAATTTCTCCAAATGGCCAACGGCTGGCTATTGATATCCCCATCCCATTCGGATCTCGGATTTTCGAATGAGCGATATTGAACTCCGGACCCAGTAAATCAAGCACCTGGTCATACTCATCAGTTTTGATCGATTCAGGGAACGCCACAAGATCGGGTTGTAACGCGCGAATTCTTTCCATGAGCACAAAACGCCGATCATTCCATTCTCCGTATCGCTGCCACAGGTTGAGTGTGAGAACACGCAACCCGGTAGCTGATTTTTTGGAATTCACATTTTCTTTTATCATTTTATAGTGGTTATAACATAAATTAATTATTACGAATCAAAAGTGAATACGTTTATAATACTTAGTGTTACACAATTTTTCAATCAAATTGCATTATTCACGTATTGTTTTTTTAATTATAGGTCTAACTAACTGTTTTCTATACTAATTAGTACGGGCATGGATGACAAATTTTGAACTAATAGCAGGTCTTGGAGTGTTCTTCGTCCATAACTTAGTCACCAAGTCTAATGGAATTGTAATATTTTTAGGGGTTGGCTTTTAAAAAGGTCCGTGCACAAAACCGTCAGGAGAGCTTTTTAACTTCTATTTTTTGCTATGAAATCTCTGATAAGAGGTTCTGCTCCTTCAAAATCGGATTGTTGTATGAAAAGATCTATTGCAGATTGAACACCACCAACAAATCCAACCTCAATTCCTGATTTGTAGTTATTTTGAATAGTTGATGTTACTCCGATATCTTCAAGCAGATCTTTGAGTAGAAGTACGGTCACTTCAGTGCCAGTGTAAACTTTGACCAATTTGTTTTTCTCTTTCATATTCTTTGGTATATAACTCAAGCAATTGATGAGTTTGGTTTATGTGTTTCTGTTCAAAATATTCGAACCCTCTCAAATCATTTTCCGCTGAAACCTAACGACAATTTATCATTAATAATTTCCAAGTAAATCCGATAACCAGGAGCCGAAACTTGGCTGGCAAGTGCAATAAGCTAAGTTGATGAATGTATGGGTAATTGGAGGCTTAATCAGCTTATTGCATTTGACAGTGAGGTAGCTGTAGGGTGAATTTTATATCCTGATCAAGAAGAATCAATAATTTGCACCGTATGCAAAGAAATTCAAGTTCCTTCATACGGTGCAATTTATTTAAAAACTAAAAATATCATTCAAAACTAAAAGCCCTGAATGAATGTGGCTTCAAGGTGAAGCTGTATCTGTTTTTCCGTTGGCTATTGACATTACGACTAAATGACCACAATCGGCTAAGTTCTCCGGGAAACACTTGATTCGTGTTTAGATCAGTTATTTTGCTGTATTTATCAGATGTGACAATTTTCAGCGTAGTTTCATTATCTGAGAATGACTCTACAATAAAGGTATTATTGTCATAAAGATACAGACTAATATTTGATGGTCCTTCAATTGAAACGTTTAAGTTACCACATAAAATTTCTCTGATTTTGTTCAATACCTGGGGAGGCAGGTTATACAGATCGGCAAAGTTATCCGGAATGGTAAACACATAAAGTTTTCCTTTTGAATAATCGGCCATATGCAAAACAGGCCAGCCATTTTCTCCTGCAATCCCTGAAACAATCTCCCACGAATCATTGGTGAAATATTGTAACTGCTGGATTAATATGGATTTATCATTATGCACCATTTGCCGTCGATCGATCAGAAAATCCTGTACTAAAGCTTTCCTGTCCGTATATCTCAATTCAACGATGTCGCCCAAACCTTTATCCTGCAATGCACGTAACAAACCAGAAGTTATAACCACGGTTTTCCCCGCTGTCAATTGATTTTTTATTTTGCCAACAATGTCTGCGTCATATTTTGCTTCTTCTGTTAATAGTATAATATTGTCTTTTGCCGGAAACTCTGGTCTTTCATCCATAGGCAAACCAATCATGCCAAAATAATTCTGCAGGAAGTCCTCCCCAATCGAGTGATACGGTCGGTAGCTTTTAATACCAACAGGATTACCTGTTTTGCCCATAATCTTATCTACCGTTTCTAAGGCATAGCCTGCGACCCTTGCAATACTGGTTGGTCTTACCGGTGTACCAGCGTTATTATTTACCGGTTTCATCATCTCATCAAAGTCAAAACTGGTACCTTGTCCCTGCCAGGCTGATCGATCGGATGGATCGATAGCAGTGTTAAGCATACCAAAATGGAATAAGGTAATTTCCCTGGCTTTACCAAAGGCGGTTATCCACAATTGTTCAGCATACCTGTCATAATTACTTATACCGAATGGATCTACCCAACCACCACCGTTGCGACCCGGTGCAATGTTCTCAAAATAACGCATGATATTGTAACCCAGGTATGCCTGTAAATGCTGGTCGCTCACCACGGCATCTCTGGTTTCGGTACCGGTATAGATACCGTCAAATATTTTGGGTTCTTTTTCAAGATTAAAGCCGAGTCCCTGAAAGTGCTCGTACCAGTTTGGAAACTTGATGATCATTTTTACATTTGGATTTACTTTTTTTGCAGGCCCTACAATAAGGTTTTGTGCAACTTCAGCCATCAGGTCCAAACGATATTGCGTCCAACTTCTGTCGCCTTTATCCTTTATAGCGTTGTCGGTTTTACAGTTTGTAAAGAAAAAATCATCGAGGATTACCTCATTAAAATTCTTTGCTGTGTATTCAGCAATTTCTTTTGCTTTTTTACGATTCTCAGGATCATCATAACAAAAAGACTGGAAATTACCGGTTTGTATAGCGGTATAAGTAATGCCTCCGGCTATTTCTATGCCCTTGTCGTTGAAAAACTTCTTGGCAATGTCCAACGTTTTTTGGTCAACAATAAAAAAATCACGGTGAGTCTCAAGATAAACTTTATCGATTTTTATTTGTCTGCTAATCTCCGCCCATCTTGGTTTGAGATAATTTGTTGTATCGGCCATCTGACTTACATCCTGAGCCGTGCAATAAATAGATACTTTAAAGTTTTGGTACTTTTGGGGAAAGCATGTCACAAAAAGTGCTGAAAACAGAATAACAAACAAGATTTTTTTCATGATAAATAGTAATTATGGAATTAATGAATGCTTATGCCAAATTTAAGAAAAATTCATTGCCATACAATAATGGAATAGTCCAGATGGAGCGCAAAAGACAAGGTACCAGCGCGCCTGCCCCGACTTGTTGGGAGAGCCCGGCGCAGCCAACCGAGAAGACCACACCATAGGGCGACGAGCTCATCGAATCCCGTCAGAGCGGGAAGAGATAATTAATTTAACCGTCCGGTTAGGCTTAGGGTTTTGAAATTGTCATGGTGGTTGAGAAATTGTCTCGTTAAAAAGTCATCTAGTTTTCTAAGAGTTTATTTGGTCGTGATACTCTATCAACAACAATCTTTACCATTGGCCTTTTCAAAAGCTTCTTTGCCTTCAGATAAAGAAAAATATATTAAGCCAGCTGCGCCAATTAGATCTGCATATGCAAAACCAGTTAATTCATAAATTAGACTTGATGCAAGTAATACAATGGACATATACACACATACTTTTGTACAATTGCTGTCTGAAATAATTGGTTCTGAATCTAGCTTTATACCCACACCCTTTTTAGCTTTCATAAGCCAAACCATTACAATTATTGAAATAATTGAAATAATTATGCCCCAAAGTGTTGTCTCTGGCTTATGATGGTTAATTATATTAATTATGATGCCAACAAATAGTCCAATAGATAATATGTAAAATGCGGTACCAGTAATTTTTAATGCCTTGATTTCAAATTCATTCTTTGAACTCGCCGGATTTTGTCTGATACGTAATATCATAAGAGCGATCCCGATACCTGACATTACTTCAATAAAACTATCCACACCAAATCCAAATAAAGTAAGCGTTTCATCTTTAAAACCCAATATCATCGAGATAAGTCCTTCTGCAATGTTATAGAATATTGTAAATAAACTTAAATGATAAGCATTCTTGTATAAGGAAGTTGAGTATTCCATTATTTTATTGAGTGATCAAGTTTTCGAACGATTCCATAGAAACATAGTTTACACATTTATGTTCAATCAATTGTCCAATTGTCCTCGGGGTATGGTCCAGGAATCCCGTCATGCAGAGGATTTGTTTTTTAGTTGTTTGTCTCAGTTAGTAAAAGTTTGTTGTCTTGAAATATGCTTTCGCCATGTCAGTTACATTTAAACGAACGATGTGGCATTTTACTTTTTAACTATTTCTACTCGTCTGTTTTGGACTCTGCCTTCTTCGGAACGATTATCGGCAACTGGTTTTTCCTGACCCCAACCAATAAATGACATTCTTGTTTTATCAATTCCTTTGGCAATTAGTGCGTCCATAACTGCTTTTGCACGGTCATTTGAGAGTTTCTTGTTACTTGCAGCATCCCCAACATTATCGGTATGGCCTTCGATACTTATTTTAAGCGTTGCATCGCTTTTCATCAATTCGAAAATCTGGTCTACAATTGGAAGTGATTCTTGTTGAATGTCTGATTTTCCTGTTTCGAAAAGAATATTCAAAGCGATGTACCCATTCTTATTCAATGCATCAAGTATTTCATTTGCAGTAATTTCCTGTTTCATCAGTGCAATTTCCAATACTATAAGGTCATGTATAATATTTCCATTCATTGTTACACAGATAATATATTCTTTTGAATTCTTTTTTAAAGAATAACTTAAATATTGATCATTAACAAATATTTTCTTCCCCCCCAATTTAATAATCGCATTTTCATAATTTCTAATAATTTGTAATGGACTGGGCTTTTTAATTGTGACATCATCATCTGAAAGATCATAGGTAATTCTGGTTAAGTCCCCTTCTTTGGTCTCTACAACTCCATCTGAAACATAATATTCGAGTTTATCAAAACTCTGACTGCAAGATTCAATATAAAAATTCGGCATCCTGCTAAAAAAAGGATGGTCTTTACATCCTTCGGCATCATTTACATTCTGTGCTATTACAAGAGACAGGCTTGTGAACATTAAAAGTCCAAAAAGAATTAGATTTTTCATTTTGAGTTTTTTAGTTAATAATTTGTTTTTAAAACAAGATATGAAAAGTTTTTATTATGTTTTATAACATTAGTATTATGCTAATTTTATTTTCAATAGGCTGCAAACTGTCAGATTGGATACTAACCAGATTCCTTTAATCCTTCGCACATTGTACAGATTATAATAAACGCTGTTAGGTGCCGTAACTTTTTTACTTATCGAGATGACTGCAATTAATAGGCTTGCTTTATCTTCCCAATCAGGAATTAACTCATCGAGGTTCAATCCGGATGGGTTTAACAAAGGGTGAGTCCAGGTTTGATAGGTGACCGCAATAAGTCTCGTTTTTGACGTTTAATTAAATAATACATTTAGTTAATAAGGGTTTTTCTGAGTAGATACGGTCGATTTGATTGAAACTAAATAAATCAAGTTCAATACTATTAAAAAAATCCCTACCTTTGCCCAATCTAATAACTTTGGATGTTTAAATTTAGTACGGATTTGGTGAAGTAAATAACCTTTGGTATTCTACCCAAGGTTGTCCCTTAATTAAACTCAGGCAAATTCTTGCCGGAATAATTTTCATATCTATATTTTAATAGTAGTATGAGGCCAGGCAAAGTATAAATTATATTCTTATGCCATGGTTTCAACAATATAAATTTAAACATCATGAGTAACGACAATAAATCAATTCACGAATTCGACTTCAATTTAATCTGCGAATATTTTTCAAAGCTAGAACGACAAGGGCCCGGTAGCCCGGAAGTAACCATTAAAGCCTTGAGCTTTATCGATAATCTTACTAACGAAACCCGTATTGCCGACATTGGTTGTGGAACAGGCGGTCAGACAATGGTGCTGGCGCAGCATGCACCAGGACAAATTACAGGTATCGACCTGTTTCCCACTTTTATTGACCTTTTCAATTATAATGCCGGTAAACTGAATTTTCAAGATAGAATTAAAGGTGTTGTCGGTTCGATGGATAACCTTCCTTTTCAAAATGAAGAATTAGACCTAATCTGGTCGGAAGGAGCAATTTATAATATCGGTTTTGAATTTGGTATTAACAAGTGGCGGAAATTCCTTAAAACAGGAGGCTATATAGCCATTTCAGAAGCATCGTGGTTTACCAAAGAACGCCCTGCAGAAATAGATGAATTTTGGAAGGATGCTTACCCTGAGATAGGCACTATTCCAAATAAGGTTGTCCAGATGCAAAAAGCCGGATATATTCCCGTTGCGACTTTTATCCTGCCTGAAAACTGCTGGACAGAACATTTCTATGCTCCACAAGTTACGGCGCAAGAAGCCTTCCTAAAGAAATATGCAGGAAATAAAACTGCTGAAGATTTCATTGCAAACCAACGGCATGAAACTCAATTATATTACAAGTATAGAGAGTATTACGGCTACGTGTTCTATATCGGGAAGAAGATTTAAATAGTTTAGGATGAAAAAGTGGTGATCCCAATTAATCGCTGAGATACAAAACATTGATAAGCATTTCGTGCTCTTATTATTACACTTAAAATAAGAAATCTATGAGTGACAAAGTACTAATTATCTCTGAATGATCCACAAGTGCTATCTTCTCTAGGTTTCTTGGGTTTGTCAAAACCAGGCCGGTCCCGGTTATCCAATCTAGATTCCGTCCAAAAACAATTCCCTTTTCAGTACGTAAAACAAAAGTTGTGCACGGATAAGCATTCGAAGAGGTAAGAATAGCTAAAATTGAAACGAGCAACGAAAAAAGGGGTTTATGTAATTTCATAATCTTTTTTGGTTAAAGACGTGGACATCATCAAATTGGTGCAGCATGCGCATAATGTGAGTTACCAAAGTAATGTGAATCCATGCAATAACTGAAAATCTGATTTTGAGGTTAGCATTTGTGCCATTTGGAATTTTACGTATCTATGTTTTTATTAGTATATTGTCACCTTAATCCTGGTCCTGGCATGAATGCTTACGCCCAGGCGGTTTAGGGATTTTTTAATCAAGTAATAATGTTTTTTTATCGATTTTCCGTTAGAAAGTAACAAGACTATTAAATCCCAACCTTAAACTAGTGCGTTCATGAATTAGGGTCTGTTCAAATTGAACGTATGAAAGATCCGATGACAGCCGCGAAGCGCTCGGGCTGGTCATAGTGAAGTCCGTGGCCAACTTCGGGGATCTTGTTAACCTGAAATCTCGGATTAAAACATTGCAGCTCTTCGGCAACAACAGACGAAACCACACCTTTATCACCAAATACGAGC
>OCZT010003618.1_pt1 | contig 15747 bp, 14 predicted proteins | sample 1539031 | NCBI WGS metagenome assembly OCZT01 (sample SAMEA3539308, study PRJEB22396) | soil metagenome | biome: tundra; feature: field; material: soil | place: USA | collected 2010-05 | depth 0.15 m | reverse complement strand
GACTGCCCACTGCTCGTCACGAATGAGGTCATGGACATCGAGAGCTTTGCCGGTGAAGCTCTCGTACATGGACTACGCTTCCATGGAGAAACGGCATGGGCTGGCGGTGGCCGGCATGGCCACGGCCAATGGCACTGCCGAGCACCGCGCCGCGGAGATCATGCTCAAGTTCGAGTTCTTTGAGCCGTGCTGGCTCGCCATTGACATCGACGAATGGGCATCGCTAAAATTTAAGTTCTTTCAATCAAATGGACCTTCGCTGCGCCCGGCCGGACGTGCCAGCGCCGACAAAAACCAAGAGTATGGGGGAAAATATGGTCACGAACTTTCGAATTGCAGTGGCCTTGGCAGCGTCGATCCTCATGTCTTGGGCGGGCGCTGGGAATGCGGCAGCGCGGGTGCTCAAGTTGGGCGACGCGCAGCCGCCGACCATGATCGTGCAACAGGGCTTGCAGCATCTCGCCGATCTGGTGAAAGAGCGCACCAAAGGCGCCATCGAGATCCAAATTTTTCCGAACTCGCAGCTGGGCACCGAGCAGCAGATTATAGAGGGCGTGAAACTCGGAACGATCGACATGTTTCAGGGAAGCACCGGCTCCGTCGGCGCTTTCCTGCCGCCGCTCGAGGCTTTCGCTCACCCCTACATCTGGCGCGACGTCGATCATATGCTGAAAGTGGTGCGGGGCGAGATCGGCGCGGAATTGCGGCAGCGTCTTCTGAAAGAGCACGGCCTCCGCATCCTAGACATGGGCTGGGTGTTCGGAGTGCGCAATCTGACGACTCGCAATACCCCGGTCCGTGAACCTGCCGATATGAAGGGATTGAAAATTCGCGTGCAACCGACGGCGATCTATCTCGCCACCATCAAGGCCATGGGCGGCAATCCCACGCCGGTTGATTTCAATGAGCTCTACACGTCGCTGCAGACCGGCGTCGTCGATGGTCAGGAGAATCCCTTCTCGCTGATTTATGCCGCCAAGTTCTATGAAGTACAGAAATATCTCATGCTCACGGGCCACATAACGCAACAGCAGACCGTCCTGATCAACGAAGATGTCTTCAAGAGTCTTACACAAGACCAGCAGAAGATTCTGCAAGAGGCAGTTTATGAATCGGGCGATTTCCAGAACAAGCTCGTCGACGCGGACAACGCCGCCAGCCTAGACAAACTGAAGGCCGCTGGTATGCAGGTGATCACGCCGGATATCGCCGCCTTCAAGGCCGCGACGGCAAATGTCCACAAGGAATTTGATCAGAAGTGGGGTAAGGGCTTCTTCGAACGTATTGAAGCTGTTCGCTGAACGAGCGTCTCTTGCGCCTCGACGACAAGACTTCGTCTGCGCCGCGCCCCGACCACCTGTTCGGATGGCTCGACCGGATCGTTGATATGGTGCTCGGCGCCTCGCTGCTGGTAGCGGTGGTGGCCATCTTCACACAGGTCATCCTGCGCTACGTGTTCAACCAGCCGAGCTCTTGGCTTGATGAGTTCGCCGTGCTTGTCTTCGCCTGGATGATCTTCATCGGCGCTGCCGTCGCACAACGAACGGATTCCCACGTTGCGATGGACGTTATCGTCAAACTGTTGCCGCTATGGGTGCAGCGCATCCTCTATCTCTTGCGCAGCGCTGCCATGGCATGGGTCTTGGCGATCCTGTTCTGGCAAGGGCTGCACCTCACCCTGCGCCTCGCATCTGTCGAATACCCCGCCATGGGCATTTCACGGGGCTTTCTGTTTGCCACGTTGCCGACCACTGCGCCGCTATTTCTGTATTATCTCGGCCGCACCGTGTGGCGCCGCCAACGGCTGGGGAGCGGCAACCCGTGACGACCCTTCTGATCGCCGGATTCTTTCTGTGTCTCGCGCTCAACATTTCTGTCGCGTTCGCGATGCTGCTCAGTTCAATTGTCTACTTGTTGGTGCAGGGCAATGTCCCGCTGATTGTGGTGGCACAGCAACTGGCAGTCGGCACCGACAAGTACCTACTACTATCGATTCCATTTTTCTTCTTGGCGGCCGAGTTGATGAGCGCCGGTAGGATCATCAACCAGCTGGTGCGATTTGCAACGGCCGTCGTCGGGCCGATCCGGGGCGGTCTCGGCCATATGAACGTGGTCGTCAACATGATCATGGCCGGCATGAGCGGCTCAGCCGTCGCCGATGCTGCTGGTCTCGGCAAGATCGCGGTCCAATTGATGAAGGAGGGCGGATACGACTTGCCGTTTGCCGGCGCGATCACGGCCGCTGGCTCGACCATCGGTCCTATCATCCCACCAAGCATTCCGTTGGTCATCTACGCGGGTATCGCTAGCGTCTCGGTAGGCCGCCTGTTTCTCGGCGGCTTTGTTCCCGGCGTGATGATGGGTCTCTTCTTGATGGTGGCGGTCTATCGGATCGCGAAGCAGCGCGGCTATCCGAAGGAACCGCGGGTGTCCTTGCGCGCGCTGGTCTGCGAATTCTGGCGGGCGATCCCCGCGCTCATGCTGCCCGTCATCATTCTCGGGGGCATCCTGTCAGGCGTGTTCACGCCCACCGAGTCTTCGGTCGTCGCGGTGGTCTACGCGTTCGTGATTGGCATGTTCGTGCTCAAGACGCTGACGCTTGCTAACGTCGCAGCGGCGCTCGTGAGGGTTGGCATGGAAACGGCGCGGCTCATGCTGATCATTGCTTCCGGCACGCTGTTCGCCTGGATTCTGGCACGCGAGGGCGTCCCACAGGCCTTGGCTAGCGGCTTCCTTTCGGTCTCGCACGAGCCGTGGATTATCCTTTTGATGATCAACCTTCTGCTCCTGATCCTCGGTTTCGTCATGGAACCAATCTCGATCCTAGTGATTTTGGTTCCGGTCTTCACGCCGCTCATCCACGCACTAGGCATCGATCCCGTTCATTTTGGCCTTGTCATCGTGCTCGCCTTGATGATCGGTCTGATCCATCCGCCGGTCGGTATTGTCATGTTCGTGATCATGAGCATTACCGACATCACCGTAGAACAGTTCACAAAGGAAGTATGGCCTTTCCTCCTGGCGCTGTTCGCCGTACTAATTTTGATCACGCTCTTCCCGCAACTTGTCCTGTTTGTGCCGAACCTGATCATGGGGGTAGCGACTTGAAGGAGCGCCCGCGCGACCTCGGGTGTCCTACAATCGAAATATTGGCCCGGGGACTTTTGCCAGAATCGCGCTTTTGGAGGCCCCGATCTGAAGACGCCTTACGTCACATCGGCCTCCTTCAATCTGTCGCCCGAACAAGACACCGCAGCGCCACTAAGTGGCGTGCTGTTCGCACTGAATATCGGCGCACAGGGTCTACCGGAGCCTGCTTACTCCGATGCTACTAGCTGAAAGAGGGTTCCATCATGACGATCGCCACGGATACGCGGATTGTTTTCGAAGAGGCATTGACCGCATTTGGAGCCGCAGTGCTGAGAGAAGTGGGGGTCCCGGTCCACGAAGCGCAGGCAATCGTCGAAAATCTCGTGCAGGCCGATCTCCGAGATGTTGAATCGCACGGTTTCGTCCGCCTTCCCATCTACGTTCAGCGGCTGGCAGCCAAAGCAATCAATCCCTGTCCCGACATTCGCGTCGTTCGTGAGACCCCGACTTCCGCGGTGGTCGACGGTGACAACGGTATGGGTCAGCTCGTCGGAATCCGCGCGATGCAAATCGCGATCGACAAGGCGCAGCAAAACGGCGGAATGTGCGTTTTTGTTTCCGTGCGCAACAGCAATCATTATGGCGCCGCAGCGTCTTTCGCGCAGATGGCCTGCCGGCACGACATGATCGGATTCAGCTATACCATCGGCGGCATCAATCACATGGTTCCGTGGGGCGGTGCTGAAGCGCGTCTCGGCAACAATCCTTTTGCAGTAGCGATTCCAGCCGGCACCGAGCATCCTGTCGTCCTCGATATGGCGTGCTCCGTCGCGGCGCGCGGAAAGATCATCGTTGCTGCGAAAGAAGGTACTCCCATTCCTCCGGACTGGGCCGTCGGCCCCGACGGAAAGCCTACGACAGATGCTGTCGAAGCACTCAAAGGTTTCGTCCAGCCGGTTGGTGGACCGAAGGGGTACTCGCTTACGCTGGTCATCGGACTTCTGAGCTCAATGCTCTCCGGCGCAGCCTTCGGCAGCGAAGTCACCCACATGTATGACGATATCGAACGGCCCCAGAATATCGGCCATTTGTTCGGTGTCCTACCTATCCATTTGTTTGAGGATGTTGACGTTTTCCGTAGGCGCATGGACAAGGCTATTGGAGAAATGCGCAACGCGCGCCGCGCACCGGGCGTCGAGAGGATTTACCTCCCGGGTGAACGCGAAGAGCACAGTTTCGCGCACCGCCGTGCTCACGGCATTCCTATTGGGATCGGCGTCCTCGCGGAGCTCAATGAGCTCGGCGCACAATACGGACTGAAACTCGAAAGCATTGAGCGCCCTCTAACATAGAACACATGATGGAACCGACCACGAAAGTGCGCCTTGGCCGCACAGATCTCGAAATTCCCCGCCTTGGCTTCGGTGCGGCGCCGCTCGGCGGATTGCTGCGGGAAACGTCAGAACGGGATGCCGTGGAAGCTGTGCAATCGGCCCTCGCGAGCGGTCTCTCGCATTTCGATACAGCGCCGCAATATGGTGGTGGGATGTCCGAGCGGCGTCTCGGATCGGTATTGAGGCAGGTTGATCGCAAACGGATTATCGTGTCGACGAAGGTCGGCAAGATCGTGCACCTGAGATCCGATGCTCCGACACAGTCGGTGGGATTTGTTGGCGCTCCGGCACACGACATCGAGTACGACTATTCTTACGATGGCGTTCGTCGTTCCCTCGATGCAAGCCTGGAACGTCTTTCGCTCGACCACGTCGACATCGTTTTCATTCATGACGTGAACCGGAAATATCATGGCAGCCGCGTCTATGAGCGGTTGGAAGAAGCGCTCGCCGGTGCCTGCAAAGCACTTACGGATTTGCGCGAACAAGGTGTTATCAAGGCATTCGGGGCGGCGACGAAAGATCTCGATATCGCCTCTGCTTTCGTCGAGCGCGCTGACGTCGATTGCGCGATGCTTCCTGCGCGCTTAACACTTCTGGATCGAACCGGAGCGGACGAACTATTGCCCAGGTGCGTTGAGCGAAGCATCTCTGTGCTGGCCGCCGCCCCATTCGATTCCGGCATTTTGGTCAGCGGCGTGATTGAAGGTGCTACCTACGACTACCAGCCGGCGCCCGAACCCGTAATCGCACAAGTCGCGGCAATCGAAGCATTGTGCGCGCGCTTTCGAATTCCAATTGCAGCGGCGGCGCTCCAATTTCCGTTAAGACATGCCGCAGTAGCCAGCGTCGTCGCGGGCATGCGCTCGGGGAAAGAAGTCCGGCAGAATCTCGACTCGATGCGGATGTCGATTGATGAAGGCTTTTGGGTTAAATTGCAGCAGCTGAAAATGGACTTTCCCACGAATTACTAGATGCCGTAATGGGCCCTGCTCTGAGTGAGCAGTTGAAGTGGCTGTCCCCTGTGTGTACCGAAAACCTCATCCGGATTGATTAGTTGACGGAATCACCTAACGTCAGTGGACAATGTTTGGACTGTTCTGCTTCCTCCTGGCCGATTTGGGCTCACCATTCAAGTCGAAGCGCCGACTTGAAGCTGAGAACGCGGCGCTCCGACGTCAGTTGGTCGTATTGCGGCGCAAAATGCAGGACAGGGTCCGGCTCACGAACAACGACCGCTGGTTTCTTATCGAGCTGTATCGATGGTATCCATCGGTTTTGCAGTTCCTCACGATTGTTCGCCCCGAAACGCTCGTGCGGTGGCATCGGGCGGCCTTTCGGCGCTATTGGCGTTGGAAATCGCGCTTTGCGGGAGGGCGACCGCAGATCAAGACGGACCTGCGCGCGCTGATCCGGCAGATGAGCATGGAGAATCCGCTTTGGGGCGCGCCGCGCATCCACGGCGAACTGCTCAAGCTCGGGTTTGAGGTCGCGCAGTCGAGCGTCGCCAAGTACATGGTCAAGCGATGCGGTCCTCCAAGTCAGGGATGGCGCACCTTCCTGCGCAATCACGCGCCGGACATTGCTGCCATGGACCTGTTCGTCGTTCCGACCATTGGCTTCGACCTGCTCTATTCGTTCGTCATCGTCCGTCTAGACCGCAGAGTCTTGGTCTGGATCAACGTCACAACTCACCCGACGGCTGAATGGATCGCACGCCAGTTAACGGAGGCCTTCCCTTGGGATGAGGCTCCGCTTTACCTCATCCGCGATCGGGATCGGATCTATGGCAGCATTGTCACAGGCCGAATGCGCGCCATGGGCATCCGGGACAAGCCTACGGCACCGGCCTCACCATGGCAGAATAGCTTTGCCGAACGACTGATCGGATCTATCCGGCGCGAGTGTGTTGATCATTTTATCGTCTTCGGTGAGGCACATCTGCGCCGCCTCCTGCGAACCTACGCTCGTTATTACAATGACATCAGAACGCATCGATCATTGGATAAAGATACGCCGGTCTCGCGCCCCGTTCAGCGGGTCGGATCTATCAATTCACTCGCGATCCTTGGCGGACTTCATCACCATTATGTGCGGGTTTAGGTTTTCGGTACACACACCCCTGCGTTTGCTCAATTCATCGGAACCGGACTTTAAAACGATCGAAGGCCTAAAAAGGGGAAGCGAAGGCCGACGATTTCTAATAGGAGATTGGAATCATGAAATCGATCGACTTCTCCAAGACGCTGCCGCAGGATGCGGACCGTGCGACGCTAGTCGGTCGGGTTTGGCGCCCGGATGCGGATGGCCCTAGCGTCGTGACAATCCGCGGCGTCGACGTCGTCGACGTAACATCGAGCTTCGCCACGGTCCGGGACCTCTGCGAACGGGACGATCCCGCCGTTGCGCTGGCGAAAGCGAAAGGCGAATCGCTCGGCTCGATCCACGCCATTCTTCTCAATAGCGACGCCGCCGAACGCGACGCGCAGCGGCCATGGCTGCTGGCGCCGGTCGACCTCCAGGCCATCAAGGCCGCTGGCGTTACCTTCGTCGCTTCAATGCTCGAGCGGGTGATCGAGGAGCGCACACGCGGCGTGCCTGAACTCGCCGCCAAGGCGCGCGCGGAAGTCCTCGAACTCGTCGGGGGCGACCTGGCGCGTCTCAAGCCCGGTTCGGCGGAGGCGGCGAAGCTGAAGGATTGGCTCATCGTCAAGAACGCATGGAGCCAATATCTCGAAGTCGGGATCGGTCCCGACGCCGAGATATTCACCAAGTCGCAGCCAATGTCGGCGGTGGGAACCGGGGCGGCCGCGGGCATCCATCCGGCCTCGCGGTGGAACAATCCCGAGCCGGAGGTAGTCCTGGCTGTGGCCTCGTCGGGACGCATCGTCGGCGCCACACTGGGGAACGACGTCAACTTGCGTGACGTCGAAGGCCGCTCGGCACTTCTGCTCGCTAAGGCCAAAGACAACAACGCGAGCTGCGCGATCGGACCGTTTCTCCGGCTGTTCGACGGCGGCTTCACGCTCGACGACGTGCGTCAAACCGACATCGAACTGGTCGTCGTCGGCGAAGACAACTTCCGTCTTGAAGGCATGTCGTCGCTCAGGCTCATCAGCCGAGATCCAGCCGACATCGCCGCTCAGGCGATCGGCGCCAACCACCAGTATCCCGATGGCCTCGTTCTTTTCCTCGGCACGATGTTCGCGCCCGTACAGGACCGCGACGCCCTGGGCCAGGGCTTTACGCACAAGATCGGAGACATCGTAACGATTTCCGCGCCACGCCTGGGCACCCTCGCGAACCGTATCGCGACGTCCGACCAAGCGCCACCTTGGCGGTTCGGGGTGAGCCACCTCTTTCGGAATCTGGCCAAACGCGGCCTTCTCAATCAAACGGGCGGAGACACCCGATGACCGAAACGCGCAAGAACCTGATTAGGGACGAGTCGAAGGACGCGAACGCGGCCACCCCGCCTTTGCACTGTCATGCTTTCGGCACGCTTTCGTATACACTTGGCTGATCGTCGAGATGTCCTGTCCGTAGGCGAGATACCGCATTCACATCGATGAACGAGATTCTACCGCTCGCGCTGAAAAGCGTGCAATTCGTCGGATCAAGACTCGCACGACCCGAGTGCGTCTTGTGTACGCGCGCAGGAGACGTATTCGCGTCCGATCGGCGCGGCGGGGTTTCGCATATCACGCCGGACGGTGGACATCGAATCTATGCAGGTGCCACGCTCGATCTTTCGGGACCGCTGCATCCGAACGGTATTGCCCTCGACCGCGACGGCAGCTTTCTCATCGCGCACCTCGTCGACGGCGAAGGCGGTCTTTTCCGACTGTACCGCGATGGTCGGCTAATTCCGGTCTTGCGCCAAGTGGACGGGGTCGATCTCCACGTCACCAATTTCGTACTGCTTGATGCGCAAGGCAGGATCTGGGTGACAATCTCCACCCGGCAGTGTCCACGCATCAAGGCCTTCCGCCCGGGCGTTGCGGATGGTTACATCGTGCTGATCGATGATCGTGGTGCGCGCATCGTTGCTGACGGGCTAGGCTTTGCCAACGAGTGCCGGATCGATCCCTCCGGGCAGTGGTTGTATGTCAACGAGACGTATGCACGTTGCCTGACGCGGTTTCGCCTGGCCGACGATGGTACGTTGGCGCAGCGGGAACTCGTCACGGAGTTCGGGCCCGGTGAATTTCCCGACGGCTTGGCGTTCGATATCCAAGGTGGCCTGTGGGTCACCTGCATCCTCTCTAACCGCCTGATCCGCGTCGACGCGGACGGCACGCCTGTTCGGCTGCTCGACGACAACGATCCAGCTCACATCCAGGAGGTCGAGCTTGCGTACCAGGCCGGAAAATTGAGTCGTGCACTACTGGACCGCAAGTCGTGGAGCAAGTTGGCTCACATCTCCAGCATAGCCTTCGCTGGGCCGCAGCTTGACATGGCATACTTCGGAGTACTGCTGGCAGACCGTCTGCCACTCATTGCCATGCCGGTTCGTGGTGTTCCGTTGGTGCATTGGGAATGGCGTTAGCCCTTCGCCAATCGCCGGCGCGGCTCGGGTTGGACGCACAGCCTCGCTGCCAGATAAGCGACGCTTGCGTGGACCCAGTCTTCGGCCCAGCGATGGCTTTGGCCGCGATCGGTTCACGTTTGACAGAACGGTTGCTGTGGGGGTAGGCGCGTGCCAAGGTGTGGCGATCACGCCGACGCAACTAGCATGGCCATCTAGTGGGGCAGAAACCAGCGATGACGGCGATTCCGTTTTCCGGCCGCGTGCTCTATCTCTGCGACGACCCAGGAAAGTTGGGCGCTCAGCTGGCCGGCCAAGACTTGGCGGTGGACGAGGTGGGATTGCTGCGTCATGATGTATCGACCGACGAGATCACGCCCAATCCCGCCCTGACTTTCCACGACGAGCGCCTTGGCCAATACGTCTACACCGGGTTCAGGGCCGGCGAGTCGACGCCCATTAAGGCCGGTGCCATCCGCAACGGCGATTTCTGCGTTGTCGTTGCAGGCAGGCGCTATGGAAAGGGATCTTCGCGCGAACACAGCCCAGCAGCCGAACTCTACGCTGGCATACGCCTCATCATCGCCGAAAGCTTCGAGCGCATTTACCGACAGAACGCCGACAACCTGGGCTTGTTTACATCGACCGACTTTGGGCTGATCGAACGCATTCGACGGGGTGAGGCGATCGATGTCGAAGACCTCGCAGCGCCGCGCGATAAACTCGCCGGCACCATCCTTCGCTCCGGCGGCCTCTTGAGGTATGGCGCGTTGCGCATGCAAGCACTGTCGGCGTGCGACGTGCGTTCTGCCAGGCCGATGACTCTTGCCGAGAAAATCCTCGCTCGCAATCTCGTGAAGACGGGCGATAGCGCTGCAAGCATCGTTCCAGGTGAGGGCGCATTCGTACGGGCGCACTGGCGCTTCACCATTGAAGTCTATACCGGGATGGCGGTCAGCATGATCCAAACCGTGTTTGGTCAAGTGCCCAAGCTGGTCGATCCGGACTCCATCATCGCCTTTGCCGAGCATTTCTCTTACACGCATAAGAGTCCTGCCCACATCAAAGGAAACCTTCTGCCTGGCATTCGCCTCCTTCACCAGGAACACGAGCAATTCGCGCGCGAACATGGCCTCCGTTCGCACGGTTACCAGAAAGACATGGAAGGTTCCGAAGGCATTTGCCACCCCATGATGGCGGAACGCTACGTCTTGCCCGGGCAGGTCGTCGTCGGTACCGATTCGCACACCCCGCATTCGGGAGCCCTCGGCTGCCTCGCGTTCGGCGTCGGCACGACCGATATGGCGAACGCGATGCTGACCGGCGCTGTGCGGCTCACGATTCCGGAAAGTGTTTGTGTGGAGTTGTGCGGGGCGGTGCCTGCCGGGGTGACGGCAAAGGACGTCGTGCTTCATCTCCTGGCGCACCCGAAGATCAAAAGCGGCTCTGGTGTAGGCAAGGTCTTTGAGTTCATTGGTTCGGGGATTTCACTCCTTTCTCTTGACGAGCGCGCCACGCTCACAAATATGGCCGCGGAATTGGGGGGATTGACCGGCATTGTCGCGCCCGACGACGAGACGCTACGTTTCCTAAAGGAAAGGCGTGGCATCGACTTCAGGCTGGAGCCTTGGATGGCGAGCGATAGGGGAGCGCAATACGCCGACGTCATCGCAATCGACTGCGCTCAGTTGTCGCCCATGGTCGCCGCGCCTGGCGATCCAGGCAATGCCGTGCCACTCAACACCTTACGCGACAGAGCCAAGATCGACATTGCGTTCGCCGGCTCTTGTACTGGGGGCAAGCGGTCGGATTTCGACGCGTATTACTCGGTTCTGTCGTGGGCAGCGAAGCACGGCCTCAAGCTGCCCGAGGGGGTGAAGCTGTTCATTCAGTTCGGCTCCATCGCAGTCCGCGAATACTGCGTCGAGCGGGGTTATGTCGAAGCATTCGACGAGGTCGGGGCCACTGTACTTCAGCCGGCCTGCGGCGCCTGCGCCAATCTCGGCCCCGGCTCTTCGACTGATCGGGATCAGGTCACCGTGAGTGCGCAAAACCGAAACTTTCCTGGCCGCAGCGGGCCGGGCCAGATTTGGCTGGCGAGTCCGCCGACGGTTGCGGCCAGTGCGATCGCCGGCGAGCTGGTTTCGTTCGACGAGTTGCGCGGCCGGATCGCGACAAGATGAGCTCTGCGCAAGCGTTGGTCTCCGCGCGCGCGAGGGACCAGGAATGACAGGGGCTACTTGCAAATAGCCGCCGGTGGCGGGAAAGTGATGAATGCGATCGCCATTGTGGCGATGACGACTCGTTTCAGGCTGCGCGCAAGACACGCGTAGACGGGGGCGGATAGTTCGAGGCCGGGGCGACGTGTGGATCTACAACTGCAAGGGAAAGTTGCCCTGGTCACAGGCGGGGCGCGAGGTATTGGCCGCGGCATCGCCCTTGCGTTGGCCGCGGAAGGCGCGCGGGTCGCGGTGAACTACGTGAATAATCCCGATGCGGCGGAAGCCGTCGTCCGGGAAATCGGAAAGCAAGGTGGCGAAGCGGAGGCGATTGCTGCAGACGTTGGCGTGTACCTGCAGGCGGAGCGGCTTGTCGCCGCCACGCTGGAACGGTTCGGCCGCATCGATGTCCTGGTGAACAACGCCGGAATCGTGAGCCGCCAGTCCATTCTCGATGTACCGCTGGAGGACTGGGACCGGGTAGTGCACACGAACTTTTACGGTTGCTTCCACTGCTCGCGTCTCACGGGTCGGCACATGGTAGCGCGGGGCGGTGGCGGAAAGATCGTCAACATCTCGTCCATCCACGGCCGCGTCGCCAAGGCGAATATGGGTCCGTATTGCTCCACGAAGGCAGCTATCGACATGTTCAGCAAGCAACTTGCCGTCGAATTGGCGCCGCACAAGATCAACGTCAATGTGGTCGCCTCGGGCACCATCACTACCGACATCAATATTTCACTGTACAAGAGCACCGAGCCAGCGGATATCGCCCTGCGCCAAGCGGTCCTTGCGCGCATCCCCTGGGGCGTCATCGGGGAGCCGGAAGACATCGGGCGGGCCGTTGCTTTCTTGGCGTCCGATGCCGCCCGGTATGTCACCGGCGCCGTGCTCTATGTCGATGGAGGCTATACGGCCGAAGGAACACCGCGTGTCACATCCGGCGAGCAGGTTCCATAGGCATGCATGCAGCACGGAACATTACGAGCGGCCACTTAAACGCGCAGTTCAGGGGCTTTTTTCATCGTAGACTGGGACGCCTCACGACCTATAACATGCGTGATCGGTCGCGTTGATGTGGATGAAGTGTGCTCGTGGTTGGAATGAGTATACGTGTTGGTGTTTTCTTCAATAATAGAAGGAGGACGCTCATGAGGAAAGGAATAATAGGCATTGCGATAGCCCTAGTCGTCTCGATGGGGGTCACGTCAGGGAGTGCTCTGGCCGCCGACAAGATCATCATGAATATCGCGACCGGCACCGCCCCGGATCATCCCGAAAACGTCGGGGCGAACAAGTTCAAGGAGCTCGTCGAGAAGAAAAGCAACGGCAGAGTGGAAGTAGTGGTGCATCCGGCCGGCCAGCTCGGATCGCAGCGTGATTTCGTCGAGGCACTGCGCTCCGGCACCTTGGAAATCACCATGGTAACGATCGGATTTTTTTCCTCCTATGATCCGCTGCTGAATATTTTCGAATTGCCGTATCTCTTCCGCGATCGCGATCACGCGTATCGCGTCGTCGACGGCCCGATTGGTGTCCAGATCAAGGATCGTGTCGACAAAAAGGGCGTGCATGTACTGACGTTCTGGGAGGCGGGTTTGCGCTACATCACCAACAACGTGCGCCCCATCTACAAGCCCGATGACTTGAAAGGGCTGAAGATTCGGGTGCCGGAATCCAAGGTCAGCATCGACGGATTCAAAGCATTTGGCGCCAATGCGGCACCGCTGGCGTTCACCGAACTCTACATGGCATTGAAGCAGGGTGTGTTCGATGGCCAGGAGAACCCACCGTCAAACATCTACCACTCGAAGTTGTATGAGGCCCAAAAATACCTGTCGCTCACCGGACACCAGTTCCTGGTGCACATGTTCATGTATAGCGGCCAGTTGTGGGATAAGCTCCCGGCCGACATCAAGCAGATCGTGCAGGAGTCGGCGGTCGAGGCCGGGAAGTTTCAGCGCAACTATGCATGGCAGGAAGATACCAAATTGGTCGGCGCGCTGAAGGATGCCGGCATGCAAGTCAATGATGAAGTTGACAAGCAGGCCTTCATCGACAAGGCAAAGCCGCTATACGCGGAATACGGCAAGCTGTACGGGAATGATGCAATCAAGTTTATCGAGCAAATTCAGGCGACCAAGTAGTCGCCCGATCCCGGATAGGCGAGTGCCATGCAACTTGGCGTCATCGCAGACGATTTTACCGGTGCGAGTGATATCGCAAACACACTGGCCAAGGGCGGCCTTTGTACTACCCAGTTCCTCGGGACGCCCTTGGACAACTCGCCGGTTCATTGTGAGGCGGGGGTCGTCGCGCTCAAGACTCGCTCAATTGCCGCGCGTGTGGCCATAGCTTTATCTCTTGAAGCGCTCGACTGGCTCAAGCGCCAAGGCTGCTTGCAATTCGTCTTCAAATATTGCTCGACATTTGATTCGACGCCGGAGGGTAATATCGGTCCGGTCGGCGAAGCGCTCGCGAAAGCGCTGAATGTGCGCGGTGTGCCGGTTTGTCCTGCATTTCCTACGATGGGTCGCACTGTCTATCAAGGCTATCTCTTTGTCGGCGACCGGCTGCTCAACGAATCCGGGATGGAGAACCATCCACTCAATCCGATGACCGACGCGAATATCCGCCGGTGGCTCGCGAAGCAATCTAAGGATCCCGTCGGACTTGTGCCTTGCGCGATCGTGCGTCGGGGCGGCGAGGCGATCGCCAACGCACTTGAGCAGGCGGCAGGCCGCGGCGAACGCCTCGTGATCGTCGATGCGGTGTCGGACGACGATCTCCTCTCCATCGGCGACGCGTGCGCTCAAGCTGCCCTGCTGACCGGCGGGTCTGGTATCGCGCTCGGTTTGCCGCAAAATTTCATTCGCCGCGGGCTCGCGAACGGAAAGAGCAAAGCGTTTTTTGGCGTCACGGGTCCCGAAGCGATTATCGCCGGCTCATGCTCGAGGGCAACGCTCAGCCAGATCGAATTGCACCGAAAAAATCATCCTGCGCGTGCTATCGACGTAAAGGCAGTGATGTCCGGTGCCGTAAGCGTCAGGGATCTAGTAAAATTCGTGCAAGACAATCGAGGAAAGGCGCCGTTGATATTTTCCTCCGACACGCCAGACGGGGTCCGCAGCGCACAGGATACCTTCGGCCGCGAACAGATATCGCAACGACTTGAGCGACTATTTGCTGACACGGCGCGGGAACTTGTCGATCAGGGTTTGCGTCGGCTTGTGGTCGCAGGCGGAGAAACCTCAGGCGCGGTGGTTTTGGCGCTCGGTCTGAAGGCTTTGTCGATTGGTCCCGAGATCGATCCCGGCGTTCCCGCACTTGCCGCTGCAGACGGCCGCCCGCTAGCATTGGCATTGAAATCCGGCAACTTTGGCGCGCCTGATTTCTTCGCGAAGGCGCTGCGCCTGCTCGGAGACGCCGCGTGAGCGAAGTCAAAATCCGGGAAACGATCGTGCGTCTTGCGCAATCGCTGTTTGCGCGCGGTTACACTGTCGGCTCGTCTGGCAATATCAGCGCGCGCATCGACGATGGGTTGCTGATCACGCCGACAAATTCCTGTTTCGGATTTCTTGATCCAGCACGCCTGAGCAAGCTCGACGCGTCGGGCAAGCCCGTCGCTGGCGATCTGCCCTCGAAGGAAATATTTCTGCATCAGGCTTTCTACGAGACGCGCAAAGAGACCGGCGCAGTGGTGCATTTGCATTCGACGCATGCGACCGCTTTATCGTGCCTTCCGGATATCGATCCCGATGACGTTATACCGCCGCTCACGCCTTACGTCGTCATGCGCGTCGGTCGAGTGAAACTCGTTCCCTATATTCGCCCCGGCGATCCGAAGATGGGGGATCTTATTCGTGCCCTGCAGGGCCGTTATTCCGCTGTGCTGCTCGCCAATCATGGCCCGGTGGTTTCGGCAAAGGACGCGGAATCCGCAGTCTATGCTTCCGAGGAATTGGAGGAGACCGCGAAACTCGTTTTGCTTTTACGTGGGCAGAATGCCCGACAATTGACCAAAGATCAGATCGAAGAACTTGTGCGGGTGTTTCAGGCGGCGCGGTAAAAAAATGCGAAAATACACAGCCAATATCTCCTTCATGTTCGCCGATCGTCCGTTTCTCGATCGCATCGATGCGGCGGGGAAATGCGGGCTGGCGCATGTCGAATGCCATTTCCCGTACCAATTTCCAATCGAGGTGCTGAAGGCGCGGCTCGCGAATGCGGGCGTGAAATTGACGGGGCTCAATACAGCGCCCGGCGATATCAAGGCTGGCGAATGGGGAATGGCTGCACTGCCAGGCCGTGAGGCCGAATTCCGTCGTGATTTTGATCAGGCCCTGAGCTATGCGATAGCACTTGGTGCGTCCGTCATTCACGTCATGGCTGGGGTTATTTCCGGCAATCGCAATCAGGCACTCAAGACTTATATTTCCAATTTGCGCATGGCGGCACGGCTTTCGGCGCCAAAGGGCATCACGCTTTTGCTTGAGCCGCTTAACACACGCGACAT
>OCZT010003617.1_pt1 | contig 15751 bp, 17 predicted proteins | sample 1539031 | NCBI WGS metagenome assembly OCZT01 (sample SAMEA3539308, study PRJEB22396) | soil metagenome | biome: tundra; feature: field; material: soil | place: USA | collected 2010-05 | depth 0.15 m | reverse complement strand
CCCGGTCATTCCGCGGAACCCCCGCCTAATGTCAATTAGTGTTAACAGGCCCTAGGGAAACAGCCACTCCGACTGCCAACCCTCCACTGCACGCCAGTAGCGTTCGCGTTCATGGTGCCGGAACGCCCGCTGCTGCCAAAACTCGATCACCTCCGGCACGACGCGTCTTCCTGACCAGAACGGCGGCCGCGTCACCGCCCCAACGCCGAACTTCAGGGCCGCCTTCGCCACCGCCTGCTCCAAGACCCAGCGGCCTGCCATCGGCTTTGACTGCTCCGACGCCCAAGCTCCCAGTTGGCTGAGCCGGGGCCGCGTGGCAAAATACGCGTCGGCCTCGGCATCGGAAACCGTTTCGACCTGGCCCTCGATTCGTACTTGGCGCTCCAGTTTCGGCCAGTGAAAACAGAGGGCGGCCCGCGGATTGGCGCCGATGTCCGCGATCTTCGGGCTCGTTAGATTGGTGTAGAAGACGAACCCGCGCGCGTCCACCGCCTTGAGCAGCACCATGCGTACAGCCGGCCGACCCCCAACATCCGCCGTCGCCAGCGACATTGCGGTGGCATCCGTCGCCTCTCGGGCGCGGGCCGCGGCAAACCACTCTTGGAACCGGGCGATGGGATCGATCGTGCTCATGGGACCAACGAGCATGGACCCCCGTGTATGCCGGCGTCTATACCGGGATTGCTGAATGCTGAGCATGGTTTGTCCGCATGGGGCGCGGGTTTTGACTTGGCGCAGGCCGGAACCCGCCGTTGGGTCACGGTGATGCCGAGCCGTAACGACCCCATTGCCGCGCTGGCCACACCCACCGGCACCTCCGCGCTCGCGGTGCTGCGTGTCAGCGGATCGGATACAGGCCGGCTGGCGCAGGAAATCTTCGGCGCGACGCCCTCGCCCCGGCTCGCGCGGCGCGGCGATTACCGGGCGCAGGGCGGCGAGCTGGTGGACGACGTGCTGTTCACTTTTTTTCCCGAGGCCAATTCCTACACCGGCGAGGACGCCCTCGAGATTTCCTGCCACGGCAATCCCTTCATCGCGCAGACGATCCTCGAGGATTTGTTTGCCCGCGGCTGCCGTCCCGCCGGGCCGGGCGAGTTCACGCAGCGCGCGTTTTTGCACGGACGAATGGACCTGAGTCAGGCGGAGGCGGTGATGGATTTGATTCATGCCCGCGGTGAACGCGCGTTGTCGGCCGCCAATCACCAGCTGCGCGGAGGGCTCGGCAGGCGTTTGGATGATTTGACGGAGCGCCTGCTCGGCGCGTTGGCCCGGATCGAGGCCTACATTGATTTTCCGGACGAGGATCTGCCGCCGGAGGACCGCACGGTGGTCCGGCGGACCCTTGAAGCGCTCGCCCAGGAGACAAACCGGCTGCTGGCGACGAGCCATTACGGGGAATTGCTGCGCGACGGACTCAAGACGGTGATCATCGGCGCACCCAATGCCGGAAAGAGCAGCCTCCTCAACCGGCTGGTTGGCCGCGAGCGCGCGATCGTGAGCGCCGAGCCGGGCACGACGCGCGATTTTATCGAGGAACGCATTATCGTGGGACCGCATTGTCTCCGTTTGATCGATACCGCGGGTTTAAACCCGGCACCCAGCGCGGTCGAAAAACTCGGCATGGAAAAATCTCTCGAACGAGCGGCCGAAGCCGATCTGGTCCTCTTGGTGCTCGACGCGACTCGTCCCCTACCCGTTCTGCCTGAAATATTTACGAGTTCATTGTCCCCGGCTCGCGCGCTGGCAGTCGTGAATAAGATCGACCTGACGACCGGGCGCCCCGTCGAGTTCGCTGTGCCTGGCGGGTTGGCAGTGGTAAACGTCTCAGCGCTGACTGGAGCCGGAATTGAGGCGCTCACTGCGGAGATCACCCGCTTTGCCGATTCATTTCAATCCCCTGATCAAGAAGAGATTATTGCCATCAATGCCCGGCATGCCGATGCCCTGCTTCGGGCCAAGACATGTCTCCAGGCAGCGATGGGAAATCTGGACAAGAACGGGCCGGTTGAACTGCTCGCCAGTGATCTACGTGGAACACTCGCCGCCTATGGGGACATCCTTGGCAAGGTTGATAACGAGCGGATGCTCGATCAGTTGTTCGCCACGTTTTGCATCGGCAAATAGCGCGCTTGCGAACTGTCCCTAATAGCCGTATCCTGCGGTCAAAAGTTATGTTTAGTGATGATATACAATAAGATACCGTTCGATGTGATCGTGTGTGGCGCCGGCCACGCCGGCGTGGAGGCCGCGTTGGCCGCTTCCCGGATGGGCGCCTCTACCCTGCTCCTTTCCGGCAATATCGACACCATCGCCCAGATGAGCTGCAATCCAGCGATCGGCGGCCAGGCCAAAGGTCAGATGGTCCGCGAAATTGATGCATTGGGCGGCGAGATGGCGATCAATACCGACGTCACGGGAATTCAATTTCGGCTGTTGAATGAATCCAAAGGGCCTGCGGTCCAGGCCCCGCGTGCGCAGTGCGACAAGAAAGCTTATCAATTCCGGCTGAAGCACACGCTCGAGCTGCAGCAGAATCTGCAGATTTTCCAAGCCACGGTAACGGGTTTGCTCTTCAAAGACGGCAAAGTTATCGGCTGCCAAACCAATCTGGATATCGATTTTCTCGGTCAAACCGTCGTGATTACCACTGGGACGTTTTTGCGCGGCCTGATGCATATTGGGCAAAACAAGAATGAAGGCGGCCGCTTGGGTGACTTCAGTGCGAGGAGTCTGTCTGGGAGTCTAATTGATGCCGGAATCAAACTTGAGCGTCTGAAGACCGGAACGCCGCCGCGGCTGCTTGGCCGCAGCATTGATTTTGGTAAAATGCAGGAGCAAAAAGGAGACGCCATCCCGACGCTGTTTGCTTTTCACGACACCCGGTCTCCGGAGGAAATGTTCCATGTGGAACAATCCGGAGAACGCCGCATCGGCTGGGCTCCAGGATCCGAGCAGGTGTCGTGCTGGATGACTCATACCACGGAGCGAACAGCTGAACTGGTCCGCTCGAATTTGCACAAGTCCGCGATGTATAGCGGCGAGATAAAGGGGGTAGGGCCGCGCTATTGTCCGAGCATCGAGGATAAGTTCGTTCGCTTCGCCGACAAGCCCCGGCACCTGCTATTTCTGGAGCCGGAGGGGAGATCGACGAACGAGTATTACGTTAACGGCTTGTCAACAAGTCTGCCTTTCGACGTCCAGCTCGACATGGTTCACAGCATACCAGGGCTGGAGAGGGCAGAGGTGCTGCGGCCTGCCTATGCCGTCGAATATGACTTCGCACATCCAACGCAACTCTTTCCCTCACTGGAGTCTAAGAAAGTTGAGAATCTATTTTTTGCGGGCCAAATCAACGGCACTTCAGGTTATGAGGAAGCTGCAGCCCAAGGTTTAGTCGCTGGAGTAAATGCTGTGAATAAGGTGCGAGCAACTCCGTCGATGCTGATTCAGCGCAATGAGGGCTATATTGGCGTCTTGATCGACGATCTCGTAACTAAGGGCACCAGCGAACCTTACCGCATGTTTACGAGCCGCGCCGAGCATCGCCTGCTTTTCAATCACGGGAGTGCCGAGTTTAGATTTCTGAGACATGCAAAATCGTATAATCTGTTATCCAAAAATAGGCTAGATAACATAGAAGCGAAGCAGGCCCGGGTGTTGCATTGGGTCGATTTCCTGGAAAAAAACCGTACTGAGGGCGGGACTTGGGCGGATGCGATTCGTCGTGATCGGGTAGTGGCGGCGCTGCCTGAGGAACTGTCGAGAGAGTCGGCCCCCGTGCGCGACGAGGTCATTTACCGGGTGAGTTATCAGGGCTATTTGGTGCGCGAGCAGCGTCAGGTGGAGAAGCTTTCCCAGATCGAAAAGATTCGCATTCCGGCCGCATTCGATTATCCCTCCGTCCGCGGGCTGCGTCGCGAAAGCGCGCTCAAGCTGGCCGAGTTCAAACCCATGACGCTCGGACAGGCGAGTCGGATTAGCGGAGTTAACCCTGCGGATATCAGCATTTTAATGGTCCTGATCGGGTCGGGCAGGAAAGAGAACACCTCCTAACCCGCTCACCATCATGGACAACCCCCTGAGGACGGCCGAGCATTTGGCATGTATCACCAAGCGCCGCAGCGACTTGCAGGAAGAAATTACAGGGATTCTCCCGCCTGCCGCAAAATTCGTCTGCGAAATCGGCTGCGGGCATGGCCATTTTTTGGCGGCTTATGCGGCGGCGCACCCCGAACGGTTATGCGTCGGCCTCGACATCAGCGCCGAACGGATCGGGCGGGCCATCCGCAAACGCGACCGCGCCAAACTGGCGAACTTGCACTTCATCCACGCCGAAGCGCGCGATTTTCTCGACGCCCTACCGGCGAAAACAACCCTTTCCGATCTCTACATTCTCTTTCCCGATCCCTGGCCAAAGCGTCGTCACCACAAGAATCGTCTCATGCAGCCGGACTTTTTGCACACGGTCGCTCAGCGGGCAGGGCAGGGCGCCCGGCTGTATTTCCGGACCGATTACGAGCCTTACTTCCGCGAGGCCGAGTCACTTCTCGACCGGCATCCCGACTGGAAAATCGCGGGGGGGGCCTGGCCTTTTGAGCAGGTCACGGTTTTCCAAAGCCGTGCAGCCCATCACTACTCGCTGATCGCCCGGCCGCGCGCGGCCGGACCATAAGTTTACCGTCGGGACCGCGTGGACGGGTTAATTCCTCGCGCCAACCTAAGCCCAATCCATTTCGAGAGTTGACGGAGGCGAAGGCGTTTGCCTACGTCATCACTTTTCCAAGCTTCCCACCCTCCAGCGCATTCATGTCACGGGTCAAAAAACTCGCTCTAATTTTCTCGGTTTTAGCCACCAGCCTGCCCGCTTTTGCCAGCGAGGGCGGGGTGTCGGCTTCGGCCGAGGCGCTGTTCCGCATCGGGCCCATGCCGGTGACCAACAGCATGGTGACCAGCTGGGTGGTGGCGCTGGTGCTGATCATCGCCATCCGCCTCGCGACCAAAACGCCCAAGCTCATCCCTTCGCGCTCGCAAGCCATCGTGGAGAGCATGGTGGAGGGCATCTTCGACCTGATCTCGCCCATCGTCGGCAGCAAGGTCGCCAAGCCCGCTTTCCCGCTGCTCATCGCCCTTTTCACCTTCATTCTCATCCAGAACTGGAGCGGGCTCTTCCCGGGCGTCGGCACCATCTACATGGTTGACCACGAAACCGGCGGCTGGATGGAGTTCGTCCGGCCAGCCAACGCCGATCTCAACGGCACCGGAGCAATCGCAGCCGTGGCGATCGTTTGCTGGTTCTATTTCATCATCCGTTACGCGGGCCCGGTCTTTGTGCTGAAGGATATCTTCGGCAACAAGGCGGACAAGAAGGAAGTTCCCGCCATCATCTACTACCCGCTCTTCATCATCTTCTTTCTGGTCGGCATCATCGAAGTCATCTCGATCGCCTTCCGTCCGATTTCACTCTCCTTGCGGCTCTTCGGCAATGTGTTCGGCGGGGAGAGCCTGATGCACGCGATGAGCGGCATGCAAAAATGGGTCCTGCCGGCACCGTTCTATTTCCTCGAGCTGCTGATCGGCTTTGTGCAGGCGTTCGTCTTCACCTTGCTTGTCAGCGTTTACATCGGGCTCATCTGCAACCACGGCGACGATCCCGCCCACGCCGATCACAAGGAAGCCGCCCACTGATATTGCCTTTCCCGCCGGGACCGTGCCTTGAGCGCGGACGGCGGCAATCCACCAACAAAACAAATACACATCATGATCCAATCCATCGCTGAAATCACCGGCAGCATCCAGGGCGGCCTCGGCTGCCTCGGCGCCGCCATTGGCGTCGGTCTCGTCGGCTTCAAGGCCGCCGAAGCCGTCGGCCGCAATCCCGGTGCCTCCACGAAGATCCTCGTGCAGGGCATCATCGGTATGGCGCTCGCTGAAGCCGTCGCGTTCTACGCGCTGTTCATCAAGTAATCCTTCCCGCTTATTCCGCGCCGGCGCCCGTCGCCGGCGCGGCCACTTTCACCGTTCACTGTCATGCTCTCCTCCTTGCTCATTCTCGCCCAGGTCACCAGCCATGCAGCTGACGCGACGGCTGCCCATGGCGAGGCGGCCACCGGCATCACCAAGATATTCCACGACTTTGGCATCAGCTGGCCGTTCTTCCTCGCCCAGGTCCTGAACTTTTCCATCGTCGCGTTCATCCTCTGGAAGTTCGCGTTCAAGCCGGTGCTCGCGACCCTCGATGAGCGCCAGCACAAGATCGCCGCCGGGCTCCAGTATGCCGAGGAGATGAAGGCCAAGCTCGAGGCCGCCCAGCAGGAGAGCGCCGCCAGCGCCAAGCGTGCCCAGCTCGAGGCCACCCGCATCATCGACGAGGCCCGCAAATCCGCGAAGGACTTCCTCGACAAGCAGTCCCAGGAGACCTCCGCCAAGGCCAACGACATCCTCGCCAAGGCCCAGCAGGCCATCGAGCTCGAGAAAAAGAAGATGCTCGCCGAGGCCCGCACCGAGATCGCCCGCCTCGTCGTCGTCACCACCCAGCGCGTGCTCGCGAAGGAACTCTCCGACGCCGACCGCAGCCGCTACAACGATTCCGCCACGCGCGAACTCACCGGTGCATGATTAAGTAAGAATTAAGAAGGATGAATTAGGAATTTCCACGCCCGTCTCCGAAATTTTCTTCCTTCTTAATTCTTCCCTCTTCCTTTCTTCCCCATGGCCGCCCACGCCCGCAAAGCCCAGCAGTTCGCCCGCCAGCTCTTCAAGCTGAGCTTGGTCGACGGCGTGGTCTCGGCCGAACGCGTGTCCGGGGTTCTTGAATACATCGAGAAGCACCGGCCCGCGAATCCCGTCATGGTGCTCAAGGCCTATGCGCGCTTTGTCGCCGCCGAACTCGCCAAGGGCGAGGCCGTCGTCGAGCACGCGGGCGCGATCAACGCCACGGCCCTCGCCGCCATCGCCGCCACGATGACAAAGAAATACGGCCGCCCTGTCACCGCCACCGCCAAGCCCAACGCCGCGCTCCTCGCCGGCCTGCGGGTGCACGTGGGCGACGACACCTACGAGTCCTCCGTCGCCGGCCAGCTCGCCGCGCTTTCCGCCGCCGTTTAATTTCGGCAAAATATTTCTCGCCTCCAACCCACGCATTTCCCGATGAGCACCGTCCTCGAACAAATCGAACAGCAGATCGCCAAGCTTTCCAGCAAGGCGGTCAAGAAGAACACCGGCAACATCCGCACCGTCGCCGACGGTGTCGCCAAAATCGACGGCCTGTCCGCCGTGATGTACAACGAGATGGTGCAGTTCCCCGGCGGCGCCATCGGCATCGCGCTCAACCTCGAGGAGGACGAGGTCGGCTGCGTCGTGCTCGGTGACGTTTCCCTGCTCAAGGAGGGCGACGAGGTCCAGACCACCGGCAAGCTGCTCTCCGTGCCCGTGGGCAAGGCGCTCCTCGGCCGCGCGGTCGACGCCCTCGGCAATCCGGTGGACGGCAAGGGTCCGATCGGCGCGACGGAAACCTATCCCGTCGAGAAGATCGCCCCCGGCATCATCGTCCGCAAATCCGTCTCGCAGCCCCTCTTAACCGGCATCATGGCGATCGACTCCATGATCCCGATCGGCCGCGGCCAGCGCGAGCTGATCATCGGCGACCGCGGCACCGGCAAGACCACCATCTGCATCGATACGATCATCAACCAGGCGAAGATCAACAAGGTGGGCCTCGCTAGCGGCGACCCGAAGTTCCGCCCGGTCTATTCCATCTACGTCGCGGTGGGGCAGAAGAATTCCAACATCGTCCGCACGATGACCGCGCTCGAGGCGGCCGGCGCGCTCGAATACACGATCATCGTCGGCGCCCCCGCGGCCGACAACCCCGCCAACCAATACCTCGCGCCGTTCTCCGGCGCGGCGATGGGGGAGTGGTTCATGGAAAATGGCATGGATGCGCTGATCGTGTACGACGATCTCTCCAAGCACGCCGTCGCCTACCGCCAGATTTCGCTCATTCTCAAGCGCCCCTCCGGTCGCGAGGCCTACCCGGGCGACGTGTTCTATCTCCACTCGCGCCTGCTTGAGCGCGCCGCCCGCCTCGACGGCAAGGGCTCGCTCACCGCGCTCCCGATCATCGAGACGCAGGCCGGCGACGTGTCCGCCTACATCCCGACGAACGTGATCTCGATCACCGACGGCCAGATCTTCCTCGAGACCGATCTCTTCAACCAGGGCATCCGCCCCGCCGTCTCGGTCGGCCTCTCCGTGTCGCGCGTCGGTTCCTCCGCGCAGATCAAGGCGACGAAACAGGTCGGCGGCAAACTCAAGGGCGAGCTGGCGCAGTTCCGAGAACTCGCGGCCTTTGCGCAGTTCGGGTCCGACCTCGACGCCAAGACGAAGGCGCAGCTCGACCGTGGCGCGCGCATCGTCGAGCTCTTCAAGCAGCCCGCGTTCAGCCCCGTGGCGATCGAGCTCCAGGTCGCGATCCTCTTCGCGATGCAAAAGAATTTCTTCGACGCCATCGACACCAAGAAGGTTGTCGCTGCCGCGTCCGCGATGAAGGAGTTCTTCACCGCCCGCAAGGACGCCCTCCTCACCGAAATCCGCACCAAGGCCGCCCTCGACAAGGACCTCGAGGCCAGGCTCCAGGCCGCGTGCGACGAATGGAAGTCCGGCTACTCCGCCTGATCCAATTCAAGAATTTCGATTTCCGAATGCCGATTGAAAGACCCCGGGCGCCCGCGCCACGCCCCCAATCGAAAATCCTAAATCGCCAATCTAAAATCTAAATGGCTTCCACCCGCGACATCCGCCGGCGCATCAAGTCGGTCAAGAACACCCGCCAGATTACCAAGGCGATGGAGTTGGTCGCGGCGTCGAAGATGAAGAAGGCGCAGCAGGCGGCGCTTGCCGGCCGGCCCTACGCCGAGCTGATGGCCCGCATGCTCGCCGCGCTCGCGGAGCGGGTGGAGGAATCGCAGCACCCGTTTCTCGTGAAGCGCGAGGTGAAGACCCGCGGCATCATTCTCATCAGCACGGACAAGGGCCTCTGCGGGCCGCTCAATTCAAATCTTTTCAAGCTGGTCACCGAGATCAAGACGCCGGCGAAATACGCCGTCATCGGCCGCAAGGGCACCCAGTTCATCGCCCGCACGCACCGCGACCTGCTCGCCGACTTCCCCGCGAATGATCGCGCGCAGTTTGCCGACATCCGCGTCGTGGCCGAATTCATGGTGAAGCAATACCGCGAGGGCGTGGTGGACACCGTCGAGATCATCTGGCCGCGCTTCCGCAACACCCTCGTGCAGGTGCCGACCGTCATGCCGTTGCTGCCGCTCGCCGACGTCAAGGGGGCTGTCGCGGGCTTGCACCAGGAATCCGGCACCGTCCCCGTGCCGCCTGCGCTCGAGAGCCAGATGCTGTTTGAGCCCGACGCGCAGAGCGTGCTCGAGTCCTTGCTGCCGCTTTATCTCAACCGCCAGGTGCACCACCAGGCGCTGGAGGCGAAGGCCTCCGAGCACAGCGCGCGCATGGTCGCGATGAAGACCGCGAAGGACAACGCCACGAAGCTCCTCGGCGACCTCACCCTCGAATACAACAAGGCCCGTCAGGCCGGCATCACCCAGGAGATCCTCGAGATCGCCGCCGCCCAGTTCAGCGCCGCCTAATTTTCAACCCGACCGACCCCCGCAGAATATTTTTAAAATGAACACCGGAAAAATCGTCCAAGTCATCGGCCCCGTGGTCGACGTGCAGTTTGCGGAGCACACCATTCCGCCCATCTACCAGGCGCTCACGATCGAATTCACGAGCTCCGGCAAGCCGCAGTTACTCACGCTGGAGATCCAGCAGCACCTCGGCGGTGGCGTGGCCCGCGCGATCGCGATGTCCTCCTCCGAGGGCCTCGTGCGCGGCATGACGGTGGTGGACACCGGCACGCCCATCACGGTGCCCGTCGGCCCCGGCGTGCTCGGCCGCATCTTCGACGTCACCGGCAACACCGTGGACGGCAAGGGTCCGGTCAAGTTTGACAAGAAATACCCGATCCATCGCCCCGCGCCCACGCTCTCCGACCAGAACACGAAGTCCGAGATCCTCGAGACCGGCATCAAGGTCATTGATCTCATCTGCCCGTTCATCAAGGGTGGCAAGGCCGGGGCGTTCGGCGGCGCCGGCGTCGGCAAGACCGTCGTCATTCTCGAACTCATCAACAACATCGCCAAGGCCCACGGCGGCTACTCCGTGTTCGGCGGGGTGGGGGAGCGTTCCCGTGAGGGCAACGACCTCTATCACGAAATGTCCGAGGCCGGCGTCATCGACCAGAAGGACCTGAGCAAGTCCAAGGTCGCGCTTGTCTTCGGCCAGATGAACGAGCCGCCGGGCGCCCGCATGCGCGTCGCCCTCTCGGCGCTGGCGATGACCGAGTATTTCCGCGACGAGATGAACCAGGACGTGCTCCTCTTCATCGACAACATCTTCCGGTTCTCGCAGGCCGGCTCCGAGGTGTCCGCACTGCTCGGCCGTTCGCCGTCGGCGGTCGGTTACCAGCCGACGCTCGCGAACGAGATGGGCCTCCTCCAGGAGCGCATCACCTCGACCAAGAAAGGCTCGATCACCTCCGTGCAGGCCGTCTACGTGCCCGCCGACGATCTCACCGACCCGGCGCCGGCGAACACCTTCGCCCACCTGGATTCGACGATCGTGCTCGAGCGCTCCATCGCCGAGCTCGGCATCTATCCCGCGGTCGATCCGCTTTCGTCCGTCTCGAAGGCCCTCCAAGCCGACATCGTCGGCGAGGAGCATTATTTCGTCGCCCGTGAGGTGCAGCGCGTCCTGCAGCGTTACAAGGATCTCCAGGACATCATCGCCATCCTCGGCCTCGACGAGCTTTCCCCGGAGGACAAGCAGACCGTTTATCGCGCGCGCAAGATCCAGCGCTTCCTCTCGCAGCCGTTCGCCGTGGCCGAGGTCTTCACCGGCACGCCGGGCAAATACGTTCCCGTCAAGGAAACGGTCCGCGGCTTCAAGATGATCCTCGATGGCGAACTCGATGAAACCCCCGAGGGCGACTTCTACATGCGCGGCGGCATTGACGAGGTCGTCGCGGCCAGCAAGAAGGCCTGATTTTGGAAACCACGAAACACCCAAAATACACCAAAAGAGGAATCAGCTTCAGAACCTTTCGTGTGCTTCGTGTATTTCGTGGTTAAAAAAATTCTCTCCCCATGCCTTTAACTCTCGAAATTGTTACCCCCGAGGCCCGGGTCTATGCCGACACGGTCGACACCGTCGTCATCCCGACGGTGGATGGCGAGGTTGGCATCCTCCCCGGCCACATCGCCCTGCTCGCGCAGATCGAGCAGGGGGAGTTGCGGGTGACGAAGGACGGCGTGACGCAATGGCTGGTGGTCAGCGGAGGCTTTGTTGAAGTCGAAGGTGACCGCGTCCATGTCCTGGCGGAATACGCCATCAATGAGGAAAAAATTGACGAGCATGCCGTTGAGGCGGCACTCAAGCGCGCCGAGCAGGAACTCGCGGCCGCGAAGGATCTCGATCCCCAGGAATTCGAAAATCTCCAGAATCTCGTCCGGTATTCAGGGGTGCAGCTTGCCGTAAAGCGCAGGCGGCGTTGAGCTTGCACCTTTGTTTACCCCGGACCTGGCTTGGAACACGTACGTTTCCTGACTCAAAGTGAAAGACACTACATTTGACTTGAAACTCAGTCTCATTTTGTTCAAGGTGTTCCTTCAATGAAGTCGCTCGCTGCGAATGCCCCGATCCCGCTCTGCCAGCTTCGCCCTGGGACCAGCGGTCGCATCTGCGTGTTGCAAGGGGATGACAATTTTTGCCAGCGCGTGCGCGAGATGGGCTTCGGCGAGCTGACCCTCGTAACCAAGATTTCCGGCAGCACCACGATTCTTTGCCAGATCAATGGCACGCGCATCGCGCTCAGCCATGGCGCCGCGCAGAATATCCTGGTGTCACAGGTCGCCGGCTCGCGCTGAGTGGCGCCAACGTGGCCGCGCCGATTAAACTTTCCGTGCTGCCGGTCGGAGCCTCCGCCGTAATCCGCGAATTTCCCAAGACGGGCAGCGCCTTCGTCCGCCTGCGCGAAATGGGCCTGCTGGCCGGCACGGTGCTCACGTTGGTGCGCACGGCTCCGCTCGGCGATCCGATCGAGATCAAGCTGCGCGGCTATCATCTGACTTTGCGCAAGAGCGAGGCCGACCACGTGCTCGTCGAGCCCACCGCGTAGGGAGAAAATCCTGCCATGGCCCTGCCGTCGCACCTCGCCGCCACCGCGGCGCCAGCCTCCGTCCCGCGCCAACCGGTCTATGCGCTGGTCGGCAACCCCAACTGCGGCAAGAGCACGTTGTTCAATGCCCTCACCGGCCTGAAACAGAAGGTCGGCAATTATCCCGGCGTCACCGTCGAGAAACGGATCGGCACCACCTATTCCCAACACGGCCAGCCGATCACCGTGATCGACCTGCCGGGCGCCTATTCGCTCGCGGCGCGTTCGCCCGACGAGGCGGTGACCCGCGACGTTCTCCTCGGCCGCCGCACCGACACCCCGCCGCCGGACCGGATCCTTTGCATCGTCGATGCCACGAATCTCGAGCGAAATCTCTACCTCGTTCACCAAATCCTCGATCTCGGCCGGCCCGTTATCCTGGTCCTCAACATGATGGATCTGGCCGTGCAGGCCGGACTCAACGTCCGCGTGGCCCGGTTGGAAAAGGCGCTCGGCGTCCCCGTGATCGCGTGCGAAGCCGTCAACGGCAAGGGCCTGGTCGAGCTGCGCCTGGCCATGAGCCGCGCTGATCTTCCCCTGGCCCGCCATGCGTGGAACGTGCCCGCGCCGATCGCCCCCGCCGTGTCCGAACTGGCCGCGTCGCTGCATGAAAACGACAACAAACTGCCCCTGAGCGCGCGCGCCGAGGCCCTGTTGCTCCTGACGGACCAGGATTCGGTGCGCGTCGCGGGCTCCACCACGCTCAGCCCGCGCACCGCCGAGATTTTGTCCGCCTGGCAGAAACGCTGGGAAGGCGAGGGGATGGACTGGGCCGGCGCGCTCGTCAGTTCACGCTACGAGGCCATCGGCCAGCTCGCGTCGGAGGTCGTGCTGCAAACCGGCGCCTTCGGCCCGACCGTTTCGGACAAGATCGACGCGATCGTCACTCATCCCGTCTGGGGCTGGCTGGTGCTCGGGGCCGTGATGACCCTGCTCTTCGTCAGCATCTTCACGCTCGCGCAAGCCCCGATGGACTGGATCGGCAATCACACCGCCCTGCTCGCCGACTGGGTGAAGGCCCACATGGCGGAAGGCGACCTGCGCGACTTGATCACGAACGGCGCCATCGGCGGCGTCGGGAGCGTGGTCACTTTCCTGCCGCAAATCCTGATTTTGTTTTTCTTCATCGGCCTGCTGGAAAGCACCGGGTACATGGCGCGCGCCGCGTTCATCATGGACCGCCTGATGAGCCGCGTCGGCTTGAACGGAAAAAGTTTCATCCCGCTGCTGAGCTCCTATGCCTGCGCCATTCCCGGCATCATGGCCACGCGCACGATCGAGGACGCCAAGGACCGGCTGGTGACCATCCTCATCGCGCCGCTCATGAGCTGCTCCGCGCGGCTGCCGGTCTACCTCCTGATGATCGCGGCGCTGCTCCCCAACGACCGCGTGTCGCTGGGAGCCAAGGTGGGCATCATGCTGCTGATGTATGCCCTCGGCACCGTGGGGGCGTTTGGTTTTGCGTGGCTGTTCAAGCGCACGCTGCTCAAGGGCGCCCCGCCGCTGATGATCATGGAGCTGCCGCCCTACCGCTTGCCTCGGGTCAAGGATGTGCTGCTGCACATGGTGGAGCGCGCGGGAATCTTCCTTCGCCGCGCGGGGACCGTCATTCTCGGCATCAGCATCGTGCTCTGGTTCCTCGCCGCGTATCCCAAGGCCCCGGCCAGGTCGACACCCACGCAGCAGCTCGCGCAGAGTTTCGCCGGCCGCGCGGGCCACGCGCTCGAGCCCGCGATCAAGCCGCTGGGCTTCGACTGGCAGATCGGCATCGGCCTCATCAGTTCCTTCGCCGCGCGCGAGGTGTTCGTCTCCACCATGGGCGTGGTCTTCAACGCCGAGTCGAGCAAGGAAAACACCGCCCCGCTGCGCGACGCGCTCAAGGCCGCCCAGTGGCCCGACGGCCGCATGCTCTTTACGCCGCTCGTCTGCCTCACGCTGATGGTGTTCTATGTCTTTGCGATGCAGTGCATGAGCACCATCGCCGTCGTGCGCCGCGAGACCAACGGCTGGAAGTGGCCCGCCTTCCAAACGCTCTACATGACTGGCACCGCGTGGATTTTGTCGTTTATTGTCTATCACGCCGGCACCGCGCTCGGCTTCTGACATGAGCCCAACCCTCCAAAGCATCCTCGCCCTCGCCGTCGTCGCGCTCGCGGTGGCGTGGCTGGTGCGGCGCTCGCTCGCGAAGCGGAAGAATCCCGGCTGCGGCGGCGATTGCGGCTGCCCGTCGTCCGAAGTGAAGGCTGCGGCCGCAAAAATTCCCCGGCCATAGCCGCGGCATTTTCCCGGTTGCGCGGCCGGCGGTCGCGGCTAGCGTCGCGCGTCATGCTGCCTTGCCCCCACCGCACCCCGGCGTGGTTGGCGCATTAATCTTCGCCATGGAAGTCATCATCCGCAAAGACGCCGAAACCGGCTGCCTTCTCGCCGCCAAGATCATCGCCCGCTACGTGCGCGAGAAACCTGCCTGCGTCCTCGGCCTCGCCACCGGCCGCACCCCGCTGCGGCTTTACCAGGAGCTCATCCGGATGCATCGCGACGAGGGGCTCGATTTCAGCCGCGTCACCGCGTTCAACCTCGATGAATACGTCGGTTTGCCCGCGACCCATGACAAGTCCTACCGGTATTTTATGCGGGAGAATTTTTTCCGCCACATTAACATCGACCCGGCCCGTACCCACATTCCTGACGGCTGCGCAGCCGATCTGCATGCCGAGTGCCGCGCCTACGAGGAGCGCATCGATGCCGCCGGCGGCATCGACCTGCAACTGCTCGGCTTGGGCCGCAACGGCCACATCGGTTTCAACGAGCCCTCCGGCTCGCTGCGCTCGCGCACGTGGATCAAGATTCTCTCCGAACAGACCCTGCAGGATAACAGCGACGTCTTCGGCTCACGCTCCGCGATGCCGCGCCATGCGATCACCATGGGCATCGGCACGATCCTCGACGCCCGGCGCTGCGTGCTGCTGGCCTTCGGCCCGCCCAAGGCGCGCGCCGTCGAGCGCATGATCGAGGGGCCGCTCGCCGCGATCTGTCCCGCGTCCGCCCTCCAATTGCACCCGCGGGCGACGGTCGTCGTCGACGAAGCCTCGGCCTCCGCCCTGCAATTCGCCGACCACTACCGCTGGATCGACGCCAACAAGCTTCCCTGGCAGCGCTACGATTAAGCCCGCTGAGCCGGACTCATGCAGCTGAGGGTGGAACGTGTTGCCCTCAACACGTTGTTTTGGGAGCGGATCGACCCAGCGCGTTGAGGGCAACGCGCTCCACCTTTCAATCCGCCTGATTCTACTGCTGGATTGCAGCCAATTGCATGAGTCTGGCTGAGACGGGACGACCCCATTTGTTTGGAAGGTAGGGCGAATCCTCTGGATGAGCCGTCTGTTTTGGGAAGGGCGGGGCAGAGACCCGCCCTGCAACTAGAGCATATTAAATAATACTGTATCCGCAGGCGGCATACCAGTTGACGGCGTC
>OCZT010003615.1_pt1 | contig 15760 bp, 17 predicted proteins | sample 1539031 | NCBI WGS metagenome assembly OCZT01 (sample SAMEA3539308, study PRJEB22396) | soil metagenome | biome: tundra; feature: field; material: soil | place: USA | collected 2010-05 | depth 0.15 m | reverse complement strand
ACTGGGAGGCTCGGCGTTCACGCACCCCGCTCACCCAGGTCTTTGCCGCATGACCGTGCCGGATGGTGGGATGCATCCCGCCACGCGGCTGCGCCTTGCCGGCCCCGAACACTTGTGGGAGGATTGATTCATGCCTCGTTCGATGTGGAAGGGCGCCATCAGCTTCGGCATGGTGGCGATCCCGGTCAGGCTGTACCTGGCGACCGAGTCGAAGTCGGTCTCTTTCCGGTCGCTCTGCCCCTGCCATAAGCAGCCCATCAAGCAGAAGCGGCACTGCCCGGTGGACGACAAGACCCTCGACTACAAGGACGTCCTCCGCGGCTTCGAGATCAGCAAGGACGCCTTCGTGGTCATGGATGACGAGGACTTCGACAACCTTCCCCTGGCCAGCGCCCACACCATCGATATCGCCGAATTCGTCGACGGGTCTGAGATACCGGCCGAGCTCTACATGAAGCAGGCGTACTACCTCGAGCCCGAGAAGGTCGGCATCAAGCCCTACTACCTGATGCGGGAAGCGCTGAAGGACATGGGCAAGGTCGCGGTGGGCAAGATCGCGCTGCGCGACCGTGAGCACATGGCGACGATGCGGCCGTTCGGCAAGGGCATGATCGTCAACTCCCTGCACTGGCCGGACGAGATCCGTTCGATGGAGGAGCTCAACCTCCCCGAGGACGAGGTCAAGATCGACAAGCGGGAAATGGCGATGGCCAAGATGCTGATCGAGAACCTCAGCGATGAGTTCGACCCTGAGCGCTACCACGATGAGTACCGGGAGGCCATCCTCCGCGTCGCCCGGGCCAAGGCGGACGGTGAGGAGATCACCGTCGCCGAGCCGGAGTCGCCCAAGGTCATGGACCTGATGGCGGCGCTGAAGGCTTCGGTCGAGGCCAGCAAGCAGGGTGGCAAGTCGGGGCGAGATCACGCCGAAGAAGCCGCGACCAAGAGCACCAAGCCGCGCGTGGTCAAAGCCCGCTCGGCCGCCACCCGTAGCGAAGACAAAGCGGAGGAGAAGCCGCGCCGGAGGGTGGCCAAAGCATCCTGACGCGCACCGGGAAGGCTCGGGGATAGGCTTGAGCTGATATGCCATCCAAGCGCCTCACCGTCATCCCCGGCTCCCCACCTCTGCGGCTGGCCGGGCGCGAGCCCGAGCTGGCGCTACCCCAGCCGCCGCCAGGCGAGCCGGCCACGCTCCCGCTTGAGCCGGCGCGCCTCCCGGAGTCGCTGATGCCGATGTTCCCAGGCGGCGCCAGCGAACCATTCGACTCGAAAGAGCACCTCTTCGAGGTTCGTTGGGACGGCCTCCGCACCCTGGCTTTCGTCGAGGGCGGCGGCTACCACCTCCAGGACCAATCGGGCAACAACATCTCGGCGCTGTTCCCTGAGCTGGGCGAGATCCCCCGGCGCCTGAAGGTCGACGAGGTGATCCTCGATGGCATCGTGGTCATCTCCGACAGCCAGGGCCTGCCCGACTTCGCGGCCCTCGACCGCCGCATGCGGCTCTCCAGCCCCGATGGCATGGCACAGGCGGCGGCGCGCCAACCGGCGGCCTTCGTCGTCTTCGACATCCTCTACGCCGAGGCCCGCTCGGTGATGTCGATGACGCTCTTGAAGCGGCGCAAGCTGCTCAAGGAGATGCTCGAGGGCGAGGGCCGGATCTGCCTCTCAGACGCCGTCGCCGCGGAGGGCGTTGCGTTCTTCGACGCCGCCCGCGAGATGGGCATCGAGGCGGTCATCGCCAAACGCAAGGACAGCCTCTACCTCCCCGGCGGCCGCAGCCCCTCCTGGCTGCTGGTGCAGGACGTGCCCCGCCAGGACGTGGTGGTGGCCGGGTACATCCCCGCCAGCGGTGGCGGCGCCTTCGAATCGCTGCTCGCGGGGACGTATGTCGATCACAAGCTGACCTACGCGGGCGCGGTCGGCGGCGGCTTCGATCAGCGCACCGAGCGGCTGCTGGCCCAGGCGCTGCCTGGGCTTCGCGCCGACGCCGAGGCTCCCGAAGGGTCAGAGCGCGTCCCCGCCGATGCTGTCTGGGTGCGGCCGGAGCTGGTGGTTTCGGTGAAGTTCAGCGAGTGGACGCCGGAGGGCACGCTCCGGTTCCCGATCTTCGTCGGAATGCACCCCGAGGTCGATCCCCTGTCCTGCGTTCGCCATCCGCTGGTGCCGCCCCGGGCCGGGGTCACGCGTCGCCGCAAGCTCAAGATCGAGTTGCCCCAGCTCCCCTTCGCCCTCCCGGAGCCCTGAGGCCGACCGGCCAGCTCCGCAGTGCCTGACAAGCTCCAGGAGTACAGGCGCAAGCGCAGCTTCGACAAGACGCCGGAGCCCGCCGGCAAGGTGCAGCCGCGGCGAGGCATCAGCCGCTTCGTGATCCAGAAGCATCGCGCCAGTCGCCTTCACTACGACCTGCGCCTGGAGATCGGCGGCGTGCTGGTTTCGTGGGCGGTGCCCAAGGGCCCCAGCCTGAACCCCACCGATCGCCGCCTGGCGGTCCACGTCGAGGATCACCCGATCGAATACTTCGGCTTCGAGGGCACCATCCCCAAGGGCGAGTACGGCGGCGGCACGGTGATGGTCTGGGACTGGGGCGGGGTGCGCTGGCTCGGCGACGATCCCGAGGCGATGATGGCCAAACACGATCTCAAGTTCGAGCTCTTCGGCCGCAAGCTGCGGGGCGCCTATGCCATCGTCGGCGGCCGGGGAGACGACAAGGCCTGGTTCCTGATCAAGAAGCGGGACCATGGCGCCAGTGACGCCGACGTCGCCGAGCAGGACCACTCGGTGCTGTCGGGGCGGTCGATGGACGAGATCGCCGCCGCAGGGACGCGAGTCTGGCACTCCGATCGCCCCGCCGCTGAACAGGGCCAGGCCGCGGGCGGGTTCGCCGATCTCAAGAACGCCCGCAAGGCGAGCTTCCCGGTGGCAATCGAGCCCATGCTCGCCCATCCCGAGACCAAACCCTTCAACGACCCCGCCTGGACCTTCGAGCTTAAGCTCGACGGCTTCCGCACCCTGGCGCTGGTGCGCAATGGCAAGGTCAGGTTGCTGTCGCGTCGTGGCCAGGACGCCACCAAGCAGTTCCCTGAGCTCCACGACCTCGAGGTGCTGGTGCGGTCCAAGGAGGCCGTGCTCGACGGCGAGGTGGTGGCGCTGGACGAGGACGGCCTGCCCAGCTTCGGGCGGCTGCAGGAGCGCACCGGCTGGAAAGGTGGGCGGTCGGCACGGGAGCCGCACCCCACCATCCCCATCCTCTACTACGCCTTCGACCTGCTCTACGACGACGGCTATTCGCTCCTAGGCGTTCCCCTTCGGGAGCGGCGGCGCCTGATGATGGCGCGCCTCCTCGACGGCCCGTCGGTGCGGCTCCTGGACAGTTTCGGCGGCAGCGATGGTGTTCTCCTCTTCGAGGCCGCCAAGGCGCAGGGACAGGAGGGGGTGGTCGCCAAGAAGCTGAGTTCGACATACACGCCGGGCAAGCGCAGCCGCAGCTGGCTCAAGATCAAAGCCAACCGCGAGCAGTCGTGCGCCGTCGTCGGCTTCACCGCTCCCCAGGGAGGCCGCGAGCACTTCGGGTCGCTGGCGCTGGCGGTGCTGGATGACGGCAAGCTCAGCTACGCCGGGCAGGTCGGAAGCGGCTTCGACGGCAGGACGCTGGACCAGGTCATGAAGAGCCTGAAGCCGCTGGTGGTGAGGGCACCGAAAGGGCTGGTGCGGAAGGACCTTGCGCCGGCGGACGTCACCTGGGTGCGCCCCGAGCTCCTCTGCGACGTCAAGTACAACGAGTGGACGAAGGAGAAGGTCCTGCGCCAGCCCACCTTCCTGTGCATGCGCCCCGACCTCACCATCGACGACTGCCGCCGGGAGCAGGCCTGACCCCAGTGGCCGGCATCTTCTCGCGTTTCTCGCGCGGCGCCAAGCCGCTGACGCTGAGCCAGAAGCACCACATGATGCTGGAGGCGCTCGAGCTGTTCGACGCCGACAAGACCCGCGCCGAGGTCGAGGCGACACTGCAGGCGCAGGGAGCGTCGGCCGATGAAGCCGCCAACGTGGCCGAACAGGCGGAGGCGAAGTTCGAAGACCAGCTGCTCCGATCTGTCACCCTCCCCGCCTCCGCCAACCAGGACGTCAACTACTACTTCTTGCTCGGCGTCACGCCTTCCGCATCGGTCGAACGCATCCGCCGGAGCTACCGGCGCAAGGCCAAAGAGATCCATCCCGATCGCCACCTGAAGTTCACCCGCGAGTACTGGAGCCAGCTGATGACGCTGATCAGCGAGGCTCATGAGGTCCTGACCGACCACGAGCGCCGGCGGGCGTACGACATCGTCTGGCGGGCTCGGAGCGACAAGGTGGCCGCCGAGAACCGCCGCAAAGGCGACCTGCGTGGCGATTGGGAGACCCGCTACCGGTGGGAGATGGCCGAGCTGTCAGAGCTTGAGGACGACATCGCCGAACTGCTCAAGGAGATCAAGAGTGCCGCCGCCGGTATGCCGACCGACGAGGCCAGGTCGCGGCTGTCGACGGCGCTGGACAACTACGAGGCCGAGATCCTCGACCTCAGGGCTCAAACCCACAGCCTGCCTCCGCAGCTTCTCCGATTCGGTGACACCGTCCGCCACGAGATGCAGCGTAAAGAGCACCTGATCTCCGGTACGCAGCAGCTGATCGCCTGGCTACCGCAGGCCTCGCGACCTGGCGCCGCCGAGGAGGCTGCCAAACGCATCGCCGCTGTCGAGCAGGTGATGCAGGAAGTCCGGGCCGCGCAGAACCAGTTCGACCTTACCGGGCTGCGCTAGGAGGGGTCTCGTGGAGCTTGACCGGCGCCGATCTTTCACGGCACAAGCGCGTGACACTCTCACAGGGACGACGAAGGCCCCAAGAATAAGTACGCCTACTTCGACCTGGGGATGATCGACCAAACCAACGGACACGCGGCGAATGCGGAGAGCAACTATCGACAGGCGCTGAGCATCGACGGTGACTTTCAACCCGCCATCTGGAACCTGGCGTTAGTTCGGGGGGCGGCCGGTGCGCCACAAGAGGCTATTGCGCTCTGGCGGCACTATCTGACGTTGGCGAATTCCGCTGGCGCCCACTACAACCTCGCCCTACAGTTGCGGGCGATCGGCGATACGGCTGAAGGAGAAGCAGAAATGACCACAGCTATCCGTCTCGATCCGTCATTCAAGGATCCTGCGGTCCGCGCCACACCCTAGGTAGACGCCGCGACCTCGACCGACGGCCGCGATCCACGGGGGATCGTGATCAAGGCCACCCCGGCTGCGGCGAAGGTGAAGAGCACGCTGACCAACAGCGCGAAGCTCAATCCAAAGTGGAGGAGGGGACCGGTGAGTGCTGAGCCAATCGGGTTGCCGGAGTAGTTGAGGCTCATCGATACCGCCATCGCCCGACCAAACCAGGCCACCTCGGTGGCCCGCTGGCGCAGCGAGAAGATGGCTACGTCGACGGGCCCCATCGACAGCCCCAGGATCAGCGACGCGGCGTAGACGATCCAGAGGTTGGTCGCCACCAGCAGCAGCGCGGTCCCGGCGGCCGCCACCACCGTGACGGCGGCAACCACCGTCCGCTCCCTGCCCTCGGAGTTGATCCGCCCGAAGAGAAGTGCTGAAACGACCCCGCCGGCGCCCTGCAGGCCCCACATCACACCAACCTGGGCGGCGCTGCCGTGGAGGTGGTCCAGGATCAGGACCGGGAGCGCGACGATCAGGATCCCGGTGCCAATGTTGAGCACGAAGAGGCACAGAGCGAGGCCGCGGAGGGTGACGTTGTGGACGACGTAGCCGATTGCGGCCACCGCGTCGCGCAGCAGCGTAGCCTCTGACGCCGCCGCCGTTCCGGGCTCCTTCATGCCGATCATCACCACTCCACCGGCAGCGAAGACGAACGCGGTCGTCATCAAGGCCACCTCCGCCCCGAGCGTTCCGACCAGCGTCCCGGCGATCGCCGGACCGGCGATCGTCACCGCCGTATAGCCGACGCTGTCGGCGGCATTGCCACGATCCCAGAGGTGACGGGGCAGCAGCAGCGGCACCATGGTGCGAAGGCCGGCGGCGCTGAGGAGCCCGGTGACGGAGCCCAACGTGACCAGGGGGAGGAGGGTGACCGGTGTCAGCTGGTGCAGCGCCGAGAGGATGACGATCAGGAGAAGCGAGGTGGCAGCGACGAAATAGTCGAAGGTGATGAACCGCACCCGGCCGTAGCGGTCCAGAAGGGCTCCCGCCAGAGGGCTGGCCAACAGAGCGGGGAAGACTCCAAGGAATACCACCACTCCCGCCAGTCCAGGCGAATGGAACTTCTCGAGCACGAAGAGCACCATCGCGACCACCCACATCGTCTGCGCCATGCGTCCCAGCAGGGTGGTCGCAGCGAAGCGGCCGAAGCCGGGCACGCGGAACAGCGAGATGTAGCTGACGTCGTCGCCGGGTTCGCGAGCCATGCGAGTGAGGCTACCGCGACACCTGATGACGCACTGCGCCTGCAGGTACAATCTGCGCGGCCCAGACGGCTCGTCGTTTCCGGCTGTCAGTGTGGCCCCTACCACTCTTGAGGATCTCTGCGTGAACGTTTTCGTGACCGTGAAGCAGACCCCCGACCCCAACGCTACGCCCAAGCTCGGCGACAACCACCGGCTTGTCCGTGACGGGGTTGAGCTGGTCATGGACCAGGGCGACGAGTACGGCGTCGAAGAGGGTCTCCAGCTTGCTGAGAAAACCGGCGGACAGGTGACAGTGGTGTCGATGGGCCCGGAGAAGGCCAACGACGCCATCCGCAAGGCGCTCTCCATGGGCGCCGAGAGCGGCATCCTGATCACCGACTCGGCGCTCGCTGGGTCCGATGCGCTGGGCACCGCGCGCGCCATCGCCGCCGCCGTCAAGGACAAGGGCTTTGACATCCTCATCTGTGGCACCGAGTCGTTCGACGGTTCCACCGGGATGGTGCCGTCCCAGGTCGCTGAGATCCTGGGCGTTCCCCATCTGTCGTTCGCCAAGAAACTCGAGGTCGAAGGCAACAAGGTCACCGTGCAGCGCCAGACCGCAGACGGCTACGTGACCCTCGAGGCAGAGACCCCGGTCGTGGTGACGGTCACCGGCGGCCTCAACGAGCCTCGATATCCAACGCTCAAGGGCATCATGGGCGCCAAGAGCAAGACCGTCGAGACGCTTGATGCCGCCGCGCTGGGCCTGGAGGCCGGCAGCGTCGGTGAGGCCGGTGCGCTGGTCAAGGTGGACAGCGTCGAGGCGGCGCCGGAGCGCCAGGCTGGCGAGGTCATCACGGATGAAGGTCAGTCCGGCGAGCGCGTGGCGGCGCTGCTGGTCAAATTGAAGGTGCTCTGATGGCTGAGATCTGGGTCCACGTGGAGGAAGACGAGGGCAAGGTCGCCCCCATCACGCTGGAGATTCTGACCAAGGCGCGCACCCTGGGTGTCGACGTTGTTGCGGTCGCGCTGGGCTCGGCGGCCAACCAGGTCGACAAGCTGGGCGAGTACGGTGCGACCAAGGTGCTCGCCGATGCCCGCGGCGACTACAGCGAGTTTTTCTCACTGCCGGCGGTGGAGGCTTTTGTGGCCCTGGCCCAGGAGCGCAAGCCCTTAGCGATCATCTTCGGCGGGAGCTACGACGGCCGCGACATCGGCTGTCGGGTTGCCGCCCGCCTTGGCGTCGGGATGGCGGCCTTCGCAACCGATCTCAGCGTTGAAGGCGAGACGATCAAGGTGGAGGTGCCGATCTTCGGCGCCAGCCAGGTCTCGAAGAAGTCGTTCGCCGGCAGCGGCCCGTACGTGGTCACCATCCGCGCCAAGGCGTTTGCTGCCGAGCCGGGCGGCGCCGGGGCGCCCGCGGTCGAGCAGGTCAGCCCGGAGCTGCCCGAGTCCACCAAGCGAGTGCGCATCCTCGACCGCAGCGTCGAGGCCAGCGAGGGCCCCAAGCTCGAGGAGGCCGCCGTGGTTGTAACCGGGGGTCGCGGCATGGGTGGGCCCGAGAACTTCAACATCCTCCAGGAGCTGGCGGGGCTGCTGGGCGGCGCCGTTGGTGCCACCCGCGCCGTGGTCGACGCCGGCTGGATGCCGTACGCGATGCAGGTCGGGCAGACCGGCAAGATGGTCAAGCCCAACGTCTACATCGCCTGTGGCGTCTCGGGGGCGATGCAGCATACAGTGGGCATGAAAGGGAGCAAGAACATCATCTCGGTCAACAAGGACGAAGAAGCTCCGATCTTCAAGCTCAGCGACCTCGGCATCGTTGGCGACGTGCACAAGGTCGTGCCCCAGATCATCGAGGCGGTCAAAGCCAAGAAGGGCTGAGCCGCCGCCCCTGGGCGCGAAAGGATCTATCCATTTACTAATGGCTCAGAAGGTAAAGGATGACCCTGGTCTGCCCCGGCGGCGGCGAAACGGCCACACCAGGTTGTCGGTCAAGAACCAGGTGACCCTACCTGTGGCGGCACTGGCGGCCGCCGGGCTCAAACCGGGTGATGAAGTCCGGGTCGAGGCCGATGGGCCCGGGCGCCTGACCCTCATCCGCGATGAAGAACCGTGGGACAAGTGGGCCGGCTTCCTCACATGGGTTTACGAACCCGGTTATCTCGAGAAACTGCTGCAAGAGTGGGAGCGCTGACGGATTGGGGCTTACGGTGATCGACACCAGCCTGGTCATCGCTTATGCCGATACCAGCGACTCGCTCCAGGAGGCGGCACACAAGGCCATCAGACAGGCTGGAAGTGCAGATGAGCTTGCGATCTCCCTCATCACCTACGCCGAGATCCTGGTTGGGGTATTTCGTCGCGGAGGAGGATCAGCCGAGGCCGTCGAGCGATTTCTCGCCGATACCGGCCTGCGCCTGCAGCCCGTGACCCAGGCAGTGGCGGCCCTCGCCGCGCGCCTACGCGCAAAACATGCCGCGCTGCGGTCACCAGACGCCATGATCTTGGCCACAGCTGAGGTTCTCGGCGGCCCGCAGCGCGGCATACCGCGGACGCCAGGTGGAGGCGATACAGCCGCCTTCTAAGGTCGTCCCGGCCTAAGACCAGACCAGTTGTGCCAAGATCGATCTTTCGGCCTACCACTAACGGGCTGTGAGGAGGAACTGATGGCAGAGAGCGTTTATCGGGTCACCGAGATCATCGGCACCAGCACCGAGTCCTGGGAGGCGGCTGCCGCCAATGCCGTCGAGACCGCGGGCAAGTCGCTTCGCGACCTGCGGGTGGCGGAGATCACCAAGCTGGATCTGACCGTCAAGAACGGCAAGATCGAGTCCTATCGCGCGCGCGTCAGCCTGTCCTTTAAGTACGACGGCAAATAAACAGCGCCGGAGCCGGTGAGGCTCTGATCTCGGCGGGGCAGTTCCAAGGCCTTCTGCGCGCCCAGGAGCACGCCGAGGTGCAGGCATTGGGCGAGGAGAACTCCTGGCTGATCACCATGGAGGGGCGCGTCCGGCAGCGCGTGAACGTCGCCGTGGTGCTGCGGGCCGATCGCGTGTCTTTCTACTCGTTCATGGTTCGCGCCCCACGGGAGAACCACGCCGACTTCTACCACCTGCTGCTGCGCAAGAACATGCGCACCTTCGCGATGAAGTACTGCCTCGATGCCGACAGCGACGTCTGGCTGATGGCGGAGCTTCCCCGCCACGGCTTCGACGCCGGTGAGCTGGACCGCATCCTCGGCGTCTTCTACCAGGAGAGCGAGTCAGCCTTCGAGGCCCTGGTCCATCTCGGCTACCCCGGCGTGTTTCCGGCGCTGGGCACCACGTCCGCGCCGGCCAAGGAGCTACCCAGCGACAACTAGATCTATGACCAGCCGGGTCGGACCTGTCAGTTCCATGACCCGGTGGCACGCCGGGCCCTGGATGCCAAACCCCAGGTCAACACCCTCTCGAAGTCGCCGAGCTGATAGACCTCCTTGAGGGCATCCAGGTTGGCCTTGATATTGGTGCTCCCCGTGTACGAGCCCTGTCCGGTGCTCATCGGGAAGTGGATTCCCATACCAGAGGTACCCGCGAGTGTCACCGGCATTCCGCTGGCGTCCGTCGTGAAGTTTGTATTCGGCTGCAGGCTCAATCGGTATTGGGGCATGGCGGACGATGAGAACTCGAAGGTGACGCGGTCGAAGCCCGTCTGGCGGGCCGCGCGGACGGCCACCAACTGACCGACGACTCCACTTGTTCCGCCTGTCGTAACGGTGGAGCAGGCGAATGGCGGTTGAGCCGTGGCGGCCGCCGATGGCCCCGGCGACGCCGGCTCCCCGGTCGCGGATGCCGTAGACGCAGGAGCGACGGGACCCGGTCCCTGCGACCGCATCTGCGCCAGCTGGTATGCGCTGTAACCAAGGATCGCGACCAGGACCAAAGGGACGGCTACGGCGACCAGTCGGACCGCCATCATCGAGCGCCCGCCAATTCGAGACTGAATACCGGCCGTGACTGCTGCCGGCACGTTCCTTACCTCCTGTGCCTCCGAATGGAGGGCTTCGCTCAGGTTGTGTTCGAAGTCGTCTCTCATGTGTCTTCCTCTGTTGTTCCGGTCAGCTCGCGAAGGCGACGAAGCGCCACTTTGAGCCGGGACTTGGCGGCGTCGAGGCTCAGGCCGAGGTCGGCCGCGGCCTCCTCGACGGTGAGGTCCTGGTAGTAGTGCAGGACGATCACGGCACGCGACCGGCGATTCGGTTGAGCCAGGGACCGGGGTCGTCGCTGCGCAGCGAACCGATCTGGCGCCAGGCCTTGATGAAGGTCTCCTGGGTCACGTCCTCGGCCAACGAAGGGTCCCGCAGGATCAACCGCGCCGGCCGCAGCACCTGGAGTCCGTATTGGTTCACCAGGACCGCAAAGGCGTCCCGATCCCCGGACTGGCACTGTGCTACCAGCGTCTGGCGCGTTGGCTCCATCAGCATCTCACCCCTCTAGACGCCCCTCGTGCCCAAAAGGGGTGAAGCGCATCATATAGCTGCCAGCCCACCCCCCGATCCAGCAGGCTGGGAAGCTTCCGGAGAGCACTCGCGTTCTCAGGTTTGGCTGCCATCTGGTCGGGTATACCGACAGAAATAACGCCGCAATCAACAGGAGCCGCCAGTGACATTCTCTCCCCGAGCCAAGCCAGGAACCCCACAACCCCCTCGACGCAGTCGACGGGCCAGCGCCGCTGCGCCTGAGAACGCGGGCGGGGAGCAGATCAAGATGCGCGGGCGCAAGTCCCTGCCCCTGATCCCGCTTCGGGAGGCGGTGCTGTTCCCGCAGGCGCTGGCGCCGCTGTCTGTCGGTCGCGAGAGCTCTCTGACGGCGCTGGAGGAGGCCACCAAGCGCGGGCGCCACATCCTGGTGGCAGCCCAGCGCGAGCCAACCCAGGACGAGGTTGGCGCCGGCGACATCTACGAATGGGGCACCCTGGCCGAGATTGAGGGGGTCCGGCGCGTTATGGGATCGGCCCAGCTGGTCCTCCGCGGCCTGAACCGCGTGCGTCTTGACCGCTTCGTCAAGGAGCGGCCCTACCTGGAAGTCGAGTACACCGCGGTCGCCGATGAGTCCGAGCCCGGCCTCAACGTCGACGCCCTGGTTGCCTCCCTCCGAGAGACCTTCGAGGCCTACGTCATGGCCGGCGCCCCCATCCCGCAGGAGGCGGCCCAGGCAGTCCTCCGCGCTGAGGATCCCGGCGTTTTTGCAGACCTCGTCGCGGCCGCTCCCGATCTCACGGTCGCCCAGAAGCAGCACCTGCTGGAGACCCCCAAGGTCGACGAGCGGCTGCGTTTTCTGGTTGTCGAGATGGCGCGCCAGAAAGAGGTCCTCGGCCTCAAATCCAAGATCCAATCCGAGGTCGAAGGCACCTTTGGGCAGGCCCAAAAGGAGCAGATCCTGCGCGAACAGATGAAGGCCATCCGCAAGGAGCTGGGCGAGCCCGAAGAAGGCGGCGAGCTCGAGGAGCTGCGGGAAAAGATCGAGACCAGCGGCATGCCCGAAAAGGTGCTCGAGAAGGCCAAGCGGGAGATGAACCGGCTGGAGGCGATGCCCAACATCTCGCCCGAGCACGGCATGCTCCAGGGCTACCTGGACTGGCTGGTTTCGGTGCCCTGGAAGGACCCCGAACCGGACCCCGACAAGCCGGCTGAGACCTGGGACACCAAGAAGGCCAAGGCGATCCTTGATGAGGACCACTACGGTCTCGACAAGATCAAGGACCGCATCGTTGAGTACATGGCTGTCCGCGAGCGCGTCGCTGCGATGGCCAAGGAGAGCAAAGACGACAAGGCGACCAAACGGCCTGCTCGCTCGCCGATCCTCTGCCTGGTGGGTCCGCCCGGGGTCGGCAAGACTTCGCTGGGCAAGTCGATCGCGCGCGCGCTCGGGCGCGAGGTCGTCCGCATCAGCCTGGGCGGCATCCGCGACGAGGCCGAGATCCGCGGCCACCGCCGGACTTACATCGGCGCCCTCCCGGGCCGAATCATCCAGGGCATGCGCCAGGCTGGCACCCGCAACCCGGTCTTCATGCTGGACGAGATCGACAAGGTCGGGGCTGACTTCCGCGGCGACCCGGCTTCAGCCCTCCTGGAGGTGCTGGACCCAGAGCAGAACCGCGAGTTCAGCGACCACTACCTGGAGGTCCCCTACGACCTCAGCCATGTGCTGTTCATCACCACCGCCAACATCGCCGACACCATCCACCCGGCGCTGCTGGACCGCATGGAGCTGATCCGCATCCCCGGCTACACCGAGGACGAGAAGCTGCACATCGCCCAGCGATTCCTGGTGCCACGGCAGATGGAAGAGCACGCCATCACCGAGAAGCACCTCAGGCTGAGCGACGCCACCGTGCGCCGGCTGGTCCGGGAGTACACCCACGAGGCCGGGGTGCGAAACCTCGAGCGCGAGATCGCTAACATCGCTCGCAAGGTGCCCCGCCGGCTGTCGGAAGGGGAGACCGCCAAGTGGTCGCCCAAGCCGGCCGACCTCGAGGTGATCCTCGGGCCGCCCCGGTTTGAGTTCGGCCTGGCCGAGACTGAGGACCAGGTCGGTGCGGTCACCGGCGTGGCCGTCAGCGAATACGGCGGCGATGTGATGACGGTGGAGGCCATCGTTGTGCCCGGCAAGGGCGATTTCACCCTCACAGGCCAGCTGGGCAAGGTCATGGAGGAGTCGGCAAGGGCCGCCTGGTCATATGCGCGGGTGCACGCCGCCCAATACGATGTGGCGCTGGCCAGAATTGAGGACAACTCAGTCCACATCCACGTTCCCGCGGGCGCCATCCCCAAGGACGGCCCCTCGGCCGGGGTCACGATGACCACCGCGATCGTGTCCGCCCTCACCGGACGGGCGGTTCGGAAGGACGTGGCCATGACTGGTGAGATCACGCTCAGAGGCAGGGTCCTGCCGATCGGCGGCCTGAAGGAGAAGATGCTGGCAGCCCACCGGGCGGGTATCAAGACCTTCGTGGCACCGCGCAAGAACAAGAAGGACCTCGCGGAAGTGCCCGAGGAGGTGCTTTCCGAGATGAACGTGATCCTCGTGGACCACGTCGAAGAGGTGCTTTCGGCGGCGCTGACGCGCCGCCTGGCTCCCGCCGGCGTAGCCACAATCTCCGCCTGACCGGCACTCAGCCCTCTCCGTTCTGGCTGCCGGTTAGATTGCGCCTACGTCTTGGGTTTTCGGGGTGCGCGAGCCGCTGGTTTGCGCGTAGCGGGCGCCGGGGGCTGGGGGGTTGCAGGGCGCTATTGGTTGGACGGGAGCGGCAAGGGAGAAATGCGGTGCTATGAGAGCCGCGATCACGAAAGCCACCTCCGTGATGAACTCTTTGGGCGTACGGTACCAGCGAAGAGCGCGTCAGAAGTCGACTTGCGGAGGCCCAGAACCGCTCCCGCCGGCCTGCGCCAGCCGGAGCAGTCTACCCGGGGTCAGCTCCTGGCGCGCCCCGCAGTCCCACCGCTCCCAGAGTGGTGGTAGCCGCCAGGATCAGAAGCGCCCAGGGGCCCGAGGACTGGGACCCGCTGCCTGCGTGCCCGGCGGCGGGCAGGCCGGGCGCCACGAATACGGGTGGGATGGCCTCATAGGCGCCGACATCACTCTGGGCGCCCTGGGGCCGCGTCACGCCGCGCTCGTCGGTGGCGGGGTTGTTCGCCCCGGCCGGGTCGGCGGTGTCGATCGCGATGCTGCCGCTGGGCAGTGCCTCGGTCAGCGTCGGGCTGGTCGCGCCGGGCGCGCCGTCGGTGGGCCCGGTGTTGTCCTGGAGCGGCCCCAGGTTGGGATTGAAGGTGGAGCCCTGCCGATCACCGGTGCCGGTGAAGGCGCAGGTCGTGTCGTCGGCGAGGTTGTAGCCTCTCGATACCAGGAGCGCGCCCCCTGATGACCCGGCGGAGCAGTTGCTGGTGGCGCCCGCCGTGGTGTCGGTGTTCTGAACCACCAGGGTGTTGTGGAACTGGACCGTGTCGCCGCTGGCCATCTCCGCCACACCCGCGCCGGGTTGAGTACTGGTGTTGCCACTGATGGTCGCGTTGTTGAGGGTCAGGCTGGCGGTGCCTTGGACCAGGAGGCCGACTCCGCCACCGGAGCCGGACCCCGCCGGCTGGCCGTCCCCGGAGACGCTGGAGACGCTATTGCCGGTGATGGTGGCGTTCGTCATCGTGACCGTGGTTGCTCCCGTGTCCGCCACGTTCACGTAGATGCCGCCACCGAAGTTCTTGGCGTCGTTCTTGGAGAGGGTCACCTTGGAGTAGATCGCCCCGCCGGCCAGACCGTTCTCCTCGTAAATGCCACCACCCGACATCGCGGGGGCGTGGTTCTTGGTGACCATCAGGTCGGTGAAGCTCGCACTGCCGCCTCCGTTTGTGAGGCCGTCGTAGATCCCGCCACCACCAGCGTCAAAGATGACTCCCTGGTCGGCGGTGTTTCCCGTGACGAGCATGTTGGAGAAGCTGTTGGCCGCAGTGGTTGGGCCGAAGAGGTACAGTCCGCCGCCGCTCCCGACGGCCTCGTTGTTGGAGATCGTGCTGTTGGTCATGGTCAGGGTGCCCGACTCGCTGGCGACGCCGCCGCCATTGAACCCCGAGCCGCTGAAGACGTTGGCCTTGTTCTTATCGACCACGACGTTGTGAAGCGTCAGGGTGCTGGCGTCGTTGAGGATGCCGCCGCCATCGCCCTCGTTCCCGAGAGTGTTGCCGCCCGTCACGGTGAGGTCCGAGATCGTCACTGTGGGCGCGACGACGAGCGGGTCCACCTCGATGATCCGATCCGGCCAGGGAGAGCCGGAGGCGGTGATTATGGTCTGGCCGGCGCCGGCGCCCTGGATCGTCATGCTTTGGGTGAGCTCAAGATCGCCACCGGTGTTGTCGTCAGTGCCGCCAGGTGCGATCGTGAGGGTGTAGGTCAATGCATTGAGCTGAATCGTGTCACCGCCGGAGGACAGGTTCGCGAAGTCGACCGCCCCCCGCAGGGAGCAGCTCCCCGCGGGGTGTCCGAGGCCGCAATTGGGCGAGGCCACGTCCGTGTTGGTGTCGGGAATGATCGTGCCGGCTGCGTTTGCCAGGCGAGGCAGGGACATCGGCGCCACGGCTCCCGCCAATGGCAGGGCGAGTAGCGCGAAACGACGAAGCTTCATATCCGAACTCCTTTCCATCACGCGGCCAAGGGGAGGCGGGCGGCTGATGGAATCGTGCCATGGCGGTCCGCTTATGTCAATTCGGGGAGCACCGTTGGATGCATCCCACCATCCGGCACGGTCATGCGGCAAAGACCTGGGTGAGCGGGGTGCGTGAACGCCGAGCCTCCCAGT
>OCZT010003614.1_pt1 | contig 15761 bp, 15 predicted proteins | sample 1539031 | NCBI WGS metagenome assembly OCZT01 (sample SAMEA3539308, study PRJEB22396) | soil metagenome | biome: tundra; feature: field; material: soil | place: USA | collected 2010-05 | depth 0.15 m | reverse complement strand
CCTTGGCCTCGATTCGCTCAAGGCGCTCGTAGCGCTCCATCTGGATGCGACCGGCTTGATGGGCCAGATCGATGGCCAGCTCGAGCTCCGCACTGAAGGCAACCGATTGGCCGAGGACGCGGCCGGAAGCGGCCGAACCGGCGGCCATCAGACGGAGATTCCGGCTTCGAGGGCGATTTCGATCGTACGCTCGATCGACCGATTCAATTCGTCGAGCGGGAGGTAGGACTCCTCCGAGGTGGCTTCTTCGGAGAGCACGTCACTGACGGTGAGGATGGTGGCCGCGGCGACGTCTGCACCCGCTGCCCGCGCCCGGGCTGCCAGGTAATACAGGACCGAGGTTTCCATCTCGAAGGCCAGGACTCCGCGGCTGCGCCACCTGGAGAAGTAGTCCGAGTCGGGGTTGTAAAAGACGTCGACAGTCGCCACCTGGCCCACGTGCGGCTTCTGGCCGTGGCGCTCGGCTGCATCCGCTAGCGCTCGCAGCAGCCCAAAATCGGCCGTCGGAGCGTAAGGGTCCCCGTGGAGGTACGTGGCCGTCGCGCCGTCCACCGGGGCGGCCGAAGTAGCGATCACGATTTCGCCGGTCTTGATGCCGGGCGCGATGCCGCCGCACGTCCCAACCCTGATCAGGCGCCGAACGCCCAGACGCAGCAGCTCCTCGGTCACGATGGCCATGCTCGGGGCGCCCATGCCTGTCGTCTGTACGCTCACCGGGACACCGCGATACGTCCCGGTGTAGCCAAGCAAGCCACGATGGATGCTGACCTGGCGCGCCGCCCCGGACCCTCCGTCGAACTTCTCGGCGATCCAGGTAGCCCGGTTGGGATCGCCCGGCAGGAGGACGACAGGAGCGTAGTCCTCGGGCTCGGCCCGAAGGTGTATCTGGGGCATCGGCGGACTCCCGGACGGCGGCAACTTGGCTCAGCGCTCTGGCTGCGATCGGTACCTGATTCTAGACGCAGCGATCGTCCGTGCACAAAACGCGAGTTCGCCCACGACAATCGTTACATGCCGGCGGGATGCGCCCTGGTGGTGGCCCGAGCGACGAGAGAGATGCCGACCAAGGCCAACCCGGCGGCCAGCAGAACGAGCGCCTGGACTCCCACCCTTCCAAAGAATGCCGCGACGATCCAGTTCAGAGTGTCGACCTCGAGGGCTGAGAGGCCGGGCGCGATGCCCGATCCGCTCAGACCCGACGGCAGTCGATCGGTGACGAAGCCGTGAGCCAGTGCCTGGGCCGCACCGGCGAGAGCCAATTCCCCAACCCCTACGATCGCCAGAGTGACGCCCAGCCAGCGCATCGCTCCTCCGACGGAGCGGGCCCCGAGGACGATCGCCGCAAGCAGCAGCAGGATCGCAAACCCCAGGCCAGCCCAGGCGACCCCGCGCGTAGCGTCGAGCACCTCATGCGCCGACACCAGGGGGTTCGGTTGCGCCCCTCCTGAGGCTCCGGTCAGGTCGACGGCGACGGTATCGGGGATGAGGCCGGCGAGGAGGCCCAGCGCGGATCGGATGCTCGGAGCCATGATCGTCAAGACGGCGTCGGGCGGCCGGCAGACCGGAAGCTGGCCCAGCGGCGCGTTGGAGGCGATTATCGCGGCGACGCTCGCGAACTGGTCGAGCGAGCATGAAGGCTGAGCTTCGATCAGCTGCGTGACCGCATCCGAGCCCAGCTGACCAGCCAGACGCGTCTTGAGGTCCACCAGCGAGATCCTGACCGGGGCATTGCTCTGGCCGGACTGGGCCAGATCGTAGAACTGGTCGATTGCGCTTTCCACCTGCGTCCGAAGCCAATCTGGCGGGAGCAACGTCGCCAGAAGGCCATGCCAATCCGACTCGGTGAGCATCCAGAAAAAGACCGGCATGCCATCGACGGTCTGGCCGATGGTCGACGGGGCGCCGCTGGCTCGCAGGCAAGCCTTGACCTGGTCCGACTCTGCCGGCGTCGCCGCGCGGAGGGCCGATCCCAGGTCCGAAAGAGCCGTCGGGTCAAGTCCGTTTTGAAGACAGGCCGACAGCGAACCGGACGCCGAGTCGATCACGCTCGCGATAAAGGCCCGGTCGGACGCGGCAGTCTCCGAAGACTGGCCCGAACTGGACTCGTAAGTGCCGTAGGCGATTTGCTGGGCCGCCAGATCGGGCAAGCGCCGGTACGCGTCCTGGCTGACCAGGGCGTCCTTGACGAGTGCCGGCTGCAGCAGTTCCTGTCCCACGTTGAAGAGCAGCAGCATCGGCACGCCCACAGCGATAGCCAGGCATGCGCAGATGCAGGCCAGACCGTTCCGGAGACGACCGCCCTCGGCGGAGCCGTGCATTTCGCCGTCCCGGCGGCGGTTGTGGACAAAGCGTCGACCTGGAGCAACGGAATTCGCACGGCCGCTGGATCGGTTCAGGCCGGTCCGGACTGGATTCGTGCAGTTGGGAGTGGACAAAGTGTGGAAAACCTGGGATACATATGCACTAACGCCCTCTGAGAGAGCCGAGGACCATCGTATGGTACGGACGACCCAGAGTGAGTCGTCCGTTGCATGCTAAGAGCGCCCCAAGGTAGCGGGAATGTGAGACATCACTGACCCTCGATTGGCCGGTCCCGTCTCCCGGTCAAGGTGCCCAGCCGCGAGGGTCTGGTGTGCGAGGAACCCACGTGCGGTTCAAGAAAGCTCGACCCGGGACGGTCGAGCGGCTTCTGTGGTCTCGAGACAGTCGACTCGTGTCTCGGATGGCCCAGAACGTTCCAGCAGCGCGAATCATCGAGTTGGCCGATTCGGGCTGGTGCGTCATGGGCTCCGCCGACGATCTCAACGACTCCACAGTCGCTCGAGTTGCCGGCGATTCCCCTTACGGCCTCGCGGACGTGGACCCGGAGCTGCCGCCCTCGGAGCGCTACATCGTCTCCCTCGCCCAGGCCGTCCAGATCTCCGGCCTCAGCGACCGCATCGGCATGGACCAGATGCCCGAGATCGCCAAGCGCAAGGTGCTCGACTACTTCTTCGCCCTCAAGGAGAACCACCGCGTCGAGTTCCAGCCGATCGTCGATCTGCAGACGATGCGCGCTCACGAATGGGAATGCTTGTTCCGGCCGAACATGCCCATGCTTCCGCAGACGATCAGCTCCATCGTCGAAGCGGCGCTCGTGTCGAAGCGGCCGGTCGACTTCGACACCTTCGTCGTAGATGCCACGCTGGCACGAATCGCTGAAGTCGTGCAGCCTGGCCCGGTCGGCCGACGAGCGCGCTTCGGCGTCAACCTCCTGCCGGCCAGCCTGCTCTCCCCGACCTTCGAGTCAGCCGCCTTTGCCGAACGGGTAAGCAAGGCCGGCCTCTCCCCGAACCAAATAATCGTCGAGTGCACCGAGCAGCAGGCGATCGCCGACGTTCCGGCGCTCAAGAAGCAGGTCAAGGCGCTGCGCCGGCTGGGCTTCGGCTTCGCCATCGACGACGCCGGCGCCGGCTACGCCAGCTTCAACATCATCGCCGCCCTGGAGCCGACGATCATCAAGATCGACCGCGAGATCGTCTCGCGCATCGGAAACAAGGACAGCGTTGCGAAGAAGGCGCTGGTCGAAGCGTTCGTCTCGTTCAGCGGTCGCATCGGAGCCAAGACGATCGCCGAAGGGATCGAGAACCACCGCGATCTCGACGCCCTGATCGAGCGCGGGGTCGATTTCGGCCAGGGATATTTGCTGGGCCGGTCTGCAACGATCCCGTGTGAGCCGCGACGCCTCGTCCCGCTGCACCCGGCTCCGGCCAAGATCGCCGTCGCTCCGGCCAAGATGATCGCCGTCCCGGCGTGGCACGGGCCCAAGGCGTCGGGCCAGTAGCTCCTCGCGCCGGGGAGGAACGGCGCGTGACGTTCCGGCTTCGCCCGGATAAGGTCTTCGCACGTCTTTCGGACAGCTAGCGGGGAAGAAACGATGGCCAAACCGCAGATCGGCTATGCGGCCATGCTGGAACAGTTCGGGCCCGCGGAGGTGCTCGACTACTGCGCCCTTGCCGAATCGGCCGGGTTCTCCGGAGTCATGGCGGCCGATCATTTCCAGCCATGGACGCCGCAGCAGGGTCAGGCCTCATTCGTTTGGGAAGTGCTGGCCGTGGCCGGTTCGCGCACGCTGGGCGACCTTGGGCCGGGCGTCACATGCCCGTCCTTCCGGATGCATCCTGCGATCGTCGCCCAAGCGGCCGCAACCCTCGAAGTCATGTATCCCGGCCGTACCTGGCTCGGGCTCGGCTCCGGCGAAGCGCTCAACGAGCACGTGTTCGGCGGCTACTGGCCCGAGGCCCCCGAGCGGATCAACCGTATGTTCGAGGCCATCGAGATCATCTCCAAGCTGTTCGGCGGCAAGGAAGTCAAGCACGACGGCCGCTTCTTTCGGATGGAGACGAGCCGGCTCTGGACCATGCCGGAGAAGGCGCCGCCGATCTACATCGCCACGGCCGGCCCGATCACGGCCAAACGAACCGGCAAGTTCGCCGACGGCTTGATCACCGTTGGCGCGCCCGAGGAGAAGATCGAAGGCATCTTCGCCAAGTTCGCCGAAGGGGCGCGCGAGGCGGGCAAGGACCCGGCGACGATGCCGAAGATCCTCCAGCTGCACCTATCCTGGGCCGAAACGGACGCCGAAGCGGTCGCGAACGCAGTCTCAGACTGGCCCAACGGCGGAATGAACTTCCCCAAGCAGGACATCCGCTCACCCAAGGATTTCGAGCAGATGGCCAAGCTGGTCCGACCCGAGGACTTCGAGGGCCGCATGCTGATGTCGGCCGATCCTGAAGTCCACCGCCGTGAGATCCAGAAGTTCCTCGACCTGGGGTTCGACCGCATCTACCTGCACAACGTGGGCCGAAACCAGGCGGCCTGGATCGACGCGTTCGGTCGCGAGGTTCTTCCGAAGCTGACCGCCTGAGGCGACCGACCGCCGGCAACCGCGCCGGGGCCCTACGTAGTGCGCGATCGACCAATACGGCCTCTCATCCCCACCAGGTACCAGTGCAGGTAGTGGGGCAGCCACTTGCGCATCCTGAAGTTGCTCTTGCCGGCGGTTCGGTCGCGCCAGGTGGTTGGCACCTCGGCGAGCTGACGCCGGGCCAGCGTCGCCTTGACCGAAAGCTCGAGAGCAAGCTCGAAGCCAGCCGTGCTCTCGATCGTGACCGAGTCGAGGAAGCGGCGGCTGTAGAGCTTGAAGTTGTTGGTCGGGTCGTGGATCGGGACCCCTGCGAGCCAGTGGAGGCTGAGCCCGGCCGTCCGGCTCATCAGACGCTTCAAGACCGGTCCGCCGATCTGGTGGCCTCCCCTCACGTATCGACTTGCCGCCACGACGTCTGCGCCTTCGCGAGCCAGGTCCACCATTCTGTCCACCACCTCAGGCTCATCCGAGCCGTCGGCCATCGAGATCAGGACATAGGGCGCCCGCGAGGCGGCGATGCCCGCCTTCATGGCGTTGAGGACCCCGCGACCGAGCTCATTACGCAACGGCTTGACCGCGGGAAGCTCGGATGCAAGGGCGCGCGCGATCGGCACCGTCGTGTCCCCGTCGAAGTCGTAGACGACGAGGATCTCGCAGGGTACATGGATGCCATCGACGAGTGCCCGAATGACGGGAGCGACCGCCTCTCCCTCGTTGTAGACGGGCAGGACCACGGACAATTGGAGTTCGTCTGCCATCGTCATTGCTCCGTCGCCGCCTTTCCGAGCGCTCGTTCTGCTCCCGCGGCATCGGTTGCCAGCCGACCGAGGCGGGCATCCATCGCGATCAGCGAGACCGCCCCGCCGATGGCCGTGGGCAGCACCGTCACTGCGTGGGCCAGCACAGCGAGCGCGAGCGCGGGCGCGGCGGCAACACCGAGCGCCTGTGCCGTCGTTGCGGCGGCAAGCTCGAACGTCCCAACATAGCCCGGCGCCGAAGGCAGAGCCGTTCCCAGAACCGTAACGGCTCCTATCAGTAGCGCGGCTGCCGGGCTCACCGGGGCGCCTATCGACTGACCGACAAGCCAGAAGGTAGTGGCATCGAGCATCCAGCATGCCGCACTGACGGCCGCAGCGACCACGACTGCGCCCGACCGGCTTGGCCTATCGATCCCTCTCGCGAAGTCGTCGAGGCGTTGCAGGATCGGCTCTGCTCGGGCCGCGAGAGGGAGATGGGCCACGACACGGCGCGTCAAGCGGACCAGACGCCCGGGCCCCACGACGACGAGCGCGCCGGTAAATGCGCTCCCGATCAGAGCCGCGATCCCTGTAGCCTGCACGATCCAGCTCGGAGCGTTCACGGCCACCGCGGCCACGAATGCCACCACGGCGAGGGTGGCGGTGTCGACGACGCGCTCGAGCACGACCGACCCGAATGCCTCGACCGCATCCAGCTCCTCGCGCCGAGCCACGAGATAGGCCCGGATGGGCTCGCCGAGGCGCGCCGGCAGGACCGCGTTTCCGAGGTATCCGACGAGCAGCACTGGGACGATACGGCTGACCCCGATGCGCCCGCCAGCGGGCGGCGAAGGCAACAGCAGACGCCAGCGAACGGAGCGCAAGACGACCTGGGTCGCGATGACCCCCAGGCAGGCGGCAAGCGGGATTGGATTGGCGTGGGAGAGAACCGTGGCACAGGCCCCCAGATCGACAGAGTGGGCCACCAGCCACACTGCCGCAACGCTTACCAGGAGTCCAACGAGGCGGATTGCGAGACTCCCGCGTCTCGTCCCGCCCACTAGATCCTCCCGGCCTCGAACTCTGACCGGATCCAGGGAATGACTTCGTCGAGCATGGCGTCGAGCGTTGTCGGCGCCTCAAAGCCGAGAACCTCGCGCGCCTTCCGAACGTCGGGCACGCGCATCTGCACGTCATGCTCGAATGGAGCGTCGGTCACGTATTCGAACGGCCGGTCTACGGTGAGCTTGCCCCAGATAGTTCTGGCAAGCTCGAGCACGGTCGTACTCTGGGCGGTCGAGAGATTGAAGTCGTTGTTGACCGCCTTGGGGCTCTCCATGGCCAGACGGATGCCATGAGCCAGGTCGCCGCCATACGTGTAGTGGCGCACCTGGTTTCCCTCTCCCAGGATGTGCAGCGGGTCCTGGCCCTTGAGCACCTTGGCGACCAGGTCTGGCACGACGTGGCTCATGGCGAGCTTGACGTTGCCCGACATCACGTCCGCGTCGCGCAGGGCCCGGCGCTCGCCGATGCCGACGCAGTTGAAGGGCCGCAAGATCGTGAACGGCAGCTTGTACTGCTCCCATGCCCCCTTGGCGAAGTACTCAGACGCGAGCTTCTGGAAGCCGTACGTCGAAACGGGGGGCGGGCTGGTGAGCTGTGCGCCTTCGGGGGTCGGGAAGACCGTCGAGGACTCGAAGACCATCGAGGACGAGATCACGACGATCCGCTCCAGACGACCGTTCTTCCGGGCGTCGATGGCCGCTCGGAAGGTCGACGAAAGGATGCCCTCGTTCTCGGCCAGCAGGTCGAAGGCGAACTCGTGGAAGTAGCTGATCCCACCGATCATCGCCGCCGCGGCGACGACCTGATCGCAGTCCGCCGCGAGCTCCCGCACGAGGGCCTCGTCCTTCGCGTCACCCCTGACGAAGTGGTATCGCGGGTGGCCGTCGTAGCTCTTTGCCGTCAGCCCGTACTTGCTGAAATCGTCGAGCCCGACCACCTCGTGGCCCGCCTCGAGCAGCTCAGGGACGAGATATCCGCAGATGAATCCGGCCGCCCCGGTGACGAGAATCTTCACGTGTCCTCCGATCAGTCGGCGCTACAGGCGGACCCCACCCAACGCACCCCATATGTCCACGAGTTCGCGGTCGCCGAGATTCGCCTCGCGATAAACTCGATGGGGCACGCCGAGTACCAGGATCTCGGCCTCGGCAAGCACCTGATCCAGGGGTACGAGACGCTGATCCGCCACGAAAGGGTCGGTGCACAGCACGCGAGCGCCTGACCACATGAGCAGCTTCCGGAGCTTGTAGCTGAGCGATGAGCGGATGTCGTCAGACTCGGCCTTGAAGGCCATGCCCAGCAGGCCCACGCTCCGGCCTCGCAGACTGCCGTATCGAGTCTCCATGGCGTTGACCACATACGCAGGCAGGCCCTCGTTGACCTGCATCGCCGCCTGACCGATTGGGAAGTGGTCGGCAGTGAATGCCGCCAGCTGCATGGTGTCCTTGAGCAGGCAGGGTCCTGCCGCGAGCCCCGGCGATGGCAGGTCCGCCGCGCGCGGATAGTCAGTTTTGATCGCATGCAGGACGCGGTTGTAGTCGACGCCGGCGGAATGCGCAATCGTGAAGAACTGGTTGGCGACCGCGAACTTCATGTAGCGCCAGGCATTTGTGAAGAGTTTGGCGAACTCCGCTTCCTTGGTCGACACCCGGATGATGTCCGACGTGAGATTGCGGAACAGCTTCTCCGCGCGATCGCCGGCAGAATCGTCGTCCGAACCCACGATCTGAGGCAGGCTGGACAACTCCTCCAGTGCGTGCCCCTCGGCGATCCGCTCCGGACAGACCACCACGTCGGCCCGGCAGCCTCGGGCTGACAAGCTGGTGGCCACGTACTCGGTTGTGCCCGGGTACACCGTGCTGCGGAGGACTACGAGTGCGTCGGCTCGAAGGTGCGGCGCGAGTTGATCGACCGTCCGCTCGAAGACGCTCATCGACGGCCTTAGGAACTCATCGACAGGCGTACCGATTACGACTATCACCGTGTCAGCGCGACCTATGATCGAAGCGTCGCTCCCAAGCTCCAGGCAGCCCGCAGAGAGCAGCTGAGCTAGGAGCACCCCGCTCCATGAATGGCATCTCGCCGCGAGCGATGCGCTCGATCGTCTTCGCGTTGGTGTCGTAGATCCCCACTCGGAGGCCAGCCTGACCAAGGACGAGGCTGAGTGGCAGGCCCACGTGCCCCCCTCCTCCGAGGACGACACAGTCGAGATCAGTCATGGCCCCTTTTCCTATCTGTCGCATGTGACCGGTCCCCCCACGAGACCAAGGCTTGGGTCGACCCAGACAGTGGCCGCCACCGGCGGGGCATGAGAGCTTCGCGAGGCCATGATGACAAAAGCCCCAAGGTCCGCGACCACCCCATAGTCCCGACTGATCGCCTCGTCGAGTACCGTCGAACCCGGCTGCGCGCTCGCGTTCCACGTCTCATAGCAGCCCGCAAATACCCGGTCGAGGACTAGATATCGCACGTGGCGGGAGGCTAGATCGTCCACCATCCGCTGCTGTGTTGCGGCGGTGGTGGTAATCCCCGGGTTGTACATCGTGTCGAACACCCCGGCGGGTCTGTCGGCAAGGAAGTAGACGATCATCGGGTTGATGAATACCCGGGCATTCGTGACTTCGCCGACGAAGATCGGCTCGTCCGGAGCCGTGCGCGACCGGACGATCGAGACGGCCTCGGTCAGCGCCCGATCGTAGTCACTCGGGGGGGTTGCTAGCCAGGCGAGAGGCAAGATGGCAATCGCACACAGGAAGGCAGCCGGCACGGCCGCCGCAAGCCGTCGGGGGAACGTCGACGGTTCGCCGATGACATAGGCGGCCAGGAGCAGGCCCACTCCGAACGCCTGGGCGGCGTGGGTTCCATCTGCTCGTCCAACCGTTTGCAGGCGGCAAAGCAGCGCCAGGGCGGTCAACCCGACGAACGGGAGGGCGATCGTGCCGGTCAGCAGCCGCCTTGCCATCGCACCCAGGATCATGAGAACCGGCACGTAGTAGACCGCCCAGGCAATGGGATTCTCTCCTGTCAATATACCCAGGGGCGTCGGCCCCGGAATTGCCCGGAAGATTTGAGTGCCGGCCAGCGGATACCAGATGAGCTGCTGCCACAGCATCTGGACCGGGACGAGCGCAACGAAGACGAGTGCGACTGGCGCGAACATCGCGGCGGCACCTACCATCGGCCGAAGACTGCGCGACTGCACGACGATGGCGATGAGCGCGTACGCTCCCACATCCAGCCTCGCGAGGGCCGCAATTCCCACGATCGCCCCGCCGATCAGAAGCGAACGCGGGCTTCCTATCAGGACGACATCGAGGGCCAGCAAGGCGAGAGCCACCGAGAGCTGCCAGGGCGCAAAGTCCAGCCCGAGCCAGACCGCCGGAACGGTCGCGGCGGCGACGGCGATGAACCCGCCCCGTATCCCGGGTGCGCGGACACGGATGAGGCGGTACCCAATGGCCGCAGTGAACATCAGCAGGACCAATCCAGCCAGGCGCATCACCAGGATGTGGGCACCAAGAATGGCAGTCAGCACCGCTGCCACGTAGCTCGCGAGCGGGCCGTAGAGCAGCCAGAAATCACGGTACGGGACCTGCCCGTGCAGGATGAAAGCGGCCGCCGAGGATGTAATGCCGCCGTCATAAAGGGAACTCGTCTCGACGGGCGAGGCCAATCCCGGCGCAGCCACCACTCCAGCCGCCAGAGCGACGATGAGCGTCGGATACGCCCGGTTGAGAACGGCGGAGACTCGGGGAGTCAACGCTGGGGACACGGCAGGGAAGACACGCCATCGAAAAGGTGCGTTTGGAGCGTGGCCGCCAACTCGCGGGACGGCGCACAACACCCGCGCGAACCAAAGTAGGCATTCACGAGGCGGCGCCCCCCTCGACGGATCGCAGCGAATAGCGTGGGTTCAACGGCAACCTGAAGCTGACGGGAATACTGTACATGGAGCATACGACGTGATTCGCGCCCAGACGAAGCTTCGCTCCCGGCCGCGACGTCTATTTCCATGGGCGAGGGAGAGGCGATCGGGCACGTGGGCTCGCTTGACCGTACCGAGCGGGACCTGGCTCTCGTACGAGCCGACGGTGCATACTCGAGCGGCCAATTCCCAATCTATACTGCCAGAATGAACGAACTCAAAATCGGGTTGCTGTGCTGGAACCAGAACACCGATTGGCCCGCCTTGCGGGATGCAGGTCTGCGGGCCGAAAGGCTCGGATACGACAGCCTCTGGGCGTGGGACCATCTCTACCCCATCGTCGGCGACCCGCACGGGCCGTTCTATGAGGGTTGGCTGACGATCACGGCCTGGGCGGCCGCGACGCAGCGGATCCGGATCGGACTCATGGTCGGGGCTAATCCTTACCGGAACCCCGCACTCGTGGCCAAGATGGCGGCGACCCTGGACAACATCAGCGGCGGCCGGGCCTACCTCGGCATCGGGGCTGCCTGGAACGAGAACGAGGCCCGCGACTTCGGCTTCGAATTCGGGGACGGGCCACCGGAACGGCTTCGCTGGCTCGCGGAGGCGCTGCCTATCATGCGCGGGATGCTCGCGGGGGAGGCGCCGACCGCGGCCGGCAACCGCTACCACGCCCAGCATGTGCGAAACGAGCCGCGTCCCATACAGCCGCACCTGCCGATCCTCATCGGCGGTGGCGGCGAGAAGGTCACGCTGCGGCTCGTAGCGAAGTTCGCCGACGCCAACAACCTGGGCAACGGCTTCGAGACGGTCAAGGCAAAGGAGCAGATCCTGCTTCGCCATTGCGAGGAAGTCGGACGCGACCCCAACGAGATCGAGCGCACGACCGGCGTCGGAGTCGTGGTCATCCGCGACTCGCGCGCGGAGGCGGAGCGGGTCTTCCAGAGCCTGTTCGCGCACAACCGCGTGGCTCACCCGTGGCAGAACCAGCCGATCGGCACGCCCGAGGATGTGGCGGAGAAGCTCGCACCGTACCTTGGCATCGGGTATCGCCATATGATCGCGGGCCACCCGGCGCCGTACGACGAGGAATCCGCGACCAGGCTCGCAACCGAGGTTCGGCCGGCACTGGAGCGGCTGGGCTAAACGCGCCGACGCGTTCGCCACGAGTTCGCCCCTCCGGCGCTACGCTGTCGCCGTCGATTTGGCTGCCGATCGGAGGAAAGATGCGCGTCGTTTGCCTGGCCGGAGGCGTCGGTGGAGCGAAGCTGGCGGACGGGCTTCAGCAGGTTCTCGCGCCCGGCGAGCTGACCGTCGTCGTCAACACCGGCGACGATTTCGAGCGCCACTCGCTTCTGGTGTGCCCGGACCACGACACGGTCGCGTACACGCTGGCCGGAGTAGCCGATCCGGTGCAGGGCTGGGGACTCGCCGGCGAAACGTGGCAGGTCATGGACCGGCTCGCGCGCCTGGGCCATGAGACGTGGTTCCGGATCGGGGACAAAGACCTGGCGACGCACCTGCTCCGGGCCGATCGCTTGCGCGACGGCTTGCGATTGACCGAAATCGCGCTCGAATTGCAACTGGCGCTCGGCGTACCCTCGCAAATCCTGCCGATGACCGACGAGCAGGTTCGAACCCGGGTCCGAACGGACGGCGGCTGGCTCGACTTCCAGGACTACTTCGTCCGACTTCGTCAAGCTCCCGAGGTGCGCGAGGTCCGCTATGAAGGAGTCGAGCTGGCGACCGTCACGGCGGAGGTTCGAGCGGCAATTCGGGCAGCCGAGGCAATCGTGGTCGCGCCGTCGAACCCGGTCGTCTCCATCGGGCCGATCCTGTCCGTGCCCGGGTTCATGGATGAGGTCGAGGCGGCGCGGCGGCGCGGCGTTCGAGTCGTGGGCGTTTCCGGCATCGTGGGCGGGAAAGCCGTTCGAGGACCGGCTGACCGCATGCTCTCCAGTCTGGGCGAGGAATCGAACGCGCTCGGCGTCGCGCGGCGGTACACGTCAGCCAAACTGCTCGACGCCTTTGTCATCGACCGTGTCGATGAGCGGCTGGCCGGCCCGGTTCGCTCGCTCGGAATCGAGGTTGCCGTCGCGGATACGGTGATGGTCGACGGTGCCGGCCGCGCCCGACTCGCGCGGGAGATGCTGACGCTGGCAGCCGGGAAACATCCGGCCGCGAAACGGGCGGCCGGATGAAGGCCGACTTCTCGCGGATCGTGGTCGTCGTCCCGGTTCGATCCTTGAGCGGCGCCAAGTCGCGGCTCGGCGAGCCCCTCGACCCGGAGGAGCGCGCCGACCTGATCCTCGGCTTCCTCCGCCGGACGATCGCCGCGGCGCTGGCGGCTCGCGGCCTGGCAGCCGTCACGGTCGTCTCCCAGGACGCAGATCTGCTCCGGCTGGCTCGCGACATGGGGGCGGGCGCTCTTCTCCAGCGGACGGACGGGCTCAACGAGGCGCTGACAGAGGCGCGGCTCGCGTCCTGCGCGGATGCCACCGCGCTGCTGGTCCTGCCGGCGGACCTGCCCGGCGTGGCGGCCGACGCCATCGAAACACTCACCGCAGCGGCCACGCGCTTGGCGGATGCCAATCCCGAGCGGGCGGTGGTCGGGCTGGTCCCGGACCGCCACGGAACGGGGACGAACGCTCTCATCGTGTCGCCGCCGTGCGCCATCGAGTTCGGGTTTGGCGAGGGAAGCCGGGCCGCGCACTCGGCCGCCGCGATGAGCGTCGGGGCCGCCTACTTCGAGCTCGACGGGCCGCTCGCCTTCGACGTGGACACGGCCGAAGACCTGCTCCAGGCCGATCTGGCGGGCCTGGGGCACGAGGCCGGACGGTGAGGGCGGGCCGAGTCGAGGTAATCGCCCTCGATGGCATCCCCGAGGTCCGGCCGGGCGACGACCTGGCGGCCATGCTGGTCGAGGCTCTCCACGAGACGTCGGGCGTCTTGCCCCTTGCCGAAGATGACGTTCTGGTGGTCACCCAGAAGGTCGTATCGAAGGCCGAGGGCGCGGTCGTCGACCTGACGACGGTGACGCCGCGACCCGAAGCCATCGCGTTCGCGGAGCGCTGGGATCGGGACGCCCGCCAGCTCGAGGTCGTGCTTCGCGAAGCCCGGCGGGTCGTGCGCATGGAGCACGGCGTCCTGATCACCGAAACGCCGCACGGCTTTATTTGCGCCAACGGCGGCGTCGATGCCTCCAACGTCGGGCCAGAGAGCGGAAGCCTGGTGACTCTCCTGCCCGTAGATCCGGATGCTTCGGCCGCCAGGATCCGAGCCGCCGTCCGCGAAGCGTTCGGGACGGACGTGCCGGTCGTGGTGTCGGATAGCTTCGGACGACCGTGGCGTTGGGGAATCACCGATGTCGCAATCGGCGTGAGCGGCGTGATGCCGATCGACGACCTTCGGGGCTCGCCCGACGCGGACGGTCGGGTGATGCGCAGCACGATCCGGGCCACCGCCGACGAGATCGCATCCGCGGCGGAGCTGGCCTTGGGCAAGACCGCCCGGCGTCCCGCGGCGATCGTTCGCGGTGCCCGGCCGACTCGAGGAGAGGGCCGAATCGCGGACGCGATCATGGCCCGCGAGTTCGACCTGTTCCCCTGACCTGAGGTGGGCGCGTGACGACACCCGAGCCCAGCTGGCCGTTCTCCGCCCCGCCGGCACGGTCGGCCCGCTTCGCCACGCTCGAGCCCATCGACCTGGGTCTCACGCTCGCGCCACTCCGCCACGGTCGGGACGACCCGACGATCCGATTCGAACGCGACGGCGTGTGGCTGGCGCGATCCACCGCGACCGGCCCGGCGACGATACGGCTCGCAACAGACGGGCAGGCGATCACGGTCGACGCGTGGGGATCGGGCGCCGAGCCGGCTATCGAAGCCGTCCCGGATCTCGCCGGCCTCACCGACGTCGCCGGCATGCTGACGCCCCACCATTCGCTCGTCCGCGACCTGCAGCGTCGCTTCCCGGGTCTCAGGCTGCCTCGAACCGGGCAGTTGCTGGCAGCTCTGGTGCCGGCGGTGATAGAGCAGAAAGTGACCGGACCCGAGGCGCACGGCGCGTATCTCGCTTTGGTTCGGAAGTTGGGCGAGCGGGCACCTGGCCCGGTAGCTCTACTGCTGCCGCCCTCTGCGCGAGCCCTCGCGGCGCTGCCCTACTTCGAGCTCCACCCGCTCGGCCTGGAACGCCGCCGAGCCGACCTGCTCCGACGTATCGCGCTCCAAGCGTCGGCCATCGAGGCGCTGACAGCGCTGCCTCCGGAGGTGGCCATGTCGCGACTCCAGTCGATCCCCGGCATCGGGCCGTGGACCGCCGCGGAGGCCACTCGAACTGCCCTCGGGGACCCGGACGCCGTCAGCGTCGGCGACGCGCATCTCCCCGACCTGGTGGCGTGGGCGCTCGCCGGCGAACCGCGTGCCGACGACGCGCGCATGCTGGAATTGCTGGAACCTTACCGAGGGCAGCGGGCTCGAGTCGTTCGCCTCCTGGAGGTCGCCGGGATCAAGATCCCGCGTTTCGGTCAGCGCTTCGCGCCCCGCCGGATCGCCCGGATCTGAGCGTCAGCAGCCCGCCAGGTAGATGCACGGGTTGACGGCGTCGGAGACGTTGCCCAGAGCCCACGGATACCCGGTCCAGACCTCGAAATGGAGATGCGGCCCAGTTGCGATTCCGCTGGTCCCGATCGATCCGATGCGCTGGCCGGCGGAGACGCTCTGCCCGGCCTGGACGGTCCATGCCGAGAGATGGTTGTAAGTCGTGTAGAGCCGCGAGCCATCGGAGATCCAGATGACGTTGCCGCCACCGACATACGACCTCCAGCCGGCGAACACGACGACACCGGACGCCGCCGCCACTACCGGCGTGCCGTAAGTCGCCGCGATATCGATCGCGTGGTGGTAGGACGAGAAGCGCTGGCTGATGTAATTACGACCGCCGGACACCGGCCACCCGAAATCCCCGCCGGCATAGGTCCCGCCGCCGCAGGTCGAACAGCTCGTCGACCCACCGCCTCCGCCGCCCCTGGCAGCCGGAACGGGCAACGGCTTGGGAGTGGGAGTAGGAGTAGGAATCGCTCCGCCGTTCGCCCCTGGGATGAACAGAGTCTGGCCGGTGACGATGT
>OCZT010003613.1_pt1 | contig 15762 bp, 15 predicted proteins | sample 1539031 | NCBI WGS metagenome assembly OCZT01 (sample SAMEA3539308, study PRJEB22396) | soil metagenome | biome: tundra; feature: field; material: soil | place: USA | collected 2010-05 | depth 0.15 m | reverse complement strand
GGCGAGGAGTCGGAGGAGAGCGGCGTCGGCGGCTCCGCCGGCGGCCGGCGCCGAAACCCGGGCCTGGAGGACGCCCTCGTCCGAGACGCCATCGACCCGGTCGGCACCACCGCGCGGCATCAGGCGCACCGCAAACCGAGCCGAGGCGTGTTGACGATCCAGCGGGCGGTGGCTCGAGTCCATGCCGAGATTATGGCTGCCCTGCCGCACATCGCCATCGGCCAGACCACCGATCTTGCGCGCCGGACCCAAGACAGCGGTCCCGCAAGCACCACTCCGACACTTACCCGAGCCGCGTCCCGAAGAGGGCCCGCCCGACGCGGATCACCGTCGCTCCCTCCTCGACCGCGACCGCGTAGTCGTCCGACATCCCCATCGACAGCCCCGGCCCGAGGGTCGGAGCCCGCTCGCGCAATCGGCCGGAGACCTTGCGCAGACGCACGAACGTCTCGCGCGCCTCTTCGACGTTGCCGACCAGCCGCCCTACCGTCATCAGCCCAAGCAGTCGCAGATTCGACAGCTCGGCCAGAGCCGGGAGCGCCGCGTCGAGGCTTTCGGGCAGGAAGCCTGCCTTCGCCTCGTCGAGGTCGACGTTCACCTGGAGGAAGATACCGAGACCTCGAGCTCGCCGGCCCGCTTCGCCGGCCAGACGGTCGAGACGTCGCGCCAACTCGACCGAATCGACCGACTCGATCACATCGAACAGCTCGATAGCCCGGCGGGCCTTGTTCGACTGCAACGGACCGATCAGGTGCCAGCGTGCGCCGGTAACCTGCGGCGCCTTCGACTCCGCCTCCTGGACCCGGTTCTCGCCAAAGAGCGTCAGCCCGGCCGCCACTGCCGACTGGAGCCGCACCGCATCCACGGTCTTCGAGACGGCAACGAGCGTGACATCGCCGGGATCGCGACCGGATCGCACACACGCCTCGCCCACGGCGTCCAAAACCCTGGTTCGGGCCGCGAGGAAACCGGCGATTGCGCCAGAGTCGAGAGAGGAGCCCAAGACGGAGAAGGGTTACCCCTTCTCCTCCTGTGCGGGCCGCCGCAGGAAGCTCGGGATCTCCAGGTCCTGGTCGTCGTATACGGGTCGCGGCGGCTGGCGATCCGGCATGGGCCGATGGAGCGGCGTCGCCCCAACTACCGGCACCGGAACCGGCTGGCGCTCGGGCGCGCCATTTGCTCCGTACATCAGGGTCGAACCGCGATGCGACGCCACCGACTCCGCGGGATGCAGCCGCTGCCGTTCTAGCTCCTGCAGGAAGTCGACTCCTTCGAAGCGCGAGGCCCTGACCGAGACGGGCGTCTGCGCAGGCATCTCGCGGTGCTGCAGGTCGCGCTTGCGGCTCGGGTCGAAGCCCGTGGCGATGACGGTGATCGTGACCTCCTCGGCAAGACGCTCGTCGAAGCTCGTGCCGAAGATGATGTTGGCCTCCGGGTCCGCGACCGAACGGATCTCCTCGGCCGCCTCGGTGACCTCGAAGAGGCTGAGGTTGGCGGAACCGCTGATGTTGAACAGGATGCCCTGGGCCCCGTTGATGTTGACCTCGAGGAGCGGGCTGGCGATGGCCTGGCGGGTGGCCTCCAGGGCGCGGTTGTCGCCGCTCGCCCGGCCGATGCCCATCAGGGCCGAGCCGGCGTCCTTCATGACGGCCCGGACGTCGGCGAAGTCCAGGTTGATGAGACCCGGCACGGTGATGATGTCGCTGATCCCCTGGACGCCCTGGCGCAGCACGTCGTCGACGTAGCGGAAGGCCTCGACCATCGAGGTGTTCTTCTGGACGATGTCGCGCAGTCGGTCATTGGGGATGGTGATGAGCGTGTCGACCTTCTCCCTGAGCTCTTCCGCCGCGCGCTCCGCCACCATCTTGCGGCGGACGCCTTCGAAAGCGAACGGCTTGGTGACGACACCGATGGTCAGGGCGCCGAGCTCTTTGGCGATCTCGGCCACGATCGGGGCAGCGCCGGAGCCAGTGCCGCCGCCCAGTCCGGCCGTGATGAAGACCATGTCCGAGTCACGCAGCGCGTCGGCGATCTTCTCGGAGTCCTCCTCGGCCGCCCTCTGGCCGATGGAGGCGTCGCCGCCCGCACCAAGACCGCGAGTGATCTTGTCGCCGATTCGGATTTTGTGGGGCGCGTCCGACTGGAGGAGCGCCTGCGCGTCCGTGTTGCAGGCGATGAACTCGACCCCCATCATCTCCGCTCGGATCATGCGGTTGACGGCGTTGCTTCCGCCGCCTCCGACGCCGATCACACGGATCAGCGCGAAGTTCTCGGAATCGGACCGTAGCGGCATTCGAGATCCTCCGGTGGCTCTCCGGCAGATGGTTGTCGTTCGGTCCGGCCCCCCCCGAGATTCGTAGAGCACTGGCGCGTAACGGGGCTGGCTCGGATGCAATGCAGTATACGCCTACCCCAGCTTTTCTGGGCCCGAGACCGCACACTGAAACGACACTCTCACGAAGGGCGTACGAACGTTCGTTCGCAGTTTCGAGGCGAACTGCCCAAATCCGTGACAAAACTGGTGGGACCTGTGGAGGGACCGATTCAACCCGCCAGAAAGGCCAGCCTCACGGTCCGGCTCGAGTTGTCCGAATTGGGGTCGAGCAGGGCTATCGACTGCCACGTGCCGAGCGTCAGACGCCCGTCGACGACCGGGATCGTCAGCGATGGCGGGGCCACAATCGGCACCAGGTGATCGGCTCCATGGCCCGTCGATCCGTGACGGTGAACCCATCGATCGTCGCGCGGCAGGAGCCGGTCCAAGGCCGCCATCAAGTCCGCGTCGGACCCCGCCCCGAGCTCGATGACAACTACTCCGGCGGTGGCATGCGGCACGAATACGGTGAGCAGCCCGTCGCCCTCGCCGGCCACGAATTGCTCGCACGGCTCGGTCAGGTCGAACAGCCCGCGGCGCCGCCCCGTCTGGACGGTGAGCTCGGTGGTCTTCACGGCGTCAGTATCGCTCGCGAGTAGGCCACGACCGAAGCAGGATCGCTCACGGACTGAGCAGGTCGCGAAGGGCTCGCAGCTGCGACTGATAGTCATCCTCGTCGATCAACGGCCACTCGCGCTCTTCCATCATGAAGCGCGGGGGTCGGCCCGGATTGGGGTCACCCCAATACCGCGGGACGATGTGCGCGTGGAGGTGAGGCATGCTGTTGCCGAGAAGAAGGAGGTTGAGCTTCAACGGCTGGTAATAGGCCTCGATCGCTCGACAGACCGTGACCAGCTCCTGCGTGAACGACAACAACTCGTCTGGCTGAAGATCGGTCAGTTCTGAGACGTGTCGACCTCGCCAGGACAGCAGCGTGTAACCCCGGGCGGCCGAGCTGCGACTCAGATAGGCGTCGCTCGTCGCACCGGCGAGGATCCGTTCCCCATCGGGGATCCGATCCGGACGACCGTCAGCGCACGCGGGACAGCCGACGCCCCGGCGTCGCTCTTCCCAATCTGCCGGCCAGGTCGCCACGCGGGGAGCCCCGACGTCCTGCTACGGAAACAGATTGCGGAGGGCGTCTCGGACCCGCGCCGGCAGGCCGCCCGCCGGAGCAGATTCGAAGCGCTGGCCGTCGCCGGCCTCCAGTCCCCTGGCGCCCCAATAGAGCAACCCGATGGCGGTGCTGTAGGCGGGGGTGAGGATGTTGTCCGTCAGCCCGCCGATGCCCGTTGGTCCGGCCACGCGGACCGGCATGTCGAGGACTTCGCGGCCGAGGGCCGCAGCGCCCGCCAGCTGAGAGGCGCCGCCGGTCAAAACGATGCCCGCCGGCAGCATCCCCTCCCCGGCCGATCGGATCTCCGCGGCCAGCATCTCGAACGTCTCGCGCATGCGGGCCTCGATGATGCGGCAGACCTCGATGCGGCTGACGGTCCGACCGGCCGCCTCGCCAAGCATCGAGACGCTGATTACCTCGTCCTCGTCCACCGTCGACAGGTCGCAGGTGCCGTGCATGGTCTTCAGTTCCTCGGCCACCTGGAGGCTGGTCTTGAGGCCGATGGCTATGTCATTTGTGACGTTGTTGCCGCCGACCGGCAGGACCGCCGTCTTGAACGGTGAGCCGTCGAGGAAGAGGGCCAGGTCTATCGTGCCGGCGCCAATGTCGACGACCGCCACGCCCAGGTCGCGCTCCGTGTCTGAAAGCACCGCTTCCGCGGACGCGAGCGAGCAGGCGACCAGCTCGTCGATCTTGACGTTGGCCGCCTGAACACACTTGGCCAGGTTCCGGACCGGGGTCGCGGCGGCGGTAACGATGTGGGTCTCGATCTCGAGGCGGATGGCGCTCATACCGAGCGGATCCTTGACGCCCTCCTGGCCATCGACGATGAAACCTCGCGGCAGGACGTGGAGGACTTCGCGGTTGGACGGGATGGAGACCGCCCGAGCGACCTCGAGAGCCCGGTTGATGTCTTCGCGAGTCACCTCACGCTGGTGGCCGGTGACGGCGACGGCGCCGCGCGAGTTCTGGCTCTCGACGTGCTGCCCGCCGACGCCCACGAACGCACGATCGATCTGATAGCCGGACAGCCGCTCCGCATGATCGACCGCGCCGGAGATGGACCGGACGGTCTGCTCGATGTTGACAACAACGGCCTTCTTGAGACCGATGGCCGGCACGACGCCCTTGCCGACGATGGTCAGGCTTCCGTCACGAGCCACCTCGCCGATAAGAGCGCATATCTTGCTCGTGCCGACATCGATCCCGACGAGCACTGCTTCGCGTTCCACTCGCTCCCGTCCTCGGTGGTGGCCTCGATCGCGAGGCGTTGTCTGGGCGGACCGGCTGACGGCACTGAAAGTCGAGCCCGATTTCTCAAGTGAAGGCTACTCGACCCGAGGGAGACCGGGCAACCTCGCTGTGCAGACGGATCTCTCAGCGCAAGATGACTGTGTCCGAGTGATTCGAGCTGACATCGGAAACCAGGTAGACCCAGGCGACCTTTGCCTCGCCCCAGCGGTCCAGGGCCGAGCGCAGGTCGCGCACCTGCGTCGGGACGACGGTGGTCCTGCGCACGGTCGGGGCGTAGAACCCGAACTCAGCGACCCAGCCGGTCGGGACGGAGCTGACGGTGAAACCGTGGTCGTCGTCCACGACGACAGCAAGCGCCGCGCCCTTGCTGCCTACATCCGTGGGCGTCAGCCCCGCCAGCCGATAGCCCGCGTCGAGGTTCGTCGAGTCCACGATCCCGCCGAGACCGAGACCGGCATCCGACACCCGGCGATCGAAGACGACCGGCAGCACCAGTGCGCTCGCGCCGGATACCGCTGCCGGATCTGCCGTCGGGGCCGGTGCCAGCGACGGCACCAGCGAGGCATCGCTTGGTGCGGATCCGGAGGCCGCCGCTGAAGGGGTGGCAGAGCGAGCCGGACTGCTCTTCGCCCCAGCCTTGGTGGGAGTGGCCTTGGCTGCCGCCTTGGTCGGGCTCGGTTTGGGTGCGACGCTCGGCGAGGACGACGGCGTCGGGGAGCCAGCGGCGATCTCGGCGGAGGACGACGTGGACGGTGAAGGCGAGACTCTTGCAGACGCGGCTTCGGTCGGCGACGTGAGAGGCCCCACGGACGAGGCGATCGGATTGCCCGCCGAGTCCACCGATCCGAAGAGCAGTCCGTCCTGGTCCGCGACATAGCGGACACCGCCGATGACCCACACCAGCTTGGGATCACGTTCCACCAGGGTCACGATCACCGTCGACGGTAGCCGGATCTCCACGCTGGCCGACTTGACCGCCGGCAAACGAACCAACTGGTCGGCGGCCCGATCGGTCTGGACGCGGAACACGTTCGGCGTGCCGTCCATCGCCAGGATCGTGCGGATTATCGACGAGCTCGTGAACGTGGCCCCGTGGATCTCAAGGGTCCGGGCGGCGAAGGACGGGGCGACGCTGACGGCGAGGATGCCGGCCAGGCAGGCGGCCATGAGGACGGCGGCCACGACCTGGACCGAACGGAGTCGGGGCGAGCTGCGCCGGACCGGCAGGCGGCGAACCTGCATTCCCGAGCGGCGCGGCAGAACGCCCCGGCTCGTCACGTTGCCCTCGGCGCTTCAGGCCGGTCGTCGGCGAGCGTCTCGGCCGGCCGCTCGTCCGGCGCCTCGACGGCCTGGGTCCAGCCGGACCAGTCTCCGATGAACTCGATCTCATACACGAGCTCGACGCCGAACCGCTTCGCGACCGCACTCCGGGCGAGCTCGGCCAGGCGACGTACGTTCGAGGCGGTGGCGCCGCCCAGGTTGACGATAAAGTTGGCGTGCTTGTCGCTGATCGCAGCGCCGCCCAGACGCTTGCCGCGCAGGCCACAGGAATCGATCAGTCGACCGGCGGAGTCGCCCGGCGGGTTGCGGAAGACGCTGCCGGCGCTCGGCTGGCTGAGCGGCTGATGCTCCTGACGCCACTGCCTGATCTCGTTCAGTCTGGCCTTGATGCCCGCGGGGTCGGCGTGAGCAAGGCGGAAGGTGGCCGACAGGACGACATCGCCCGAATCCTTGAGGCGGCTGTCGCGATACGTCAGCGACATGGCGGCGGCGGGCTCTGCTGTCTCGGTGCCATCGGCCCGCAGGATCGTGACCGATTCGAGGACCCCGGCCACGTCGGCGCCATGAGCTCCCGCATTCGCCCAAACGGCGCCGCCAACGGTCCCGGGGATCGCCAGCCCGAACTCGAGGCCCGACAGGCCGGCCTTCGCGGACAGCGTGGCGGCACGAGCCAGCGGGAGGCCGGCCTCCGCCACCAGCCGGTCGCCCTCGATGCGACAACCTTCGGCCCGAGACAGGATGACGAGCGCTCGGACGCCGGCATCCGCCACCACTACGTCGCTACCGCGGCCGAGAAGCACGAGCGGCAGGTCGCCGTCGCGGGCACACCGGATCAGGGCGGCCAGGGTGGGCACGTCTCTCGGTGCGGCCAGCAGATCCGCCGGCCCACCGACACGCATCGTGGTGTGGGCCGCAAGTGGCTCGTGGCGTCGAAGCCGGATCCCCGTCCGGCGGGCGATCTCGACCGCCAGACGATCCCAGTCGGGGGCCGGCGCTGGCGATCCGGCCTCGGCGGTGCCACGGACCCCGGCCGCAGCCTCTGGCCCGGTGCCAGCCGGCGCCGCGTGAGCCGCAGATCGCCCTGCCCGGTCGATCACCCGGTCGCTCCCCGCGAAACCGCCTCGACATGCGCCGGGTCCGGGAAGGGCTGCCCGGTCGCGGTCGCCAGAACCAGCTCCGCCACGGCATCTGCGGCGTGCGGACGCGCCAGCGAGCGGGCTGCCGCCGCCATCGCCGCGTGCTCCTTCGGATCGTCGATGATCGTCACCGCGGCCAGCAGCGCCTCGGCGTCGAAGTCCGCGTCCTCCACCAGTCGCGCGGCGCCGGACCTGACCATCTCCTCGGCGTTGCGGCGCTGATGGCCGGCGGCGTGAGGGTACGGAACCACGACCATCGGCAGACCGAATGCCGCCACCTCGGCCAGCGTGGATGAACCCGCCCGACCCACGACCAGATCCGCCGCGGCCAGCGCCAGCGCCATCTCATCATCGAGGAACTTCTCCGGCCGATACCGCTCCCTCATCTCAGCCGGCAGGGCGTCTCGACCGGCAATTGCCTCGTCGTATCCGGCGTCGCCGGTGACGTGGATGATCCGCGTCTTCTCCACCAACCGCGGCAGTGCCTCGGCCACAGCCGAGTTGAACCGTCGCACAGCCTGCGAGCCGCCGAAGATCAGCACAAGCCTGTCTTTGGCCGCGATGCCCAGGGCCTTCCGGGCGTCGGCCCGACTGACCTGGGCGGGGTCGCGGATGGGGGTGCCGGTGACGAAACAGAGCCGTGTCGGCCGGCTGAGGGCCCGGCAGGTGCTCTCGAACGTGACAGCCAGACAGCCGGCCAGTCGGGCAGTGACGCGAACGCTTCGACCGGGCACGACGTTGCCGTCCCACATCACGACCGGAATCCGCAGCGCCGACGCAACGAGCAGAACGGGCAAGGCCACGTAGCCGCCGGTCGTGAAGATGGCCGATGGGCGGCGCACCAGCATCATCGCCATCGCCTGCGGCACCGACAGCGACAGCCGAATCGGGTCGACGATGACGTGCCAGTCGAGATCGACCGATCGGAGCGAGCGCAGGAGAAGACGCGCAAACGGAATGCCCGTCGCCGGAATCACCTGCGCCTCGAGGCCGCGATGGCCTCCGATCCAACGCAGAGAAGGCGCCTCGGGCCTAGCCTGCAGCGATCGGGCGACGGCGAGAGCCGGGTATATATGTCCCCCCGTACCCCCGCCCACTATCAGCAGACGCACTAACCCAACCTCGTTCGACTGTTTCGCGAGAGATGGACAGCAGGATCCCGACGGCGGCGAGACTCACGGTCAACGACGAGCCGCCCGCCGAGACAAACGGCAGCGTAATGCCAGTGACGGGCACGACGGCAACCACGACGCCGATGTTGATCAGCGCCTGGAAGCATATCCAAGCTGTGATGCCGGCGGCCACGAGTCCGCCGAACGTGTCCGGGGCACGAAGCGCGGTTCGGATACCGGCGTAGGCAAAGGCGACGAATAGCCCTATCACGACCGCCCCTCCAACCAACCCGAGCTCCTGGGCTATGACCGAGAAGATGAAGTCGTTGGCGTTGCTGGGAACGAGGATCTTGTCGTTGCCCAGGCCCGAGCCAAACAGGCCACCGGCGCTGAGCGCTTCGAGACCTTTGACCATCTGGAAGCAGGTGTTCTGCGGATCGGACCAGGGGTTCAGGAGGCACTGTATGCGCTCGATTGGGTAGTGGCCCACTTCCAGCATCAGGAAGACGCCGCCCGCACCACCCACGACCACGGCCAAGGCGAATTGCCAGAGCTTGGGGCCCGCGGCGAAGTAGAGAGAGAAAGCGATCAGGACGAGCACCGCCGCGGTGCCCAGGTCCGGTTCGCGCACGACCAAGAGCAGGAACGGGACGACGATGATCCCGAACGGGACCATGCCATTCCAGAAGCTCCCGATGCCCTTACCGCGTGTCGCGAGCCAGTGGGAGAGATAGACGACCAGACCGAGCTTGGCGACCTCGGCGGGGTGGATATCCGGCAGGAAGGGGCCCAGGTATAGGTAGCGAGCCGAGCCGTTGCTGGAGATGCTCCAGGGGCCCGGGATCATCACGACGACGAGAAGCACGAGGGCAAGCCCCGCCAGCGGCACACTCACGACACGCAGGTACCGGTAGTCGAGGCGCATCAGGATCACCATTGCCACCAGGCCGAGAACCCCGGCCAGGACCTGCGGCGCAACCAGCTGGAACGTGTTCTGGCTTCGCGCGTAGGACGGGATGGCTGAGGCCGAATAGACCATCAGGATCCCGATTGCGGCGAGAGCCACGACGGCCACCAGGATGATGTAGTCCGGCTCGTGGGCGTCGCGCTTGAGGGCGCCGGGGTTGGCGAGCACGCTCGTCTGGCTGGCGCTGACCGCGCTGGGCCGGCTCGGGCCGTTCTTGACGAGAACCCGCTCGCGGCGGATCGGCTGCTCCGGCATCGACCAGCGGTTCTGTCGGCCGCTCATCGGGTCGGCTCCGCTGCCGGTCGGCGCTCGGCAAGGGCGGCCACCGCAGCCTTGAAGGCGCGGCCGCGGGCGGCGTAGTCGACGAACATGTCGAAACTGGCCGCGGCCGGGCTGAGCAGGACGGTGGCGGGCGACCGTCCTGGGCCACTCCCGGGGCGATTCTCCGAGAGCAGGCGGCGCGCGATCTCGTCCGCCCGATCGACGGCGTCCTCGAGAGACCCCGCCAGCTCGACCCTGACCATACCGTTTGCCCGGAACATTTCCGCCAGCATCGGGCCGGACTCGCCGATGAGCACGGCCGCGTCTGCCCGCTCGGCCGCGACCGGACCCAGATCGGCCATATCCACGCCCTTGTCGCGGCCTCCCGCGATCAGGACCAGCGGCCGCGGGAAGGCCCTCAATGCCGCGATCACGGCATCCGGCTGAGTCCCCTGCGAGTCGTTGACGAAGCGCACGCCGTCGACGATGGCCACCTGCTCGAGACGGTGCTCGACGCCGACGAAGGCCGCAGCGGCACGACGGATGGCGTCCACTGCCACGCCGAAGAGAAGAGCCGCCGCCACGGCCGCCAGCGCGTTGGATACGTTGTGCCCGCCGGCGATGGCGAGCTCGGCGGTGGGCAGGATGCGCCCGCCAGGGCCGACTTCTACGGCGCCCCCGCCGGCAACCGCGAGCCGCTTCAGGCCGTCGGCCACGATCCAGCCGTCCTCGACCCCCATGCCACCCGGTGCCGGTCGGCCGCGCCGGTACGTGACCACAGGCACGGTCGCGTCGCCGGCGTAGCCGGCCACGACCGGGTCGTCGGCATTGAGCACCAGCGCCCCGTCCGGGTCGACCAGCTCAGCTAGACGGCGCTTCACCTTCCGGTACGCCTCGAGCGAGCCGTGGCGGTCCAGATGGTCGGCCGTGACGTTGGTGTACACGGCAACCGTGGTTCCTCGCGACAGGGTCGGCATCTGCAGCTCGGACAGCTCGATGACGACTCGATGCTCAGCGGAAAGCTCCGTAAGCCGCTCGACGAGCGGGATGCCGATGTTGCCGCCGAGGACGACCGGGTGGGCAGGATCGTCCGCCAGCAGCGCCGCGATCAGCGAAGACGTCGTCGTCTTTCCCTTGGTCCCGGTCACTCCGATCGTCGGGCAGGGGCACAGGCGCAGGACCAGGTCGGTCTCGCTGACCAGCGCCGGCGAGCCCGTCGGGTCCGCGAGATGGGCGCGAACGACGACTTGGAGTGCCGCCCGGAGGCGCGGCTCAGCCGTGGGGAAATCGGGATTGATGCTGGGAGAGGTGGCGATCAAGTCGGCCCCGGCCCAGGTCGACGCAGGCTCGACCTCCGGTCCGAGCCGAAGCTCAACCGCCCGGCCGCCCAGAGATTCGATGGCGGGAGCCAACTCCACGGCGGACCGTCCGTCGTAGATCCTGACCTGGGCGCCTGCGTCGGCGAAGAACCGAGCCAGGGCGATGCCGCTGCGGGCCAGCCCCAAGACCGTCACCGAGTGGTCGCGCAGCGCGCCGTCGCGGACGCCCGCCGCGGTCAGGCGGTCGAGATCGACGACACGACCGGCCATGGCGCTAGGGCTTCGGTATCGAGGCGACGAAGAGCGTCACCCCGAGCATCCCGGCCAGGGCACCGACGATCCAGAAGCGCATGGTGATCTTCTCCTCGTCCCAACCACCGAGCTCGAAATGGTGGTGGAGCGGCGCCATCCGAAACACCCGCTTGCCGCGGAGCTTGAAGCTGGCTACTTGAATCACGTCCGAAGCCACCTCGAGCACAAAGATGATGCCGATGAGGGGCAGGATCAGGACCTGGCCTGTGATCAGGGCGATGACGGCCAGCATGCCGCCGAGCGAAAGCGCCCCGGAGTCGCCCATGAAGACCTGGGCCGGGTGAACGTTGAACCACAGGAAACCCATGATCGCCCCGATGGTGATGGCGTTGACCATGGTCAGGTTGGGCTGGGGGGGCTGGTTGAGAAGAGCGATGATCAGGAAGCTGATGAACGCGAAGACGAGCGTGCCGCCGGCCAGACCGTCGAGCCCATCGGTCAGGTTGACGCCATTGCTGCAGCCCACGATCGCGAGAACGGCCACGACGATGAACAGGATGGCGCCGATCTCGACCTGGCGGTCGATCAACGGGATGGCGATGGCCGTAGTGCCCTCCCAGGCGCCGACGAATGGGATACGGAAACCGTTGAAGCCGAAGTGGTTCTGGACGTAGACGGCGACCACGATGGCCACGACCAGCTGCCACAGGATCTTGTGGCGGCCGCGGATGCCGATGCCGGTTCGGGCGTTCAAGTAGTCGTCGACGGCGCCCAGGGCGCCTACGAGGGCCAGCACGAAGAGCGGCGAATACGTGGAGGCGTCGAAGGCGTTGAAGACGCAGGCCAGGACGAGAACGACGGCGACGATGAGGACGCCGCCCATCGTGGGCGTGCCCTGCTTGACCAGGTGAGTCCCGGGGCCGTCCTCACGGATCTGCTTGCCCATACCAAGCCAGCGCAGCATCCGCAGGAACGGCGGCATGAGGATGACCATGCAGGCGAAGGCGAGTAGCAACCCCTGAATGAACTCGACTCCGTGCTCTTTCACCGAACCTCCTCACCGGTCCGGCGCGATCCTCCCCACGCACCGACGTCGGCGGTCCATCCCCCGAAGCTTGCCCCGATAAGTGCGACCGGCTGCTCGGGCGCCGCACCGAACGGACAGATGGGTCGTGCGTTGGTGATTGCGGCAGGTTCTGCTGCGGTCGGGGCCGACAGCCCGCGGGGCCGTGGCTCCCGATTGCGGGTGTCGGTCACTTCCTCAGTGTGGCACAGCCGATCGCACCCGGTGCGGGAGCCGACCATCACCCCAGCGGCTTCGCTTTCTTGCCGCCGGGCGCCGCCGGTCCGTCGTTGTTGGGTGGGATTTGCTCACTCAAGACGGCGTCGGTGGCGACTCTTCTGAATAGCTCGGTCGACTGCATAGGCATGGCCAGAACGCCCTGGGCCACCTTGGTCGGCGTGCCCTGGTAGATCACCACGCCAACGGCCAGGTCGGGCCCATCGTGGCCCACCCACCCGTAGAAGCTGTAGTTGTAGATGTTGGTCATCCAGTCGCCCTTGCCCTTGTTGAGCGTCGGGTCCCAGATCTGGGCGGTGCCGGTCTTGCCGCCGACGAAGTAGCCGGGGATGTACGTGGCCTGGTCGTAGGACTTGACCGCGGTGACCACGTGCTCCATCAGACCAGTCAGCGAGGTCGACAGGCTCGAGGTGATGAGCTGCTTGGGGCTCGGCGACGCGGAGGGGACGCCCGTGCCGGCGTCCAGTTCCGCCACGTGCGGCGTCACGGCCTTGCCGCCGTTGGCCATCACGCAGTAAGCCCGCATGACCTGCAGGGGAGTGACGGAGACGCCCTGGCCGAATGAGTGGTTGGCCAGGTCGATCTGGTACCAGGGCGTGACGGCTGGATCCGTGACGATGCCCTTGACCTCGCCCGCAAGGTCGATGCCCGTGAGCTGACCGATGCCGTATGTCTGCCAGGTCTTGTACAGCACTTCCGAAGCCGCGGCCGTGGTCTTACCCAACCGGAAGGCGACCTGTGAGACGCCCACGTTCCGCGACCAGGCCACGACGTCGGCGAACGTCAGCCAGCCCATCGACTTGCGGTCGGCGTCGGCCACTTCCTGACCGCCCGGGAGCTGCATTACGCCGAAGTCGTTGATCTTGGTAGTGAGCGACGTGGTCCCGCTCTGGAGAGCAGCCGACGCGGTGAGCATCTTGAACACGGAACCCGGGTCATAGACCTCGCTGATGATCGGGTCGTTGAAGATCGCGGGGTTCTGGCCTGCGACCTGGGAGTACAGATTGGCGTCGTACGAGGGATAGTTCGCCTCGGCCAGCACCGCGCCGCTCTTCGGATCCATGACTATCGCCGAGACCGTCTTGGCTTTGTCGGCGAGCCACGTCGCAAATACCTCCTGCTCGACCTTGAGCTGGAGGCCGGCGTCAATCGTGGTCCGGATGTCCTCGCCCGGCGCCCCTACATCGACGATGTGCTGTCCGGCCGGGCCGGTCGTGTTGGCGTCGACAGTGAGGATCTGGGGCCGACCCGCCAGGAGCGAGTTGTACTCCTGCTCCAGGCCGTACTGGCCGTTGCCGCTGGCGTTCACGAAGCCGAGCAACTGGGACGCCAGCGAGGTGTGGGGCGCGCCACCGGCCTGCGGGTAGACCCGCACGGGCGTGGGATCGAGGGTGATCGTGGCCAGGCCGCCGTTCGTCTGAGCGTAGGAGATCTCTTTGGCGATGTCTGCGTCGACGTTCGTGGTCAGGATGACGTAGTAGCCGTCGCCGGCCATTGCCTTGCGAAGTGTCGCCTCCGCATCCGGGTCCAGGCCCAGGTAATCCACGAGGGCATCGCCGTCGCGCTTGCGTTCGGCGGCCGTGAGGCCGTGGAGGTCGGCGATGATGCGGTAGCGGTAGACCGTCTCGGCCAGTACGACGGTGCCGCTCTTGTCGTAGATGGTCCCCCGCTTGGCGGGTATCGACCGCTGCGTATAGGACGAATCCTGAGCGCTGAGGGCCGTCAGCTGCGTGTGCTGACTGACCTGCCAGTAGGCAAGCCGCGAGGCCATCCCGCCCGAAAGCAACACGAGCACAGCGAGGAGCAGCAGCAGACGAGCCTTGGAATCGGTCCGACCGAGCATTGGGCCGGCCTTCTCAGTGGGCCGGGATGACGACTGGCGGAGGCAGCTGCGAGAGTCCGGTGACGATCGCCTGGCGCCGAATCGCGGACTCCCGGTCGAGCCGGTTGATGTCCGCCAGATCCTGCTGCCGCTGGTTCTGGAGCTGCCCCAGCTGCTGGTTCAGCTGGTCCATGTCGTAGCCGGAGGCCGAGACCCGAACGGTCTGGACCAGCGAGAAGAAGCTCAGCAGGAAGGCAACGACGATCATGCCGATGGCCATCCCGAAGAAGCGCGGCCGCTTCCTGTTCCGGAGAGAGATTCGCGATCGCCTGCGCGTAAGCTCCGGCGCCCGGGAGCGGAGGAGGAGGGCCTCCGGGCGCCGGCGTGGATACGATGTGGAGCGAGGGCGCGCCCCCTCATAGACCGCCATCAGTCGATACTCCTGAGGTTCAGCCACTCGCCTACCGCCGCCCGAGCCATCGGATCGACCGGCCAGCCGCTGCCCGACCAGCGAGCGCCCGGCCCGGGCAGGTCGGACTCGTCGATCCGGCCAAGGACACCGATGTTCTGGTCGGTTCGCTCGTGCAGCTCGTGCTGGCGGCGGCCATAGTTTCGGCGTCGACTGGCCTCGTGTCCCTTGCTCATCGGGTCCTCCTTTCTCGATCGGCTTAGGCGGCGATGCGTTCGGCGCCCCGAAGACGGGCGCTTCGCGAGCGTGGATTGGCGGCAACTTCGGCCGGGCTCGGCGTACGCGATTTGCCGAGCGAGCGAAGGTTTGGCTGGCGTCCGCAGACGCAGATCGGCACTTCCGGCGGGCAGACGCAGCCGCGTTGCTCGGCGGCGATGAAGCGCTTGACGATTCGGTCCTCGAGCGAGTGGTAGCTCAGCACAACGAGACGTCCGCCCGGCCGCAGCAGCACCAGGGAGGCCGCCAGTCCGGCCTCGAGGGCCGCAAGTTCGTCGTTGACGGCGATCCGCAGGGCTTGGAAGACGCGCGTGGCAGGGTGGGTCCGACGGCTCTTGGGTGCGGGTACGGCCCTCGCCACGAGCGCTGCAAGCTGCTCCGCCGTCTCGACCGGGGTGTGGCTCCGGGTCTCCACGATCGTCCGAGCGATACGACCCGCAAACGGCTCCTCGCCGTAACGACGGAAGAGCGCCGCCAGATCTCTCGACTCCATAGTCGCGAGCAGGTCCGCGGCCGATCGGCCACGGCTGGTGTCGAAGCGCATGTCGAGGCGGCCGCCGGCGCGGAAGCCGAAGCCACGCTCCATGTCCACGAGCTGGAAGCTCGACAGGCCGAGGTCCATGAAGAGGCCGTCGACCGCGGCAAAGCCGGCGCCGGGTGCCACTTCCGCCAGCTGGCCGAAGTTGACCTGCCGCAGGACGGCACGATCGCCGAAGCGGGCCAGCCGTCTGGCGCTCCTGGCGATGGCCGCCCCATCGGCGTCGAGTCCCAGGAGACGCCCATCGGGCGAAGAGGCTTCGAGGATCCGCTCGGCGTGGCCGGCTCCGCCGAGGGTGGCGTCGATCTGGAGGCTGCCGGAACGCGGGGCGAGAGTCTCAACGA
>OCZT010003612.1_pt1 | contig 15765 bp, 15 predicted proteins | sample 1539031 | NCBI WGS metagenome assembly OCZT01 (sample SAMEA3539308, study PRJEB22396) | soil metagenome | biome: tundra; feature: field; material: soil | place: USA | collected 2010-05 | depth 0.15 m | reverse complement strand
GGCTGGCACGGCTCGTGCGTCGGCGCGGGTCAGGTCTTCTTCACCTTGGTCAGGAAGATGTGGCCGATGGCGGTCGGGTAGATACCGGTCACGTTCTTCGCCGACGCCGCCAGGTAGTTGTAGAAATACCCGAAGATGATCGGCGTCTGGTCGAGCAGCAGGGTCTCGATCTGCCCGGCGATGCTGCGCTGGGAAGTCAGGTCGACGGCGGCGATGTACTGCTTGGACAGCGCGTTGTACTGCGCATTGTTGAAGTGCGCCGCGTTCCACGTTCCCGTTCCGGCCTTGGCGTTGGACGTCTGGAGCGGTGCGGTCAGGAACACGTTCGGCACGCTGCGGTGCCCGTAGTCGACCAGGCTCATCGTGGCGTCGAGCCAGTCGGAGTTCCCGAACGTGGCCTTGCCGTAGTACTGGGTCGAGAACTCGAACTTGGTATTGATGGTCACGCCGATGCTCTTCGCGGCCTGTGCCACGATCTGGCCGTACTGGGGAATCTCGAGGGTGTTGTTGCCGATCAGCTGCGTCGTGAACCCGGACGAGTGCCCGGCGGCCGCCAGCAGCGACTTGGCCTCGGCGATGTTCTTGGCGCGCTGGGCGATGCTGGTGTTCGCCGACGGGAACACCGGTGCGAACGGGCTGTCGTTGCCCAGGGCGGCGTGGCCCTTGAAGAGCGCCGCGATGATCGCTGGCCGGTCGAGTGTCAGCGCGATCGCCCGGCGTACCCGCGGGTCGGTGAACGGCGCCTTGTCGCAGCGCATCGACAACTCGCGGTGCGCACTCGACTTCAGCTCCACGATGTTGTACGGGGCGCCGGGCGCGAGCAGCTGCTCGCCGCCGGAAACCGAGAACTGGCCGAGGACATCGAGCGTTCCGCCGGTCAGCGCGAGGACCTGCGGCGTCTGGCTGTCGTAGAAGGTGAACTCGGTTGCCGCGGGCAGCGCCTTGGGACCCCAGTACTGCTCGTTGCGCGCGAACGTCGCGCCCACCTTCGGCGTGTAGGTCTTCATCACGAACGCGCCCGTGCCGATGAACGAGCTCTGCCATTTCGCCGGGTCGTAGCCGTTCGGGATGATGATCATGTTGTAGTTGTCCGACGAGGTCAGGTACGGGAAGTTGCCGTTCGCGGCATCGAGGTGGAACGCGACGGTGAAGTCGTCCACCTTCTTGACGCCGGCCGGGGACAGCACGCCGCCGAAGGCCGACAGCGCGTTCCCCCCGGTCTTCGGATCGGACTGGAGCTTGAAGGAGTACACGACATCATCGGCGGTCAGCGGGCTGCCGTCGTGGAACTTGACGCCCTGGCGGATCTTGAAGGTCCACACGTCGGCGGCGGCGTTCGGCTTCCAGCTCGTGGCGAGCTGCGGCTGGAGCGTCAGGTGCTCGTCCGAGAACACCAGATACTCGCCGGCCTGGCCGAGCATGTCGATGCCGCCCTGATCGGCGATGGTGATCGGGTTGATCGCTGCCGCTGGCACGATGATCCCGACCTTGATGGTCGCATTGGCGCCGCTCGCGGCCCCGCTGCTGCTGCTAGTGGACGGCGTCGGGCTGCTCGAGCTTCCGCACGCGGAGAGCACCGCGCCCAGCACCGGGACCGATATGCCGACCACCGCGCCGCGCCTCAGGAAGTCCCGCCGGGACATCCGTCCGGCCACGAACTCGTCGATGACGTGGTTTTCGATCACTCCCTGGCCCGCGCGCAAGCGGCCGAGCCGACCATGATCAACGTTCACTGGGATCCTCCCTCAGGACCGTGCCGTGCGACGCGATTCGAAAAACCTATGCCCGGGTTCCGTTCTTGTCACGGCACCCGTCCGTCGTTCTGCAGGGTTTCTAGCTGATCGATGGGAATGTGGCAACTCATCAGGTGGCCGGGTGCCACCTCAAGCAGCGGAGGCTCGGTCGACTCGCACTCGCCGGCCGTCAGCCTGCGGGGGCAACGTGTGTGGAACACGCAGCCGGCCGGCGGGTTGGCCGCGGACGGGATCTCACCGTGCAGCCGGATTCTGGTGGCATGCTGCCCGTCGAGGCTCGGCACGGCCGAGAGCAGCGCTTCGGTGTAGGGGTGATGGGGTCCGGCGAAAACCGTCTCGGCCGGGCCAATCTCCATCACGCGACCGAGGTAGAGCACGGCGATGCGGTCGGACAGGTACCGCACCAGGCCGAGATCGTGGGAGATGAACAGGTAGGTCACCTGCTCCTTGGCCTGGAGGTCGACCAGCAGGTTGAGTATTGCCGCCTGCACCGACACGTCGAGGGCCGAGGTGGGCTCGTCGCAGACGACGATGCGCGGCCTGCCCCCGAAGGCGCGCGCGATCGCCACTCGCTGCTTGAGGCCGCCGGACAGCTGGCTCGGACGCAGCGTCAGGTGACGCTCCTCCATGCGCACCGACCGCACCAGGTCGGCCAGGCGCTCGCGGAGATGCGCTCCCGATAGGCCGGCCAGCCTGGAGAGGGGGCGGCTGATCAGGCGCCGAACCGTGTGGCGGCGGTTGAGTGCCGAGTCCGGGTTCTGGAAGACGATCTGCAGCGCCTTCAGCTGGTCGCGCGGGCGGCGTCGCGCATCGGCCCCCAGTGGCTGGCCTTCGAGCTCGACGATGGAGCCCTCGTCCGGAGTGATGAGGCCGAGCAATGCGCGGGCAAGGGTCGTCTTGCCGCTGCCGGACTCGCCGACCAGTCCGAGCGTCTCCCCCCGTTCGAGGACGAGGTCCACGCCGACCAGGGCCTTGACGGTCTCACCGCGCGAGTCGAAGGTCTTCGACAGGCCCGCCACCCGGACGATGGGCTCGGCGGCGTCGTGGCGCGAGGGCAGCTGCACGTCGACCGGGGTATTCCGGGGCAGGTCCACCGTCTGCTCGTGCAGGTAGCAGCGCGAGCTCCGGGTCGCGCTGATGGCGAAGGCCGGCGGGACGGCAGTCCTGCACTGTTCCTCGGCGATCGGGCAGCGCGCGGCGAAGATGCACTCGTCGAGCACGCTGCCTGGGGCCGGCAGGAAGCCAGGGATCGTGTCGAGCCGGCCATGGTCCTTCCGCTGGCCACGCCGGGGTATGCAGCGCAGCAGCCCGACGGTGTAGGGGTGGCGCGGCTGGTCGAATACCTCGCGTGCGGGGCCCTCCTCGATGAGTTCTCCTGCGTAGAGGACTCCGACCCGGTCACACATCTTGGCGATCACGGCGAGGTTGTGGCTGATGAACAGCACCGAGGTGTCGAATTCCTCGCGAAGTGCCGCAACGAGGTCGAGCACCTCCGCCTCGACGGTCGCGTCCAGCGCGGTTGTCGGCTCGTCGAGGATGAGCAGCGAGGGCTCGGCGGCGAGCGCCATGGCGATGACGGCCCGCTGCGCCATCCCGCCGGAGAGCTGGTGCGGGTACCGCTGCATGACCCTGCCCGGGTCGGAAATCTGTACCTTGCGGAGCATGGCCTCGGCACTCTCGAGTGCCGCTCTCCGGCCGAGGCCGGCGATCTCGTACACCTCGGCGACCTGCCGGCCGACCTTGATCGACGGGTTCAGTGCCCGCCCGGGCTCCTGGTAGACCATTGACACCGTGCGGGCACGCAGCTCGCGCAGTGCTGCGTCACCCAGGGCCAGCGGATCGATCCCGTTGATGCTGATCGCGCCCGAGCTCACCCGGCCGTTGCGGGGCAGGTACCTGGTCAGCGCCAGCGCCACCGTGGACTTGCCGGATCCGGATTCCCCGACCAGCCCGTAGGACTCATTGCGGCCGATCTGGAACGAGACGTCGCGCAGCGCACTGCGGTCATGCCCGCGCACCCGGTAGGTGACGTCCATGTGCTCGACCGTCAGCGTCAGGCCTGTCCCGCCCGGCGCGGCCGCGGTGTCGGCGGCGGTCACGAGGCGAGTACCTGCTCGATCGCGTCGGTGACCAGGTTGACCCCGATCACGAGCGAGGCGATGGCGAGTGCCGGGAAGATGGTCTCCCACCAGTCGCCGGCCGGCAGTACCCCGTAATTAGCGGCGATGTCCGCTCCCCAGTCGGGGGTGGGCGGCTGAATCCCGAAGCCTAGGAACGACAGGGTGGCGACGGCGAAGATGGCGTATCCGAGTCGCACCGTGAACTCGACGAGGATGGCCGGGACGACGTTCGGGAGAATCTCGACGAACATGATGTGAGCTGACTTCTCGCCGAGCAGGCGGGCGGAGGACAGGTAGTCGAGCTGACTCTCGACCAGGACGGCCGACCGGACGGTGCGGGCGATCAGGGGTGTGAAGACGAACCCGATGACGATGATCAGCGTCGTCGTGGACGGGCCGAGCGCGACGATGAACAGGAAGGCGACGATCAGGAACGGCAGCGCAAGCACCGCCTCAACGACGCGGCTGACCAGCAAGTCGATCACCCCGCCGAGATAACCCATGGCGAGGCCGAGCGCCGTGCCGAGGGCGGTGCCGAGCAACGTGGCGAGCGGGGCGATGAACAGGATGCCCCTGGCGCCGACGATGACCCTGGACAGCATGTCGCGGCCGAGCTGGTCGGTCCCGAACAGGTGCGCCCGTGACGGGGCGGCGTTAGTGGCCAGCAGTTGCTGGGCGAAGGGACTATGCGGGGCGATCACGCTGCCGAACAGGGCGCACGCGATCCAGAACAGCAAGATGACCGCGCCAGCGACAAACGTCGGCTTGCGCACCAGCAGCCGCCACGGCGTCGACTCGGCACGTCTGGGGGCATGCGCAACCGTCACCTCCGCCCCGGCCGGGCCCCCCGTGCTGCCCGGCACACCCGCGATCTCATACCCTGCCGGGCCGCCAATCACTCAGCGCTCCCGAGGCGCAGGCGCGGGTTGAGCAGTGTGTAGACCACATCAGCGATGAGCGTGGCCACCATGTACACGATGCCGACGGTCAGCACGCCTGCCTCGAGCATCGGGAAGTCCTTGCCGGTGGCGGCGGTGAAGATCAGCTTCCCGATTCCCTGGTAGTTGAAGAGCGTCTCCACCACGACCAGCCCACCGACCAGGTACCCGGTCTGGGTGGCGATGACGGTGATCGTGGGGAGCAGTGAGTTCCGCAGGATATGCCGCCGGATCACTACCGCCCGGCGCAGGCCCTTCAGGGTCGCGGTGCGCGCGTAGTCGGACCGGAGCGCCTCGATCGTGCCGGCTCGCGCCATCCGGGCAATGTAGCCGAACAGCACGAACACGAGCGGGACCGCGGGCAGGATCAGATGATCGAGCTGGCTCAGTGCTGACGCGCCGGTCCCGGCCGAGGCCGCGACGGGGAACCACTTCAGCTCGACGCCGAAGATCACGATGACGATGATTCCGGACACGAACTCGGGCACGGTCGCGGCGGACAGGCCGGTGATCGAGATGACCCGGTCGGTCAGCCGGCCGACGTTGAGCGCTGCGACGACACCGCCGAGGATGCCGAGTGGCACGACGATGATGAAGGCCAGGGCGGCTAGCTTGACCGAGTTCACCAGCGCGGCATGGATGAACGGCTCGACCGGGCTCCGGAACTCGTAGGACTGGCCCATGTTGCCGCGCACCAGCCCGGAAACCCAGCTCCAGTACTGAGTGAGGAGTGGCCGGTCTACGCCGAGCTGGCGGTCGAGATTCTGCACGGCACGCTGGGCGGCCAGCGGGCCGAGGATGGACCTGCCGGGATCACCAGGCAGCACCTGCCCCGCAAAGAATACAATCATGCTGAGGAGCCAGAGCGTGACAACCCCCAGTCCGACGCGCCTGAGGACGTAAGCCGCCACGCTGGCTCCTTTGACGACCTGAAACCACCCCGCACCGAACGTTTCGGTTCAGCGAAGCCTAGTTTCCGCCAGCTGAGCCTGCAATGCGTCAGGCCTTGGCCGTTAGCGAAACGTCACCGAGCCCAGGCTGCCGGTCGAGCTTGTCCGAGGCGTCAGCTGGGCTCATCCTCGCTTCGCGCGTCCATGAACTCCCGCTGCGCGCGTCCATGAACCGGGGCAAGCGTCCCGCGACGCGTTCGTGGCCGCGCGAATTTTGCCTCCGCAGGAGACGCTTCGCCTCGGTACGATGAGCGCGCCCTTTGAATGCAGGTCGCCAAACAGCGGGACAAATGCCGGGCCCTGGGCTGCGCGTTTGTTCGGCCGCCGCTTCGGCCGAAGCCGGCAGTTGCGGAGTAGGAGTCGGGGTGATCACTCGATGACGGTCGTTGTCGACGGGACTCAGCTGACGATCGAAGACGTGGTCGCAGTCGCCAGGCGGCATAAGAGGGTCCAGCTCGCGGCTGCGGCCCGCGCGCATATGGCGTCCACGCACGCGGTGGTTGAGGAAGCGCTGGTCGCCGGCGATCCGGTTTACGGGCTGACCACCGGAGTCGCCGAGCGCAAGCGGGTTCTTCTTGAGCCGGCCGAGCGCAGGCTGTTCAGTCAGCGGCTCGTGCTGAGTCATCGTGTGGCACAGGGCGCCGCCCGCCCCATCGGACGTCGTCCGCGGGGCGATGCTCTGCCTGGCCAATGGCTACGCGAAGGGCACTCCCGGCGTTCGGCGTGAAACTCGAAGATCAGGTACTCCTCACGGCCAACGGAGCCGAACTGCTGAGCGCCTTCCCCTTCGACGGGCGGCTGCTGGGCGGACGGTAACCAGAGGGGTATCTGCCCGATGCCGATGCGGGCTAGCCTCATCGTCATGCAGAACGAGGCATCCCGGATCCTCATTGGCGAGAGCTTCATCGGCGAAGGCGACGAGGCGGCGCACATCAACACCGTGCTCGGCGACAGGGCCGGGCCGGTGGGCGTGGCCTGGGCGACGCACTGGCCAGTCCGCGGCCTGGCCACACGCCGTTCGTCGCGGTGCTTCGCCCGAGCCTTCCGGTCAAGCCGATGACGTTGTTTGTCAACAAGGCATCCATCGCCAGCGACGATCACGGGATTCTGACCTGGGGAGCGGCGCAGGCAGGCGTCGCCGGAGGGGTTGCCGACGCGGTGGCCGATTCGATCATCGACTCGGCTGACGTCGACGAGCTGCTGCTCATCGCGGCCGTCTGGGTAAATCCCGCCGCGCGGGACGCCGAGCTCGTCTACCGCAACAACCGCACGGCGACCAGGGAGGCGCTGCGCGCTGGCGTCAGTGGCGCGCCCGCTGTGGCCGACGTCCTCGCCGGGCGCGAGTTTCCTTTCAACCCGTTCTACGCAGCTACCCAGGCTGCGCCAGGCGGCCCAGCCGCCGCAAGCTCCCCGCCAGGCACCGAGTGAAGATCACCGCTATCCGTCTGGACCGGATGCGGCTGCCGCTGAGCCCTCCGTTCCTGGCAGCCTGGGACCCGGTGCCGCGCCGCCACTTCGATGCCACCCTGGTCCGGGTCGAGACCGACGAGGGCATCACCGGCTACGGCTCGGGCGACACCATGGACGGCTTTGCCGCCTACCAGGACCTGTTCCTCGGCCGGGATCCCCGCCAGATCGTCGATCACGTCAAGGTGATCGAGACCATCAACTTCCAGGCCGGCCGGTACTGGCCGCTGGAAGCGGCGCTGTGGGACATCATCGGCAAGGCATCAGGGCAGCCGGTGTCCGCGCTGTTCGGCGGAGCGCTCCAGCGCATTCCCGCGTACGCGTCGTTCGGTGAGGCCAGGAGCCCGGGGGAGCGGGCCGAAGCGGCGCTGGCGGCGAAGGCGGCCGGCTTCCGCGCGGTGAAGATCCGCATCGGCCGGGCGGACACCGCGGCCGGGCTGGCTGCGGTGCGCGCCACCCGGGAAGCCGCCGGTGACGATCTCGCGATCATGGTCGATCTCAACCAGTGGTGGCGGATGGCCGGCGACATCTCCGCGCCGCTCGATCTCGCTGCAGTCCGCAGGATCGCCGCCGAACTGCACGACCTCGGCGTGCTGTGGCTGGAGGAACCGCTGCCGGGCGCTGACCTTGACGGCATGCGGACGCTCCGGGAGCAGACCGGCATCCGGGTCGCTGGCGGCGAGATGGCGCGCACCCAGGCAGAACTGCTGGACGCGCTCGCGGCCGGTGCGCTCGACGTGGTCCAGCCCGACGTGGTGCTCGCGGTGGGCATGCTCCGCGCGCGGACCGTGGCCGAGATCGCGCAGGCCCGCAATCACTGGTTCACTCCGCACACCTGGACCAACGGGCTCGGCCTGCTGGCCAACCTGCACGTGGCGGCCGGCGTCGGCGGGGGACCGTACCTGGAATTCCCTTACGATCCGCCCGGCTGGACCGAGCAGCGGCGCGACTTCTTCCTCTCCCGCCCGGTGCTCATCGACGCCGGCGGATACCTCGCCGTGCCCGCGGCACCGGGCCTGGGCGCGGAGATCGACGAGGTTGCCGTCGCCCGGTGGGCGCTGCGCTGATAACGCCGTCCCTCGGCCGCCGGTATCCATGCCATCCTGCTCGCCGCCCAGGACCACCAGGGGTGATGATGCAGGCGGCGATCAGGCTGTTCCGCAGGGTGCCTCATTCCCTGCCGTGGCCGGTCAGGCCCGCTGCCGCCAGGATCTCCGCAGCGAACTCGTCCGGTGCCTCCAGCGGTGAGAAATGACCGGCCGACGGCAGCAGCCGCAGCGCCGCATCGTCGAAGAAGTGCAGGTCGGGAACGACGACGTCAAGCCCGGCAAGCAGCGGGGTCACGTGCCGGTAATCCCGCCGTCCCCCGGCCAGCCATGCAGGAGTACGGCGCGCGGCCCAGCCCCGGTCCGGTCGTAGGCCAGCCGGAAGCCGTCCGTCACATCGCTCACGGGCACGCGAGGAGCCTAGCCCGCGGCGGGCCCGTTCCGGCAATGGGAGATGCGGTGGAAGCGGCCTGCGATGGCGCTACGACTGCAGGCACCTGCTGAGCGGCGTACAGGGAAGGCCGGGGTAATCCTGCTGGCGGGCGGTCACGTCGTAGCTGAGGTTGGCGCGGTCCATGATGAGCGCGGCGCGCGCCTGGCGGCCGATCTCGGGCTTGACGCGTCCGACGGTGCCGGCCATGAGCCGCAAGACGGCCGGGGGCAGGTGGCGCGGCGCGCTGGTCCGGCCGGCCGCTTCCTGGATCGCGGCGGCGAGCTGGCTGAAGGTAAGATTGGCCGGGCCGCCGATCTCGAAGACGCGGCCGCGAGCGGCGGGGTCAGCGACGGCGCGCTCGGTGAGAGCAGCGACGTCGCTGACAGAGACGAAGTTGACCGGGTTGTTCCCTCGGCCGAAGACGACGGGCCGGCCGGATCGAGCCGCGGTCTTCTTGAGCACGTCGATCCACAGCTCGAGGAACGCGGTGGCCCGCACGATGGTCCATCCTGCCCCGCTGGCCTGCAGGTGCTGCTCGGCGGCGTGCTTCATACGGAACAGCTCCATGGGACTGTCGGCCGCGGCGCCGACGACCGACATCAGCACGAGGGCGGCGCCCGCATCCCGCGACGCGTCGATGAGGTTGACGTTGCCCTGGTAGTCGACCGAGGCCGGCGACACGCGCCCGGGCCCGGCGAACCCCTGGACCGCGGATACCACCACCTCGGTGCCGCGGACGGCTGCGGGCAGGCTGGCGCAGTCGCGCACGTCGCCGGTCACGACCTGCACGCCCAGCCCGGTGAGGTGGGCGGCCCGGGCCGGGTCGCGGGTCAGGATCCGGACCGGCAGTCCTCGTTCAGCCAGCCGGGTCGCCAGCACAGTCCCGAGCCGGCCGGTACCGCCGGCCAGCAGGATCACGATGTCCCGCCCGCCGCGACGTGCCGGCGCACCGCGGCGTCGGCGTCGTCGCCGTCGCGGGAGACCGGCTCGAGGTAGAACCGGGCCCAGCTGGCCAGGCCGTCAGTAACGCCGAAGATCACCACGCCGCGCAGGAGATGCGCGGACCCGTCCGGCCGGGTCCCGCGATGCTCCCACTCGGTCCAGGCCGTGTCCCCGTCCACGGTGCATCGCAGGACCTCGGCGGTGAGGTCGGGGATCGCGGCGAAGATCTGCTCCCAGTTCCTGCGCACCTGCTCCCGGCCGGTGAACCCGCGCTGCGGGTGCGCCGGGGTCTCGTTGCGGTAGCCGGGCGCGAAGCAGGCCACCAGTGTCGCCAGGTCGCGATCGTTGGTCGCCTGCCGCAGCCGCTCGACCATCGCCGCCGGCCCGCCACAAGCCATGGCATCATCCATGCTGTCCACCACCACTCTGTTACAATTGCCTGTAATCGTTACATCACTATGGAATGGAAAAAATCCCCTGTCAACTCCCAAGCGCCGCTACGAGTCGCCGCGGCGGGCCGAGCAGGCTCAGCAGACCCGTGCCGCGGTGACCGACGCCGCGCGGCGGCTGTTCCTGCGGGACGGGTTCGCCGCGACGACGATCGCGTCGGTCGCGGCTGAGGCGCGAGTCTCCGTCGAGACCATCTACAAGGCCTTCGGCGGCAAGCCCGGCCTGGTGCGCGCCGTCTGCGAGCGGGCGCTGGCCGGCCCGGGACCGATCCCCGCCGAGACGCGCTCCGACGAGCTGCAGCTGACCGAGCCGGATCCACGCGAGATCATCCGTGGCTGGGGGGTGCTCACCGCCGAAGTGGCCCCGCGGGTAGCACCGATCCTGCTGCTGCTGCGCGCCGCCGAGGCCGCCGATCCGCAGATGGCCGGGCTGCGGGCCGAGCTGGACGCCAGCCGCCTGCGCCGGATGACCGGCAACGCGCGCACTCTGGCCGAAGCCGGGCACCTCCGTGCGGGCATCACCGTCGAGCACGCCGGCGAGGTGATGTGGACCTACAGTTCCCCTGAGCTCTACGAATTGCTCGTCCTGGGCCGCGGCTGGCCGTCCGGGCGCTACGGCGCCTTCATCGCCGACGCGATGATCGCCGCCCTCCTCCCGCCCGAACCGCCTGCCCGCCAAGCCAGCCAGCGCCGCTGATGCGGCATGTTCCTCAGGGTGGCCGGCTATTGACCGGCCCGGTCGTCCATCAGCTGGGCGTGCAGGGTGTCAGCGAGCCATGTCTCGTACTCGTCCATGGTCCAGCCGCGTTCGGTGACCAGGGCGCGGTACGCCCATGGGCCTGTGTACAGCCACAGGATGTCGGCAGCGCGAGCGGTGCTGAGCCCGGGCCGCAGGACGCCCTGCTCCTGGAAGCTGCTGACTGCCAGCGTCATCCCGTGCAAGCGCTGGCCCTGGAGCTTGCGCCACAGGCCGGCGATCTCGGGATCGGTGCTAGCCGCGGACTCGATCACGCTCAGCACGCCCGCCGTGCGGGCGCCTGAGTCCCGCAGCTGGCGGGCGAAAATGCGCGCCTTGTCCCGTGGATCAGCGGTGTCCCTGATGGCCTGCACGAACGGCCGCTCGGGTACGGGTACGGGCTCGTCATCGCCGGCGACTGCCACGTCGAAGACGGCCGACAGGACGGCCGCCTTGGTGCCGAAGACCGAGTAGACGGTCTGCCAGGCCACGTCGGCCTGCTCGGCGATCTCCTGGACGGTGGTCGTCGCGTAGCCATGCCGCTCGAATAGGTCGTGCGCGGCTGCCAGGATGCGCCGCCGCGTCTGCCTGGCTCGCTGTTGCCGGCGGCCCGCTGGCGCCGGTGCCTTGACGCTGGTCACGGTTTAGAGTAACACTCTGCTAATAGAGTTATGCTCTATCAATAGAGCCTTACTCTACGAAAGGAATCGTCATGAGCGTACCCTACCGGATCATGTACAGCCTGGGCGTCACCCCCTGGGAGCACAGCGATACGCCCGGACCGCTGGCCGACCTGATCGAGGGCCCGCATGCCCTCCCGCCGGGCGACATGCTCGACATCGGCTGCGGCACCGGCCGTGATGCGATCTATTGCGCGCGCCATGACTGGACCGTGACCGGCCTGGACGCTGTCCCCCGGGCGCTGCGGCGCGCCCGCCGCAACGCGCTCCAGGCAGGAGTGCCCGTGCGGTTTCTGCAGGCTGACATCACGCACCCCGGCGGCTGCGATCTCGGCAGCAGCTACACTCTCCTGCTCGACGGCGGCTGCCTGCACGGGCTCGCGCCCGCGCAAATCCAGCGTGCCGCCGCCGCGATCACCGATGCGGCCAAGTCCGGCGCGACGATGCTGATGTTCGCCTTCGCGCCCGGCCGCCGCGGGCCCGGGCCGCGCGGCATCGACCCCGCGCAGCTACCCGCGCTGTTCCCGCAGTGGGACCTTGCCTTCAGCCGCCTCGCCAGCGAGGTAGCACTGCCCGGACCCCTGCGCAACGCCAGGCCCGCCTGGCACCAACTCGTCAAGCGCTAGCCTGACCCGTAAGCACCGCTAGCTTGCCGCCCCGCTGCCTGACCCACAGCCCGACTGGGGATGATGAGGCGAAGGCAGCGGCGACACCGCCGCGCGTCCGGCAGACCTGACGAGGAGCCAGCGTGACCGCCTCACGCCCGCCCGGCCCGCACGCAACGCCGCCATCGGGCCCGCGCCCGGTCCGGGCGCCCCGCGGTACTCAGCTGTCCTGCAAGGGCTGGCCGCAGGAGGCCGCGATGCGGATGCTGATGAATAACCTCGACCCCGAGGTTGCCGAGCATCCCGACCAGCTCATCGTCTACGGCGGCTCCGGCCGGGCGGCCCGCAGCTGGGACGCCTTCGACGGGATCGTCCGCTCGCTGCAGGATCTGGAGCAGGACGAGACGCTGCTGGTCCAGTCAGGCAAGCCAGTCGGCGTGTTCCGCACCCACGAGTGGGCACCGCGGGTGCTGATCGCCAATTCCAACCTCGTCCCGCAGTGGGCCAACTGGGAGGAGTTCCGGCGGCTTGAGTCACTCGGGCTGACCATGTTCGGCCAGATGACAGCGGGCTCCTGGATCTACATCGGCACCCAGGGCATCTTGCAGGGCACCTACGAGACGTTCGCGGCCATCGCGGCCAAGCGGTTCGGCGGCTCGCTGGCCGGGACGGTCACGCTGACCGCCGGCCTGGGCGGGATGGGCGGCGCGCAGCCGCTGGCCGTGACGATGAACGGCGGGGTGGCGATCTGCATCGACTGCGACCCCTCCAGGATCGCCCGCCGGATCGAGCACGGCTACCTGGACGTGGCCGCCGACGACATCGCCGACGCGGTGCGCCGCGCCACCGCCGCCGCCGGCGCCGCCGAGCCGCTCTCCATCGGCCTGCTCGGCAACGCGGCCGACCTGGTGCCGCAACTGCTGGCCATGAGCGCCCCCATCGACATCGTCACCGACCAGACCTCGGCCCATGACCCGCTGTCCTACCTGCCCAGCGGCGTCGCGTTCGAGGACATGGGCGCCCTGCGCGCCGAGGACCCGGCCGGGTTCACCCGGCGGGCCAGGGAGTCGATGGCCGTGCACGTCGAGGCGATGGTCGGCTTCCTGGACCGCGGCGCCGAGGTCTTCGACTACGGCAACTCGATCAGGGGCGAGGCCGAGCTGGCCGGGTACCAGCGGGCATTCGCCTTTCCCGGCTTCGTTCCCGCCTATATCAGGCCGCTGTTCTGCGAGGGCAGGGGCCCGTTCCGGTGGGCGGCGCTGTCCGGCGACGCGGCGGACATCGCAGCCACCGACAAGGCGATACTCGATCTCTTCCCCGCCAACGAGGCGCTGGCCCGGTGGATCAGGATGGCCCAGCAGAAGGTCCGGTTCCAGGGGCTTCCGGCCAGGATCTGCTGGCTCGGCTACGGCGAGCGGGCGCGGGCCGGCGTCCGCTTCAACGAGCTGGTCGAGCGCGGCGAGGTACAGGCGCCGATCGTCATCGGCCGTGACCACCTCGACTGCGGCTCGGTCGCCTCGCCGTACCGGGAGACCGAGGCGATGGCCGACGGCTCGGATGCGATCGCCGACTGGCCGCTGCTCAACGCCCTGGTCGCTGCTTCATCGGGGGCGTCCTGGGTGAGCATCCATCATGGCGGCGGGGTCGGCATCGGCCGGTCGATCCACGCCGGCCAGGTGTGCGTGGCGGATGGCACGGCGCTCGCCGCGCAGAAGCTGGAACGGGTGCTGACCAACGACCCGGGCATGGGCGTGATCAGGCACGTCGATGCCGGATACGACGAGGCCAGCCGGGTGGCCGTGGCGCGCGGCGTGCGGGTCCCGATGTCCGAGGCGCGGCCCGCAGCGCAGTAACGCCCGTTGCCCGCAGCGTGGTAACGGCGCGGCCCGCGACGCAGTAACGGCGCGGCGGCTGTTCGCCGGCTGCCGGCAGTGTTCACCATGCGTGCGCGGGGAATAACCAGAATGTGAGCTTATGCCCTTCTGGAGGCGCAATGGGCGATGCCGGGCAGGTGCCCGCAGGCGTCGACGTGACCCGGCCGACCCCGGCCCGGTTATACGACTATTACCTGGGCGGCACCAGCAACTTCGAGGTGGACCGGGTCGCGGCCGAGCACTTACGGCTGCGGATGCCCGAACTCTCGGACACAGCGTGGGCGAACCGGGGATTTCATCAGCGGGCGGCCCGCTGGATCGCGCGCCGCGGCGTGCGGCAGTTCATCGACATCGGCGCGGGACTGCCCACCGCCGGTAACACCCACCAGGCGCTACTCGAGGTAGCACCGGATGCCCGGGTGGTCTATGTCGATATCGACCCGATGGTGAGCGAGCAGGCTGACGGGCTGCTAACTGATCAGGCAAGCACCCGGCTGGTCACTGCCGACTTGCGCGGCCCCGGGCAGCTGCTCGGCCATCGCGGCCTGCGGGCGCTGATCGATTTCGCCGAGCCGGCCGGGCTGCTGATGACGGCGGTGCTGCATTTCGTCGCCGACGCGGCGGATCCATGGGGCCTGGTGGCGCGCTATATGGAGGCGCTGGCGCCGGGCAGTTACCTGGCCCTTTCGCACGGCACCAGCGATAAGCTGCCGCCCGCCATGGTGGCGGCGGCGCGGGAGTTGTATGACCAGGCCACCGAGCAGGTCTACCCGCGCTCGTTAGCCGGGGTACAGCGGTTTTTCGCTGGTCTTGAGCTGGCCGAGCCTTACCCGGGCGCCGGGCCGGTGCTCTGCCATACCGGCGAGTGGGGTGCGGAGGACCCGGCGTCGGCGGACAGCGACGGGTCGCGGATCATGTATTGCGGGGTTGCCCGGCGCCCGTGAGGCCCGGCCGCCCCGGCGCGACGATGGTGAAGGGAGGCCCGGTGGCCTTCGCGGCGCTCTGGGAATCGCTGCTCCCGGTCGGCCGGCACGCGCCCACCGGCGGGTACCGGCGGTACTCCTGGACGGACGCGGACGCAGCCTGCCGTGCCTGGTTCAAGGAAAAAGCGCAGGAACGGGGCCTGCGTGCATCCTGTGATCGCGACGGCAATCTGTGGGCGTGGTGGGATCACCCGGCATCGCCGCGAGGCGCGATCGTCACCGGCAGCCACCTGGATTCGGTGCCGGACGGCGGCGCCTACGACGGCCCGCTCGGCGTGGTGTCCGCCTTCGCCGCGATCGACCTGCTGCGGGCGGCCGGCTTCGTGCCCGCCCGCCCGATCGCGGTCGCCGCGTTCTGCGAGGAAGAGGGCGCCAGGTTCGGCCTAGCCTGTCTTGGTACCCGGCTGCTCACCGGCGCGATCACCCCGGAGGTGGCCCGTAAGCTGCGTGACGGCAGCGGGGTGAGCCTGGCCCAGGCGATGACAGCCGCCGGTCTCGACCCCGGCCGCATCGGCCCCGACGAGGAGCTGCTCGACGGAATCAGCGCGTTCATCGAGTTGCACGTCGAGCAGGGCAGTGCGCTGGCCGGCCTCGGCGCGGCGGTCGGCATCGCCGAGGGCATCTGGCCGCATGGCCGCTGGCGGCTTGATTTCCTCGGCCGGGCCGACCACGCGGGCACGACCAGGATCGCCGACCGGCGCGATCCCATGCTGCCGTACGCGGCGGCCGTCCTGGCTGCCCGGCAGGCCGCGGCCCGGCACGGCGCGCTGGCCACGTTCGGGAAGGTC
>OCZT010003611.1_pt1 | contig 15765 bp, 13 predicted proteins | sample 1539031 | NCBI WGS metagenome assembly OCZT01 (sample SAMEA3539308, study PRJEB22396) | soil metagenome | biome: tundra; feature: field; material: soil | place: USA | collected 2010-05 | depth 0.15 m | reverse complement strand
AGGTGCCTGGGCCGCGCTGCTTTCGCTGCTTTTGTGGCCGCTGGACGCATACCGGCCAGCCCGCGCCGCGGTGGGTTCCTGTTACAAGGAACTGGCCTCCTTCCTTGCCTCGGTAGCCGAACTCGCCGACCGCGAAAACCAGCGCCCGGCTGACCAGCAAATTCCGGGTGCCCCATCCTTTCCGCATCTTTTCGCGGAAAGGGTGGGAGACCTCGACCCTCAACCAGCCTCCAGCCGTCAAACCCGTTCCACCCCTGCCCTGTGGCACCGCCTGGCACAGCACCACCAGTACCGGGTTCGCCGCGCCGTGGAGCAGGGTTGGGCAGCGGTCGCCGCCATCCGCGCCGAACGCCAGTCAGAGACCGTGCAGGGCCATCACCTGGTTGTGCTGCTTGAAAATGCCGATCTGCTCATCGCCCGCACCGTCGCCTTGGCTGAGCACCTTGAGGCGGACGCCGCGCGCAGTGCTTCGCCGTGCTTTGACCGCAGTCTGTCGGCAATGGCCGACCTGCGTTCAGCCCAACTCTGGGTGGCAGCGCTGCTGGACCGCCGCCGCGGCCTGACCGTGGCACACGCGCGCGCCAAGCGCCGCGAGATGGAGCGCCTGCCCGCCTACCTGGAAACATGCCTTGACCCTGCCGACCTGGCCGGCCGCTTCCTGGCAGCGCAACTCGCCGAGGCCGCATCGCTGATGGAGGCCACCATTGAGAGCGCTGCCTTGATGCGGCTGGGCAAGGCCACAGATCCGGATTTCACCCCGCCTCATGCTGCCTCAGTCGGGCATGCCGGCCACGTTTATGCGCGCCTGGGCGAACTGCGCCAGGGCCTCAGCGCCAGCCGCGTTACCGATCAATTGACCGCCAACTTTACCCGCAAGTCGCTCAGCCTGCGCCACGCGGCCCGCGTCGCTCTGGTCTGCGGTCTGGACGTGGCTTTGATTCTGTCACTCCACATCGACCACGGCTACTGGCTGCTGCTCACGTCGCTCATTGTCCTGCAGCCCCACGTCAGCGGCACATTGCGCCGGGGCATGGAGCGCATTGGCGGCACGGTGGCGGGCGGCATTCTGGCTGCGATTCTGGCTGCCGCGCTCCACACTCAACTGGCCACCGCGGCAGCGTTGTTCCCGCTGGCTCTGATGGCTCTGGCCATTCTGCCGGTAAGTTACGCGGCTTTCGCCTTCTTTCTGACTCCGACCTTCGTGCTCGCCTGGCTGCCCTATACCGGCGACTGGCAGATCGCACTGGTCCGCACCGGCAATACCATTGCCGGAGCGCTGATTTCAGTAGCCGCCATGCTGTTTCTGTTTCCCAGTTACGAGCGGGAGCGCGCCCCGCAGTATCTCGCCGCCAGCCTCGCGGCCAACCGCCGCTACATTGCGCAACTCGCTGAGTCCTGGAGGGGCCGTTCCCGGTCTTCCCGCCTGCTGGCCAACGCCCGGCGCCAGGCCGGCCTTGCCCACAACGATACCGAGGAGTCCCTCGAGCGCTTGCTGGCCGAAAGCTGGCGTCATCGCCTGTCTTTTGCGCAGTTTGTCGCCGCCTTTGTCACCTACCTGCGGCGCTTTGCCCAGTCCGTGACCACGCTGGCTGCGCTGGACGGCGAGTGGACTTGGAAACAGTCCGGCCCGGTGCAGAGCCGGCTGGAGTTGCTTGAATGTCGTCTCAAGTGGCTTGAAGACCAGACTGGAGCCCAGGCGCCAGCCTCGCCCGCTCCCTGGCCCCAACCTGGCGTCCTGGCAATGCACTCCGCCATTCCACCGCAAGACCATCCCGGCGAAGGCCAACTGGAGCGGCTGGAGCGCCAGACAGAGGTTCTACACCGCCAATTGAAGGCCTTGCGCGAGCACGGCTGGCTGCCCGGCCAACCGCCAGCCTGAGCGGCCGGCTGGCGATCGTCTTTAACCGCCTTTCAGGCCAACAAATCCGCAAAATCCTGTATTCAGCAAAGACGAAGCGACAAATGACGGGTAAAATCGTCAATATAGTAGGCAGAGCTGCCACAACCCAACTGCCTGCAATGCCTTTTTCGGCCCCGAGGTGGCGGGTTTGCCGCCAGTTCGCCCGGCTTATGGGGCATGGAATCCCCAGGATGATGAAAACAAAGACCCGTTTGCTGCCCCTCTGGCTGTTCTTCGCCGCCGTGCCGTTCACTCTGCTGCCAGCCAATAGCGCCGGCGCGCAGCAGTCCCCCGCCAGCCCGGCCCAGCCCGCGCCGGCGCAGCCCAAGGCCACCGAGCCCCCTGCGCCCGTGCGGGACCGCGCCCAGGCCTACTACCACCTGGGTCTGGCCAATGTCTACGAGGAACAGGCTGTCACCTCCGGCCGCCCGGAGTACATCAACTTCGCCATCGAGGAGTACAAGAAGGCGCTGAATGCCGACCCCGACTCCCCGCAGCTGAATAACGGCCTCGCGGAGCTCTATTTCCGCACCGGCCGGGTGCGCGAGGCTGAAGCCACCGCCCGCGGCCTGCTCAGGACCGTCCCCGACGATGTTGACGCGCACAAGCTGCTGGGCCGCATCTACCTTCGCCAGCTTGGCGAGAGCCAGAACGGCGTTTCCTCATCCTCGCCCTCGGGCAACGTGCTCGACCAGGCCATTGCCGAGTTTGAAAAGATCGTGGCCCTGCAGCCCAGGAGCGTCGAGGACCACATGGTTCTGGGCCAGCTTTACACGGTGAAGCATCTGCCCGCAAAGGCTGAAGAGGAGTTCAAGATTGCGCAGGGCATTGAGCCCGATTCCGAAGAAGTTGTCCTGAACCTGGCCCGTCTCTATGCCGAGAGCGGCGACCTGCAACATGCCGCCAAGGTGATCGAGGCGGTTCCCGTCAGTGATCGCAGCCCCAAGATGGAGAATGCCCTGGGCGCAACCTACGAGCAGTTGAAGCAGCCCAAGGACGCAATCTCCGCCTATCAGCGCGCCACCGACATGGAGCCGGGCGACATCCGCACCATGGGTGCCCTGGCCCAGGCGCTCCTCACCGACAATCAACTGGACGAGGCGCTCAAGCAGTTCCGGCAGATCGCCGAAGCCGATCCTGAAGACCCCAGCGCACTGATCCACATTTGCGAGATCGAGCGCCGCCAGGGCAAGTATGAAGATGCCCTGCAGACCATCCGCAAAGCGCGCAAAAAGGACCCCGACTCGCTGGAGGCCGGCTATAACGAAGGCCTGCTGCTTGACGTGCTCGGCCGCTACGACGAGGCGGTTGGCGTTTACGAGAAGATGGTGGACGTGACCTCGCACGCCAACGGCGCCTACACCGGCGAGGAGAAGAACAATCGCGGCATATTCCTGGAGCGGCTGGGCGCGGTTTACCACGAGCAGAACCGCACCGCCGAGGCCATTGCCACCTACCAAAAACTTCTAGACTTGGGTGGCGAGTCCGCGTTGCGCGGCTACCAGGGCCAGGTGGAAACCTACCGCGACGCCAAGATGTACGACAAGGCGGTTGAAATTTCCCGCAAGGCCGTGGATGCCGACCCCAAGAATCGCGAGCTGAAGCTGATGCTGGCCGGTGAACTGATCGACCTGGGCAAAGCCGACGACGGTCTCACCCTGGCAAAGGGAATGCTGGACAGCTCTGACAAGGACCGTGCTGTCTGGATGGCCCTTGGACAGATGTACGTCCGCACCCACCGCTGGAAGGATGCCGAAGACGCACTCAACCATGCCGCCACGCTGACCACAAAGAAGGAAGACCGCATTTACTTGCTGTTTGTGAAGGGCGAACTGGCCGAGCGGCAAAAGCGTTTTGAACCGGCCGAGCAACTGTTCCGCCAGGTGCTTGATCTGGACCCCAACAACGCCATGACCCTGAATTACCTGGGCTACATGATGGCCGACAAGGGCACGCGGATCCCCGAGGCGCTAGCCATGATAAGGAAAGCAGTCGAACAGGAGCCCATGAACGGCGCCTATCTCGACTCGCTCGGTTGGGCCTACTTCAAGCTGGGCCAGTACGAGTTAGCTGAGGACAATCTCCGCCGTGCCGTCGAGCGCGACCGCACCGACCCCACCGTCCACGACCACCTCGGCGACCTCTACGAGAAGACCGGCCGCATTCGCCTGGCCGCCGCCCAGTGGGAACTGTCGCTGTCCGAGTACGCCAAATCGGCATCCGCCGATGTGGAACCAACCGACGTGGCCAAGGTGCAGAAGAAGCTCGAAACCGCCCGCGTAAAGCTGGCCAAGCAAGACAGCGCCGTAAGCCAGCCTAAACCGGAATAAAGCGGCAGGATTGGCCTACGGAAGATCAGCAGTATTGAAAGGGCGCGGCATCAACCGCGCCCTTTCTGCGTCCGGCCCTACTGCTTCGTATCCAGCGGATGCTTCGATTCCTCGAAGAACTCGTTCTGCAGTTTCAAGCTCACCTGGTCCGCCTTGATCGCCTTCAGCGCTTCGGCAATCTGCCGCGACCATTCCTTCTGGTCAAACTCGCCCAGGTCCTTGTGAGCCGCCTCGCCCCAGCCCGCATAGTGGTTGGGGAACCGCGCATACCACCAGATGCCCGTATACACCGAGTCGGGTAGCGACTGCCGTTTCAGATCTTCGCCCGATTGCTGCGTGGCGCGATCCAGGTGCACCAGGTCGGGCCGCGCAATCAGCAAGTTCGAAGTCTCCGCCTCGCCCCCGTGCTGGTCGTAAGGAGTCTTCATCGCCGGCCGTCCCGCCACGTTCTCATTGGGCAGCCCAAAGACATAAACCACGTAGTCGCGCGGCGTCGCCATCTGCGCCTGCGCGAACAGCGGCAGCAGGTGATTGTTCCCGCCGTGGCCGTTCACGATAACCACCTTTTTGCAGCCGTTGCGCGCCATCTCGCTCACCGTCTCCTGCAGAAGAGTGAGCTGCGTCTGCAGGCTGTAAGCCACTGTCCCCGGCTGATGCTGCGCCTCGAAAATCTGCCCGAAGTAGTACTCGGGAAACACCACCGCGTACTCCTGCTTCACCGCGTTCATCACCGCAAAGCGAACGTCGAGCAGGTCGGTCCCGATGGGCAGATGCGGCCCGTGCTTCTCCAGGATCCCGAACGGCAGCACGCAAACCCCTTGCGACTGGTGCACAGCCTGGATAAAGTCGGGGCCGGTAAGCTCTTCCCACTTGGGAGAGAGGCTCGACTGCGAAAGGCAAACTTCCGCTAAGAATGCGAGAAGCAAAGCTGAGAGGAGAATGCTGCTTCTGGATTTCATGGGCTGACTCCGTGACTCGGCTCAAACAGGCGGATTATACAACTTCACCGCGCAACCCCGTCTAAATTCGCAGGTCTTGACGGGGAGTTTCTCAACTCCTAAATTATTTATTTTCAATAAGTTGATTACACAGTTTCACAGTTTCACGAAAACTGCGTGGGGGGGTACCCCTTTTTCCTCCAGGCGTTCTGTCCCGGGCGGAAGAAGGCGCCTATTTCAGGGTAGCAGGATGGCAGAAACAATCTGCAAACGTGGGCGGATCAAATATCCCGCAGCAACTCGTCGAGAATGGTCTGGACCGAGACGTAGGGGTCGGGGCCGTTTACCGACGCTTCGGCCTCGATGGAGAAGAGGCCCTTGTAGCCGACTTCCTTCGAGATTTTGATGGCATCGGCCTCGCTGTACTGGGCGGGGTTGTAGTGGCAATGGCTGCTACCCGAGGTGAGGGGATACATGGCGCGCAAGCCGGCGGCCCTGGCCTGCTGGCTGGGGAAATTGCCCACGTCGGGATTGGCCCACAGCCCGGCGGCCTTGATGACTTCGACAATGACTTCCCAGGTGGCGCGCGGAGTTGGAGAGGGGCCGTCGTCCTTGTTCTCGAGGGTGATGAAGACGCCTTTCGGCTTGGCGTAGCGCTCAATGGCCTTCAGCGCGTCAATCGCGGCGGGGCGCACCTCGGGCTGAAGGCCGCCCGGATTCACCATGACCCTGGGACAGCCAAGCGCAACGGCATGGTCGACCCATTTTTTCGAGAGGTCGATCGCTTCGACGCGCAGCACCTGGTCCGGCGAGGAAACGTTCAGTTCCCGGAACTCCAGGTTGATCTGGTTGATCTGCGACTTCGCCATGCGCATGCGGCTCTTGAACTCGTCCAGGTACTCGGGCTCGGTAGAGGCAAAGTCAGTGTGCTGGAACTCCACGCGATGCACGCCGTATCGCTCGGCGATCATGCCGGGAGCTTCGAGGATGTCGAGGGTGTGTTTCGGATCGTCGGGATGCGCGGCGCTCTTGAGGACCGGGTTGAAGCAGCGGCTCATGATGGCGATGCGGTTAAGCTTGGGCTGATTGGGGGCCTGGCCGGAGAGGGTTCCCGCGCCTTGAAGGATCGCGAAGGAACCGGCGGCCGCGGCGGAGTTGATGATGAAATCGCGTCTTTTCATGACGACACACTCCCGTGGATTCGAGTTTCCAGCATACAGGGCTCCGGTTTCGCGCCGCCTTATTGATGGTTCTGCGCAAGATGCCGCAATTCCGACCCGGCCATCAAGAACGCGCCCACGCTGTACACATAACTCGTCTGAGGCTTGAATGCATCCGGTGCAGCGCCAATGGGCTGGATGCTGCCGAGGCGGCCATCCGCGTAGATGTGAGAAACCAGCCCCGCCCACCCCTTCTGAACCACCGGCAGATATGCGGCGCGGTCCAGAATGCCGCGGTTGATGCCCCATGCCATGGCATAGACATAGAATGCTGACCCTGAAACCTCCGGCAGCGGATAGGCGGCAGCATTCAGCAATCCCGGTCGCCACAAGCCATCCGCGCCTTGAATCGATTTCAGCCGCGCCGCCATCTCGCGAAACTGGGCCACGTACTTGGGCCGGCTCGGATAACTCTCCGGCATCTCCTGGAGCACCTCGGCAAGCCCCGCAATCACCCACCCATTACCCCGCGACCAGAAAATCTTCTTGCCGTTGGCTTCGTGCTTGTCCAGAAAGCTGGCGTCGCGGCTATACAAATGTTCCTTCTCGTCGTAGAGAAGTTTGGATGTGACCCACCAGCCGCGATCGATGTGGTCCAGATACTCCTTGCGCCCGGTAATGTTGTAAAGCTCTGCCCATATGGGCGGGCCCATGAAGAATGAGTCGCACCACCACCACATCGGCGTTGTTTGGTCGTGGCCCTCAGGGCAGGTCTCCGTGCACACGTTGGGCATGGAGAGGATGCGGTCCAATTGCGACTTTGTAGGCTCGAGCATCTTGGCGTCGTGATCGCGGCGATACAGGTCGAGATACATGTACCCAATGGCGTGATCGTCCGCTTCTGTTTCGCGCGGTCCCAGTTTCCAGTCGAACTTCTTCCCTGCATCGAGCATGGCGTCTCGGTAATGGTTCTCGGGAAGGGAGTCGGCAGCAGCCAGAAATCCTCGATAGAGGGCCGCGAAGGTCCAGTCCTGGCTGAAGTCGGAGCGCGACTTGCCGAGTTGCCAGTCGCCCACTTTCCGCATCGCCTTTGCAATCGCCTCGGGGGTGAGTGCAGGTGAAAGATCGGAGGCCAAGGGGCCGGACTGGTCCGGCGTGTCCCCAGCTCCGAAAGAAGGATCAGAAGGCTGCGTCTTCTGGCCGCCGGCCTGAGGAGCGGGAATCAGAAGCGCTAAAAGAACAATTCCAATCTGGCGATAGATGGTTTGCATAACTATGTTCTCTCCCGGCGGCGGTTGCACGATTTAGACTATATAGAACTCAAGACTCGGAATGCAGAAAAGCCCACGCCTCGGGTTGAGGCGTGGGCTTCGCTGATTCAGGGTCGGTGCCTGTGAGGCTGCGGGTCTTAGTTGGCCCCTGCAGCCGCCGGAGTCAAGTAGAGATCCACATTCTTCTTGTCGACCAATGCGGTGCCGGTATCCAGAAACACCGGGAAGGGCGAGAAGGAGTCTGAGCCGTACTCTTTGTTGAGTTGAACGGGAGGCGCATGGAAGATCTCGTCCAGGGTCCTGAGCCCGACGTATCCCATAGTGAAGGGCTTCTGGCTGATGGTTGAGTCAATGGTGCCGGCCTTGATTCCGTCCAGCGTGTCCTGGTTGGCATCCCAGGCCATCACCAGGCGGTCAGTCCCCTTGGCGCGGCTGACGGCATCGGCAACAATCTTGCCCGAGGCGGACTCCAGAGAGATAAATGCATCGATCTTCTTGGGTCCGGAGAGGGCCATGAACTCCTGGGTCTTGTCGAAGGCGTTGCGGGCGTCGGCCTTCACGTCCACCACCTCGACGATCTTGATCTCCAGGTGGCCGGCGAAGACGTCTTTGAAACCCTTGAGCCGCTCCTCGTTGTTGGGCTGCCCGGCAAAGCTGAAGAAGACCACGTTGCCCTTGCCGCCCAGCTTTTCAACCGCGTGCTTGGCGCCCATGCGTCCGGCCTCAAGATTGTTGGTTCCGATAAAGAACAGCCTCTTGCTCGCATCGGCATCGGAGTCCACGGTGACGACCGGAATACCGGCGGCGATGGCCGCATCGATCCCGGGCTGCAGCACCTTGGCGTCGGAGACGGAGATGAGGATTCCCGCCGGTTTGGCAGCGACGGCTTTATTGAGCGCGTCCAACTCGGCCTGCGCGTCGTAGTTCTCGGGTCCCACTACCCGGGCCGTGACCTTGTACTGCGCGGCGGCCTTGTTGAAGCCGGCCGCAGCGGTCTGCCAGTAAGGCAGGTTGAGGTTGGCCGAAACCAGGTAATAGACCTCCTTGTTCGAATGCCGGTCGCACCCGGCCGTGGACAGAATTCCGAGTGCCAGCACGGCCAACGCAATTCCCTTGATCGCTTTCATCTTCGCCTCCTCTATTGGATTTCTAGTTCCTGGGAGAGACGCCGGATTTGGTCCGCGCGCCAACCCTGCTGAAAATTCGGCTGGATAGTACGCCCGGTAGCCGGGCGTTGTCCAATCCTTTGCCTCATCTGGAAAGTTATAGCACCACAGGCGCACTGGTTGGTGATAACCAGCACGCAAGAGATTTGAATTGTGCGCCGAAGTCCCTGCTTGCGGTATAACCAGACGTGAACTGAATTGCGCATTTTATGACGCTCTCTCAATTGAAACCGGCCGCATTGCCACCTGGGATTGGCGTTCCAGGCGAAGGCGAGTTGAGCGGCCGGACTTATGCCGAGCCGCAGCATCCTTACCGAACACCGTTTGCGCGCGATGCCGCACGCGTACTGCATGCGCGCGCATTTCGCCGCCTGGCCGGCAAGACCCAGGTATTTGCACGGCTGGCCAGCGACCCGCCCGGCGACCACTCGCGGAGCCGGCTGACACATACGTTGGAGGTGACTCAAATCTCCCGCACGCTGGCCGCGACGCTGGGATTGAATGCGGAGCTGGCGGAGGCGCTGGCGCTGGCCCACGACATTGGCCACCCGCCGTTCGGACATGCCGGCGAAGGCGCCCTGGACAGCGCGCTTCGAGCGCACGGCCTAAGCTTCGACCACAACCTGCACGCGCTGCGCATCGTTACCTGGTTTGAGGAGCGCTACATCGCCTTTCGCGGGCTGAACCTGACGCTCGGCGTGCGCGAAGGCATCATCAAGCACTCCCATGACTACTCCTCGGCCACGCACCCCGAATTGGCGGAGTACTTCCTTGACCGGTATCCGCCGCTCGAGGCGCAGTTGATCGACCTGGCCGATGAGATTGCCTACCTGACGGCGGACCTTGACGATGGACTGGATTCCGGCATCCTGAGGCTGGGAGAGGTATGTGAGGGCGTGGCGCTGTTTCGCAGATTCCATGACGCCGTGCGCGGGGAGTTTCCTGCCGCTCCGGAAAAGCTCGCGACGTATGAGACTTTGAAGCGCATGTTGAATGCTCTGGGGACCGATTTGCTGGAGGAGACGCGGCGGCGGGTTGCTGGGCTGGGCGCTACGACATTGGTCGAAATCCGGCAAGCGCCAGGAAGAATGGCGGCGTTGAGCCCGCAGATGGAAGCCGATCGCGCGGCCGCCAAGCAATTCCTGTACTCAAACTTCTACAACTCAACCGGAATGGAAGAGGCGCATGCGCACGCTGAAGAGGTTGTGCAGGGTCTGTTTGCGGCTCTCATGTCCGACCCCGGATTGCTGCCTCCAGACCACAGCGCGCAGATTCCAACCGAGGGCATGGCCCGCACAGTAGCCGACTACATTGCCGGCATGACCGACAGCTATATCGAGCAGCTTTGGGCGCGGCACGGCGGGCGCTGACAGGACACACGAGTGACTTCTTCCCGATCCATCGACCTGCACAACTTTACAGTCCCTGAGGCGCTGCGGGAGTTCGTGCGCTTCTACAACGCCTGCGTGAGGAGCGGGTACCGCGGCCGCGTCGAGGTGATTCACGGGTACGGATCGAACGGGGTGGGAGGGGCCATCCGGCAGGAACTGCGAGCTTACCTGAAGGCGCACTCCGGGGTTTTTGGGGAGTTCCTGGCCGGAGAGAGCCTGCGCAATCCTGGGGTTACGGTTGTCTATGTGAAGGAAACTCTGGCGCCGCCGCAACTTGGCCAGGGATCGACGCCATCTTCAGGCGGGCGCAGGAGGTAACTCGGGAATGTCTCTACTGTACAGTCCCCTGCGGACGCAGCCTGCGTAGGTCGAGGGCACACTCGACGGCATTCTGCGCCAGCAGGCGCAGATTGTCAGACGCGGCCCAGAGCCAGAGGCGCGAAACCTGGGTGGAATTGCGCGGCCCCGGCTCGGTTCTGAGCCGGACAAGGACGTCGTTTTGGCCGGTGGCGGCAAGGTTTGAGGGCGAATCGGTGTCTTCGAGAACCAGGTCCACATGGTCGCCGCTCAGCGCCTCTTCAAGCACCGTAATGTCCACAGGCCGCTCAAGTTCGATGGCGATGGAGAAGGTGTGGCCGTGAAAGACCGGTGCGCTGATGACCTGGAGCGCGAGCGCCGGCCAGCGCCCCCCGCCCAGGGCTTCATAGTGGCGGCGAATCCGGGACTCTGCCGCACTGAGGCTGATGGTGGCGGATTCTCCGAGGCCGGCCAGCAGGTTATAGGCGGCCTGCGCGTCATAGGTGGCGCGGGGTAGGCTTTGGAAACTGAGCAGGCTGACCGTCTGCTGGTGCAACTCGTCCATCGCGCTGCGGCCGAACTCGCTGGCAGGCTGGAGGAGCGTGGCGAAGGCGACGCGCACAGGGGCGGCCTGCTGCAACCGATCCAGAATCAGAGCCAGGGCCAGCGCGGCAGGGTGAGCCGGAACCACGGCAGGAGTAAAAAGGTCAACCGCGGCCGCTTCAGAGCCCTGCCCTCTCAAATCCAGCCAGGGAGCCCGCACCACGACGCCGGTCTCCTGGTCCAGGGCCCCGGAAAGATCTAGAACCGTTGACCCGGACCGAAGAGCCTGGCGCCAGTACTTGCGGGTAAGGCTCTCCGTCCCGCAGAAAAATGTGAAATCCATGCCGTCGAAGGCATCTACGCCGATGGCCTGGACGATGGCAATTTCGTCGGCGACCTGCTCCAACTGGCCGTGCGCATTTTCTTCGTCGAGCAGAACAAGCGTGGATGACGCCAGGGGCGATTCCTCCAGCGCTTCTCTCATCTCCCGGCCTACGAGGGTTGAGGCTCCGGCAATGGCGATCTTGTACACGAGGGTCCTTTTGTTGATCTAAGAATGGCTCGACGGGTCCGGTTCCGTGACCGCGGGAGGGGGCTCTACGACATGCGCAGCCCGGCGATGCCAACGGCGCCGCCGCGACCACGAGTAAGCAGCACGCGCCCAGATGCCGGAGAAGGTGTAAACCACTGCCATGGAAAACAGCATCACGTTGGAGAAGCGGATCAAGATGTACAGCACCACGGCCAGCACGAAAAGTAATTGGAAGGGATGTCTGCGGGAGAAGTTGATCTCCTTGCCGGACCAGAAACGCCATGTGCTGACCATGAGGAAGCCGCCGAGCCCTACAACCGCAATCCAGATAATGCCAACCCACCAGGCCAGAATCGGGTAGCCGTAACAAATGTGGACGGTAGTGGCCACCAGTCCTGCCGCGGCGGGAATCGGCATGCCGACAAAGTATTTCCGGTCAGCGCGCCCCGGATTGCGCGGCTCGGGATTGTGGCTGATATTGAAGCGCGCCAGCCGTGAGACCCCGCCAAGGAGAAACAGGAAGCAGATGAAAGCCCCGGCCTGGTGCAAATGCTGCAGCAACTGCGCGTTGATTGAATCGGGCAGGAAGTGAAAGCCCCAGATCAGCGCCAGCAGGCTCGGCGCAACACCAAAGCTGATCGCGTCGGCCAGCGAATCCAGTTCCTTGCCGAAGTCGCTGCAGGTGTTCGTCATGCGCGCGATGCGGCCGTCCAGCGAGTCCATCGGAATGGCAATGATGATGGCGATGGCGGCCCAATCCAGGTGCATGGCGGTGTTGCCCACGCCGCTGATGGCCTTGATCGTCTCAGTGATTGAAAAGTAGCCGAGAGCTATGTTGCCTGCAGTAAACAGCGAAGGCAGCAGGAACATGCCGCGCCGCAACTGCGCTTGTGCCTTGGCTTTGGCAAGGGCAGGATTCAGGCCGGTCACTATGCATCTCCCTGGGGCATGGCTGCCAGAACCGTGGCGCCGCCCATCACTCGCTGGCCCACCTTGACGCGAAGCATCGCTTCTGCCGGCAGCACCACGTCAACCCTGGAGCCGAATTTGATAAGCCCTACGCGCTGGCCGCGCTCCACCGTGTCGCCTTCCCCGAAATTGAAGACGATCCGCCGCGCCAGCAACCCGGCAATCTGCTTGAACGTGACTTCGATTCCTTCGCCCCTTACCGTAACGGCGTTCTGTTCGTTGCGGTCCGCAGAGGCGGGATTCATGGCGTTCAGATACTCGCCCCGTTTGTACTGCACACTGGTCAGCACGCCGCCGATGGGCGACCGGTTGACATGCACATTGAAAACGCTGAGAAAGATGCTGATCCGTTGCCGGGGACCCTGGGGAGTGTTGATCGTGACCGATTCAGTAACCAGACCGTCTCCGGGCGACACAATCAAGCCCGACTCTGCTGGAATGATTCGCCGGGGGTCGCGAAAGAACCAGAGGAAGAAAGCCGCCAACAGTACAGGCGCAATACCCCACGCCCAGTTGCCCGTGGCCCACGCCAGCAAAACCGCCACCGCCAGCAAGCTCAAACCGTAGATGTAACCGTCACGAACCATCGTCCCCAACGATTATACGGTGCTTCAGCTCGCCTGCCGACTTTGCGAGGTGCATCTCCGGCGCACACACCCCACGCTGAGGCCGCGCGCGGCGTCCACTCAAGCAAATCGCCTGCAGAATCTCAAACCACTTCCAGATCTAAGCTACCGCCGGGGCCCGGCGCTCCAAAGCGAAGATCAGGTCCTTGGCGTGCAGTTTGAGTTTCTTCAAGCGCACTTCCTCGAGCTGTTCGTCCTCAGAGAGATAAGGTTTTTGAAGCAATTCTTCCAGCCGCTGAGCGTAGTGGTGATGTTCGGCCTGCAGGCGATGAATTTCTTCGCTCAGCGTGGAATCCTGTATTTCGTCCATCAAGCACCTCCGTTTTGTAACTGAACATTTACATATATCGCCACTATGGGACACCCGGCAAGCCCAAAGCTGAGCAAAGGTCATCTAAAGTGTGGAATTCAACCCTGAACCGCCACAAGAGTGACAGACATCACAGCTCCAACCCATTAGGCCTTACTTGATACAAAGCGTCAAAAGAAGGGCATCCTCAATCGGATCAGCGTAGTAGCGCACCCGGCGTCCAGCCTCGACAAAACCTAGCCTACGGTAAAGCTCGAGCGCCGCGCCGTTTGAGGCCCGAACCTCCAGCAGGACTTCCGTAACCGCCTCCGCCTCAAATTCAGACAGCAACGCAGCAAGAAGCCTCCGGGCTACGCCGCGGCGCTGGGCTTCCCTGGCCACCACGATGCTTTCCAACTCGGCCTTCGGTGCCAGCACGCCGGCCAGGGCGAACCCGTTGATGGCGCCCGACGCCTCGTCCACAACCACCAACGCTATGCGCCGCGACGCAAACTCCGAGTCCAGCGCGGCCAGCCAAATTGACAGCGGCCAGTGCGGCGCCTGCTTCAAACTTCCGCTAATCTCCATCACCCGGCCCAGGTCGGCCTGCGTCATACGGCGAATCATCGGATCCTTCGCGGCGGGAGTCATTGGCGGGCGGGCGCGGCAGCAACTGGTTCGCCGAATATCTCAGCGTCGGAACGCCGCAGATAATGGCCGTCCAGCAGGGCCACATCGGCAAACTCTCCGGCAGCCACGCGCGGCGCGGCAAGCTGCAGAGCATCGGCGGCCGTGGGCGGCGCAGGACGAATCAGTTTTGCATTTGGCCAGGCCGCTTCCAACAGCGCGGCCGCCGCTTCATCGCAGACAGCGATTTCGGTTGGAGTCGGCTGAATGGCCGCAAATTCCTGCGCCCCCGCCAGCATTTCTCTCGCTTCATTTCCCGTTTCGCCGATCCGCAGAAAGACTTCATGTCGATGGGCGTCTAGCGCCGCTGATGCGGTTCTTGCCTTCGTCGCCAGCACCTCAAGGCGCGATACGGCCACAACCGGCAGCTCCGCAGCTTCAGCCAGCCCTTTCACCGCGCTCAGTCCCACCCGCACGCCTGTAAAGCTGCCCGGGCCGCTGACGGCCACAATCGCGCCAAGGTCCAGTAGCTGTACACTGTGCCGGGCCAGAAGCTCGCCCACAGCGGCCACCAGCGTGGAGGAGTAGCTGCGGCCTTCCAGTTCAATCTGCCCGAGAATCTCAACCCGGTCGCCGGTCATGCGGCTAACCGCAACCGAGCCGGTGGGGCCGCAAGTGTCGATACCGAGAAGCAGAGCTTTGTCTGACATGACCACCTCAGCATGACACAGCGCCAAGCCGCGATTCCAGCCTGTCTTCTCCGGTATTCTTGTATCAGCGTCACTTTCAATCGCACGGCAGCCCTGAGCGCCGGGGAGAAGGAGCACGTTTGGCTGCCGCGACACTTTCATTTCATGACACGTGGCGTCCGCGCGCCAACCCCTGGGTTATCGCCATCACGGTAACCCTGGCCACCTTCATGGAGGCGCTCGACAGCTCCATCGCCAATGTTGCCATGGGACACATCGGCGGCTCGCTCTCTGCCAGCCGCGACGAAGCCACCTGGGTGCTCACCAGCTACCTTGTCGCAAACGCTGTAGTCCTGCCCATCAGCGGCTGGATTGCCAATCGCGTTGGCCGCAAGCGTTTTTACATGAGCTGCGTTTTCCTGTTTACCACGGCTTCCCTGCTCTGCGGGCTGGCGCCCACGCTGGGCATGCTGGTGTTTTTCCGCGTATTGCAGGGTGCGGCCGGCGGCGGCCTGCAGCCCAGTGAGCAATCCATCCTGGCCGATACCTTTCCCCCGGAAAAGCGCAGCATGGCCTTTGCCCTTTACGGCATGGCTGTCGTCATCGCTCCGGTGCTGGGCCCTACCGTGGGCGGCTGGATTGTGGACAACTACAGTTGGCGATGGATCTTCTTCATCAACATCCCAATTGGCATTCTGTCGCTCTACCTCACCCAGCGCGTGGTTGAAGATCCGCCCTACCTGGCGGCGATTCGCAAGCGGCGCGAGGGTGTGGACTACTGGGGCCTGGGCCTGCTCGTGGTGGGCATCGGCGCACTGCAGATCATGCTCGATAAGGGCCAGGAAGACGACTGGTTCAGTTCGCGCTTCATCGTCACCTGCGCGGTGGTCGCCGCCTTCACGCTGGTGATCTTCGTCATCCGCCAGCTTCACGTGGTGCACCCTATCCTCGACCTTCGCTTGTTCGCACAGCGCAACGTAGGGACGACGATGATTGTGATGTTCATGGTCGGCGTTTCGCTTTACTCTTCCACCGTT
>OCZT010003610.1_pt1 | contig 15765 bp, 37 predicted proteins | sample 1539031 | NCBI WGS metagenome assembly OCZT01 (sample SAMEA3539308, study PRJEB22396) | soil metagenome | biome: tundra; feature: field; material: soil | place: USA | collected 2010-05 | depth 0.15 m | reverse complement strand
TAAATAAAGTAGAAACTATCTCTCCTGCTGCTATTCATCTTATTGATTCAATGCACGATGTTTGGGTCACTAAAGGTTATGAAGGTGCTATCATCCGGCTTCATACTGGACTATATGAGTGGGGAGAGCGTAGCCGTAGCCTTATGAAGTATAAGAAGTTTCAAGATGCCGAGTTCCGGGTCGTTAGTGTTCGAGCAGGTGAGGGAAAGCTCTCTAAGGCTGCGGTATTCACCTGTGAAAATGACTTGACAAGAGCTACCTTTGATGTTATATTTGCAGGGACTATTGACCAACGCGAGGAACAGTTGACGAATGCTAAAAACTATGTAAATAAGAAACTTACCGTAAGATTCTTTGATAGAACGGACGATAAACTTCCCCGCTTTCCTGTTGGAAAGGTATTCAGGGAAGAAAAGGATTTATAATGAGCGATGATTATCCTTCTGATGAAGAGTTAAAAACTATAGAAGATTGGCCTCATACTGACATTAGAAATCTAATAAAGTATGTAAAAGACTTATGGCATATCCCTGAATGGGGATGGAGAGAAACACCCTCTCCAGAACCAGAACAAGGAACTATCTACCTTATATCCACAGGTGGTTGGAGTGGTAATGAAGATCTTATAATGGCATTACAGAAAAATCTTATGTTCTGGCCTCTTTGTTGGTATAGCTCCAGACGTGGTGGTCATTTTGAGTTTAGAGTTGGAGAAAATATACAATGAATGATGATGATGTTCCAAGATTTACTGTTGAAACCGTTCCTTCTCCTATGCTGCAAACCATACTACATATACGTGATTGGTCAACAGATCGTGAATTTCTTTCTGTTGCTAGCACTCAAGGTGGAGTAGCTATAATTAAAATAACTCCTAAAAAGGAAGTAAAATGAAAAACAACTGGTATAATCGTCTATTCCATCCTCTCAACCTTGAGAAGTTTCTACAGGCAGAGAGGAAGGCAGATAGGGATAAAGAACAAGCTGTTTTTGAAAGACTTCATAGTGCTATCCCTTCTCCTGTCAGAGAATCTATTTACAAGGAATACCCTGAACCTTTTGTTGCTCCTGTAAAGAAAAAGAAGAAGAAGAAGATCCGTAAGACAGAAGAAAGTAAGAAACAGGAGGAAGAAGATACCTATACTCCAACCCCCATCGTTCCTATCTTTTTTCCTACATCACCCTCTTCTTATGAGCCTTCTTCTCCTGTAGAAGCGGAGACTCCCGCATTCTCTCCGGGTGGTGGTAGCTTCGGTGGTGCTGGAGCGAGTGCGTCGTGGGAAGAAGAACCTTCGCATTCAGAGCCTTCAAGCGAGCCAAGCACTAGCAGCGAACCGGAACCCTCTTCCGAACCTTCCGAGCCTTCGTCCTCGGAATCGGAGTCATCCTCATCTGAATCTTCATCCTCTGACTCATCCTCTTCTGATAGTTCCTCCTCTGGCGATTAAACATAAAACTAAAAGGAAATAAAATGAAATCTCTTCTGACAAAAATTCAAAAAGAAGCTCTTACTGCATATGATAAAGCCTGTCTGGCTGCAAATATTAAAGCCACTAAAGCTTATGCTGAAGGAGACAAAGCAAGAGATCATGCTGATGACTTATATGATATATTAACAAATAAAGCGGATAAAATTTATGATAAAGAGATAGAGCAAGCAAACATTCTTTATAAAAGAATGTTGAAGGGAAAGTAATGTCAGAACCACATTTGCCTGTTGTTGGAGAGCAAAAAGATATTGCTCCAGATAACTACTGTACAGATTGTAAATGGATGAAAAAGGGAATATTTACTCCTTTGGATATGGCTACGTGTAAGCGATATCCTAAACGTGATAACGAATTATACATAAAATCACCAACAATATATTATCGTTTAATAGCATACGCGCGTTTTTACGATTGTAAAGGTGAAGGATGGGAAAGTAAATGAGTGAACACACTTTTGAAAGCTTCCCAAAAATAGCAAGACTTTCCCGTGATATTGTAATAACAGAAAAGATTGATGGAACCAACGCCAGCATCTATATTGATGCTTTAGATGGAACTTTCCTTACTGGCTCAAGAACGAGATGGATTACTCCACAAAATGATAATGCTGGATTCTCCCAATGGGCACATAATCATAAGACTGAATTAATTAATGGTCTCGGCCATGGCCTTCATTATGGGGAGTGGTGGGGTGCCGGAATCCAACGTAGGTATGGTATGAAGGAAAAGCACTTCAGTCTGTTCAATACCTCTCGTTGGAGTGACCCTTTGGTACGCCCTGCTTGTTGTGATGTTGTTCCTGTCTTATATGAAGGCCCCTTCAACACGCAGGTTGTTGACAATCTTCTTGACGTTCTTGCGGTTAAGGGGTCAAGGGCTGCTCCCGGCTTTATGGACCCGGAGGGTGTAGTTATCTTCCATACCGCTGGTAATCTGTGTTTCAAGAAAACTCTCAAGGATGACGGGATTCCTAAAAGTATATTACAGAAAGAAGGAAAATAAAATGCATGAAGGAACTAAAGACGCTGGATTCGGAGTTGGATGCTTTCTACTTGTTATAGCTGCTAATATAACTGTTGGAACTTGGAGCGTAATCTATCTTGTTGAGGCTTTGGGTAAGCATATTGCTGTTGGTTGGGCATTGTTAATTGCTTTCTTTGTAGCTGAAGTCACTGTCCCAGTTGCCATCGTTGTATGGATTCTTAAGGCCGCTGGAGTCCTATAGACGAGCTATGGGACCAAACAATCTTTAAAAAGGATAAAATATGTCTTATTTACGAGATGAAAAACTAATTCTCATTACAGCACTGAAAGAAATTGAGTTTCTTGAACTTCCTTGTTACGCTACTGTATCGCAGGAATCTTTAATATATAGTAAATGTGATGAGGAGGAGTTATGTGATGCTTGTAAAACGCTGGAAATCGTTCATAACACACTGGTTATGGTTGACAAAGATTCAACTGTCCGGACCTGAAGGGCATCATTGTTATAATTGTGGAGATCCGGCTGTTGATGTTTGTCAAAACTGTGAAGTATATCTTTGCGACGAGTGTAACTGCTATTGCTATGGAGGTTGACCATGAAAATTAATGTAGAAGAACTTGAATGGGTTCTTATTAAGCGATGTGAAAACTTTTCTAAAGTAGAAATAGGTAAAGATAAAGCTCCTATGTACTGGTTTGATGCTGGAGATCGGGGTTGTATAAATGGAACAATTGGAGTTCCAACAGAATACTTAACAGAAAAAGGTAAAAAGAAAGTTCAAATTATTAGAGTGCCCTGCACTGTTTGTCATGGCTCCGGCTATCTTCCTACTTCTTTTGGATTACAACTTTCCAGAGTTTTAAATATTATTAACCAATTTGATGAAGATGGTACTGCAATCCAAGATAAATTTGTTGAAAGCAGGTTTATAGAAAGAAAATCCGGACTTTATGGGGACTACTGAAGAACTTGACTGTGATTACTGTAGTGGTGATTGCTACGGTACAGATCTTTGTCCTTGTAATTGCCACCCTCACTCTTATAAAAAAGTAAGAGAATTAGAAGATGAAATAGAAAACTTAAAATATGATGTAAAAGTTTTGGAAACTGAAATAATAAAATATGAATCAAAAAATGAATCTTTAGAAGATGAAAAAGCAGAACTTGAAAAACGTATAGAAGATATTACAGATGACAATAGAGAGTTAGACTCAGCAATAGAGAAATGTGAAGAAGAAATATCAGATCTTAAACATGATGTTAATTCTTATAAAGACCAATTAGCAGATATAGAAAATGATCGTGATAATGCAGAAAGTGAAAAAGAGAATCTACTCTTACAATTACAAGATTATGTAGGATTTGAAGGGAAGTAAAAATGAACAAGCAAACAAAAGCTGTGAATAAATATACGAAAGACCTTCTTAAAGAAATAAAGGCTGAAAGAAGGTATTGGGAAAAGTATGGTAAATTAATTGGGGCTAAACTTTCAGCCTGGACATACAGAAGTAGTGCTAATTTCTTTATTCCTAAAAAAGATGAAGAACCTTACACAGAAACTTTTAGTATGAATAGTTATCATGCCAAAATGATTGATGCTGCTATAAAGAAAGCTAATAAAAGTCTTATTAATAAACTGTCTGTAAAGATTGTTAAGAAAGGAAAGTAATGATTGTTCCAAGAGATACATGCGTTGACTGTAAGCATTTTTACTTTAGTGCTCCTGATGGATATTGTGAAACATGTGCCACCGATACATCTTTAGGATGTATGAAAAGTGTATGGAACCTATATAATATGACAAGCGGTGAAAGTGATTTACGTAAGTATATGAAGCTGGCACAAACTTGTGAAAAGTTTGAGCCTTTCGAGGTAAAATAATGAAAGCCTGGAAATTATTTCATAAACGTAAAAATGGCACACTGGGTCCACTATTCATTAATCGTAAGCAAGTAATCCCTATTGGTGCATGGCTTCCAGCAGAAGATCACCCTACAAAGGGCTATCTTCCGAGAAGGGGCTGGCACGCTACAACCAAACGATCTGCACCCCATTTAAGTAAAAAAAATAGAGTATGGAAAAGAGTTATTCTCGTTCTTAAAACAGAGAATTATAAATATACCAGACCTAAATCTCAAGGCGGTACCTGGTATCTCGCTGATTATATGCTGGTGCTATAATGAATGAATTATGGTTAAGCTTTCTTATAGGAGGTTTATTTTCTGTTGCTATTGTTTTATTCATTGCTTTAGTATGTTATATAGTATATACCATTGCAGGCTTATGGGTGGTATTAATCATACTTATATTTATTAGTGGTGGAATTTTATCAGTAAGGGCATCTAATGGATATTAAAAGTAAAAAGAAAGAAGTTATAGCCAGAATGAAACCAATATGGGATGCTGAAGAGGCTAAGTATAAACAAGAAAACAAAGAATGGTGGGCAGCAGTTAGAGCCTGTTTTAAATGTTATTTTACTTACCCTTGGGGGCATATATCTAATCAATGTTTTTATAATGAAGGATACTATAGATTTAGTGAATGCATGGTATGTGGTATTCAATTTAAAGTGAGGTAAAAATGAGAAAATGTTATTTTGTTGAATGTTCTTTCCCTTATAAGAAAAGTTACGGAGCAAAAGAAACCTCAATCGAGGCAATAGTTGGACGTATGAGTGATGGTGGAGGTTCAGATTTTGATACAAGAGATCTTATATGGGAATTTAAGACTCTGGAAGACGCTACAGTAGCCTTTGAAAACTTGGCTTATGTTAAAGGTCTTAGTAATCTTAATCTTTCTCAAGAAAAGTATTAGGAGAATATAATGTGGCCATTTAAAGAAACAGAGAAAGAAAAAGAAACTTGTTCTTATGATATGTCAGATTATAAAGTAGGTATGCTTGTTAAACTAATGAGTGGTGGTCCTGTAATGACAGTAAGCAAGCTATATACAAATGGTTTGGATTGTTGTTATTATAACACAAAAACACAAAAATATTGTATTTTAATAGTTTATGACCCTGCTGTTCTTCATAAAGTAAAAGATGGTTGTTATGAGGCGGATGAGAGAATAAATAAGTAAAGCCGAGCTAACGGGCCAACACTTTAAGGGGAACCAATGACAATTACTTTCTATAAAGCTAACTATGGTGGATTTAAATATTGGAGAATGCAAAGGTACCATACCAATAATATCACTAACTATTACATTGGTCCTTATTACATTAAAATAGAACAGTACTAAAGAGTAAAGGACCGGGATATTACGTCCCGGTCCCTTTTTTTGGCCCATACGTTTTTTTAAGCTTTTTTGATTTTCGCCAGATTTTCTAAAATCGCTTGTTTGGTTTCATCCTTGCGCTTAAACAAAAGTTTAATAGCGGACATATGTTCTTTGACATAGTTCGGCGCGTCCGTATCTAAATAGTTTAAAGTCGGTTGTGAAGCTACTAACGCCCTCAAAGCCAGATCAAAACTACTAAACACGCCTAGCCTTAAATTGGTCCACCCGGCTTCCTCTAGGGCTGACGAGACAGGGTACCATCCCAGTCTCCATTTAGTAATGAAGGGCCTCACAGCGAACGCCCTGCCTCCCACCGCTACTATCTTGTGCTTCCCCTCCGGAAGAGCATCTTCCCAGATGGCTTCCTCAAAAGTATAAATCAGATCTTCATAATTTTCTGTATGTTGCGCCAGATTATTAATGTCAATAACAATGGATGCATACCTAGAAAGCAAATCCATCTTCTGGTTATATTCAGAGTAAGAGAACCTACGTCTGTTTTTAACAACAACCGTCCCACCCACGCGTATAAAAAGCACCCGCTCCGCTTTGTTACTATTTTTTAACTTTTGTATTGATTTCTCTATTGTAAAGTCTTTACAGTACTGATCGAACTTAAGTAATTTTGGTCTCTTTTTTATATTCATACAAGATTATTACTCTTTGAAATATTATCCTTGTGCCACATTGGTTGAAGATTGGTATAATGAATAACTGGAAGAAGTAATTCTCTTTTAGTTAAATCAACCTCTGACAGCGGGTATTCGTGATCTATACTCCATTGATCTGACTTATTACCATAATTACCCCAAGTCATTCCTTCTTCAAATTGTCTTTCCAGCCAATCTTTTAATTGTTTAGATGTACAACCTAAATCTCTTACTGCGGAACCAGATTTAAAACTACCTCTTAAAATCTTATTTAATCCTCTTCTTAAATTACACATTAATTTATAAGAAGAACTAGTCTTTAATTTATTATAATGATATGTAGTAACTTTTTTAATCAGTTCTTCTCTGTGTTTTAAATAATATTCACTTTGTTTTGCTCTACTTTTAGAATGATTATTTTTATGATACTTTTTTGTAGCAATATTTCTTTCTTTTTTATTATTGTCATAATAATTATTACTTTTTTCTATTACACAATTTTTACACCTTGTATCTAACCTTTCACTAGGAAAAGCTCTTTTATAAAATTCATTTATGTCTTTATCACCAAGACAAATACGACATTTTCTTGTCATAAGTTTAATATCGTTCATTTAAAAAGCCAATCTTGTCTTTACGTAATACTTCAAGTAGCGTACTCCGTAATACTATCTCCGAATACTTGGCCCAGAATCCGTTGCGGTTAGCTTTGAATATATTCTTTAAGATTTCCCTGGAAGGCACAACATCCCTCAAATAACAGTCAATATAGTAGAGAACTAAATTTTCATTATCTGGAAACCTATTCTTTTCTTTAACAACAGCTAATATTCGTGTTTTAAGTTCAACCAAATATAACCTATAAATTTGGTCTGGATTAGTTTTACTATAATTACTAAATACGTCATCAGACATATTAAAACACATAAATATAGGAACGGGAAACCTGGGTATAAAGTCTTTAACCTGCGTGTCGAAGCGATGGGGCTTCCCTCCTAACTTAATGATCCCACCCTCTACCATTACAGGAGTCTTCTTTAAGAAGTTCATATAGGCGAACCGGAACCGAATAACAGAGGCGGCTACTACGATCCTTATAAGTTGTTCTGCGTCTATACAATTTTCCAAGATCCTAGGAAGGTATCTATAAATATCAAGACGGACCTGCTGCTGCAAGTCCTCGAAATCAGAAAAGTTTTTCTGCCTAAATTTCTTTGAAATATTACGTGTGACAGAGATTATGATATGGTCTATATCACAGTATAAATCATCTAATGTATCTTTACATTTATTTAACTTATATAATTGAAATGGTTGAATTAATTTCTCAACCGGGAACTTTGCATACGCCATAGAATTACCTTCATCGCTAAATTTTCAGGCAATTCTACAGAGTCGAACTGGAACTAAATATTAATAAGCAGATCTCTCTTTAGGACAATGGCAGCATTTTTCATCACGAATACGAGACGGATGATAACAATGTCCCCAAGGCCAAGTCCAAAAACACATATGAATACGATCTTTTTCTATAATCAAATCTAGTTTTTTAGTTTGGTTTTCTTTACAATTTTTCATTTAATACAGTCTCTGCCTTTACAGGATACATTTCTTCAAAAACTTTATCAAAATCCTCACCATTTTTTACTCTATCACGAAGCTTTTGGTCTTTTTTTTGACTTTCATCAAAAAATTTTCCGGCATCCTCTCCATGAAATTTCACAAGTTGTTCACGTATGGTTTCTGATACTTTAGTCATTACTTTATACACCCCCTAATACCATATCCTACTATGTCAGAAAAAGGCTCTTCATTAAAAGCCTCTTTTGCTGTTGCTATACGCGAAAGTTTGTCAAGGATTCTTACGATTAATAGTATATCAGCATACTGACTTGGTTTGATACCTTTTGGATAGTAAAGTTTAAATATCTTCTCACTACTTTCAATTGAGTCTCCGTAGGCAGCGTTCTTTTCACTAACCAGCTTCCGGAGTTTCTTTAACTTCTTCTTTAACTTCTTATCAAAGTTTTTCATTAATAACCTCTTCCAAAATCTTCTCTACATCTTTAATTTGAAGTAATAAACTTTTTAAAGACATAATACTTAAGTCATGCCCTGCACGAACATCATTATATTCGAGCCACGATAAATCTTGAGAGATGTTTAATAATTTTTCGTTTGCTGTTATTAACTTTTTCCCATTCAACATTCAAGCGCACCCCACTTATACAGTATGATGCCTAAGTCCTAAAAAGTCAAGGGGTTACAGAGATTATTTTTATTTTTTTATATATGCAAATTTGCGCCTAAAAGCCAAGGGCTGGAAAGCGATAATTTTTTGTGCTAGCGTTTTCATAAAAAGGTAAAGTCCTGCGAAAGGTAGAAACAGGACTAAACTCGCCCCAAGAACCGGCCCTGCGAGAAGCATCAGAAGGGAAGGAAGGCGAAGGTATGGCTCTCCACCCGGTAGAACCCCTCCGGCCTTCCCTGAAACACTCTCAAGCGTCCAAGTCTTCTGATTAAAATAGAACCCCGAACTGACTTTATCTCCACCGTGATAGTTTCTCATAAATTCTCCTTATCATATACAACTTATATCTTATAAGAAGACTTTACAATAGGGAAAACAACCTATTTTTAAAAGAAAAAGTCCCTAGTTAAACTTTTTTAAATAAACTATCAATTTCTCAAGACGTACAATATCATCCTTAACAAATCCAAGAGCCCTATTACAATTACCACAAAGCCAGCCACGAAATAAACCTGTTTTTAAGTCATGATCCCAATGTAAAGCTCTTTTTTGTGTTCCACCACATACTTCACAACATCCATCTACCGGGCGAGGTCTGGAAGCAGCTTTCTCCCGGCGTTTTCTCATATACTTTCGCGTAGCGACATTAGCCCGGTCAGGATGCCGTATATGATATTGCTTTTCATATTCTTTACGTTTATCACGATTCGCTTCATTCCATAGTTTTTGATATGCTTTCATTTTTTCTGTTCGTATAATTACAGTTTTTGGCATAAATAGTTCCTAAAAATTAAATACCTAGAGCAGACCATTTCTTTTCGGCTTGCTTAATTGTAACAACATAAGTTAAATAAATCTTATCTTTTTCATTAATTGATGTTTGTAGAGAGCCTTCTCCTCTGTTATACGCTGCCAGAGAGAAGGTAAATTCATTTTTCTTTTCCATTCCCTTGGAAATATACATTCGGTGGAGATCAACTAAAAACTCCGTACCTATCTGTAGGTTTATGTTAGGGTCAAACATAGCAGCCTCTGACCACTCTCTCCCCTTTGCCCTCAAATAAGGTGTCGCTGTTGAGCGAAGTACCTGGAAAAGTCCGTGGGCACCGGAAGATGATATGGCTCTAGGATTGAAGCCACTTTCAACTTCCATAAGAGCCAAAAGTAGCGAGGGAGTGATCCCATCGTCCTTATACTGTTCGGCTACTGTGAGTACTTTAAACGAAAAAGAGGCTATATTGTCCTGACCTATCTTCGCTTTTATACTCTTATTATTCAATAAGGTCTGTTCCAACTGTAGTATCTTCGCCTGTTGAGACTGAAAAAGCTTTAGATTTTCCACATCTAATGATAGAGAATCATTCTTAACTTGTAATAATTCTGTTTGTTTTATAGTAAAAAAGTGTAAAACAGAAAATAAAACCACGATTATAGCACTAATTATAGACCAAAAATAAATGCGTGGATGTTTTTCAGTCTGTTCTTTTACTATTTCAGGCACCATCTGGACGGGTCTGAGTACTGCACTCATCATTTTATCCCTCATAATTTTCCTATCATAAAGAGAAGGGCCGGAGCTTTTAAACTCCGGCCCGAAACCCTTTATTTTTACTGTGTTTTTTAGGCGGCAGCTACTTTAGCAGTATCAAGGTGACTAAGAATTGACTTAACGGTAGAGAGGAAAACCTCAAAAGCGAAGGCGTTTTCCTGAGCGAGGAACGTGGCGGCGAGACCACCAGCGACAGGAGCGGGAACAGAGGAACCGAGAAGAGCCGTAGCAGCCTCGACGGTTGTGTTAGGGTCTGCATAGACAGCAGCGCCTACCTTAAGGAAAGCCTCACGCTCTGCTTCGGCAGCCTTCGTCCATACTGGAAGATTTGTCTTGAGGTACATCTTGATGAGAGGCTTCTGACCTAGATACGCGACCTTCACTGCTCTCTTAACTTTATTTGCTGGAACTTTTGCCATTTTCTTTCTCCTTTTAATATTGATCACTTATACTTTGGAACTTTGGAACTACTTCGATTCTATTAATTTTTCGGGATATCCTTGTCATTTCCTCCTGTGTTTCTCTCACTCTTCATACATACAATATATATCATATTTTTCATTTGTCAAGGGTAGGAGGCACTTTTTTTTCATTTATTTTTAACGGTATCCTTGGCTGTAAAAGGTACCCCAATCATATAACTCATCTTTTCCTTCTACTTTACACTTAATTAATCTAGCTCCTAACATTTTAAGAAAAATAAGCTGTTCTTCACTATAAAAAATACAATTTTTAAAATAAGAACTATCTAAATTACACTCTATAAACATAGAATCTTTTTCAAAAACACAAGTATCAAAGAAAGACTTGGATAAATTACATTTTTGAAATATTGAAGAAACCCTAGAATTAACTACAACAAGATTCTTCATACTACACATGTAATAGCTATGAACTAAATTCTTATTAGAAAGGTCAGAAGCGAAGTTTTCAGTTAGCATAGTCCAATCATCTGACTTTTTTATCCAACCTTGTGTTATAGCTTTTTGATGATCTATTAAAGGCATTCCTGGCATTATTAACCTTCTACTGGCTCATATGTAGCCTCAAAAATGTCTGGCTTACAAGGGTAATGTTCACCCGCTACGCCTGTAATTACCATATCACCGGGAGAGACTCTCATTACCCCCTCAAGAGTATGAATATGCACCCTCCCCGTACCCTTATCACAAATACAAATAAAAGGGCTATCCTGTGCAGGAGTAGCATCAATAACAACAGGCTTTTTACGAAATTTCATGCTTCTTCTCTATTTGCGCCATACTTCTCTTTAAGGCGTTTTAACTCGTCTAAGTCTTTTTTAAGTAACTTGCGGGCGGCTTCCTCAGCTTTAATCTTATTTCTAGCTTCTGAATTCTTTTTCTTAACTGCTCTGGCCTTTTCACCAAGAATAGCCTTAACCTTACGAGCTTCAAAAGCTTCATCAGTTTCAGGAATCTGAGCTACAACTCCAAGAGCATGTATAACATTGGTATTATAATCATCACTATATTCAATATCAAAATGTAACTTATAGTTTGGATTTGCTTCTATAAGAGCATTAAGTTCAGCAACAAACATACTTGGTTCTTTACCATCAATGTCATAAAGAGGAAAAGATTGAAGTTCCTTGTCGTAGATCTGTCGAGTGAATTTTTTCATAAATATAAGATATAACCTTTTATATTAAAAGTCAAGGGTTAATTTCTATTTTTAGTAAAATTATCTATGGCCCATAATGGTTGTAAATTTGTATAATTGTTAGCTTTCAAAAACTGCACTCTATCTGTAAGATCAAAAGTACAAAGAGGTTTAATATGATCAATATGCCATTCACCATAGTTTTCCCAGGTCATTCCTTCATCACAAAATAATTCAAGATGTAACTTTAAATGTTGAATAGAACAACCCAAGTCTCTTACTGCCGAACCTACTTTATAATTACTTTTTAAAGCCACATTTAATCTAGCACGCAAATTTTTAGCCAATTTAATTTGAATATTTGTTGTCCATCTAATATAATATTTATGATTAATTATTTTCTTATTTAATTGATAAGTTTCTCTCCTTTTATTTTTTATTCCTAATTTATTATTCTCTCTATATTTCTTATCATACTCTCGCTTTTCAGTCTTGTGTGCGTCGCTATATATTTTCTTAATTACAGCAATAGTTTCTTTTTTGGCTGTCCTTCTTAACTTATCATAGGAAGCTTTTGCAACTTTATTTAATCTCATACAGAAGCCTTAATGCCAAATTTTACTTTAGTTTGAAATTCCATCAAAGTATGTGCGCCAGTATAAGAAAAAGAACTTTGCAATCCACCCTTAATATCTTTCACCACTTCTGCGGCGGAGGTAGGAGTATCTGTAATAAAGATGCTAGCACCTTCAGGCGTGGGAAGATTGTCCGTCCGAATAATCTTCATAGCATCCCGAGAGGCCATGCCACGATACACCTTCTGCCCGTTTATTACTATTGAAGGTGTCTCTTTACAGGCAGCAAACATCCTACCGAGCATAACCATATCAGCGCCCGCTCCAAGCGCCTTACAAATATCACCGATTTCAGTACAACCACCATCAGCTATTATAGGTACAGAAGCAACCAAAGCGCATTCCTGTATAGCAGAAAACTGTGGATAAGTAACACCAGTGACATTTTTTGTTAAACAAGCGGCACCTGGGCCTATTCCAATCTTAATAGCAGATGCACCCCAGTCTTCTAAATCTTTAACTGCTTCTGGAGTGGCTACATTTCCGGCAACTACATATATATCTTGAAACTCAAGCGTAAGCCACTTTAACGTATCTCGCATTTGTCCGGAATGGCCAGCCGCAATGTCGATTATGAAGTATCTGGCACCACAACTATAAAGATTTAAAGCGCGCTGTCTGTCATTAACTCCAATAGAAACAAAGCAGTCTGCTAAACCATTACGTACGGCAAGATATGCATCTACATTTTCTGCTGAAGTCCAAAACCTGTGAAGAGCCCCTATTCCACCAGCCTTCCACATAGCGATTGCCATTTCAGAACCAGTGATAGAGTCCATATTAGCAGAAATAACTGGAGTATCGAGATTATACTCGCCCCCTAACCGATAAAGAGTATCAACTCCGGATCTGCTAGTTATTTCTGAAAACTGTGGAATAATAAAAACATCTTTAAATGAATATTTTACTTCTCTGTCCATTCTGTATACCAAAGAAAAAGAAGCGGGAGGGAGGCTTCTCCTTTCCCGCTTTCTTCCTTATCTTCTTTCTTTACTTGGTTGCTGGAGCCGCCGAAACCGTAGAAGGTGCCTTGGCTGCCTTCTTAGCTGCCTTTTTGGCCTTCTTTGCCTTCTTGGCAGTCTTCACCTTTGGAGTAGCCGTAGTAGCATGTAGAGGGGTGGAAACCGTTGAAGAAGCCGCTGTAACAGTAGCAGGAGTAGCTGCAAATGCTGACATACCCACCATTAAACCTAGAACTAGAAAACTAGCAGTAAACTTTTTCATTTCTTTCTCCTATAAAATATATTTATCAAAACTTATTTAGTCTTCTTTTTATTTAAAACAGGTACAGGAGTAGGACAACCTCCACCAGCTATCCCCGGACCGGGTTGATTAATACAAGGCGTTGGTGTTGGGCAAGGTGGAGCGCCGCCCGGACCCGGACGGTTAACACAAGGCGTTGGAGTTACCGCCGGTGCAACCGTTGGTACGGCTGTTGGAACCGGTACGGCTGTTGCTGTAGGCACTGACACGGCTGTAGGCGCCGGGACTGGCGCTGGAGGAGTAGAACCACCACAACTAATAGCAAACGTAACTAATACAAAAGCACATAAAATAGCAAAGGTCTTTTTCATTAAAATTCTCCTTGTTTTAATTCCATTATTTCTTATATTTAATATTAGGATTTCCGGCCGGATATTTTGAAGCAAAGTCTGCATCAAACTTAGGGCTTTTAGGATCCAAACGGGCATCATAATTAGAATTATTTGGATTTAGATTGCGAGAGTCACCAGCCGGATAGGGAAGATTGCGAGAGTCACCAGCCGGATAGGGAAGATTACGAGAATCACCAGCCGGATAGGGAGCATTGCGAGGATCGCCAGCAGGAAATAAAGGCTTCTGATTAGGTAACACAGGATTGGGGGCAGGTCCATATACTGGGAATGGACTATCACTAGGAAGTCTTTGGCCACGACCTGGATCGGGGCTAGGTGCAGTTACAGGACCGGAGCCGGGTATAAGTGCAGGTGTTGGTACGCGTACATTTACAACGCCGGGTTCATGTACTTGGAAGGGGCTGTCGCTTGGTCTTACACTTCCTGGTCCGAGGGTTGGACCATAACCCGGTACCTTTGAATCTCCAGTAATTGGGAAAGAACCGGGGCCGGTTACAGGAGTGTTATGTTTAGGATTGGGGTATTCAGCTTTATTTGAGTTTCCTATAATAGTATTGTCAAGATGTACGTTTTTGAAGCCGGGAGCGGACGCATTGAGCACGAAAGCGTGATCTGCGCCCTTGTGCGTTTGTGGACCAGGCTGTCCACACTTCACACACGTTCCTTCATTTCTTCCTGATAGATCAACTACACGACCAGAATTATCAACTACACGACCAGAATTATCAACTACTTTTTCATTCATTTCTTTCTCCTAAAGTATATTTATCAAATTTACAATTATTTTTACATAATACAATAAAAATGTTATATATTGTTTAAGTACCTCCTTGCATCTCTTATGCCAATGACCACGACTCATAAAGATATCCTAAATTAACATAATCATAAGCAATCTTAAAATAACCCTTTAACCCCCAATTAAGGCCCCAACTATTTCTCATTATAAAGTAACCCCCACCTTTCCAATAAGATGGCCCTCGGGGTGTATCAACATATCCTACACAACAAACGGCGTGACCACCAAGATTCTGTTCTCCCTGTGCAGGTACCCGAACTATGCCTGTCTTTTCGGCTTCTTTACTTTCCATTTGTGAAAATACAGCCATACCAGAGGCAAGAATATTGCCATTAGAAAGGGCTACTTTCATTCCCATAACCCCTGTTACTTTAGCATATGAAAGTACTCTAAAACTAGTTGCTTCTAACCCACTAGTTACAGGAGGAACAACTTTAAATTTGGACTCTATATAAGGCCAAGTAGATTCTTTACAAACACCAGTATGTAATAGAATATCACAACCATCTTTAAGATACGCCCCGGAATCTTCCGAAGTAGTACCTTCTGCTTGTCTTTCCTGAAAATATAGAAAAAGACGAGAAAGGCTAGTATAAGGAATTTGCTGTTTTAAAAGCATAGCCTCTCTAACACCAGAAACAAGAGCATTAGCAGTACAACTTCCTAAATTTCCTTGATCAACAATAGAAGAACAAGTGTTACTTAGATCTACACTAGTAGGAAGAGGTTTAGCAAATAGACGAAATGGTGGAGCGTATAGCTTATCCCGTTCATCTACTGGAGAAGGAACTAAATTAAAAACATGTTTTGCCATTTGAAACTCCTATGATTGAAAAGTGGCTCCCTCGGTAGGTGCTGCCCCTACTACCTTTCGCTTAACAGGCGAC
>OCZT010003608.1_pt1 | contig 15768 bp, 13 predicted proteins | sample 1539031 | NCBI WGS metagenome assembly OCZT01 (sample SAMEA3539308, study PRJEB22396) | soil metagenome | biome: tundra; feature: field; material: soil | place: USA | collected 2010-05 | depth 0.15 m | reverse complement strand
GCCGGGGATCACCGGGCGGATGCGCAGCGATTCCTTGACCACCGCGTCGAGGTACTCGGGCTCCGCCATCCGCGCCCGGGCCAGCACGCGGGGCGTGTGCAGCAGCAGGTCAAACGTCCACGCCAGGCCGGTGGCGGTAGTCTCATGGCCGGCGAGCAGCAGCGTGACCAGTTCGTCGCGCACCTCGCGATCGGACAGGCGCTCGCCGTGCTCGTCCTGGGCGAGCAGCAGCGCGGAGAAGACGTCGTCGCGCTCAACGAGATCAGCTTGCCCCCGCCGCCGCGCGATCTCGTAGTAGAGGATCTCGTCGACCGCGCGCTTGCGCGCCTCAAACTGGATCACCGCCCGTCGGTTGCGGCGCCCGCGCACGGCCGCAGCGACCATCAGCAGGCCGCGCGGACGGGCCAGCGGCTCCACCATCGCCCGCAGCCGGCGCCGCAGCTCGGCCTCCTCATGACCGGGCTGAAATCCGAACACCGCGCGCAGGATCACGCGCAGCGTCAGCGACTGCATGCTCCCCAGCAGGGCGAACGGCTCGCCGATCGGCCATGAATCGATCTCGACATCGGCGGCGTCGCGCATCGCCTGCTCGTGAACCAGCATCCGCGCGCCGTGGAAGGGGGGGAGCATTAGCCGCCGCTGGCGCAGATGCTCGGCGCCGTCAAGCAGCAGGACCGACCGCTCGCCGAGGATCGGTCCGAGCAGCGCGTTGGCCTCGCCGGCGTGCAGCTGCTCGCCTGAACCCCGGAACACCTCCTTGACCAGCTCGGGATCGAAGACCATCACGAACCGCTCGTCAAACAGTGTCCCGAACGTGACCACCGGGCCGTAACGTCGCCGGCATGCCTCCAGAAACCGCGCCCCGGCGAGCATGAAGCCGACCGTCTGGATCGCCCGGGGAAGTCTCGGGCCGGGGGGTAAGGGGGCGCTCGCGCCGGGAGGCCGCGTGGCGCTGTGGCCAGATGGCAGGGTGGCGCTCATGCCGGAGCCCCCTGTGAAGCGGCGGCCTTCGGATCGAGGTCAGAGAGCGATAGAGGGTATGCGGGCGGCCGGACCAGCGGGCGCGTGATCTGCACCCGGAGATCGGCGTCGACATGGAGCAGCTCGCCGGACTGCATCGAGCGCCAGCCGGCGTCCTCGTCCATCCGCTCGGTGGCGACCACCACGGCGGGGCGGTCGGCGAGCTGGCCGGAGCGAACGCGAATGCTGCCCCTCGCGCTGGCGTGCTCCAGGTGGCGCCCGCCGCTCGGTCCGCCGGGCTCTCGTTCTAGGAGGTGCAGCTCGTGCATGTCCGGATAGCGCAGCGCCCACAGCTGCGATCCGGTGATCAGGATGAAGTTGAGCGAGAGCACGGGCAGATGATCGGCCACCCAAGTGGCGGCGCTGACAATCCCCGCGCCGATCTCCCTGGTTCGCTCGATCTCCCTGGTGATCAGCGCAAAAAAGCGCTCGGAATCGGTGTCGCCGCCGACCAGCGAGCGGGCATCGCCGAGCTCGTGCTCCAGCTGATCCAGGGCGCCGATCACGCCGTTGTGGGCAAACAGCCGTCCATGCTGCTCAAACGGATGGGTGTTGCGCAGGTTCACGGCGCCGTTTGACGCGTAGCGGACGTGGGCGACGAAGTTGCGCGAGCTGACCTCACGAGCTTCGGAGGCGAACTCGTGATCCTCGAAGGCGGCCAGCGGCTGCTTGAACACGACTGGTTCCCCCGCTGCCGTGAACGCGCCCAGGCCGGTGCCGTCGGGTTCCCTGCGGCTCTGAAGCGCCAGCGAATCTGGGGCCTCCAGCAGCCAAAAGGTCGCCTTGACCGGCTCCCGGCCCCCGCTCATCCCAAACAGACGGCACATACCGACGACGGTAGCGCTCCGGCCACATCCGCTGTCGGGGATCGGGTATCCGCTCTGTCAGACTAATTTCAGGCTTCTGGCCTATCTTCGCTCTATCACGAGAAAGGCGGAGTCCCCATGAAGTACCTGCGTACGGTCTCAACTCATCGGTTGCTGGCAACGCTGACCGGTCTGGTCGTGGCGGCTGCCGGCGGAACCGCGATCGCCCTCGCGGCCTCTGGGTCCGGGCCGGTCCCCCCGCGCAGCGGACTCGCGCCGGCACTACATAAGGCGCTCTCGGCACCGGCGGTGACCGGGCTCAGCGCTCGGATCACGTTCACCAACAACCTGATCGACACCAGCGCGATCCAGGGATCCGGATTGGGATCCGATCCGATCCTCACCGGCGCACGCGGACGCCTGTGGTTGTCCAGCGACCGGCTGCGCCTCGAGTTGCAATCCGCCAACGGTGACGCCCAGGTGCTGGTCAGCAAAGGCTCCTTCTGGATCTCCGACCCATCCTCCAACACGGTCTATAAGGGCACGCTGCCCCAGGGCAAGAGCACGGCGAAGGCCGGCGCGACCAAGCCGGACACCCTGCCGAGCATCGCTCAGATCCAATCTGACCTCAACCGCCTGATGGGAAGCGTCAACATCTCCGGCGCCACCCCCAGCGACGTGGCGGGGCAGGCGGCTTACACTGTCAGCGTCTCGCCCAAGCACGACGGCGGTCTGCTGGGCTCGGCCGAGCTGGCCTGGGACGCCGCCCGCGGCGTGCCGCTGCGCTTCGCCATCTACGCCCGCGGCAGCAACACGCCGGTGCTCCAGTTGGCTGCGACCGACATCTCCTACGGCTCGGTTCCGGCTTCGGACTTCGCGATCAGACCGCCCTTGGGTGACAAGGTCGTCAAGATCTCGACCACTGGCCTTGGGACGGCAGCCGGCCACGCCGCCCGGACCAAGAGCAAGGCGCACCGCAGTCAGGCCAGCGTCAGCGGCGTAGCGGCGGTCGCCGCCCGGCTTCCGTTCACGCTGATGGCCCCCAATAGGCTCGTGGGCCTGCCGCGCCGGACCGTGCAGCTGCTCGATTGGGCCGGTAAGCCCGCCGCGCTGGTCACCTACGGCCAGAACCTCGGTGGTGTGGCGGTAATCGAACAGAGCCCGAGCCCGGGTGGCGCCGCCAAGAGCCAGAGCTCCGGCCAGGGCGGTGGCAGTACGCTCAGCCTGCCGACCGTCTCAATCCACGGCGTGACCGGCCAGGAGCTCGATACTGCGCTCGGAACGATCGTGCGCTTCACCCGCGATGGTGTCGCCTACACGGTTCTCGGCTCGGTACCGGCGGTGGCAGCCGACGCTGCGGCGCGAGCGCTGTGAGCGCTAGCGCCGCCGCGGACGGGAACCCGCCTAACGCCGGCGGGGTCTCGCCTAACGCCGGCAGGGCGCCGCCGATCGAAGTGCGCGGGCTCGTGAAGCGCTATGGAGAGCTGACCGCCGTCGCCGGGGTTGACCTGACCGTCAACACCGGCGACGTGTACGGCTATCTGGGCCCCAACGGTGCCGGCAAGACAACCTCGCTGCGGATGATGCTGGGTCTGATCCGGCCGACCGAGGGCAGCGTGCGCTTGTTCGGTCGCGACCCGATGGAGGGCGTCCGCGCCCTGGACGGGGTTGCGGGCTTCGTCGAGGCGCCCACCTTCTATCCGTACCTCAACGCGCGGCGAAACCTGGAATTGCTGGCGGCGTTCGACGGCCACGGGGCGCCGGAGCGGATCGACCAAGCATTGGAGACGGTGGAGCTGTCAAGCCGGGCCGGCGACCGCGTCGGTGGCTATTCGCACGGCATGCGCCAGCGGCTGGGGATCGCCGCCGCGCTGCTGCGCGACCCCAAGCTGCTGCTGCTCGACGAGCCCGCCACCGGCCTTGATCCCGCCGGAATGCGCGACATGCGCCTGCTGATCCACCGACTCGCCGGCCAGGGAATGACCGTCCTGCTCTCCAGCCATCTGCTGACCGAGGTGGAGGACGTCTGCAACCGGGTCGCGATCGTGCGCTCGGGGCGGATCGTGTACGAGGGCGAGATTGCGACGCTTAAACGAGGGGCCGGCACCTCCTACCGCCTGGAGACGACCGACGACCAACGCGCGCTCGCCGTCTGCCGTGCCCAGCCGGGAGTCTCCGACGCGCACATCGACGAACACGGAAGGATCACCTTCACCGCTGACGAGGCGGCCGCTGCCGAGCTGTCGCAGGCGCTCGTGGAGGCCGGGGCCCTGATCCGTGCGCTCGCGCCCCAGACGGTGACGCTCGAGGACCTGTTCTTCTCGTTCACCGAGGGCGACGAAGCGAGCCCGGTGCCACCCTCGCCCCCCGATCCGGCCACCAAGCAGCCGGCCGCCCGCTGATGCCCGGGACCGCCACCGTCTACCGCTGGGAGCTGTTCAAGCTCCGCCACCAGAAGCGCACCTATCTGGGGCTGGGGGCATCGATCATCGTCCCGATCTTGTTCGTGCTCGCGGTCCACTTCCGCCATCACAACCGCGGCGGCGACTTCGCCTTCTCCTCCTACCTGGACCGCAGCGGCCTCGCGGTGCCGCTGGTCATCCTGCTGTTCGGCGCGGTCTGGATGTTCCCGCTGATCACGGCGCTGGTGGCCGGCGACATCTTCGCCTCCGAAGACCACAACGGGACCCTGAAGACGATCTTCACCCGCTCGCTCGAGCGCTGGCAGATCTTCGCCGGCAAAGCCCTTGCGGCCGCCACCTACGCAGTCGTGGCGATCTTCCTGTGCGGCACGGTCGCGGTCGTGGCGGGGAGCCTGCAGTCGGGTTTCAACGCGCTGCAGAGCCTGTCGGGCACGATCGTCTCGGCGCCCAAGTCGCTGGAACTGGTCTATGTCAGCCTCCTGATCTACCTGATCCCGATCGCCGCGATCGTCTGCATCGGGCTGTTGCTGTCGACCGTCACGCGCAACAGCGCCGCGGCCGTCGTCGGCACCCTGATGGTCTCACTGCTGATCCAGCTGATCGGCGTCCTGCCGGGGCTGGGGAGCCTGCAGCCATACCTGCTCAGCACGCAGTTCAATGCCTGGCAGGGACTGCTGCGCACACCGATCGACTGGTCGCCGATCCTGCAGGCGGTCTGGGTCTGCGCGCTGTACGCGATCCCGGCGATCGTCGCGGCGTTCCTGGTCTTCATCCGGCGTGACGTCGCCGGTGGGTGACGCCCCGCCTGCACACGGGATGCGAGACCGTGTGCTGGTGGTTGATGATGATCCGCCGCTGCGACGGATGCTGGAGCGCACTCTGGCGGCTGAAGGATTCGAGGTCACGCTCGCCGCCGACGGCGGCGCCGCGCTGCTGGCTGCCGAGCGCTCGGCGCCCGACGTGATCGTGCTCGACGTGGCGATGCCCGCGCTCGACGGGCTGGCGGTCTGCCGGCGGTTGCGCAGCAAGGGCCTGGCGACCCCGATCCTGATGCTGACCGCGCGTGACGCAGTCCCGGACCGCGTCGCGGGACTGGAGGCGGGCGCCGACGACTACCTCGTCAAGCCGTTTGCGGTGCAGGAGCTGATCGCCCGGCTGCGGGCGCTGACGCGGCGGCGGTCGGAGACCGCCTCGCAGCTGGCCTACGCCGACCTTCACCTGGACCTCGAGGCTCGCACCGCCACTCGCGCGGGGCGGGTGATCGAGCTGACCGGAAGGGAGGCCGCGCTGCTGGAGCTGCTGTTGAGGGAATCGGGTCACATCGTCACGCGCGAGCGAGCGATCGCGGAGATCTGGGGCGGCGCTGCGGAAGCCAACGTCGTCGACCGCTATGTGACTCGGCTGCGCCGCAAGCTCGGCGATCCGCCCCTGATCCGCACGCTGCGCGGATCGGGCTTCTCACTGCGCGCGTGACCGGCGCCGGAGCGACTTCGCTCGCGCAGCTATCCGGCTCGCAGCAGCGCGCCAGCCTCGTCCTCGGTCACCGGCCGCCCGAACAGATAGCCCTGGGCGCCATCGCAGCCGAGATCGCGCAGCCGGGACAGTTGGACGTCGGTCTCCACACCCTCTGCCACCACGTTGAGTCCGAGTGCATGACCGAGCTCGACCACTGCGCCGACGATCGCCCCATCGCCGGAGCCGTTGTCCAGGCCCGTGACGAAGCTCTCGTGGATCTTCAGCACGTCGACGGGAAGCTTGCGCAGGCTCGACAGCGAGGAGTAGCCGGTGCCGAAGTCATCCAGCGCCAGCCTCACGCCGACGGTCTTAAGCGCGCTGAGCATCCGCACCGCCAGCTCAGGGTTGTGCTCGACCGAGTCCTCGGTGACCTCAAGGCAGAGTGCGGCTGGGTCGGTCCCGCTGGCATTGAGCGTGCGCGCCAGGCGCGAGGCGAGTCCAGGATCCTCCAACTGCCGCGTGGACAGGTTTACCGACATCGTCATGCTCGGCCACGACTGGCGCCAGCGCCCGACCTGACTCAGAGCCTGCTCGAGCACGTAATCACCGATCGGCACGATCAGGCCGGTGTCCTCGGCGATCGCCATGAACTCGCTCGGCGCGATCAGCCCCCGTTCGGGATGCTCCCAGCGCACCAGCGCCTCGAACCCGCTCAGCCCCATCTCGCTGTTAAGTGACATCGTCGGCTGGTAATGCACGCGCAACTCGGAGCGCTCGACGGCGCGCCGGAGCGCGCCTTCCAGCTGTAGGCGCTCGCTCGCTCGCTGCCGTGAGCTCTCGTCGAACAGCTCCAGGCGGGCTCCGCCGAGCTCCTTGGCGCGGTACATCGCGGCGTCGGCGTCACGGATCACCTGGTCGGGTGAGCCAACCGGCTCCTGCACGATCGCGATCCCGATGCTGACCGTAAACGAGGTCTGGCTCTCGCCGAGGCTGACCGGCATGCTCGCCGAGCGACTGATGCGCTCGGCGATCAACACCGCCTCGCGCTCGCTCTCCAGGTCCTCGAACAGCAGCGTGAACTCGTCGCCGCCGAAGCGGGCGACGGTGTCCATCGGGCGCAGCATCTCGTGCAGGCGCCCCGCCAGCTCCACCAGCAGCCGGTCGCCCGCCGCGTGGCCCAGCGAGTCGTTGACCTGCTTGAAGCCGTCGACATCGAGGAACAGCACGGCGACCCAGGTGCTGGCTCGCCGGCAGCGATCCAGGGCGACGCTGAGCCGATCGAAGAACAGGGCCCGGTTCGGAAGCCCCGTGAGCGGATCATGGAGGGCCTGATGCGTGAGCTCGACCTCGGAGCGCTTGCGCTCGATCGCGTAGCGGACGGCGCGGCTGAGCAGCGCGGGGTGAAGCTCGCTCTTGAGCAGGTGATCCTGCGCGCCTGCCTTGACCGACACCAGCCCCGCCGCCTCGCTGGCCTGGTCGGAGAGCACGATGATCGGCACGTCGGGCGCGGCGGTGTGCATGTGCTTGAGGCCGTCGAGCCGGTCACGATCGGTGGCCGGCAGGTCGAGCAGCACGCAGCTGGCGCCGTGATCGAGCAGCTCCTGGGTCGCGTCCTGGAGCCGCTCGGCGTGGACGATCAGCAGGCCCTGCCGCCACGTGGCCCGCAGCATTTCGCCGATCAGCATCGCCGCGCGAGGATCCTCCTCCACGAGCAGGATTCGAGCCGGCGCAAGCGCGGCGAACTGATCCACTGCCACCGGCAAACCAACCTCCATGTCTAGTTGCACAAGTTTAGTGAGGGATTCCTCTGTTTGCTGATCTAAACATAGCCTTCCCGCCGTCGTCTCCATGATCCGCCTGGGGCCCTGGCAAACGCTGCGCGCGCGGCTGGCGATCGCCGCGGCGGGAGCGCTGTGCGCCGCCGTCGCAGCGTTCGGCGTGGTGACTGTGCTGCTGGTGGGCCACGAGCTGCACGGCTCGCTGGACCGGGCGCTGAGCGAAAGCGCCGCCGAGGTCGCTCAGCTGGCCGTCTCGGCCCCGGCGGTGCTGACCTCGCCGGGGGCGCTGGAGGTGCCGGCCTCCGGTCGCCAGGTCGTGGTCGAGGTGATCGACGCGCGCGGGCGGATCATCGCTCGTTCGCTGGCGCTGGGAGCCCGTCTGCTGCCCCAGGACGCGCTGGTGCGGCGCGTCCTGAAGGCCGGCGCGACCGGGTTTGAGGACATCGAGCTCAGCGGGCAGCAGTTCCGCCTCTACGCGGCTCCGATCGCCCTGGACCTGGGGCCGGCGGCCGGCGGTGCGGTGCTGGTCGCGTCCGACACCACCGACATCAGCGACACGATCGGGCGGCTCGGCGTGGTGGTGGGATTGAGCGGGGCGGCGGTGGCATTGCTTGCCGCGCTCGGCGCCGCCGTGCTGATCCGCCGCGGGCTGCGGCCGTTGCGCCGGCTGGCGGAGGCGGCGGGTGAGATCGAGCGCACGGCCGACCCCTCACGCCGACTGCCCGAGCCACCCGCCGCGGATGAGATTTCGACCCTGACCGGGGTGCTCAACCGGATGCTGTCGTCGCTGGAGCAGGCCAGGACCGGGGAGCGCCGCTTCCTGGCCGACGCGTCGCATGAGCTGCGTACGCCGGTCACCGCGCTGCTGGGGAACGCCGAGTACGCCGCCAGGTACGGAGCCGATCCCGAGGTATTGGAGGAGCTGAGGGCCGACGCGGCACGGCTGGCACGACTGGTCGATGCCCTGCTGGTGCTAGAGCGCACCGGGGACTCGGCGCCCGCGCTGGAGCCGGTCTGGCTCGATCGGCTGGTCCGTGACGAGGTTGGTGCCCACGATCAGGACGGCCGGGTGGCGCTGGGGCGGATCGACCGCGCACAGGTGCGCGCCGACCGCGCTGAGCTGCGCCGAGCACTGGCGAACTTGATCGAGAACGGTCTGATCCACGGCCCTCAGGGCGGGACGGTGACGGTCACGCTCACGCGTGAGGGCGACCGCGTCCGGCTGAGCGTCTGCGATCAGGGACCAGGGCCGGATCCCGACGAGCGCGAGCGGCTGTTCGAGCGCTTCTGGCGGGGTCCCAACACCTCCGGGCGGCCCGGGTCGGGCCTTGGCCTATCGATCGTCGCCGCGATCGCCGAGCGCCACGGCGGCGACGTGATGGTGCAGGGGGCCCAGTTCTCGATCGAGCTTCCCACGATCGCGTCGGTGGTGTGATAGGCGAATTCTCATGCTTCTCTTACCGAAGTCTGATCGACTCAGGGCACAGTGTGAGCATGCCAATTGGACCCGGTCACGGCATCGCGCCGCGTAACAAGCCCCTCGCTGGTCTACAGCGAGATGCTGCGCTGATCCGCGTCAGCCGGACCCGGCGGGCGCTGTTCGTCGGAGCGGCAGGGCTGTCAGCCGGTATCGCCGCGGTGGCTTCGGCGGTCGCGCCGGGCCGTTCGCTCGGCGCCAAACCCACGTTCCGCAGCGCCGCTTCGAAGTCGGCGGTAACCACAACGGCGAGCATCGCGGGCGCGTCGGCGACTACGTCGCGCTCAGCGCGGATGCCGCCGCTGGCCAGCCCTGGCGAACTCGGCCTGCAGTCGCCTGACGCCGCGCCCAGCCAGTCGTCCGGGGGATCGAGCGGTTCGGGCCCCACATCGCAGCAGGCCACACCGGCCCCAACACAGCAGCAGGCTGCACCGGCCGCATCCCAGGCGGCACCGGCTCCCGCCGCCTCCGCGCCCGCCCCATCGTCGGGCGGCGTGGTCTCCGGGGGCTCCTGAACGCCGCCCAGGCCGCGGGTCGATCGATGAGCGCCACAGAGACCAGCGCCAGCTTCCCGGCGTTCGGCAGCACGGCGACGGTCCTGGTCACCGATCCGGCCGGGCTGCAGCACGCCCGCGACGCCGTGGCGCGGACGGTGGACGAGTTCGATCTGGCCTGCTCGCGCTTTCGCCAGGACTCGGAGCTGATGGCGCTCAACCGCACCGGCGGCGCTACCACGCGCGTCAGCCCGCTCCTGTTGGACGCGCTCAGTGCGGCGTTGCGTGCGGCGCGGCTGACCGACGGCGATGTGGATCCGGCGCTGGGCGATGCCTTGATCGCGCTCGGCTATGACCGCGACTTCGAACTGCTGCACCGGGATCAAGGCGACGCTGAGCCAGGCGCCGGTGATCAAACTGGCGAGGCCATCGGGCGGCCCCGGGTGGCGTTCGCCTCGGTCGCCGGCTGGCAGACGATCCGCATCGACCGCGCCGCCGCCACGGTCTCGATGGGACGTGGGGTCACGCTTGACCTCGGCGCGACCGCGAAGGCGCTGGCCGCCGATCGCGCGGCCGCGCAGGCTGCCCGCGCAGCGGAATGTGGCGTGCTGGTCAGCCTCGGCGGGGATATAGCGCTGCACGGCGCCGCGCCGCTTGACGGCTGGCGCGTTCGGGTAACCGATGACCATCGCGCAAGCGTGGCGGCGCCCGGGCAGTGGATAACCCTGCGCAGCGGAGGGCTTGCCACCTCCAGCACGACCGTGCGTCGCTGGCGCACGGGAACCGGGTCCGTCCATCATCTGCTTGATCCGGTCAGCGGCCGCCCGGCCCAGGCCGTCTGGCGCACCGTGAGCGTCGCGGCCGCGACCTGCTTGGATGCCAACATCGCCACCACCGCGGCGATCGTCCGCGGCGAGCGCGCCGTGCAGTGGCTGGAGTCCCTGGCCCTGCCGAGCCGGCTCGTCAGCGCCGACGGCGCGAGTCTGCACCTCGCCGGCTGGCCGGAGGTCGGCGACGACCTGCGCTGCTATCGCGGCGCGGCCGGGGCGCGGGTGGCCCTATGACGCTGGCGCTCGCCTCGGCCAGTCCCAAGGCCTACTGGTATCTGACCCGCGGCACCGGCGCCGTAGCGCTCGTCCTGCTGACCGTGAGCGTGCTGCTGGGCGTGCTCGGATCGCTGCGCTTCTCGGCCGGTCCGCGCTGGCCCCGGTTCGCGATCGAGACCGTGCATCGCGACGTCTCGCTGCTGGTCCTGCTAGTCCTGGTCGTGCACATCATCACCAGCGTGCTGGACAGCTTTGCGCCGATCTCGGTGACCAATGCGGTGATCCCCTTCACGGGCACCTACCGGCCCCTCTGGCTGGGGTTCGGGGCGCTGTCCTTCGATCTGCTGGTGGCGCTGGCGGTGACCAGCCTGATCAGGCGCCGGCTGGGCTATCACGCCTGGCGCGCGGTCCATTGGCTGGCCTACGCCAGCTGGCCGGTTGCGGTGCTCCACGGTCTTGGCACCGGCAGCGATACCAAGATCTGGTGGATGCTGGTCCTGACCGGCGTGTGCGTGATCACGGTCCTGATCGCCGTTTGGGCCCGGATCGCCCAGGCCGACTCCGACGTGGGGTGGGTGCGCCTGCCGGCCACGGCCGCGACCGTCCTAACGCCGCTAGGGCTGGTGCTGTTCACTCTGATCGGTCCGCTGCAGAGCGGCTGGGCCCGCAAAGCCGGCACTCCGACCAAGCTGCTGGCCAAGAGCTTCGTGCCGGCCCGCGCCGTCGTCGCGACGCCGGCCAAGCCGTCTCGGCCGGCGGCTACGGCAGCGCCGACGGTGCAGAGCAGATCGTTCTCCGCCCGGTTGAAGGGAACCGTCTCGCAGACGGCGGTGGCCGGCGGCGCGCTGATCGACCTCTCGATGCGGTTCAGCGGAAGCCGGACCGGAAGCCTGCGCGTGCGCCTCGCCGGCGCCCCGATCGGGGGCGGAGGCCTATCGCTCACCGGGAGCCAGGTCGACCTGATCGCCAACGGCCTACTATCGGTCATGGAGGGCAGGATCGTCTCGCTGCAGGGAACGGATTTCCTGGCCCATCTCACCGACTCCGCGGGAGCTGGAATGGACCTGCACGCGCACCTCAACATCGATGCCCAGAACAATGTCGTGACCGGGACGCTGGCAGCGACCGCGTCGGGAAGCGGCGGCGGATGAGCGCGGGACCGACCGGCCTGCCTCGGTTGCTGGCGGGACTTGACCCCAGTGGGGCGACGATGACGCTCGCCGAGCACGAGGCGGTGCACGGTCCGATGCCGCGCGTCGCGTCGGCTGAGCTGATCGGCGCCGTGGAGCGCAGCGGCCTGCGCGGCCGTGGCGGCGCCGACTTCCCGACGGCGGTCAAGCTGCGCTCGGTCGCCGCGCGACGGCGCGGCACGGTGCTGGTGGTCAACGGCTCAGAGACCGAGCCGGCCAGCGCCAAGGATCGCCTGCTGCTCTCACGTCTGCCCCACATGGTGCTCGACGGAGCTGTGCTGGCGGCTAAGGCGATCGGCACGCGCGAGATCGTGGTCAAGGTCAGCGAGGATGCGCCTGAGGCCGTGCGCTCGCTGGAAGGGGCGGCTTCGGTTCGCGGTGAGGACGACGTTTCGATCGAACTGGCCGTCGGGCCGGTCGGATACGTGACGGGCGAGGAGACTTCGGTGATCCACTTCCTCAACAGCGGCGTCGCCAAGCCGACCTTCGTCCCGCCGCGCCCGTACGAACGCGGCTACCGCGGTCGCCCGACTCTCGTCCAGAATACGGAGACGCTCGCCCAGCTCGCGCTGATCGCCCGGTTCGGATCCGATTGGTTCAGAGAGCTGGGCAGCACGGCGGACCCCGGTTCGGCCCTGGTCACGATCTCCGGGGCGGTCGCCGCTCCGGGCGTCTATGAGCTCGCCTTTGGCACCCCAATGACCGATCTGCTGGCTGCGGCGGGCGGCGCCGTCGAACCGCTGCGCGCGCTACTGGTGGGCGGCTACTTCGGGACCTGGGTGCAGGCCTCGCGCGCGTTCGCGCTGCGCCTGGCACGCGAAGATCTGCGGTCGGTCGGCTGCTCGCTGGGCTCCGGGGTCCTGTTCGCCCTCGGCGAGAGCTCGTGCGGCCTGCACGAGAGTGCGCGGGTGATCGACTACCTGGCCAACGAGTCCGCCGGCCAGTGCGGCCCGTGCGTGCATGGGCTGGCCGCGATCGCCGACTCGGTCTGCGCAATGGCCGACGGCGTCGCCCACCAGCGCGAGCGCGATCGGGTGCTGCGCTGGACGGCGGAGGTCCGTGGACGCGGCGCCTGCCATCACCCGGACGGCGCTGCCCGCTTCGTCGAGAGCGCGCTGTCGGTGTTCGCGAACGAGGTCGAGTCCCACCGTCGCGTCCGATGCTCGGCGCCGCCGGCCGGCCTGCCCCTCGGTGGCGAGGGCCCCGTGAGCACGGTCGCGGCTGCACCGCGGAGGAAGCCGAGAGCGCGATGAGTGCCCGCCTGCGGGTGAACCCGATCATGTGTGAGGCGCACGGTCTGTGCGCGGAGTTGCTGCCCGAGCTGATCCGCCTCGATGACTGGGGCTACCCGATCCTCGATGAGTCCGAGGTGCCGCCTGATCTGCTCGGCCTGGCCCGCCGGGCGGCCGATGCTTGCCCCACGCTGGCGCTGATCCTCGACGAACGAGCCGACTGACCGGTCTTCGGCCGGCGGCGCCAACGGGGACCGCTGGCCGTGGCTCAGCCGAGCCGCGCTGGAGGCCCGGGCTCGGCCGGAGGCTCGCCTGCGTCCGGCTCGCGCAGCTGCGCTTGCCACCAGCCCACGTCGCGCCATTGGCCGAACTTGAAGCCGATCCGGCGGTAGATCCCCACCGGCGCGAAGCCCAGCGACTCGTGCAGCGCGACGCTGGCCTGGTTGGGCAGCGTGATCCCCGCGCATGCCACGTACAGGCCCTGGCGGACGAGCAGCGGCAGCAGGGCGCCGTACAGTGCCCGGCCGACCCCACGGCGGTGATGGGAGGCAGCGATGTACACGGCAACGTTGGCGGCCCAGCGATAGGAGGACCGTTCGTGGTGCTGGGAGGAGTAGGCGTAGCCGACAACCTCGCCGTCGAAGTCGGCCACCAGCCACGGATAGCCAGCGGAGATCCGCTGGATCCGCTCGCCCATCTCGCCCGCACTCGGCGGGCGCTCCTCCAGCGAGGCCACCGCCTCGGCCACGAAGGGCGCATAGACAGCCGCACAGGCGCCGGCATCGCGGGAGGCATCGGCGTGGCGGATCTGCACGGCACCACTTTAAGTGACGCGTGTTTGCGCCCGTCGCCCGCTCGTTGACAGAATGCTGGGCCGGCGACCGACCGGAGAGTGCTGATGGCGATCCACAACCTGACCGACGAGCAGCGAGCCTTTGTCGAGGCGATCCGCGACTTCGCCCAGCGTGAGTGCGGTACCCGCGAGCAGCGCGACGTTCTCACCGAGCACGGCCGCGAGCCGCACAACCCGCAGATCTACAGCCGCATCGCGCAGCTGGGATGGCTGGGCGCGGCGATCCCCGAGCAGTACGGGGGGTCTGGCGGCGGGGCGGTGGAGATGTGCCTTCTGTGCGAGGAATCCGCGCGGGGTCAGATTCCGATGGCCTTCTTCTCGGTCAGCATGATCACCGCGGGCGCCGTCGAGCGCTTCGGTTCCGAGGAGCGCAAGCAAGAGCTCCTGGGCGGCATCGCGAGAGGTCGCGTCGAGGCGATCGCGATGTCAGAGCCGGGGGCGGGGTCGGATATCGGCAGCCTCAGCTGCCGGGCGGAGCGCTCCGACGGGGGCTATCTGATCAACGGGCAGAAGACCTGGATCACCGGTGCCCACGCGTCTGATCACATCCTGCTCGTGTGCCGGACCAGCCGCGGTGAGAGCAAGCACCAGGGGCTGAGCATGATCTCGGTGCCGACCGACGTCGACGGCCTGGAGGTCCGCGGCATCGAGACGATGGCCGGTCGTGAAGTCAACGACGTCTACTTCACCGACTGCTACGTGCCCGCCGACCGGCTGATCGGCCACGAAGACCAGGGCTGGATGCAGCTGATGGCGGGGCTCAACCACGAGCGGCTGATCCTCGCGGCGCAAGCGCTCGGGATGGCGCAGCGGGCATTCGAAGACACCCTGGCCTACATCAAGCAGCGCAAGCAGTTCGGCCGCCCGATCGGGACCTTCCAGGCACTCAAGCACCGGGTCGCCGACCTGGCCACCGAAATCGAGTCGACCCGGCTGCTCGTCTACGACCTGGCAGGGCGCGTCGAGGCCACTCCCGGCGCGCTGTTCCCCCGCGAGGCATCGATGGCCAAGCTCAAGGCGACCGAGGCCGCCAAGCTGGCCACCCTCGAGGGTGTGCAGATGATGGGCGGCTACGGCTACGCGGTCGAGTACGACATGGAGGCCCAGTTGCGCACCGCGATCGCCACCACGATCTTCGGCGGGACCAGCGAGATCCAGCGCGAGATCATCGCCAAGACCTACGGTCTCTAGTCCGAAGGGTGCGCGCGCACCGCTGGCGTGTTCGTCAGTTCCATTCAATCTCCGCCATCGCTGCGCGGATAACCGTCACCACCGAGTCATCGCGGGAGCCCGAAGGCCCGGGGTCCAGTTCGGCCGCCACGGCGTGGCGCAGCGAGGAGGTCAGGAAGATCGCGTCCGCGGCGCCGGCCCGGGCGAGGGAGATCGGCTCGGTACGGGGCCGGAGGCCGAGCGAGGGGGCCAACTCCAGCAGCAGCTGACGGGTGACGCCGGGTAGCAGGCGGCCATCCGCGGGCGGTGTGATCAGCGCGGTCCCCTCGATCAGCCAGAAGTTCGCCCAGGCCACCTCGAGTACGTAGTCGCCGTGATCGACGATCAGCGCCACGGCGCCGGGCTCGGCGAGCGACTCCAGCCGGCGCCGGTCGGCCCACTTGTGCTCACCGATGCCGCCGGCGACGGGCACCGGTTGGCAGCGGACGACCGACGAAGCCGCGTCGCCCAGCGGGGTGACCCGCAGCGCGACCTGGACTCCCGCGTCACTCGGCTGCGCGTCGACGCGCAGCCGGTGTGAGCCGCCCCGGCCGCGCGCGGCAATGCGCATGCGCTCGGTCAGCTGGGGTGGCAGCGTGGCGCCGTACAGATCTGACACCGATCGGGCCAGGCGCGCGAGGTGCGCCGACAATGCCTGGACGCGGCCGTCGCGAGTCAGCAGGGTCTCGAACACGCCACGCGCTGGGTCGGGCATCGGCGCTGAGCGCGCCGGGCCCGCGTCGGGAGTCGCGCCCGCGTCGGGAGTCGCGCCCGCGGCGGGCGTC